>Ga0210043_1000112_pt1 | contig 90539 bp, 72 predicted proteins | sample CryGeymet201501t_FD_183990 | JGI IMG/M metagenome (GOLD analysis project Ga0210043, IMG submission 183990) | Groundwater microbial communities from Crystal Geyser aquifers in Utah, USA - Crystal Geyser metaG 2015-01t (SPAdes) (version 2) | ecosystem: Environmental > Aquatic > Deep subsurface >... | reverse complement strand
TGCTGTATACCTTAGTGAGAAATCGAACGTACTATCGGTACAGCGAGCTAAAAGAAAGACTTGCGAAGCTGAAGTACTATAAATTTGAATTAATTGGACTGGGAGCTTGACGTAAAACATAGGAGGTGCCCTTTCTGCATCATACGCCCGGTGTAGTCCAATCGATGAAAAAGCGGTGGATGTGCCCCGCCGGCGACCTCCTCGGTCGTCAATCGGGCAAAGTACTCGTCCACCGCTTTGCGGGCCCCGGTAAAGTGGCCGTAATCATCAATAATCAAAATACCCCCAGGCACCAAGAGAGGGTACAGAACTTCCAGTTCGATTTTTGTAGACTCGTACCAGTCGGTATCCAAGCGTAGTAGGGCGATTTTTTCGGGCCGATAGGTCTTGAGAGTTTGGGCTACGTCACCCACTACAAATTCGAGTTTTTCCTTTGGATAGCCGGTAGTTTCGACTCGCTGACGCACCTCTTCGAGGGGCGATTTCCACCACCCTGGGGTCCAGCGCTCCTCGACCGGTTGGCCACTCGATGTTATGCGATCTTCGGACGTAGGGGCTGGCATACCTTCGTAGGTATCGTAGAGCCAGAGGGTTCGGTCGGTAGAGCCCGCTTCGAGAAGGGTAAGGGCTGCCAGCATCGAACTTCCTCCCTTGTACACACCACATTCTACAAATGCGCCCTCTATACCTCGTTGTTCCAGAAAATGAACCCCTTGATACAGACCGTATCCTCGCTCGGGAGAGGTAAGGGTGTAGGGCAAAACCTTAGACCATAGATTCCAGAAGCTCTGGGGCAAATCGGGGCGAAACTGGGTAGAATGAATTACGTGAAACCCCTTACGCTCCAAATAGCGTTGGGCAAGTTTGTTCAAGAATGGGCTCATGACTGGTCCATCGGCAGAAAAAACCCCTTGCATTATACTACACTAATGTTTAGTATTACTAGACTATGCATTTAGTCCGGGCCCGAGACCTGAAATCGCCGTCCTCCCAAGTCCTTCGCCAACACCCCGATCCCTGGGATAGAAAAAATCTCGAAGGGCGGCTGGTAGAACTATCTCAAGACCACTACTGTGGATCCCTTACCTGGGCGGCCCATCTAATTCGCCAGACTCAGGAGGCAAATGAGCAGGCCCTGTGGATTGCGGGGACCTCATCGGTGTTCTACCCCCCGGATATGGCCCGGGCTGGGGTCGATTTAGAAAGATTGCCGGTGGTCTGGGCTCCCGGGGCCCAGCAGAGCCTTGGGGCAGCGGAAATTGTGCTGCGAACGGGGAGTTTTTCCCTCCTTATTATCGACCTCGGAAAGGATTTTGTCGTTCCTACCCCTCTACTCGGTCGTATTGGACGGCTTGCCCAAGATGAGAATACGAGGATTGTGTTTCTTACCCTTAAACCCCATACCCTGGACTCGATGAACTCGCTTATTTCCCTTCGGGCCCAGGTCCGGCGAACCGGGGGAGTATCCCTGGTCCAAGAGGTTGCTATTACCAAAAATAAGCAGGGGCCCACACTTTCCCCCCGGCGTTCGGTGTACTATGGACCGCCTGGCCTGTATTAGTCTGCCCCAGCTCCCCCTCCAGCTGGTACTCCGCCAAAACCCCGAATGGTACTCTCTTCCAACGGTAACGATTCGGGATGAACGGCCCACGAGCCCGGTGCTCTATGCAAATCCCCTGGCCCTCAAAGAGGGTATTCGACCAGGAATCCGCTATTCCGAGGCCCTGTCCTTAGTTCGAGACCTTCGGGCCGGAGTAGCCAGCCCCGACCAAACCCGCCAGGCCCGCAACGAGGTAGCCGCCCTCTTAGAAGAATTTACCCCCGAGGTCGAAATGAGCTCCTTCGACCCCGAGGTAATCTGGGCTAACTTGAGCGGATTAGAAAAGCTCTTCGGTTCTTACCGGTCCTGGATCGTACTGGTACAAAAGAGATTAAAGACCCAAGGCCTGGGAGCCCGAGTTGTAGTAGGGTATACCCGTCTAGGTAGCTATATCTTCGCCCGAATCCGTAAAACCTCCTTGGTCCTCGATTCTTTCGACCTTGAACAGCGGGGGCTGGCGAATCTCCCTTTGACCGTACTACCCCTGGCGGTTTCAACCTTGGGCAGTTTGGATCGATTAGGAGTACGAAATCTGCACGATCTGTTGAAGCTGCCCCGGGATGGGCTTTTTGCTCGGTTCGGAAAGGAAGCCAAAAACCTTCTGGAATTCTTGGATACCGACCGGGTACTTCCCTTACAACCCCTGGAATTTTCCCACCCCTTGGATGTTCGTCGGCGATTGGATTCTCCCATTTTTTCCCTTCCCCTCTTGTTACCCCATCTACACCAAATGCTCGAACAGTTGAGTCTACAATCCGAAGGCCGACGAAGCCTCATCGCCCAAATCGAACTCCTATTGGGGTATGAGTCGGGGGATGAAGAACGGGAGGTAATCCGCCCCGCCCAGCCCGGGCGACGGGTGTCCTTGTTCCTCAGGCTGCTGGAGCTTCGGTTAGAGAATCGAAGCTTCCGTGGGGGGATCGAAACCCTCCAGATGGTTCCCGAGGAAGTAATCTTGAGTCCCGAACAGCTGGAACTTTTTGCCAGCCGAGAACGCCAGGCCTCGGCGACTGCCCAGGGCTTTAGCCTACTGCGGGCTCGGTTTGGCAACCAGGCAGTGCAGGTTGCGACCCTGGAGGATTCTCATCTTCCTGAAGCTACCTTTTCCTGGCGCTCAATTTCTGAGGTGCAGGAGGTTGATCGGTCGCCGCTGTCGTCCCCCACGCCTGACCGTGCTTCTCACCACCCCTCAACGGCGGTTCGCCGGCTCATCATCACTCCAAAGCCAATTCCAAAACCCAGCCTGGCTGCACGCATTGCCGGCCCATTCCTTCTTAGCGGCGGGTGGTGGAATCGGCAGAAAGCCTCGACAACCCAGTCCGCTACCTACCAGCGGCACTACTACTATTTTTGGACCCCCCAAGGAGACCTGGGTTGGGGCTACCAAGACCAAGAAACCGGCCGATGGATTCTTCAGGGGTACGTAGATTGAAGGTCGCGGGTATCGATACCAGAGCGGTCGGTGGGGCTGTTGCCGGGATGTCCTACTCCGACCCAGTCCCGGTACCCAACCCAGTCGCCCCGCCGACCTACGTACCTCTCTGGTGCAAGACCCACTACTCGTTCTTAGAAGGAGCCAGTTCCCCGGAGGATCTTATAAAAACCGCCGCCGGCTTAGGGCTAAAATCCCTGGCCGTTACCGATCGAAATGGGGTCTATGGCATTGTACGAGCCTGGATAGAAGCAAAAACAGCGGGAATCCACCTTATTATTGGGGCCCAGGTGAGCCTGGAGATGAACGAGACTACCCCTGGAGCGAGGGGAGGGTCCGGGAAAGGAGAAGGGGTACTGCCCGAGTCGGGACTCGCAGTCATCGCCGATCCCTCGATCATCCTGCTCTGCCAAAACCGGGAAGGCTACGGCAACCTATGTACCCTTCTGACCCTCGGTCACCGGCGCAATACCAAGGGCCAGTGTATGGTAACCCCCGCCGAGGTTGGAGCTTTCAGCCCGGGTCTCCTTTTATTAATCCTGCCCCAGACCCCCGCAGCGATTGTTCCCGACCTGAACCGGGCCTTTTCTTCCCGAATTTACGGTCTAGTCAGTCGCCATCGAGAACCCGAGGATAGCCGTCGGGAAGAAGATCTGCGAACCCTGGCCCGAAGGCACTCTTTCCCCCTGGCCGGGACCACCGAGATTCTCTATCCAACCCCTGAGGGGCAACGGCTCCAGGACGTCCTCACCTGTATCCGGTTAGGCACTACCCTGGACCAGGCGGGCACCCGGCTAAAATCCAACGATCAACACGCCCTGGAAAGTCCGGCAGCCTTCGCTTCCCGGTTCGACGATTCTCCGGACCTGGTGGCCCGCACCTGGGAAATCGCTGAACGCTGCACCTTTTCTCTCTCGGAGCTCGTCTACCGCTACCCTGCAGAGGCGGTCCCCCAGCCCCACACCACTGCCAGTTGGTTACGGCACCTGGTCTACGATGGGGCCCAGAGCCGGTACCAGGGCCCGCCCCCCCCACCGGTGGTCACCCAGATCGAGCGGGAACTCGCAATCATCAACGACCTGGAGTACGCCGGGTACTTTCTGACCATGTGGGACATTATTCAGTTCTGCCGGGTCCAGGGCATTCTCTGCCAGGGAAGGGGGTCGGCGGCGAACTCGGTGGTCTGTTACTGTCTGGGAATTACCGCCGTCGACCCGGTAAAAATGGACCTGCTGTTCGAACGTTTCTTATCCCAGGAACGGGCCGAGCCCCCGGACATCGACCTGGACATTGAACATCGCCGACGGGAGGAAGTAATTCAGTACGTTTACCGGCGCTACGGCCGGGACCGGGCGGCTATGGTCGCCAACGTGGTCCGTTACCGACCCAAGTCGGCTATTCGAGAAGTGGGCAAGGCCTTCGGGTTTTCGCCGGTTACCCTGGATCGGGTCGCAAAGCTTGCCCCCCACTGGGGTGGAAACCTCAAAGACATCCTCCAACAAGCAGACATCGACACCGAGTCCGTTTTAAACCAGGAGTTTTTAGCCCGGACCCAGGAGATTCTTGGCTTTCCCCGGCATTTGTCGATTCACCCGGGGGGATTTCTCCTGGGCAACCAGCCGGTCAGCACCCTGGTGCCCATCGAGAACGCGACTATGGAAAATCGAACCGTCATCCAATGGGACAAGGAGGATATCGAGGCCTTGGGCTTGTTCAAGGTCGATCTTTTGGGATTAGGCGCCCTGACCCACCTAGACTATTGTTTTCGCTTGATTAAAGAGCACCTCGGCCAGGAGTTGAGTATGGCGAGCCTTCCGGTCGACGATCCGGCGACCTACGACATGTTGGGCAAGGCCGATTCGGTTGGAGTCTTTCAACTGGAGAGCCGAGCCCAGATGGCTATGCTTCCCCGGCTCAAGCCCCGCAGGTACTACGACATCGTGGTCGAAATCAGCCTCGTGCGCCCGGGGCCAATTACCGGGGGCATGGTCCATCCTTACCTGCGGCGCCGGGAAGGGCTCGAGGAGGTCGAGTATCCCCACCCGATCCTGGAACCGGTTCTCAAAAAGACCCTGGGTGTACCCCTCTTTCAAGAGCAGGTCATGAAGTTGGCGGTTTTAGCGGCGGACTATACCCCCGGCGAGGCGGACCAACTGCGCCGGGACATGGCCGCCTGGCGTTTTACCGGCCGCATCGAACAACATCACGAAAAACTCACCTCCCGGATGATTGCCAAGGGTATAGCTCCAGAATTTGCGAACCGGGTCTTTGAGCAGATTCGTGGATTTGGGGAGTACGGATTTCCCGAAAGTCACGCCGCCAGCTTCGGCCTCATCGCTTACGCCACCGCCTACCTCAAGTGCCACTATCCAGCCATCTTTGCCTGCGGACTCTTGAACGCCTGGCCTATGGGATTTTACGCCCCGGCCACAGTCCTAGGCGATGCCCAGCGCCACGGTATTCGGATATTGCCCATGGATGTAACCAAGAGCCAATGGGACTGCACCCTGGAGCCTGCGGCCCCCACTTCTGCTGGAGTGGCCCGGTCGGCCTCGTCGGCCCCGTCGGCCTCGTCGACTCAACCGTCGCCGCCGTCGGTGCAGCCGGCAACCATGCCGCCCCCGGGCCCCCGGCCCCAGCCGGCTATCCGCATCGGCATGCGCTACCTGAAGGGGCTTACAAAATCCGACTGGGACAAGATAGAGCAGATTCGCCTTCGAGACCTGCCCTCGAGTTTGTCCGAGTTTCGTACTCGCTGTGGCCTACGCAAAGATACCTACGAAAAGCTGGCCCAGTCTGGGGCCCTGGAGCCCTACGGTCTGGGGCGAAGGGCTACCCTCTGGGCGGTTATGGAAGTCGGAGCCCAGGAGCTAAAAAATCACGAACCCAACGGCCAAGGTCCGGCGGAGGTTACTCTTTTGGAGTATGAAGAATTTATTCCCCGCCTACCGGCCCTGCAGACCGGCGAACTCATCACCTGGGACTACCAGAGTGGAGGCCATAGCGCCCGGGGTAATATTATGAAGGTCTTTCGCTTCCATCTTCGCCGTCTTGGACTTGCCGAAGCGGCGAAGGTGAACGCCCAGCCCCACGGATCCCGAGTTCGCTACGTGGGCTACGCTATCTGCCGCCAAATGCCCGGAACTGCCGGTGGGGTCATGTTCATGACTATGGAAGACGAAACCGGATTTGTGAACTTGGTAGTGTGGAAAAAGGTCTACGCCGAGTATCGGACCCTCATCTTAACAAACTGGCTCTTGGGGGTAGAAGGAACTATGCAATCCAAGGATGGGGTCGTGCATCTTATACCCGATGGGTTCTGGGTTCCCGAGGGGCTCAAGGAAAGTAAAACCATCCAGGCAGGAAGCCGAGATTTTCATTAACCGGGGACCTCGAATAGTAGATGCGACGGGTGCCCTTCTGTGATACCCTAGGAATATATGAAACACCTTTTTGTTGCCGTCTTTGGTTTGCTTCTCTTTTCCACCCTTTGGACAGATACCCCAGAGGCCTTGGAATCTCCTCATCTAGGAACCTTACGAAAGGTACCTCCAGGAACGATTGTGCTGTCCTCGGGAACGAGTGCAACTATCACCCAGGCCTACTACCTTGGGGCTCATCCGGTAACCCGAGCCCAGTTTGTCGGGATAATGGGTGCAGACCCAAGCGATTCCCGCCGATCCACCGGCCAAGATGACCCGGTTCAACAGATTACCTGGTACCAGGCCATCACCTTTGCAAATAAGCTCAGCCTGGCCGAAGGGCTCACGCCGGTATATCAAGTAGAGGGGATCGATTTTTCGCTCCTCCCCTTTGGGCGTATACCTTCTCAAAATAGCGGACCCTGGAATCGAGTAACTATCGAACCATCGGCCGACGGATATCGACTTCCTACCGAGATCGAGTGGATCTGGGCTGCCTCGGGAGCCGATCCAAATGGGTCCAGAAAGGCCTTTGCCGGAAGCAATGGTTCTAACAGACCCGCAGACTACCTCTGGTATCTGGCAAATTCGCAGGGAAAGACCCACCCAGTTGGAACTAAGTTGCCAAACGAACTGGGTCTGTACGACATGAGTGGGAATGTATGGGAGTGGGTATGGGATTGGTTTGGTCCCCTTCCTTCCGGTGATTTGGTAGATTACTCCGGTCCAACTACCGGTACCCTTCGAGCCCATAAAGGTGGGTCGTGGAATTTTGGTCTTACCGAGGCCGCCATCGCCAGTCGCGATAGCCTATTTCCTTTTTATCGTCATAGCACTATTGGGTTTCGTCTTCTTCGAATTCCATCGACCACTGAAAATACTCCTTGACCGCTTCTCCTTACAGTAATAGTATTACTGTAATAGTATTACTGAAAAGAGGAAGAGTATGCGGGTCACAGAAAAAGGGCAGGTTACAATTCCCCAAGAGGTAAGAATTCAACTCGGAATAGAGCCCGGAACCGAGGTAGAGTTCGTCGCCGCCGGAGACCATGCAATACTTCGCAAAATTGCTCGACCCGAGGAAGTTGCAGAACGGTTTGCCGCCTATAAGGGCCGGGCAGATCGGGGAATGAGCACCGAAACAATTCTAAAACTTACGAGAGAATAGTAGATGGCCCTTGCGATTGTAGACTCCAGCGTTATTCTCGATATTTTTACCGCCGATTCCCAGTTCTACCAACAAAGCCTTGAATGCCTGGTACAGGTTGGCTCTTATCGTACCCTTGGGATTAACGGAATAGTGTATTCCGAGATTTCTTTAGGATTTAATCGGATCGAGGACCTCGACGAAGCGCTATTTGGTACGGGGCTCAAATTCTTAGATATTCCCCGGGAGGCTCTTTTTCTTGCGGCCCGAGCCTTCGCTGCCTATCGCCGCCGGGGGGGGTTCAAAAACAAGTGTTTTGCCAGACTTCTTTATTGGTGCCCACGCCGCGGTACTCGGTGTCCCAATGGTGACCCGCGACCCTGTGCGGGTGTGTCATGCCTATCCGGGGTTAGAAATACTCCAGCCCTAAAATGGCCCAAACCCAATAGCTATCGCAAAGGCGAGAAAGGCCAAGGTAACCCCAAGCATTATTATCTGTAGCTTAAAGGTCCAGGCAATCCAGCGAGGATAGGTAACCACCGTAAAGCTCAGGGCAATGAGCAAAAGGGCGTTGGTCGGAAAGAATACATTCGAGAAACCATCTCCAAAATCGAAGGCCAGTACCGCCGTCTGTCGGGTAATGCCCACCAGGTCTGCCAGTGGCGTAAGAAGGGGCATCATAAGGACGGCTTTGGCACTGGCACTGCCGATAAAGAAGTTCATTCCCAGGGTAACGGCGTAGACCAAAAAGGCCGCGATAAGGGGTGGGGTTTGACCAATGAGGTTTGCGGACTGGAAAAGGATGGTGTCCATTATTGCGCCACTCACGATAATGTGTTTTACGCTAAAGGCCATCATGACTAATAAAATTCCCGGCAACACGTTCAGTACCCCGGTGCCAAAAACCCGGGCAATTTTGCTTGGTTTGTAACCGGCGATAGCCCCACTCCCAACTCCACCTATGAGAAAAAGCAAGGCCATAATGGGAAACGCCAGGTCGCTAAGGGCCGGAATTTGGCCAGTAACAAAAACGAGCAAAATTGCGAGAGCGACGTTGACGGCGAACCACCGAAGAGCTCGGGTGTGTCGGCGGTGGTCATCGGGGGATTGAGGATTTTCGGCGAGGGTACCAGCCTCGACCGAATCGGCCGTCAGTCCTAGTCGGGCTCTTAGGCTCTGGTCGAGGTCGTAGGTCGGCGAAGAGGCAGGGTTGGCCTCAACCTTCCGGGCGTGGGACTGGACAAACCAAGTGACAATCCCATAGACCACAAAGAAGAAAATAATCCGCAACCAGCTTCCACTAAAGAGGGGAAGATCGGCGATCCGTTGGGCAATTGCTACGGTGAAGGGATTTGTAACCGCACTGGCAAATCCAAAGGCCAGGGGTAAGAGGCTCATTCCTAATCCCGTAAAGCTATCCCACCCCAAGGACAGGGCGAGGGGTACGATAAAGACGATCATGGGAACCATGCCCTCGTAAATTCCTAAGAAACTCGAGATCGCCATAAAGAAGAAGATCAATATGGCCACAAGGGTGTATTTACGTTTTTCGAAGCGGGCAACCAAAATACGAATGAGGGTTTCCATAATACCAGCGTGTTCGAGAATTCCAATGGAACCGGACACAAACAGAATAAACAGAATTATGGTAATGAGGGCGATGTTTCCATCGGCGGCAAAAATCTCGATGGGTGCCGTAAACCACCTCCACACCGGATAGTCGGGCTTCGCGATTTCTTGGTAGCTACCAGGAACCACCAGGGTTCGACCATCCTCGAGAACCCGGTCAAACTCGCCGGAGGGCAAGATCTGAGTAAGGATTCCAGAAATAATCATGAGAACAAGAATGATTCCCGCGCTTACGGCCAGGGCCTTTATACCAATTTTCATCGCCGAAGCCTTAGGGTCACTGCTCATAATTCCTCCAGAAGCCGGGTAAAGAATCGAATAGCCGTTAGAAAATTTTCTACCGAAATTCTCTCATCGTGTCCATGGATCGTATCGATTTCCTCGGGAGTTAGCTTGACCGGGGCGAATCGGAGGATCGATGGGGCCAACCGGGCGTAGTGGCGGGAATCGGTCTGGGCAGTGTTCAAATAGGGTATGACCGGACACCCCGGGAAAACCTCTTCTATTGTGGCTTTGAGTGGTTTCCAGCCTGGAAGATTCTCGATTTTATCGCCAACATAATCGGGATGCAGTTCGACCGGTTCGTCGACCAAGAAGTCGGGGTGATACTCTACCCTTACTCGGGGATCGGCAACTAGACGACGAACTCGTTCTAGGGTACCTTCGGTGGTGTCCCCCGGGAGGATTCGGCAGTTTACAACTCCCCGGACTTCCGAGGGGAGCACGTTTTCTGCACTACTTCCTTCGAGGGTTGTAAGAGCAGTGGTAGTGCGAAACATCGCAGACACTGCAGGGTTTTGGGCCATCGCCCGATGAATAATCGGCCAGAAAAGCCGGGGCTGGGAGAGCAGAAGGCCAGTGAGCTTGTCGACATGAGGGGCTAATCCCCGAAAAAAACCATCAACCGAAGGAATAAGTCGGGGACGAGCCCTTAATCGAGCTACCCGTTCTAATGCCTTTCCAAGGATGGCCGCGGCTTGCACTTTCGGAGGCCGAGCGCTATGACCAGGAGCCTGGGCGACCGACAGCACCAGGTTCATGTACCCTTTTTCTTCCACCGCTACCAAACCTAGGGGTGAACGGGCTGCCTTGAGACTCCCATCGGCTACAACACTGCCTTCGTCGAGCACCCACTCGAACCGAATTCCCCGGCTTTCCAGTTCCCGGGCAATGTTTCGAGCCCCACGAATACCGTTTCGTTCTTCATCTCCTCCAAAGGCGAGGTATATATCTCTTCGAGGTAAAAAGCCCTTGGTCGCCAGGGCTTCGACTGCCTCCATGAGTCCGATGAGGGTATTTTTTGTGTCGAGGGTACCGCGGGCGTAGACTGTATCCTGACCAGTTGCTTCATCGTAGGAGATTTTGGCACTAAAGGGAGGAAAGGACCATTTTTCTGCTTCGACGGGGACCACATCGTAATGGGCCATGAAAAGCACCGGAAGTTTTTCTGGATTTTTCGCCCTCCAGCAGAACCATAGGCCAAAATCATCCAGAATCTGAACTTCGGCCACCTTACAAAACTCGGGATACGATGTGAGCAAGAAATTCTGAAAAGCCTTCAGATTATTGTCTGCTTTGACTCCCTCGCCGGGGGTAAGGGTTGGAATTTGTAGGGCCTGGCGAAATCGTTCAACTTCTAGGGACTGGGCGGTCATTATCGTTTGTCCTCCTTCAACACCTCTTCGAGAAAGGAAATAGCCCGACGACTAATGGCCTCAGGGTCTTGGAGATGCAAATCATGACTTCCTTTTTCGATTATTTCTACCCGGGCGTTTGGGAGCCCCTGAACACCCCGGCGGCAGTACTCGGGGGTGAAGTACACGTCCTTGGTCCCTTGGAGAAAAAATGATGGGACAGAAAGTCCGGCAATTTCTGGAATTATAGAGTACTCGGGGTTCATGATATAGGAACCTTGGTGATTACAAATTCTTGACCAAATAATGTCTCCCTGTCCTTCTCCGTGCATAGCCTCGAATTGCCTACGATAGGTCTCGGGTAGATCTCGAAGATCGCTCAGTAACCATGCACTCTTGGCGGCCAATTTTTCGTCGCTATCAAAACCAACGGCTTCTCCTACGAATCCCAGAAGCCTCCCAGGGTTTCGTTGAGCCCAAACCAACCCGATCGCTCCACCTACACAGTGGCCCCAGAGGAAAAACGTCTTATCCGGGCCGATGTGTTCGTTCACGAAAGTATCCAGTTCCTGCACTCCCTCCTCAACAATATCGACCGGGTCCCTATGATGCTCCGGGTCGAACCGGGTCCCGTATCCCTCTCGATCGAAGGCCATTGGCTGTACCCATTTGGGCAAATGGGGAAATACCGGGTCCCAGGTCTTGGCACTATCAAATCCATTGTGGAGGAGGACCAGAGGGACTGAGGGTGGAAGATCTCGTAAAACCAAACTCAGAACCCAGTGACTGGCTAGGCCCGAAAGTAAATAGCTTATGGCAACGGCCGCGAACAACCCAGGCAATCCAAAGTAGTAAGAAAAGACAAGTCCTAGGGGAACAGTTAGACCAAACATTTGAAAAATTCCTAGCCCCGCTGCCGTAAAGGGCCGTCGAAGGACATTAAGCCCCGCCACAATGACCATGTACAACCCTTGGAAGGCATAGGCCGCTGACACAATTCGAAGGTAAAGGGCGCCGGTGTATACTACTTGGGGGTCAGAATTAAAGATTCGAACTAACAACTCTGGCACTAGTAATAGCACCCCAAAACTAATCCCCCCAACCCAAAAACAAAACTTCGCACTGGCCGAAAAAGCCTCACGAACCCTATCGTTCCGCCCCGCACCATTGTTTTGCCCAATAAAGGGCCCCAGGACCACCGACAAGGAGTTCACGAAGGCCAGGGCAAAACTCTCAATTCTATGGGCAACCCCGTACCCCGCAACCGCACCGGTTCCGTACTGGGCAACGATCCGGGTTACCAGACCCGCGCCGAGGGGGACAATGAGTCGAGTCGCGGTAATTGGAATCCCCAAATGGAGAATACCCCGCCAACTCTCGAACAACCGGCCGAGGGAACCCCGGTCCACTTTTAATAGACGTTCACGAAAAATCAGCAGGTAGAGGGAAACCCCAAGGGTTAGGCTTCGAGCCAAGGCCGTCGCCAGGGCAGCACCCCGAACCCCCATTTCGGGAAAGGGCCCCAGACCGAAGATAAAAAAGGGATCTAACAAGGCATTAAGGCCCGCGGCTACAAGCATAATAATTCCCGGGAGTTTTACCTCCCCCGTGGACCTTAGAATATTGTTCCCGACCATGGTCATTATTATAAACATGACCGCGGGATACCAAATCTCCATATAGTCGCGAATGGAAGGAAGTACATCGTCCCCGGCTCCCAGAAGTTGAAAGAGAGGGTCTATGGTTGCAATTCCTATTCCGGCCACGAAAAAAACTAATCCGAGAGCCAGCACCATGGAGTGGGTAGCCAGCCTCCGGGTGGCGGTCGAGTCACCCTCACCAATCGTCCGGGAAATGAGAGCCGATGCACCCTGGGCTACCCCTTGAGCCAGGGCGCCGACAACCATCACAACGGGGAAGGTAAAGCTAATAGCGGCCAGGGGAACGGCTCCTAACATTCCGACGTAGAAGGTGTCTACGAGGTTATATAAAATGAGCCCCAGAACTCCGCCCATTTGGGGAATAGCCATAGAGCCTAGAACCTTGCTGACCCCACCCTCGAGAAGTACTGGCCGGTCGCTGAGACGGCGGGATGTTTTCGCTTTTTTCATGGGTTAAAGGAGTGTATCAGCCGGGGAAGAAAGTTACAAATTAGGTACCCGGGACCTCTAGTCGAAGGTGATCGCCATCTAAAACTTACTTTCCTTTACAAATTCTCAACCGCCGGTCACAGAGTTCGAGCATCTTCCATTCCAGGATTGGAATTTTATCCAAGAGACCAAGGGGTACAGTGAGTACCTGGGTTTCTTCGGTAAACAAGACCCGTACTTTCCCCTGGGGAACTCGGGGGTTATGACTGTGTTCTCCAAAGAACTCCCCGACCGAGAGTTTTTCAATTTCTTTATTCTCCAAGAAAAGGGCTGCCATGCCTTCTTCGACCATCCACAGAAGGCCCTCATCGAAGGTCGATAAAACCTCGCCGGCTTTGAGGTGCCGACGGCTAGTCTGGGCGGCTACTTGATGGAGGACCGGAGAACTCACCATTTCGCCGAATAACTGGGTCGACTGGAGTAAAAGCATATCCGAGGCTATTTGGCGAATTCGTTCCAGGTTCGCATTCCTCTGAATAAAGGGGCGGTAGAGTTCAGCGGGAATCTCGAGCACGTTCACGTAGCTCCTGGTTCGATAGGTAAATCGGGTACTGTCTCCCCCCAAGGCGTCAAGTTCCCCGATGAGCGTTCCGGCCGAGAGCATATACTCGAGCTTTAGGTCGGCCTGAATGAGCTCTGCAACCCCGGTAATAACCAGGTAGACGTGGGTTGGAACCTGGCCTTTCTTTTGAATAATATAACCGGGGTTGAAAAGTCTACTCGAACAATTTAGAAGCATCTGAAGTTCGCTACTTCGAGCACTGGGAAAGTATCTATGCAAGTATTTTGCTGCGGCCTTTCGGACGTAGTCTTGTTGGGCAGGTATCAGAATATCCTCTTGGCCAAAACTCGCATTGGAGCCAATTTCTTTTTCCGCGGTAGTTAGGCTCCGATTTACGTGGGCCAGGATGATCTTTTTACTTTTGTCGCCCTTAAAGTCCTTCGCCTCGCCGTGGATCATTCCACCGCCTATATCAATTTTTTTGACGTCTGCGGGAGTACGAAGATCTTGAGCCATCTCCGTATAGAGCGCCTTCGAATAGTCGGTAGCGTTCGGGGCATCGATTAAGAGACTCCGCATAACCAGGTCCGAAGCAATGTCGGCCAAATGATTGTAGGTTTTGTATCCACCGGCCCAGAGGGTCCTAAAAAAGAAAAGGGTGGTCTCTACGGGATGTAACGAAAAGAGGGGCTTTACCTCGAGCCCTTCGATATCGTTCCATTCTTCAGAAACCAGATCTCGGACATCAAATATTTGTTCAAAACGAGACGCATCCATGCCGGTAATAGCCGATAGCTTTTTCATAACCCCATTTCGAACGTAGGGGGTCGCGTAGTACTTTATTCGATGGTCCGAGCGAATCATGCTCGTCAATCCCGCAAAATGATCGTCGTGGGCGTGGGAGTGGAATATTCCTTCGATCTCGTTAACACTAATTCCCAGAGCAGTAAGGCTATCGATAATATTCGGCCCCGTATCAATGAGGTAGAGCTTGCCCTGGAAGGTAACAATACTCGACATACAGGGGCGTTCAGTATCCCATCCATTTCCTTCGCCAATGTGGATTACCGAGAAGTACTCCCTATTCACCTTATGAAAATCCAAACTCACAGGAGAGTCGTAGGTTTCACCCTCTTCCAGATTGAGGTTTACTTCCAAGGTCTGACCGTTATAGTCAAAATAAAAAATGTTTGTTTTCTCCCGCCAAAGGGTCAAACCTGGGGCCAATTGCACCGGATCCTGTTCAAGAATAACCGAGTCTAGAAGTTCCTCGCTACGACGAATCTTCCCAAAGGCGAAAGCGAGTTTTATGCGAATAACTTCTTGGGCCCTTTCTTTATCGACCCCCGAAGCCCGGACTTCTTCCTCATTGGCCAGCCCATAGGTTCCTCGAAACAGATACTCTTGTAAAGCTTTTACCTGACTCTTGGTACCAATAATGAGCGGCTTGGTGCCCTTGTTCCCCGGATGGTTTGGAATAATCATACCTTGGTTGTAGAACATTTGGAGGATTGGAAACTCGCCCAGGTTCGAAAGTTTACCTCCCTGGACCGAAACATCTGACAAGAGAAGTGCATTGGGGCCAGTCTCGTACAGGCCCTTGTCCCATACTTTTTGGGTTATTATTCCCCGCTTCATCAGATGTTTTGTCACATCCGGTGGGCACCCACACAAGACCCGTAGATCGGCCTCGGGTATGAGGACGTAGTACACCCCCCGACTGACAAACACTTTTTCCATGCCACCATTTTAGGTCCACAATGGCCAGTTTTCCAGCAAAACCCCTGATCTTTCGTATTTTCGCTCGAATTGATCTCTTGGGGACCTCTATATCCAGGTTTTCTGGCTAAGTTGAAGGGTTTCTAGAGGTACCCGTCTTGTATAGTGGCAGGAAACTTTGGCCGACCAATTAAGGAGATTCCAATCGTAAACCTAACCTTTAGATAGAACATCAGCCTCGGCGAAGCCTTCCTACTTGGGCTCGGTTCTACACTTGGAACCCGGGTGTTTGTGAGCCTCCCCTTGGCCTTCGGAGTAATCCTCAACCCACGGTTTATTGCAGGTCTCTTACTCGTTGTACTCACCCTCCTTACCCTATTGGGAGTAAAACGAACAAATAGGGTGAACTTCTTGCTGGTGTCCATTACCCTTTTCGCCCTCGTGACAACAATCCCGGTCTACCAGGTTGCAGCTCTTGGGCGGGTTCTCATGGTTGGGGAAGGCTCCACCCCAAAAACCCTTCTCGATGTGTCCCCCGAATTCTGGCGCCCGCTTCTTTTTGCCAGCGGACTCATCGGGGTCTTCATCCAGCGCCTTCACGGTGTTGTTGTACTACGGAATTACCGGAGCTGCAGCCCTGGCTATTCCTCGGGAGCAATCGCTCTTTCATCCCTGGGTTGGGGTAATGGGCCTGGTAGGTTGTGTAAGCCTGGCGTTTTTTATCGACCTTCTGGCGGTTTGGGGGGGGATTAGGAACCTTGGCCTTCGGATTTCTTTGGTTCTTTGTTCGGTCCAAGGGCTTCGGAACTAAGTAGCGCCTAATTCCCTCAGGGTTAACCACACCATAGTGCCAACACCAGTCTCGAGGGATACCTCGTCGATCATGAGGGTAGGACTGTGAAGGGAACTGGTCCATCCCCGAGAAGCATTACCAACCCCCAAGTTATAGAAACAACCAGGAATAACCTGAGCGTAATAGGCAAAATCTTCGGCCCACATTACCAGGGGAAGATCGATCACCTTCTGTTCACCGAGGTATTCGATGGCCCCCTCCTTTGCCCGCTGGGTTAGGTCCATATCGTTACGGACCACCGGGTACCCACCGGTATCGATTCTACAATCCGCTTCGGCCCCGAAGGCCCGGGCAGTCTCGGTTACGAGGCGAGATATTCGTGCCAGGGCATCGGCCCTCCAAGACTCGTCGACGGTTCGAAAAGTTCCCGCAATCTCGACCGTGTCGGGTATTACGTTCATCGCCCCGTTACCAAGGATCTTGCCAAAACTTAACACGCTTGGGGTCTCGGGATTGGCCGCTCGACTAACGACTTGCTGCAGGCTTACGAGGGTTTGGGCTGCGATGGCAATGGGGTCGATTGTCAAATGGGGACTGGCTGCGTGGCCCCCCTTACCTCGGATGGTTATGTTGATTTCGTCGGCACTGGCCATCATGAGCCCCGGTCGAAAGCCCACGGTTCCAGCCTCGAGCTGGGGGTTAATATGCTCGCCCAAGATGATTCCCGGCCGGGGATTCTCAAGAAACCCCTCTTTTATGAGGGTCTTTGCTCCTCCGGGATTCACCTCTTCTCCCGGTTGAAAGATTCCAATGACCTTTCCCGACCATCCGGGCAGGGATGCAAGAACTTCCAGGGCGGTCAACAAAACTGAGGTATGTACGTCGTGTCCGCAGGCGTGCATTACCCCTGGGTAGGTGCTGGCAAAATCAACCTCATTCAACTCCTGGATTGGTAGGGCATCAAAATCAGCCCGAAGGGCGATGATCGGACCGGGTCCCCTATCGAGAATAGCACGCAACCCGTAGTTCCCTCGGGCAGCAAGGTATGGAATCCCCAAGGCCTCGAGTTCTTTACCTATCCAGCTCGAGGTTTGCACTTCTTGGAAGGATAACTCGGGGTACCGGTGCATGTGGCGCCGGCGTTGGACGGTTTTAGTTGTGGAGGACTTGGCCAGATCACTCACCTGTTGGGTCGAAATTCGCATAAGAAAAGTGTACCCTTTGTGGTAGAATTACACCAGGGAGACTCGTCGAATGGCGGTAAGAGAAGGTTGGCGGGACTGCTCCCACTGTTCTACACCAAATAAGGGGCGCTGACTGGACCTGCAGTTTTTGTGGAACCGATAATCGTGCGTCCCTCGACTCCTGCCGGCAATGTGGAGCAACCAAGGGTGATTCTCAAGCCCGAGCCCAGAAAGAGTTATCGAACTCGAAAGAAACAAAGCCACCAGCTCCAAGAAATCGAAAGCCCCTTATTCTCGGAACAAGCCTCCTGGCAGCTCTGGGACTCGGATTTCTCCTTTGGGGACTCTTCGCGGTAAAAGAAATTCCTCTGGTCGTTGAGGAAGCGGGCTGAGAACGGAATATCGACCTCGAGGAAGAACAGCTAGTTCGACGAACCGACTGGGAGAACCGAGAGGGTCCAGGTAGGATCCGAGCGAGTCGTTACAGGAAAACGAGACCTGTGGGTCGTGGTTCGAACCTTCTCGGCCCAAGGACAATCCACCGATCCCCTTCGATGGCCCTCGGTGAGCCCGGGAACTGGCCAAAGGGAGGGAGTACGATCGACCAAGACCTATGCTCGGTACCAAGACACCGAATCTGGGAAGCTTTACGAAGATTCACCCCAGGGTGAACTTTAGTCGGACGGGTGAATGGAATTGGTATGCTGGTAGAGGTGATTTTCTGAAGATTTCAGTTTTAATTTATCCCTCGATGCGTATACTAAGGATATGAATAATCAGGAAAAACCGATCAAGTCCTTTGTCATAGACACGAACGTGCTTATTCACCGCCCGGATGCAATCTTGAGTTTCAAGGATAACGAAGTGGTCATTCCCCTTTGGGTCCTGGAAGAACTCGACAGGCTAAAGACTTTTTCGGATGAAAGGGGAAGAAATGCCCGCCATGCAATTCGTTTTATCGACGGGGTCAGTAAGAATTCCAACCTCAGCGAAGGGGTAAAACTCGAAAACGGCTCGACCTTGCGGGTTATTATGTCTACGGGGTCTATGCCTACGGGATTTCTTGAGGATAAAACCGACAACAAGATTATTCTTTCGGCCTACGAGCTCCAACAGCAGGGGCGGCAGGTTTTTTTCGTATCAAAAGATATCAATGCCCGGGTAAAGGCTATGGCCTTGGGTATCCGAGCCGTCGACTACGAGAAACAAAAAGTTAACTACGACAAGCTCTATTCAGGGTATGGTAGAATAGACGCAAGCCAAGAAACCCTCGGAAATCTTCGGGCCACTGGGTCGATTCCTTGGAATGATAACCCTACACCAAATTTCTACCTTATTTTGACCGATAAGTCCGACCCCGAAAATAATGAAATCGCCCGATACCGGGCTGAAACAAGTACCCTTAGCCTCGTTGACCATCGGCTACCATCGGTGGCAGGTATTAGACCTATGAACCACCAACAACGAATGGCAATGGACCTACTACTCGACGATTCGGTCTCCCTGGTAAGTCTTGTCGGTAAAGCGGGGACCGGAAAAACCCTTCTGGCAATGGCCGCGGGACTCTACCTGACTATGGAGAAAAAAAGTTACAGTAGGGTTTTGGTATCCCGGCCGGTTGTGCCGATGGGTAAAGATATTGGGTACCTTCCGGGGGCAAAAAACGAGAAACTCAGTCACTGGATGCAGCCGCTTTTTGATAACCTAGAATACATCTTCTCGGTTTACCATAAACAGAATGTAAAAACCCTCGACCAGCTCATTGCGAATAAGATCATTGAACTCGAAGCCCTCTCGTACATTCGGGGCCGAAGTTTGCCGGGTCAGTATATCGTTATCGATGAGGCCCAAAATTTGAGCCCCCACGAAATTAAAACTATCGTCAGCCGAGCTGGAGAAGGAAGTAAGGTGGTGCTCACCGGAGACCCCCAGCAAATTGATAGCCCCTATTTGGATGCGAACTCCAACGGTCTGTCCTACCTGGCCGAGGCGTTCAAGGCTCAAACCATCGCGGGCCACGTTACCCTCGAAAAAAGTGAACGAAGCCGACTCGCCGAGCTTGCGGCAGAGTTGCTCTAGGTGGCCGAAATGGAAAAGTTCACCACCCTTGTAGAAAACACCTTTGCTAAAGTAGAGCAGGTTCACGGCAATAGCCGCCTGGAACATCTGGACCTTCTCCAAGAAAAGCTTGCGAACCTCGACTTCGAACTTACCGAATTCCTCCTGAACAGAACAGCCAGTTTCATCGAGGTCGAAAAGAACAAATAGTCCTAAATTTGGGGAGGCTACCTGCCGACACCTAGAGGTAGGTGAGTTACAATGAGGATCGGGGTACTATGGTAACAAGAAAATGGATTCTCGGCCTTCTAGGCTTTATGTCTGGGGCCTTCCTTTATTCCCAGGTAGAATTTGCAAACCCAACAATAAGTACCGGAAATAACCTGGTATTTACTGCGACCAGTGGGGCACCTCGGTTTGGGAACTACACGACGGGGTTTATCGCCGATGCTTCTGCCCGAAGCCTCACCCAGCTTAGCTTCTTCCCGGAAAAAATTTCGATCCTCGATCCCCTCGCAGGACGATTACAAATTCAGAATCGTTATGGGGTTTTTCGAACCTCAAGCAATTTTACCGGCTTTGAACCGGTAGAGCTCTATCCCTCCTTCGTCCGAGGGGGCGAAATCCAAACTGGAAAAATAAATCCTCTGGTAACTTCGCCCGATGGGAAATGGATAGTGTACCTCGACCGCACCAGCCCTGCTTTTGGAAACCTCGTTCTCGGGAATATCGAAACTGGGCAACGGTTCACTGTTTCGAACCAGGTAGAAATTGACCTCAATAGCCCTCCTGTTGCCTGGAGTCCTCTGTCGGATTTCTTCATCTATCCAAAGGGAAGCGAAATCTACTATTTCAGCATTGACCAATACTCGACTAACCGGCTTCTCGCCGAAGATTACCGTTCTCTAGGTCAAGGGCAGCTTTCCAGTATATATTGGGGAGAAAATAACGAACTCTATTACATCAGTGGCGCCCTTGTGTACCGGGCTCTGGGTATTGAATTTTTTACACGGAGCTTATACCAGGAGTTTTTACGGGTTGGAACAATCGTAGGAACTATACCCTTTACCTTTGACCCGAATTTCGACCGTTTTTGGATAAGCCCCGATGGAACCCAGCTCCTTTTAGACCGGGGAGGTCGAAGTCTCTACCTCTATTTCCTCCAGAGTAACGATTTTGCCGCCGAGGGTGCGGTCATTCAGCTCCCTTACCTTCTGCTTCCCCGGAATACCACCGTCGATCGAGTACTTTGGTCTGAGGGGGGAATTATTACCGTACTGACCCAGAGCCTCGTGGCCGGGGAAAAGACGTCCACCTTGTATCGTTTGGACGTTTCCACCTCCCAAGAATCTTATCAATTTGAGCCTATAGAAGACTCCACGGTTCGGGATATTTTTCTAAGTCCACAGGAGACCCGAGCAGCGGTCCTCCGGTCCGATAGGGTCGAGATTCGAAACTACCGAACCTGGGCGGTAGAACGTACTCTTACTCATACCGAACCTCTCCATGCCCTCTTCCTCAATGAAGATCAGCTCATCCTTGCGGGAAAGCAGGTTACCGAGTTAGTGAACGTACGGGCGAACTCGAGTCAGTTTCTCTTCTATAGCCAGCTTAGCCAAGTGGGTTTCTCGGCCGGCGAAGAGAAGGTACTAGGTACCCGGAATGGTGGTTTCCGGGAGTACGATTTCGAGAATCGCACATGGATAGAGTCGGCGAGTGGTACAGCCTTAGCCCCCCCTTCGACTTCTAGCTCAGATTTCCGAATATTCCTAGAAAACCTTACCTCGGGAAGTTATCGCAATATCGTCATGGTCCGAAACGTGCGACAAATTGGAACCCTTTCCCTCTTTGATCCTCCAGTCACCCGATACGAGGCTTTTCCGACCAGGGATACACCGATTAGCATGAATCCCTTCATAAACGGTTCCAGAATTCGCCGGCGAGAGGTAAGTCTTGTTTTCAATGCTATCGACTCGGTTGAAGGGCTTACTACAATCCTCAATACCCTCGCAGAGTACGACGTTCGGGCCACCTTCTTTGTAAATGGTGATTTTATTCGCCGGCATCCCGGAGCCGTACGAGAAATTGCTGCTTCGGGCCACGAAGTAGGTAACCTCTTTACCGTGTACTTTGATATGTCCGACTCGAGGTATCAAATTACGAGTCAGTTCATCCAACAAGGTCTTGCCCGTAATGAAGATGAGTACTTCGAGACCACGGGACGGGAACTTTCCCTGCTTTGGCACGCTCCGTACTACTTTACGAATCCATCGATACTCTCTGCAGGGTCGGGAATGAACTACACCTACATAGGTCGAGATGTAGACAGCCTCGACTGGGTACCCAAAAGGGATGAAACTGGTATATCTAGACTATACTACCCCAGTGCGGAGCTGATAGAATCGATCATTGAAAGAAAACTACCAGGCTCAATAGTCGCTATGACCGTAGGCAGACCGGGTGACGACCGGCCGGCCGGTGGACGAGACGACTATCTCTTCACAAAGCTCGACATCCTGCTGAACAACCTCATTGAACGTGGATACTCTATAGTACCGGTTTCGGAAATTAAAGACCGAGCCCGTTGAGATCGAAGTAAAAAACCCCCAATCCCCGGGGAGAAAGAAAAGGAAGGAACTTATGGCAATGGCGAACTATCAAACGACAGCGTACAAACAAACCCGGGTTAAGACTGCCGGCCCGGGTCAACTGGTGGTAATGCTCTACGATGAGGCTATTCGTCAGCTGGAGATAGCTGCAGACCTTCTTAACTCGAGTACCAAACAACTGGACAAGGTAAATAACTCAATTCTAAAGGCCAGAGACATTATTACCGAACTCATGGTATCTCTGGACATGGAACAGGGCGGTGAGTTTGCCCAGACCATGTTCAGTCTCTATCTTTGGTTTAACGAACAACTTCTCGAGGCCAATTTGCGAAAACGAGCTGAACCAATTCAAATCATCGCCCAACAGCTTTCCCAAATTCGGGACGCGTGGTCGGAGATTGCGGGAAAAACAACAGTAGCACCCCAGGAAAGAGCCGGCGTTAATATCGCTGGATAAGGGAGGTCCCATGACCCTTTCTGAACACGAAGTAGAGCAAAGAATATCTTTATTACGCCGATTCCGTTCTATGCTTGAGGCCCAAAGGGCCAAGTTTCGCAACTACCTTTCGGTACTCGACGTTCAAGAACAGGCGATTTCTGAAGGAAATACCGAAAAAGTCGCTTACCACGCCGAAATTGAACAAGCTATACTCGGTGAAATCCTTTCCCTTCAAAAGGTTATCGATCCTCTCCAAGAAATGTATCAATCGAGCTTCCCCGGAGGAGATCGGGAAATAACTGCCCTTCAAGAGAGCCTCGGTAGGCTTCAAACCCAGGTACTCCAACGGAACCAAGATACTCGAGCATTCCTTCGGCAAAAGAAGGAAGAGCTCTCCTCTCGCATTCATTCTCTTCGTATTCCCAAGGTTCCTCGATCGGTCTATAGCCGGACCACTCAACCGAGTCTTTTAGACCTTCGGGCCTAGAGAAAGTACCCAGAAAATGAGTCGGCTCTTAACTTCCGCCCATATGGGCAATCTCGAGCTTAGAAATCGCGTCGTCATGGCTCCAATGTGTATGTACTCCTGCCTTGGCCAAGATGGGATCGTTGATAGTTTCCACCAGGTTCACTACGGCTCTCGGGCCCAAGGGGGCGTTGGTCTGGTCATCTGCGAGGCTACGGGTGTAAGCCCCGAAGGGCGTATTAGTAAAGAGTGTGCCGGACTTTGGGAAGATTCCCATATTGAACCCTATGGAAGGGTCGTAGAAACAATTCACCGTGGGGGTGCAAAAGCAGCGATCCAGCTCAATCACGCCGGACGTAAATCCCGGGCAACCTCTCGACCCCTTGGACCCAGTCCCGAGGCCTTCAATGCTCAATACCCTCAACCCGAAAAGCTCAGTCCAAAAGAAATCGATCGAATTGCGAAGGACTTTGGAGCCGCTGCTGGGCGGGCTGTAAACGCAGGTTTCGACGCAATCGAAATTCACGGTGCCCATGGGTACCTCATCAGCAGCTTTTTAAGCCCCCTGACAAACCACCGACCCGACGAGTACGGCCGAGATCGAACTCTCTTCTTAGAACAGGTTCTCGGGGAAGTACGAAAATCGATCCCCCTGGGTATGCCGCTGCTCCTCCGGATATCTGCCCACGACTGGGCGGAAGGTGGCAATACCCCAGAGCTATTGGGAGCCGAGCTGTCGAGGGGCATCCTGGACCGGTACGGTATTGCGGCAGTCCACGTTTCATCCGGAGGCGTAGTAGAAACCTCACTCCAACCCTACCCGGGGTATCAAATTCCCTTGGCCCACGAGCTTAAATCTATCCTTTCTCTTCCTATTATTGGAGGAGGACTTATTGACAGCCCCGAGATGGCCGAATCAATCCTTCAAGACCGCAGGGCAGACTTTATCTTCCTCGCCCGGGCACTATTGCGGGACCCATATTGGGTTCTGAGAGCTGCTCATCAGCTTAAGTTCGATATTCCCTGGCCGACCCAGTACGAAAGAGGTCGCTTCTAACGGTAGTTTTTTGAAGTTACCTCCGGTACAATCGGGCTAATGGATATCACCTAAATGTTTGCACCTCAGAATAAACCAATCATAGTCCAAAGCGACGCTACTATTCTTCTCGACGTTCACGATCCTGGAGCCCTTGAGGCCCGTAAGATTCTTGCCGGTTTTGCCTATCTCGAAAAGAGTCCTGAACATATTCATACCTACGCTCTCAACCAACTAAGCCTGTGGAATGCCGCCTCGGCGGGAATCGATACGGACACGATCTTGGCCGATCTCAACCGTCTCAGTCGCTTTCCTCTACCAACGAACTTGGTAACTTTCATTCGACTAACTATCGAAAAGTACGGAAGTATTCAGCTCTACGAAACAAATCAAGATAACCTTCTCTTTCTCCATCCAAGAAACAAGAACATCTATGCAGAGCTTCGAGCCCATCCAAAACTGAAACGTCTGCTATCTACTGAGGATCTGTCGGCCTTTGAGGACCTAGAAATCCACGGACTATCAAAAGCTCAATGGCCCGAGGGTTTTCTCTTACCTCTGTTTGAACGGGGAACCATTAAGGACCTACTTATGAACCTTGGGTATCCAATTCAGGACCTGGCACCCCTCAAAGAAGGGCAGGCCCTCGACATTAAGGCCCAAGAAATCCTGCCAAACGGCAAACCCTTCGAAATCCGAGACTATCAGACCCAAGCGGTCGAAGCATTTTTGGGTGACCTAAAACCAGGCACTGGGTTTGGTACAATTGTTCTTCCTTGCGGCGCGGGCAAAACCATCGTCGGCATAGCTTCAATCCTCGATTTGGCCCAGGAAACCCTCATCCTCACTTCCAGCACTACGGCAGTACATCAGTGGATGCGAGAACTCCGGGAAAAGACAACCCTTACCCCTGAACAGCTGGGAGAATACACCGGTGCCCGGAAAGAGATTAAACCGGTTACCGTTGGAACCTATCAGGTTCTTACCTGGCGGAACGAGACTACCCAAGAGTTCCCCCACTTTGAGCTCTTACGGTCCCGAAGCTGGGGGCTCATTATCTACGACGAAGTACATATTTTGCCTGCCCCGGTGTTTCGAATTACCGCTGAGCTACAGGGTGTTCGGAGGTTGGGGCTGACGGCTACGCTGGTAAGGGAAGATGGTTTAGAAAAGCAGGTATTTAGCCTAGTCGGCCCCAAAAGATTTGACATACCCTGGAAGGACCTGGAAGGTCGAGGGTGGATAGCCGAAGCTCAGTGCATCGAGTATCGGGTGGATCTCCCACCCGCGTCCCAAATCCCCTACGCCGTTGCGGGTCTCCGAGAGAAATTTCGCATCGCTGCAGAAAATACTCGTAAAGAGGAAATTGTTCGTTCGCTACTAGCAAAACATCAAGGAGAAAGTATCCTCCTCATTGGTCATTACCTCGATCAACTTCAAAAGGTGGCTGCGGAATTTCACCTGCCTATGCTCACGGGGAAAACCCCTCAAGGAGAAAGGGAACGATTATTTGAAAGTTTTCGTGGGGGAGAAACAAAGGTTCTCGCAGTCAGCAAGGTAGCCAACTTCGCCGTAGATCTCCCCGATGCATCGGTCGCTATTCAAATTTCGGGGACCTACGGAAGCCGGCAAGAAGAAGCCCAACGGCTCGGCCGAATACTGCGACCGAAAGATCATCCGAGTCTCTTCTACACCCTCGTCTCTCGATCGACCCAGGAAGAAGAATATTCCGCAAATAGACAGAAATTTTTGACCGAGCAAGGCTATGCTTACACCCTCGAGGTATGGGAATGAAACGAGAAGAAATAGATGAACTCGGTGAGTGGAGATCTCATCTTCTCCAACTCGGGGACCGTACCTTTTTTGACCTCATTCGAAATTATCTCGGCCCGGTAAAAACTCCTTACAACAAACACGATCTTATAAGAAAACTTGAAGTCTTTTTAAGCCGGGACAAAATACAACAGGCGATGGTAGCTCTCACCGACCCAATCCAAGCCCAGGTCCTTAGTGCCTTGGCGTTCCTGGGCCCCAGGGACTCTCAAACCCTCCTGGGCTTTTTAGGTCGCGAACTCACTAGACTAGAAAGTTATCGAGCTTTGGCAAACTTAGAAGATCGATTAGTACTCTTTCGAAATCCCGAAGGAAGTATCGCCTACAACCCTCTGGTAAAAGCCCGATTCTCGAAGGAATTTGGTCATCCCGGAGCTCTCTTTTCATCCTATCGTCGGGAAGAGCTCCCTTTTCCCGAAGTAACCGAAATACCGCCTATTCCTTGGGCCAATGACTTGAGCCTCCAAGGACTCTACGTCCTACTCGGTCGTTCTTTTCCGGTTTTTCGACAAAATCGCTGGTTCTTAAAAAAATTTCTCGATCAGGTCGAAAGCAAAATCCCCGGGTTTTTCTCTACCGCAGATCGTATTCTTGGGGCGATCAATGGTCTATTAGCCCTTGGTTTGGTGACCCCAAATCCAGATGAACCTCGAGACCTTTTGACCCTTAACAATCGGTGGAGTCAAATATTTGACTTGAGCCCCTGGGAACGAACCATCATGTGGTGGTCGGGAATAATCGAGTCCGATCAAGCCAGCAAAGGCGAATTGCCTCTGGATCAAGACGAAGTAAATTTCCTTAATTTCGAGAATCAACACCGAATCTCCGGAGCCTTAGGATCTTTGCTCGTACTTTTAGAAGACAATCGTTGGTATCCCAGAGATGTTCTTGAACGAATAGTGAGCACCTTTCTGTCCCTAGAGCCCGCTTTAGAAACAACCATAATTCCCGGACTCATTTTTCTCCAAGCCCTCATCCCTGGTCCCGAGAATACCTACGCTCGTAATCCCAATTTGGTGCATTTGTCGAAAGAAAAACTTTCAGACCCATCTACCCTACCCCCAGGAGCCGGGAGGGTCGAGTCCGATGGTCGGGTGACCCTTCAAGCCTGGGTCCCCGCAGAAATTTCCGGACCCCTTCTTCCCCTTTTCTCTTTGGAGAAAGTAGAATACGTCCTCTACCTCCAACTCTCTCGAACGGGTGCAAATTTCCTCTTTTCCCGGGGCCACAAAGCAAACTCGCTGGTTTCCAGCCTGGAGTCTCTAACCCAAGGCCCCCTCCCTCAGGTTGTCCGGGCAACCCTTACCGAATGGGACCGGGACTTTTTTTCAGCCCAGGCTTCCCGGGGGATTCTTCTACGACTCAGCCCAGAAAAAGAGGCGCTTCTCCTCCACGATCCCCGGACCCTGGGCCTGGGAGTTATAAGTCTAGGCCAGGGTATCTGTTTTCTTCCCGCCCAACCCTCCAACGAATTTCGGCTCTTTGAGGACCTTGGGGCCCTGGGAATCCCCTTAGAAACCCTCCTGCCTAGCCTCATAAACGTAGACCCAGGCTTTCCCGATCTACGACCACTTCCTCTACCCCCTCGGGGGCTCGAAAGAATATCCCGCGTAATCCATACCCTTCCACCAAACCACGAAACCGAGGACCATCGATCAACTCAAGCCCAGATCATTCGCCAATCACTACAAGAAAAGCTCAGGGGGCTAAAAATTGATGACGATTTTCGGCGAGAACTCGAATATCGTGTGGAAAAGGGCATTCTCTTATCCGAGTCTCAAATTAGATCGGGAATTGCAAGACCAGAAATGACCCAGGCAGGCAGCCTAGACCACACGGGCAAACTTCGCCTCATTGAAACCGCAATCCATTCCCAGGACCTGCTGGAGGTTCAAATTGCACCCCAGGGGGGAGCCAACGACCCGGCGGAGATACTACTCCTACCCTTGTCTATTCTCCGTCAGGGGGGAGAGCAAATTCTGCGGGGCCGTATCGAGCCCCAGGGTTCGGAAATGACGATTCAAATCAGCCGAATCCAGTACCTTCGACGACTAAAGAGCGGCCTCTTCAAGTGAAGAAAACCCAACCCCTTGGGTATTCTGGGGGTCGAATCCCACATCCCCGAAGGGACTAGGAACCCCGGTAACCTGGAGATTCCGAAACTCGTAGAGATTCGGGTCTAGCAGGTGGGAAGGGGTAACGTGGGAGAGAGCCCGGAAGATAGTCTCTACCCTACCGGGTTGGGTTTTTTCCCAGCCCAAGAGCGTTTCTTTAATTACCTGTCGCTGTAGGTTTGGCTGACTTCCACAGAGATCGCAAGGAATAATTGGAAATTCCTGTACTCGGGCGTAGGCCTGAAGGTCTTGCTCCCGACAGTAGGCCAAAGGCCGAATGACTACATGATTTCCATCGTCACTCACTAACTTTGGTGGCATCGCCTTGAGGGTACCCCCGTAGAAAAGGTTCAAAAAGAAGGTTTCAATAATATCGCTTCGATGGTGACCAAGGGCGATTTTTGTGGCCCCTATTTCTGATGCAGTCTTATAAAGAATTCCCCGGCGCAGGCGACTACAAAGACTACACGTTGTATTGCCCTCGGGAATGAGGCGCTTGACGATCGTATAGGTGTCCCGCTGAACGATTCGAAAATCGACCTTCTTTTTCTTTAGGTAATTCGGGAGTACTTCCTCGGGAAACCCCGGCTGTTTCTGGTCCAAGTTCACTGCGGTCACCCGAAAATCCACCGGAGCCGAATCTCGTAGCATAAGTAAGAGATCCAATAGAGCATAACTATCCTTACCCCCGGACATACAAACCATGACGTGGTCGCCATCCTCGACCATCGAGTAGTCGGCTATTGCTTGCCCGGTATGTCGACGGAGACGTTTTATGAGCTTGTCGGTTTCATGCTTGTTCCGATCGTGTTGTTTCTTAGTCATACGCAGGTTATATCGGGCAAAAACCCTGGGGTCAACCTTCTAAATAGACGGCTTTGAACCTGGCCCTGGCCCTCGAACATCGGCCAACCGTTGATGGTGATACAGCCAGCCCTTTGAGCCCTTAACAGGAAAGGGGTCTGTTCGGGGGTGTAGATGAGGTCGTAGGCCACCTCCTTTCCAGTCCACTCGTAGAGGTCAAAGGGATCGCTCTTCCCGTCCATTCCGACAGAGGTAGTTTGAACAATGAGGTCCCATCCGGTGGTCGAAGGAGCTTGGGTCCAATCCAGGTTCAAAAGGGTGGTAGGAAGATAGGGTTGCAACTCCTCATTCAGCTCCTGGGCTCTTTGGGGTGTCCTGTTTGTTACGGTCACCTCTATGCCCATTTTTCCTAATCCAAAGACTATGGCCCGGGCAGCACCGCCGGCTCCCAGAACCAAGGCCCGAAGCAGACCCTTTTGATGGGCCAAAGGTGCCAAAAACCCAGGTATATCCGAGTTGTATCCCTTCCAACCCCGGTCAGTCCGGACCAAGGTATTACACGCACCAACTGCCGCGACTCCATCGTCTCGGTCCACGAGCCAGGAGATGACCCCTTCTTTGTGAGGAATCGTCACTGACAAACCCTTAACCCCTAGGTCGTCCATCAGCTGTCGACCCGCGGCCAAATCATCGGTTCGAAAGGGGAGATACACCCCTGGGAACCCCACCGAACGAAAGCGGTCATTATGAAACTGGGGGCTTTTACTGTGGGACAAAGGATTGCCCAGAATGCCAAAGAGGGTTTCGGTGCCCTTGAGATTCGAGTACCCGTAGACCTCCTCGAGGGTTCGGGGATCCAATTGCCCTGGAGCCGCCGCAGGGCCCCCTTGAAGGGGGGTAGAATAGGTCCACTCGGAACCAATCCACTGGGTGAGAACCCGGGTTGCAAGTCCGTACTCTCCCATGCCCAAGACTAGAAACGAACGAAATCCTCGGGCTCTTTTCTCCTGACCGAACCGAAAAATCGCCCGGGTCTGAGCTATGCCCTCGCACGCGAGGGCGATTTTTGGAATAAACCGTCGGGCTTCGCCCTCTACCGCTTCAAAGAGACCATTGCCCCGTTCTTCCAAATCTTTTGGGGTCCACGAACTATCGAAACTATGAATACTCCGCAGCACCCCGAGAGAGGCATTCACCAATTCTTTCGCAAGAGCATCGAGCTCGGGCACCCCCCAATCGAGGTCGATATACACCTTTCCGTTGGTCGAAAACTCCTTTGCCAAGGAAACCAGGATACTCATCCGCCAAGCTTCTTTATCCCCGGGCCACACCCCACCGTCTTTCCGATGTCGAGCAGTAAGGATGACCGGTCGCCCCAATTGCAATAACTGGTTTACAAATAGGACGAGATCCGAAACCAACAAGAAGGACGAAGCTTCGGTCGAAAAGAGAAAATCGAGCCGAGTCTCGTAAAGGTGGGCAAGCGTTTGGTACTCCCGAGCAGTAGATAGCTGGGCCTGGATAGTTGAACCCGTCAGGCATACACAGAGTTTTTGAGCCACCTAAAAATCACTCCTGTACAAGAAAGCCTCGATCAACCGGTCTTCTTCGAAGAGTAGACGCAGTCGCATAGGAAATCCCCTTTCAACCATCGGGTACACGAGCTCTCCGGGCTCGTCTGCCAGAGGTGGACCGAGAACAGACCGAACCAAATTCTGGCTACTGCCCATGTAGACCCCGAGAACCGGATCTTTATGTCTTCGATCGAACCTCACTTGCCACACCCGATTTTCGAACCAATAAAGATAGCTATGGTCGGAATAGTAAAAAACTACGTCCTGTTGCCACTCGGCGGGTCCTGGCTGAGGATAGATTGTCTCGGGAGCTCCGAAGGTACCAAAGGCCTCGTAAGGAGTCATTCCCAAAGCCCCGGTCTCGGGCCCATCGAGATAGGTTGTCTGGGCAAAGCCGAAGGAAATACCCCAGAGGAAAAATAGACTTGCAAAAAAGAAAAGGGGTGAATATTTCATGACAAAGGAAGAGTTCCTCCGGTTTCGAGGTATCCGTGGAAGGTATCTCCATCGACCGGGGGAGAAAAGTAGTATCCCTGAATCATATCTACCCCCTCGGCTACCAGAAGTTCTAGTTGATCCTCGAATTCCACTCCTTCGGCCAGGGTTTCAAGGCCAAGATTCTTCGAGAGGGATATAACCGCCCGAACTATCGCCCGGTTATTGTCGTTTCGGGTGACGTCTTCGATGAAAGATTTATCAATCTTCAACGAATCCAAGGGAAGCTCTTTTAAGTAGGCTAAGGATGAATACCCGGTACCAAAATCGTCAATCGATAATCGAATTCCTTCTTTTTTGAGTTGCTCCATTTTTTTAACCGCCCCTTGGGCATCTTCCATAATGGCACCTTCGGTTATTTCGATTTTCAAGGTCCCCGGTTTAAGTTTGTTTACTCTGATTACGTTAACAATCGATTCAACCAGATCTTTCTGGAGAAATTGAACGGGAGAAAGATTCACGGAAAAATAGATAGACTCGGTTTCAGTTTTTTGCCACTCGGCTAAAATTCGACAGGCCTGGAAGATAATCCAGCGACCTAGTAGGCGAATAGACCCGTTGGCCTCGGCCAGGGGAACGAAGAGCCCAGGTGAAATAATCCCTAAGCTGGGATGGTCCCATCGAACCAGAACTTCTGCCCCCCGAATTTTTCCATCGACCCCGCATATCGGTTGAAAGACCAGACGAAACTGGTCGAACCCCCGTTGAATCGCCTTGTTTAATTCACTTTCGACCACCGCTCGATGGCGTTGCCTTCGACCCAAATCCTCGGAATAAAAACTCACACCCCCAGCGATTTGTTCAGCTTCTTCGGCGGCAATTTCTAGGTTCGTGAGTAGCTCATCGAGGGTCTTTGCTTGAGTAGGAAACATTGTGGCCGCAACATAGGCACCAAATCGAATATCCTCCACGGGCGGATCGTGGGGACCAGCGACGTCCTTGGCGATTTTTTGCATGAGCTGGTTTAATTGATGTGCCGAGTGTTCTCCAGGATAGAGGACAAAAAACTCATCTAATCGGTCACCCTGATAGAGACACCCTTTGTCCAGGGCATTCTTAATTCGAAAGCTACTTTTAAAAAGCAGCGCTTTTTGTCGGTCTCGGGTATTCTTGATACGACTGTATGCCGAGTCGAGCCGGATAACGATAACGGAAAAGGCTTTAGGGTTTCCTTCTTGCAAGAATTTTTTCCCACAACCGGACCCCTCGCTCATTTTCCCCGTGGACTTGTCATCTTGTATGAGGGTTTCTAGATCTTGGAGGAGGAACCGATAAATAGGCAGACCCGTATCTGGATGAAGCCGATTGAGTTTTTCTGCTTCCTTGAGTTTCCGTTCTGTTTCTTTAAGATGTGCTTCGAGTTCTCTAACTCGAGGCTGAGTATCGCTCATAGGTTTTTATATTCCTGCCCTAAGTATAACTCGCCACCCCAGGCTAAACCCAGGTTTACCTCTACCGTTTTACGAGTTTTTCGTAGTCTAAAACCTCTATTAGCAAAACCTTGGGTAATTTTTTGGACTTCTTCATTTAATTTTTTTACATCCTGAGAATCATCGGTTTTACGAAGAAGGACAAAACGTGGGCCATCTAATCGATAGAGGCGAAAAGCGGAGCGATACCGAGATAGATAACTACCCACCATCCGAATGCATTGTTGGCCCGTAGCATCTCCATAGGACGCACAAAAATCATCGAAATTTTCGATCCATGCTTCCCCGGACGTATAAACCCCCGGACTTCTTTTCAACCGGAACTGAAGGGCTCGAGCATTTCCTATACCTGTTAGGGGGTCAAAAAATGCCTCTCTCCAAGCCTCGTGAAGCAATATAACCTGGACAAAACCCACTCCCGACAAGACCCAGTAGAGCAAAATTGGAACCTGGATCATTCGACTCATACCCGCAACAAAACTCAAGAGAATAACCGGCCAAGGTGCTAGCCATCCACTGTTTCGTCGGCGAAGGAGGGCCGCCAGGAGTAAGATTAAGAATCCCAAAAAAACGAGAAGAAATTGTAAAAAAGTTAAATTCCAAGACGGGAAAAAGTACCCCTGGGGCCCCGGGACGATCGAGCTTCCGATACTCTCAAAAAGACCCACCAGTTCGTCACCTGTTCTTCCGAAACCGAGGTAGATAATCCCAATCCCCCCAAGAACCAAGAGTACTAGTTCCCCAATACCCGATACCGAAGTAAATCCTCGATCGGGGCTCAAGGAGAAAAACACAAAAAAGACCGGCAAAAGCAGCACGATACCGTGCTGAAGTCGAACGATGAGCTCAAGGTCCCACAGCCTCCCAGGCATTAGGTAACCGGCGTAGACAGCGCCCAGAAGAATTAAGAAAAAGCTAATTCCCGTCCTGCGATATCGGAGACTCATTACCCCGGTAAGAATTATCAATATCGGAGTTATGAGGAATAAGACTAACAATATTTCTTCCCGAAGGGTGGAAACCAAGGGTTCGAGACTGAGGAGAATCCCGAACACACTAACAAAAGAAAAAACTAAGAGAGAACTTCGATAAACCCGCATGTATCATCGATTATCGCTTGTTAGCAACCAGGGTGCAATGACCAACTTAGCCGGAAAAATAGATTTTAGAAATCCCCCAGGTAGCTTTTGACTACCCGGGGGATACAATTGATTCGAGAAACGAGTTTCTTATTTCTGGTACAGGGGTCGGTCGACGTATTTGGTATGCAAGAGCTCGTGAGCCTTGTGACTCCCGGGTTTCTCCAGGAAGTCGGCGTACAAGGTCTGAATATAGGGGTTATTGTGGCTACACCGGACGGTCTGTTGGGAATCGTCCTTGTAAATACCGGCGATCCGTTTCTTTCGTCGCTCATCGGTTGCGCCGTAAGGCTGTCCACCACCGCCTATACAACCCCCTCGGCAGGCCATAACCTCGACAAAATGGTAAGGTATCTCTTTTCCCGTGGCCTTGGCCTCTCGAATTTGTTTCATTATCTCTTCGACATTTCCCATTTGGTGGGCAACCGCGACTCGTACCTTGGTTCCCTTAATATCGATTTCGGCGGATTTAATTCCTTCCAGCCCCCGCACCATTTCGAACTCTACCTTTCCTAACTCTTCACCGGTCACCATGTGGTAAGCAGTTCGAAGAGCCGCTTCCATAACGCCGCCGGTAACACCGAAGATGGTTCCGGCTCCCGAGTACATACCCAGGGGGTTGTCCGGCTCTTCGTCCGGAAGGTTGAGGAAGTCGATTCCCGCTTGTTTGATCATCCGGGCAAACTCTCGGGTAGTAATAACCACGTCCAAGTCCTGTTGACCAGTGGAGTACATATGCTCATCCCGGGTAATTTCGTACTTTTTCGATGTACAAGGCATGATCGAGAAGCTAAAGATATCCTCGGGTTCAATGCCTTGCTTTTGGGCATAGTAGGTCTTTACCATACTCGCCATCATCATCTGGGGCGACTTTGCAGTTGAAAAATGGGGAATCATGTCGCCAAAGTACTTTTCTAGGTAATCTACCCACGAGGGGCAACAACTACTAATGAGAGGAAGGGTAGATCCTTCGGTGGTAAAGCGATGGACGAACTCGGTAGCCTCTTCCATAATAGTCAGGTCGGCTGCAAAGTTTGTATCGAAGATCGCGTGAATCCCTAGTCGCCGGAGGGCAGCGTAGATTTTTCCGGTTACAATTGTCCCCGGCTCCAGACCAAAGGCTTCGCCAAGAGCAACTCGCACCGCCGGGGCAATCTGGGCCACAACGTGCTTTTTCCCATCCTGGAGAGCACGCCACACCTTTGCGGTATCGTCTTTTTCGTATATTGCACCCACAGGACAGTGGGCAGAACACTGACCACACTTAATGCACGGTGTTTCGTTCAACAGTACATCTCCGGCGCCGGCAATTCGAGTACCATCGCCCCGACCGATAAACTCCAAAGCCCACACATTCTGCATACCTTGGCAAACCTTAACACATCGGCCACAGAGGATACACTTTTCCGGGTCCAGGATAATCGACGGAGTAGAATCATCTAGGGGGAGACTTCGAACATTCTTTTCGAAAGGTTGTTCCCGTATTCCGAACTCGGCTGCTAAACGTTGAAGTTCGCAGTTCCCATTCCGAGGACAGTACAAACAGTCATCGGGATGGTTTGCTAGTATGAGCTCAACTACCTCCCGGCGGACATTTACGATGTCTGGATCGTGGGTCAGTATGTTCTGCCCCGCACCAATTGGAGTCGCACAGGCCCGGACCAGTTTAGGACTACCCTCAATCTTTGTGACACAAATACCACAGGCAGCCCAGGCCGGAAGGTCAGGATGATAGCAGAGGGCTGGAATCTTCATTCCAACCATCTGTGCCGCTTTGAGGATACTTGTGCCTTCCTCGACGGTTATTTTTCTGCCATTAATTTGTGCATCGATCATTTTTGCCATTATTTCCTCCCCTCGCCCTAGGCTCTTAGGACCGCATCAAACTTACATACCGTAAAACACTCACCGCACTTGATACACTTATCCTGATCGATAAAGTGGGGGTTCTTGCGTTCTCCGCTAATACAGCTCACCGGGCACCTTCGAGCACAGAGGGTACAACCGATACATTTGTCTTCTTTTATCGTGTAGGTTACCAGGTCTTTACAGACCCCCGCGGGACACGTCTTGTCTTTGATGTGGGAAAGGTATTCGTCGTAGAAGTAGTGCATCGAAGAAAGCGCTGGGTTGGGGGCCGTTTGTCCAAGACCACAGAGGCTGGCCTTCTTCATGGCGTTTCCAATACTTTTTATCTTTTCTAGGTCTTCCATCGTTCCACTGCCCTTAGAAATCTTATCTAAGAGATTGTAGAGCTTGCGACCACCGATCCGGCAGGGAGCACATTTTCCGCAACTTTCTTCGACGGTAAATTCCAGGTAGAATTTTGCTACATCAACGATACAATCGTCCTCATCCATAACTATCATTCCACCCGATCCCATGATCGAGCCCAGTTCCTGGAGGTGCTCGAAGTCGATTGGTACGTCGATGTTATCGGCGGTAATGACTCCTCCCGAGGGTCCACCGGTTTGAACGGCCTTGAACTTTCGTCCGTTAGGAATGCCTCCGCCGATATTGTAGATAATATCTCGAAGAGGGGTTCCCATTGGAACTTCGACCAGTCCGCTGTTATTAATCTTTCCGGTGAGGGCAAAGACCTTTGTGCCTTTACTGGTGGCGGTTCCAATATTTGCGAACCAGTCGCCACCCTTCGTTATAATAACTGGAATATTCGCCCAAGTTTCTACATTGTTGATAACCGTAGGTTTTCCCCACAGTCCATTGGTCGCAGGAAAGGGTGGTCGAGGTCGAGGCATTCCCCGTTCGCCTTCGATCGATGCCAAGAGGGCGGTTTCTTCACCACATACGAAGGCTCCAGCCCCAAAGCGGATTTCAATGTCGAAGGAGAATTCGGTTCCTAATATCTTGTTTCCTAGAAGACCAACTTCTTTGGCTTGTCCGATGGCTATTTTTAGTCGATTGATCGCCAGGGGGTACTCGGCTCGGATATAAATGAACCCCTTGTCTGCTCCGACCGTGTATCCGGCTATTGCCATAGCTTCCAGAACCGAGTGGGGGTCACCTTCAAGTACCGACCGGTCCATGTAAGCGCCAGGGTCCCCTTCGTCGGCGTTGCATACTATAAATTTTTGGTCCACATCTTTGACATCCGCACTAAAGGACCATTTTCGCCAAGTCGGAAACCCTGCACCACCCCGACCCCGAAGGCCCGATTTTTTCAGCTCGTCGATTACATCTGAGGGTTTCATTTCGAAAAGGACTTTTTCGAGGGCGGCATACCCGTCCCGGGCAATGTACTCGGTAATATCTTCGGGATTAATAAATCCGCAGTTTCGTAGTACTACCCGCACCTGCTTCTGGTAGAATCCGATATTCTCGATTCCCCCTTTTGCAGACTTTTCCGCGCCAGCCTTACCTATTTCTTTGTACTGGAGTCGTTCAATCCGACGACCTTTTACTATCTGTTCGGCGATTATTTCTTCTACATCTTCGGGCTTAACCCCAACGTAGAAATTCTGTTCGGGAAGGACCTTTACGATAGGCCCCTTTTCACAGAAACCAAAACACCCGGTTTTTACTATTTGGCAGCTTTCGGCGACTCCCTGGGCCTCAGCTTGAGACTTTAGGTTCGTATAAATTTTGTCGGCGTTGGATGATTCACATCCTGTTCCACCGCATACCAGTAAATAATGATTAAATGCCATCCCTTCCCCCTTACCCTTCTACAATGTCCGGTGCCGGACGGTCGAACACGTGGTCGTTCACCAGTTCTTTACCCAGAATGTGTCGTTCTACGATGAGCTTTGCGACCTCGGGGTCTACTCGGCCGTAGATGATGTCGGGCATGCCAGGCATCTTTACTTCTACTACCGGTTCTGCGTGGTCCAAACCGATACTGCCGGTTTGGCGAAGGCTAACGCTGGTGAGGTTATACTGCTCGATGCAAGTCATGAACTGATTGAGGGTCCGTTTTGCTCCGGCGGCTATTCCGCTGGTTCCCATTCCTACAATCACCTGAATAGTTTTGTTGTCGGTTTCTCGAATTTCGAGAGCCTGCCGTTTTTCCTCCCGTAGTTTCCGTAAATCATCTAAGGTCAATTTGGCCATATTCTTCCTCCTGGGACTCGATATACTCTCGGATTAAAGCCATAGCTCCCGGGGTTTCTAGCCCCCCAAGGGCATCTAACAATTCGTTCCTTTCGATGGTGTAGTCCAACGAAGCTTTGGGATTATTGGGATAGATCTTCGTACGGCGGAGGTACATCTCGAAGGTTCCTGGAAAAGCCAGGCAACTTACCATCGAAAAAACGATATCTCCCAAGGGTGGGGTATCTAGGTGAGCCAGGGGAAAACTCCCCCTAACCCGGGTACCCTTTCCTGGTTCGCTTTCGAATTCGAACACACCCTCTACCGCTTGCACAGCCTGAACAAGAAAAGGAAGGCCAAGACCTACCCTTCTTCCAGGATGTTTGGTACCGTCGGAATAAAAGGGGTTCATGGCCCGTTCTATTCCCGACCTATCTATTCCTCTGCCGTTATCGCTTACAATGAACTCGAAGTGCTCCGGATCTTGAAGTATCTCGACCCGAATTACGTCGCCACCACTTTCGATAGCGTTCTGCACGATTTCGCTCAGGAAATCGCCCAGCTCAGCGTGCATAGAATGAGACCTAGGCTCCCCGGTGCTTTGCGACAATTTCGGCAATTTGGTCTTTTTTCAACTTGCCGTATACTTCGCCGTTCACCGTTAGAACCGGGGCCAAACCACAACATCCAACACAGCGGACAGATTCGAGGGAAAACTCCTGGTCGTCGGTAGTTTGGTTAACCCCAATCCCTATGACGTTTTCAATTTCCTGAATGAGGTCCCCTGCTCCTTTAAGGTAACAGGCAGTTCCCATACACACAGAAATTTGATTTTTCCCCGGTTTTTCGAGTTTAAAGAAATGATAAAAGGTGATGACGCCGTAGATCTTTGCCAGGGGCACATCGAGCACCTTTGCCAGATCCATTGCAATCTTGCGGGGGACAAAACCGTACTCTTGTTGGGTACGGTGGAGGATCATGATGAGGTTTCCAGGCTTATTTTTCCATTCCTGAACGAACTCCATCAGACCATCGGTGATTTTTAACTCTTCCGTCGTTGATACGGGCACGAGTTCCTCCTCGGTGGAGCAAAGCCTTTCCTGGTACGAAATTCCTTGCCTTCGGTCGTGATTTTTGGTACTTCTCATTCTATAATGACTCGTAATAAGTGGCAAGTCATTTGATATAAAATTACCTATTACTTTTTAATATTGTTGTGTTCATTTAAAATCTACAGTAGAATAGGTAAGAGCTAATGAGTCGATTATAATGTGATAAAGGTAATATTAAATGAGCCAAATGAACAAAAGTCTGGTCCTCAGGCTAGTCCGCTATTTGAGGGTTCTTAAGAAGCTGAAGAGTCTAGGAATCGTCAATGTATTTTCTAATAATCTGGGCGATGCGGTCGGTGTAACCCCTGCGGTTGTCCGAAAAGACTTCTCCCTCATAAATATTCAGGGGAATAAAAGAGGGGGGTATAATATCGATACCCTCATGACCGAGCTTCGCGAGATTCTCGGAAAACAAGAACGGCAGGATGTTGTAATTGTCGGTTGTGGACGAATCGGAACTGCCCTTATGAACTACAAAGAATTCGATAAAGAAGGTATTCGGGTTCTCGCCGCTTTCGACAATGACCCAGCAAAAATTGATAGAGAAGCACAAGTTCCAATCCTGCCAATGGAAGACCTTAATTATTTTGTAAAGGCAAATGATGTAGAAGTAGCTATCATTTCGGTTCCCGAATCCTCGGCAAACCGAGTTTTTGACGATATGATTCACTCGGGAATTAGGGGCTTTCTGAACTTTACCAGTGTAGAACTAAAGTGTCAGGGAAAATGCGACCGTCAAACCTGTCCCCATAACTGTACGGTACATAACGTAAATATCGGGCTCGAGTTAGAGAATCTCTTCTACCTCATCAACATGGAACAGCTGAGGGTATCGGAAGAAAATGAGCTCGGAACAGCCCATGAGGTATGATCGAATTGTCCAAGCCTTAACGGCCACTGTCCATTATTCATGTCATACCTTTGAAGAAGCAGAAGTAACAAACTTTGTCGCTAGCGACCTCATGAGTGACGTCCTGGTCCTGGACGACGAGGAGTTTCTTCTAATAACTTCCCTGAGCACCGAACAATCCATTCGAACCGCCGACATTGTTGGCGCCCGGGGTGTGTTGCTTGTAAATAACAAAAAGCCCCAACCGGGCATGCTCGCCCTCGCTACCGAACTCAACAAAACACTTCTGGCAACCCCCGAGAGAATGTTCCGTACCTGCGCAATTTTGGGATGCATCCTCCGGGAGGAAGGACATTTAGATTGAGTAATAGCTTCATCCTCGGTACCGATAACGCTCCCAGCCACATGATCGAGCTCATGTACCGGATGAAAGTGTGGGATGTCATGACCCGCGAACTTCGGGTTGGTAGCCGAACGAGCACTCTCGCCGAACTTCAGGGAATCATGCGGGACAATAATATTTCGGGCATTCCAATCGCCGAAGGGGGTCGACTCTATGGCATTATTAGCATGGACGATATTATTCGGTGCCTTCAGCAAGGGGCTATGGGAGACTCAGCCGCAGACCGAATGACCAAGAACGTTATCTCGCTTGAAGACGACATGCCCCTGAGTTTTGCCATTAGCACAATGGAAAAACATAGATTTGGTCGTTTCCCGGTCCTGAATAAACACGGCGAACTGGTAGGGATACTTACCAGCCGGGACATTCTGGTTCACCTCCTTATTGCAATGAATAAAGAAATGGCTTTACTCGAAAGTAGCCTTAATCCCCAGCCTACTTCCGAAGCCGGCGGAGTGCTCATTCGGGAATACACAACCCGGAAATTTGACTTCGAAAACGCCGGAAAAGCCTCAACCGAGATAAAGAAAATTCTTGTAGACCGGGGAATAGGATCAAAAATCGCCCGTAAGGTTGCTGTTGCCAGTTACGAGCTGGAGATGAACCAAGTCTGTCACTCCCTTGGTGGAACCCTCAGTTTCAAGCTGACCGAAGAAACCGCAGAAATAGTGGCTCAAGATCTAGGGCCGGGAATAGAAGACCTCGAGTCTGCCCTCATCGAGGGCTGGTCGACGGCGAATGAGTGGGTTCGGTCTCTAGGCTTTGGGGCGGGTATGGGCCTGCCAAATACGAAAAGGGTGAGTGACGAGTTCTCAATTTCTGGTGGCCCGAGTGGCACCCGAGTCGTTACGAGTTTTCGCCTCCGTGCTGAACCGTCGGTGTAAACAGGCGGAATACACAATAATTACCTTTGGAGGGTAGTGTGAATAATCTCCTTGAACCCCAGGCCGTAAGATCGGAAACAGTTGCCCAGGATCTTGGTCTCGAAATTATCGTGGCCGCACCCCAAGGAACCCTTATTTCCAGCGGATTCACCAGTGATCTCTTGTCCGATGCAATGGCCAACGCCCAAGAGGGATGCGCGTTTTTGACGATCCAGGCCCACAAGAACACCGTTGCCGTGGCAACCTTAACCGGTGCAAGCGCAATTTTTGTCTGTAGCAGTCGTACGGTTCCTGAAGATATGATTCAGTCGTGTAAAGACGAGGGGATTGGGCTCTATCGGTCGACAGAAAATCAATTCATCCTCTCGGGCAAACTCTACCAGCTCTTGTACACCCCGAATGCCTCGGTACCGAGCTGATCTCCACGTCCACAGCTGCCTCTCGCCCTGTGCCGACATCGATGTAAGCCCCCGAACTCTCGCCCGTAGGGCCGCTAGTCTCGGTCTTGACATGCTCGCCCTCACCGACCATAACTCCTGTGCCAACGGCCCCGCCCACCAAGATTGCTGCCGTCAAGAAAGAATCGTTCCCGTTTTCGGTATGGAGCTCACTACCCTCGAAGAGGTACACTGCCTGTGTTTATTCGAAGACCTCGACGGGGCCCTGGATTTTCAAAATCTGGTGTATTCCGGCCTTTCTCGTTTTCCGGTTGACGAAAACTTCTACTATCCCCAGCTTCTCGTAAATTCCCAAGAAGAAATTCTAGACCAAGTTTATTTCTTACTAACCCCCGCCTCGGCCCTCGACATTTCGACTGCTCTCTCGGAGGTACACCAACGGGGGGGAATTTTTGTCCCCGCCCACATCGACAAGCCCAGGGACTCCCTTTTTAGCCAACTGGGTTTCCTCCCCACAGACCCCTTCGACGCAGTCGAAATTACCCTGCCTCCAGACGAAAGCACCAAAAGAATTCGCCGGGGTAAGCTTCCCTTCGTCGCCAACTCGGACTGCCATATCTTGGAAGATCTCGCCCAACGGTACACCGAATTTGAGGCCGAACACTGCAGCTTTGGGGAATTAAAAAAGGCCCTGGCTATAGCCAGGGCCCGGGGAAACGATCAGTTGCCCCAACCTCCCACGAACTGGGTTGCGGGGGTATGGGGATTTCCCAGCAGAAAAACCTAACGGACCGCCTCGGGGTTTCGCAGAACCTCCCGGGCCTTCGAACCGTTCTGGGGGCCAACTATACCCATGCCCTCGAGCATTTCGACCATTCGGGCCGCCCGGTTATAGCCAATCTTCAGCCGTCGCTGAAGGTAACTCGCCGAGGCTTTGCCGGCACTCACAACAATTTCGATAGCCTTATCCATGAGGGGGTCTTCCAAGTCTTCTTGGTAAAATCCCTCATCATCATCTTCGATAAAAATTTCGTCATCTATGTAGTCTGGCTTGCCCATCTGTCGGACGTGGGCAACAATCCGCTCTACCTCTTCTTCGGACAAAAAAGCCCCTTGCATACGGGTTGGGAAGGGGTTCCAGGCGCTAGTAAAGAGCATGTCCCCCTTACCCAGAAGTTTCTCCGCTCCCATAGCATCGAGGATAATGCGGCTATCAATTTTGCTCGCTACCATGAAGGCGATGCGACTTGGTATGTTTGCCTTGATTAATCCGGTAATTACGTCGGTACTCGGTCGCTGGGTTGCCAGGACTAAGTGGATTCCGACCGCCCGGCTCATGGCCGCCAATCGGGCCAGGGTACTTTCGAGTTCTTTCCCCGTGGTCGCCATGAGGTCTGCAAATTCGTCGATTACCACAACAATGTAGGGGAGAGAGGTGGTTGCAATTTGTTTAACCTTGATTTTCTTGTTGTAACTGCGAATGTCTCGTACCGCCATCGCATCGAGAAGACTGTACCGCCGCTCCATTTCGTAAATACACCACTGGAGGGCCTGAAAGGCCTTCTTGGGGTCGGTAATTACCGGGGTCAAGAGATGGGGAATATCGTTATAGAACTTGAGCTCAACGATCTTGGGGTCGATCAAAATCATTTTGACCTCCTCCGGGCTTCGTCTATAGAGCACCGAACATATCAGGCTATTAACGCAGACCGACTTTCCACTTCCTGTGGCTCCCGCAATAAGTAGGTGGGGTGTCCGGGCGAGGTCTACAATCTGGGCGTCGCCGGTTATATCTTTCCCCAGGGCTACGGGGATTTCGTGCTTTGGATCGTGGAAGAGGGGATCCTGAAGGAGCTCGGCAAATCCGACCAGATGCCGATTTTTATTAGGAATTTCGATACCAACCGCGTGTTTCCCGGGAATAGGGGCTACTATTCGCACGCTTTCAGCCGCTAACCGCAGGGCAATATTGTCCGCTAAGTTTACAATTCGGGTCAGCTTGACCCCCGGAGCGGGAAGAATTTCGAACATGGTAATAACCGGGCCCTTGCGAATCCCCGTTACCTCGGCCTGAATTCCAAATTCCTGCAGGGTAGTTCGCAGGACCTCTGCGGCATCGGTGGCTGTTTGGTCTATTTGCCAGTGGTGTTCGTTCTCGAAGATATCGAGAATTCCCCGAATTGGCACGTCGTAGGTTCCTTGATACCTCGGTGGCTCGGGGGGAGGCAGAATTGTCTCGTCCACCGGGTCATCGTTCACCGGTTCGTCGATAATGGGCTCGTCTAAAAGAGTCTCCTCGATTACCTCGGGTTCGAGTGCAAGATCGAACTCGATTTCTGGTTCCTCAAACTCTTCAGCTTCCAGTTCTATCGCTACCTCCGGCTCAACAGTTGTTAAACGGCCGCGGCTAAAAAAGACCTCGACTTCGTCGTCTGCGACCTCGGGCACGGGTGCGACCTCGGGCATCATTTCTGGTTCGCCAATTATTTCTGATTCTACCGACACGAAAGACTCCGGCTCGGCATCGCCGGCCACTTCCAGAATCGTTTCTGTCTCCGGTTCTTTCGTTTCGACAACCTCGTCGGTAGTCGAATTTTCGGGGAAGAACCATGGATCTTTACGAAGATCACCGGTGGTTTGATGGGGGGTATCGATTTCCACTTTGGTTTCTGGTACCCGCTCTACTGACCGGCCTAATCGAAAACTAATGAGGCCGGTGAACACCCCGAACAAAGACCATATCATCAAGGTCCCTTCGATAGTAAAGGTTTGGATCGACCAGCGAATGAGAGGACTTAGTTCGTAGTTTGCAGTAAAAAAGATTCGTGCAACCAACGCAAAGGACAGGGCAGGAAAAATACTCACCAAAGATGACAGCCCCTCATTCCACGAAACTCGATCCCTTCGGGCTAAGAATCCCTGGTAGACTAAGAAGCCGGGAATATAGAAGGATACGATGTGGAAAGCATCGAAGGCAAAGCCCCCAGGCAAGGCTAGAAGTCGAATAAGGATCGGGGCATCCCCAGGTACCCAAAAGGTCTCAAGTGCGGCGGCAAAGAGGGTAAGTCCTACCAAGGCTGCTACCCAGAAGAGAACCGTACTTAAGAATGAAGTATGCGAACGAGTATCCACAAAAATCCTCCGACTTCCATTGTCGGCGGATTTTAGAAAAATATAAGACCCGCTATACCAAGGGGTAGAAGATACCCACTGAACCAATAAAGCTTTCCAGCCCTCACGAATCGAAGAAGCATGGCCAAACTGCCTAATCCTACAAGAAACGAAGCGACAAATCCCGCCCCAAGAACCCCGAGGGAAACCGAGCCGGAAAGTTCATTCAAGTCCCGAAGACTTAGAACCAAGGCGCCGAGAATCGCTGGCAGGGATATAAGAAAGCTAAACTCCCCCGCGGTGTCTCGATTCATTCCAACCCCAAGGCTCCCCGAAATGGTAATTCCCGATCGGGAAATGCCCGGAAGCACCCCTAAACCTTGAACAAACCCAAGAAAAATGCCCTCTTTCCAGCCTAGGTCCCCAAGGGACTTTGTCCCCAGGGGTATAAAACGAGTAACCAAAAGGATGAATCCCGTAGCAATAAAGAGCCCAGAGACCAAAGAAATCGAAAACCCTTCTACCCAGTCTTTCATAAGTAAGCCCAAAGCACCGGTAATGAACGTTGTCAAAACAATAACTCCCGCTAATCGCCAGTAGGCGCGGTCGTCGTCGGAAAGCTCGGCACTGCGACGTGGCCCGTAAACCAGACCCCGCCCTAAAGCCAGCAGTATCTTGCCAATAAGTCTTCGAAACACGATAAACGTCGCCAAGAGGGTAGCAACGTGCAGAAGGACATCAAAGAGGATGTCCACGTCTCCAAGACCGAGAAGCTCCTTCAGTACCCTCAGGTGCCCGGAACTTGAAACGGGCAAGAACTCGGTAAACCCTTGGAGAACTCCGAGAGAAATTGATTCAAAATAGTTCATAGATTTCCTTTTTTTATCAAACTAGCCTTGTGGGGCGGATTTTAGGGTAATAACTGCTCCAGTAACGGGTAACTTTCGCCTTTTAGAAGAAAAAAGACCCCGTAGGCGGCGGCAAAACACACTCCAAGGGCCAAAAACGAAACCCCTGCGACAACAAGAGGATGGGGAAGTGTACGGGTAAGGGCCTGAAAGCCCTCGTTTGTCTCATCGCCATCGCCCAGCTCTTCGTCGTCTTCATCGTCGTCTTCATCGTCGGTAAAAATGTCTTCATCATCTAGATCGGCTTTTTCGTCGGTTCCGGCTTCCTCATAGCCAAAAAATTCGGCTCCCAAAGTTGACTCTTCTTCGGTCTCGTCAGGGAAAAGATCGGTATCCATATCGAAGGAGTCCAAATCATCGGGAATGGGAAGACTCGGGTCCGTTTCCGGGGATTCGAAGTTATCAACCAGAGCCAATTGTTCTTCCCATCCACCGTTTTCCCCAAAGGACTCATCTTCGGAATTTGGCCCGTCCTGACCAACACGAAAGGAATTCGTAGCAATCGTCCCATTCCCTAGATCGGTTACGACAACCTCAAGACCGTCATCTTGGTCTCGGGTGAGTACCAAAGATAAGTCCGCACCCGAACCCTCCATTCGTAGTACTCCGAGAGGACTCAGCTCTTCGAGGCTCGGTCCCTGATAGAGATTGATTTGAACCGGATGGGCCCCGGGGGATGCGGGATACAAGGTTAAGCGAGTAATATCGTCCCCATCAGCGGGAAAAAGAGGATACATAGTCCCATCGGCGAGTCGTAACGCATTCATCCCCTACCTCCTTCGTTCCTCGGTCCTGGGGACCTCTATCATCCCGTTTTCTGGCTAAGTTGGGGTTTATCAAGATCCTCCCCATTTTATGGGGAGAGACCCTTCCTTGACAAGGAGAATCCCCCTATCGAATAATAGGGTATGGATATTACCCTTTTTCTGCTGATAGCCGGTGTTGTTACAATGCTCGGGTTACTACTCATTGTAATATCAACCAGTATAACCCGGCAAAGGGACAAAACCGGTGGAAAAAACCGAAAGAAAGGTAAAAACCGTGACCGGGAAGGTATAATTCGCGAAGCGAATAAACGGCTTGCCCAGAATCCTAAAGACGTAAATGCCCTTCTCGAACTTTCGGACGTGTATTTTCAAGACCAGGACTGGGAAAAGTCTTACCGAACCTACGGAATGCTCATTGAAATGTGCGCCAGCAACCCCTCGATTGATGAGTTTTTAGTAACCCTGCGCCAGGCTCTTTCCGCCCTGAACCTAAAAAAGCACGAAGAGGCGTACAAGGGTCTCATGATCGCCCGGACCTTCAATTCGGAAGTATTCGAAATCGCCTACAACCTCGGGTACATCGAGTACCGCCGAAAAAATTACGAACGAGCCGTAGCGAATCTGCAAACCGCTTTCCGCCTCCAACCGAACCATCTACCAACCCAGAAATATTTGGGCATCGCCTTTAACAAGACAAAAAAACACAAGGATGCAATTACCCAGCTAAAGAAGGTCATCGAGCAAAGACCCGACGACAAAGAGTCAATCTTTTTCCAGGCCCAATCCTACTACGAGGCGGGTCAATTAGACATGGCAATTCAGCTCTTCACCCACCTGCGACCCGACCCGGTCTACGGACCCCAAGCAGCCCTCATGGCTGGATCGTTACGAATCAAAAATAAGGACTACGAGGCGGCTATCCTGGACTTCGAAATTGGACTTCGCCACGAGAATATTCGGGAAGAAGTCATGCTCGAATTGCAATATCGCCTATCCAATGCCCATATGAAGATGCAAGACCTCAATACAGCCCTGTCTCTGCTCAAAAAGATCTACTCAATAAACCCGGGTTACAAAGATGTGGACGCCCAACTAAAGAAAAACGCCGAGCTGTCGAAAAACCAAAACTTACAGACCTTCCTCATCGCCCCCGATGCCGATTTTGCTGCCCTGTGTAGAAGAATCGCCGAGAACTATTTCCCCCACTCCCACACGAAAATTTCGGATATTCAGGTTCGCAAGGGTGAATACGCCGATATCTTGGCCGAGGTAGAAACCCCCGCCTGGGCCGATATCGTACTCTTTCGCTTCGTTCGGACAACCGGTCAGGTCGGCGAGTTTGTCTTACGCGATCTGCACGCCCGAATCAAGGACGTCAAAGCCGGTCGAGGCCTGTGTATGTGTGCGGGGGAATTCAGCGAAAGCGCGGTAGCCTTCGTCGAGGCCCGCTTTATCGACCTCATCGATAAGCCCGCCCTCATGGACAAACTACGGTCAATTTAGCCCCTGGCATCCCCGGAACTCTTCTTCCATAGAACCAAATGCCGCTCGGCCTGGAGGCCCGGAACTTGTAGGGGCCAGGCTCCTAAATCAACAGAAAAATCTAACTCCTGGGCTTCGGTATAACTGCCAATAACTCGAATATTTCGACCCAGAGCCTGAGCCTCCTGAACCAAGGACTCATATTTTGCCTTGTACCAAAGAATCCACCCCCCAGGTTTCACTAACCGTACCTGATCCGAAAAGGTTTGAGGTGTCAGGGGCTGAAACGCCCGGTTGGTAAGAATATCGAAACTTTCAGTGGGTAAGGCTTCGAAGGAGCTGGGCAAAATATCGACCGGCGCCTGGGGAAACAAGGCTGCGCAGTTTCGAAGAAAGTTCACCCGTCGGCCACTTTTTTCTACCAGCACCCAGCGAATTGGCCTTCCTCCGGGACTAGTGGGCAAAGCCAGGGACAACACCAAACCCGGGAGCCCCGCTCCACTGCCCAGGTCGGCGATACGCAGGGGGTCCCCAGGACCACCTGGCCCGGCAGGATCAACCGGCCCCGCTGCAGCGGTAACCTGTCGAAACACCGGCAGGGCTGCCAGACAGTCCCAAATATGCTTGGGAAAAATCTCCTCGTCCCGAGCCTCAATGAGGCCCAACCGAGGGTTCCACAATTTGAGCTCTCGGACGTACCGGTCCAAATCTTCCTTCAGCTTAGGCGCTTCGGGGGATAGTCCTGCCAAGTCCGGCTTTTTTTGGCGCTCTTTGTGGGGCGCTTTTTCTCGTTCCCCCGGGGACCGGGTGTCACTCACTTGGGCAGCTTAGAACCCGCCAGCAACTCGTCGCTTAGCTGCCGGTCGGTGGTGGACTGACCGGGTCGCCGAGCCACCGCCACCATCAAAATGGCCACATCGGCGTTACGCACCCCGGAAATCCGGCTTGCTTGACCTACCGACAAGGGACAAACCTTCTTAAACTTCTCTCTCGCCTCGTTGGACAAACCATGGACACCGTCGTAATCAAAATCCGCAGGAATGCGGAGGTGTTCCATCTTGTTAAATCGCAGTATCTCGTGCTCTTGGCGAGCTACGTAGCCCTCGTACTTGATGTCGAGTTCTACCTGCCGCAGCCACTCCACCGGCCGCGCGTCGGCCAAAGAAGGTTCTAAGATCACCAACTGTTCCATGGTTACTTCGGGATTTTTTAACAGATGCATGAAGCTGCGACCCCAGGTTCGGTCCCAGGGACCAGAAATGCCCGTCAAAACTCCCCGGGCCTGTTCGCCCTCGGCCTCGCTCAAACGCCGCTGGTTCAGCAGTTCGCGAATCTCCTCGATACCCCGCTGTTTCTCTAAAAAGGCCTGATAACGCTCGGGGGTGTGCAAACCGACTTCCCGGGCTCGATCGTACAATCGCATGTCCGAGCTGTCGTGGCGCAGACTAATTCGATGCTCCGCCCGGCTGGTGAACATTCGGTAGGGCTCTTCGGTCCCCAGGGTCACCAGGTCGTCGATCATCACCCCAATATAGGCCTCGGCCCGGGTCAAGATAAAGTCCGGCTTACCCTGTAGGGCCATGGCTGCGTTGACTCCAGCTATCAGACCCTGGGCGGCGGCCTCCTCGTAGCCACTGGTCCCGTTGGTCTGGCCGGCGATGTACAGACCCTTGATCCGTTTCGTTTCGAGGGTCGGATACAGCTGGCTGGGGTCCACGTAATCGTACTCTACCGCGTACCCCGGGCGCATGATCCAGGCCTTCTCCAACCCCGGCAGGGTATGGATGAACTGCTCCTGGACCTCCTCGGGCAGGGAGGAAGAAATCCCATTCAGGTACATTTCGTCGGTTTCCTGACCCTCGGGCTCGATAAAAATTTGGTGTCTGTCTCGGTTGGGAAACTTCACCACCTTGTCCTCTATACTCGGGCAGTACCGGGGACCAATACCCTCAATCAACCCCGAATACAAAGGCGAACGATGCATATTTTCCCGGATAATTGTGTGAGTCATATCATTGGTGTAGGTGATGTAACAGGGAATATTCGGACGGGCCACGGAAGTGTGAGAAAAACTGAAGGGAATAATCTCGTCATCCCCGTATTGAACCTCGAGTTTACTCAGGTCCAGGGTATCCTTGTGCACCCGGGCAGGGGTACCGGTCTTCATGCGACCCATGACAAAACCCGCCCCCTTCAGGGCCTTATCCAGACCCAGGGCCGCAGGCTCCCCCAGCCGGCCACTAGAAGCGGTATGTTCGCCGATAAAAATCTTTCCGTTCAAAAAGGTACCCGTGGTCAACACCACCTTCTTGGCGGTAAATCGTTTCCCCCGCTCGGTCACAACCCCCTGAATCTCCCGCCCGGGGGTATCCAGCAGAAAATCTGTCACCGTATCCATGAATAAATGCAGGTGGGGAGTCATCTCCAGGGTTTTTTTCGACTCAATCTGATAACGCTGCTTGTCCGCCTGGGCCCGGGGACTCTGGACCGCCGGCCCCTTACTCCGATTCAAGACCCGGTACTGAATCATGGTCGAATCGATCAGCCGGCCCATCTCGCCCCCCAGGGCATCAATCTCCCGGACCATATTGCCCTTGGCCAGTCCACCCACCGCCGGATTACACGACAGCTTACCAATGGTATCCAAATTTTGGGTAATGAGGAGGGTCTCAAACTGTAAACGGGCCAGGGCCAAACCCGCCTCAATTCCTGCGTGCCCACCACCCACAACTATTGCATCAAATTCCATACTGTTCTTGTAATATAAAAAGCCCTTACTAGACAAGGGTTTAGGCTTTTGCTCTTTTGGGCGCCCGGCCCCCACTTCTGGTTCTTGGCTCCGCCCGCTCGGTCACCCGGGGGCCGCCGGGCCCTTTGGTCCAAGCCCTCACCCCTGGCTCGGGGCTTTCCCCTTCGGTCCCTGTCGCCTTCGTACCCCTGCCTACTTTCCAACGCAGAACCCACTGAACATGGCATCCAGTATGTCCTCTCGAGTCACCTCCCCGGTAATTTCTCCCAGGGCCCCCAGGGCCCTCTGCAGGTCCAGGGCTAGGGCATCCAGGGGCATGCGTTGGGCTATTCCCTGTTGCAGATCTGCCAAGGCCCCAAGGGTGTCTTCGAGACAACGCTTCTGCCGGGCCGAATCGATGACTGCGTCGGTCCCCTCCAGCCCCGCTCCCCGAGACTTCACTGCCTCGGTATAAAGCCTATCTTCCAAGCTCGAAAACCCTTCGCCGGTAGTCGCGCTCAAGGGTAAAAAGCCGGCGGGGGTCCGCAATACCCCTTCGGCATCGATCTTGTTCCAAACTCGAATAAGGGGCCTCTGTTCCCAGGTGGCCAGTTGCTCCTCATCCTCGGGGGTCAAACCTTGGGTTCCATCGACCAAATACAAAATGCAATCCGAACGACCCATGACCTGGGTCGTCCTACGAATACCTTCCTGCTCGATGGACTCTTCAATCACCCTCAGTCCCGCGGTGTCGTAGAGTTTCACCGGCACCCCCTTCAGGGACAGAGGAGCCTCGATGTAGTCCCGGGTGGTCCCGGGAATGGCTGACACAATCGATCGATCTTCTTTGAGGAACAGATTAAATAACGACGACTTTCCTGCGTTGGTCCGTCCCGCCAGGGCCACCACTACCCCCTCCTGGAAAAGTCGCCCGGTCGAATAGCTGGCCAACAAGGTTTCAAGCCCCTTCTGGATCCGATCCAGAACCTCAAAATCCCAGGGAATCTCCTCCACCTCATCGTCGGGATAATCCAGTTGAATTGAAACACCCGCCTGGACCCGAATTAGAAGCTTCTTATACCCGTCTATTTGATGGTAAATGCTCCCTTTTAACCTTCCTAGGGCCAGGTGTTGGGCGGTTCGAGTTCGGGCAGTAACCAATTCGTGTACCGCCTCAGCCTGGGTCAGGTCCATTTTTCCGTTCAAGAAGGCTCGCAGGGTAAATTCACCCCCCTGGGCCTGACGAAACCCATGGGAAAACAAGGTCTGGAGTATCCTGTCTATTCCAGGAATGCTACCGTGGCAGTACATTTCCACACTATCCTCGCCGGTGTAACTTTTTGGCGCCCGAAAGATTCCGAACATAACCTGGTCTATCTGCTCGCTGGTGTCAGGGTCTTTTAGGTATCCGAAAACCATGGTATTTCCCCCGGCCTTCTCAAGGGATTCGGGGTTCTCGGTGAGTTTTGCTAGGCTTTCTATACTGCCCGCGCCGCTCGTTCGAATAACCGCCAAAGCGCTCTCGCCAAAGGGGGTAGCGAGGGCGGCGATACAATCATCGGGATAAACAAATCGTGTTTCCATGGCCCCAAAGATACCGCAAATTCCCGCCCTGGACGAGGACACCTTCCCCGTTTATCATAGGTCTATGGAACTCGACGGACTAACCCGAGAAGAACTTTACCAACAACTATCGTTATACATACTCACCGAAAAGCAACTCAAAAAGTCGATTACCGAAAGTATCCAGGGCTACGAAACCTGGAAGGACCGACTAAAAAACGCTTCCGAGGCCGGTCGTGCCGACTTAATTCAGGCGGCCGAATCGGAACTGACAAACCATAGGCTGCGACTGAGTCAGTTAAACGCCGAATTCACTGTTTTCGAACCGGAACTTAGGGCCCTCAAAGAGGCGGTTCGCCGGGCGGATATAAAAGCCCAGGGACGCACTAGTGGCGTAGACCCCGAGACCCTACTCCAATCCCTCCAGACCATGACGGGAAAAACCTCCACCGACCAGATCCTCGACACCCTGGTGAAAGATCAGGAGGCCGAATCCCTCCTTCAAGAACTAAAAGACCAACTTCAATACCCAAAGAGTCCAAGAGAATGAGACCCCTTCTTCCGCCCTTTCGCCAGTTTTTTCACCCGTCCCAGACGCCACAAAACCACGATTCAGCTGTCGACCTCAGTATTCCCCTCCGGTTTGGCCACCGGGGATATTCGGCCCAAGCCCCAGAAAATACCCTAGCAGCCTTTGAAGCCCTCTTGGCTACCGACACCCCCGGGGTTGAGCTCGATGTTCAAATGACCCATGACGGCGAACTGGTCATCCACCACGACTGGACTCTCCAGCGGACCGCGGGCTGGCCCCAGAAAATATCTGAATCAATGTGGTCAGAAATCTCGTCGGCTCCAGTAGGTCAATGGTTCGGGAAAGAATTTGCCAACCAGACCCTGCCACGGCTCAAAGACCTTTTTGACCTCGGGGGTAAGACCCTCTACTACGACATCGAAATCAAAGAACAGAAATACTTCAACCACCAACTCTGTCGGGCCCTCGCCACCCTCATTGCAGACCGCGGTCTCCAGGACCATGTTCTTGTTTCGAGCTTCAATCCTTTTGTTCTGCGCCAGTTTAGTCTGGTAAGCCCCTCCCTTCCCCGGGCTACAATCTACTCGGCCCACGAGGATGTGCCACCAATCCTCCGTCGGGGCCTGGGTCGCTACATCGCCGGCACCCCAATTCTTAAGCCTCACATACCTCTGGCCTTAGAATACCTAGGGCATAAAACAAAAAACAGACATCGCCCCCTGGTTATGAGTTGGACCGTAAACACAAAAAAAGAGGCCCAAGACCTGGCGAACCAAGGTGCGTGGGCCCTTATAGGGGACGATCCAATGTTGCTAAAAGAGGCTTTGGTCCAAAGGTAGCTTATCGCAACCCTCGGGCAATCGCGGTTCCTAAATCTCTACCTAAACTACTAAAGGCCGACGAAATAGCCCGGGCACTGCTCGCCCCTTGGCTCAGCTTAAAGCCTTCCTGGGAAAACAAAAGGACGCCGGTATTTCGATCGTAAACCTCGACCGATCCACCCACTCTCACCAAGAATCCATCCCGCTCTTCTACACTAACGATCGAAACTCTCCCGAGGATTAGTCGATCGGCCCCCACTACCCCTTGCTGGTCGAGAAGCTGGATAACCGTCGAGGGATTGACCGACGCTCCAACCTGGGCGGGTTGAAGGTTGAGAGGAGTAATGCGAAAACCTGCAGAACTCAATTCCTGAACTATACCCTGGGAAGTCTCGGTGCGCCCGGTTGGGTTACCCGCAATATCGGTATCCAGGACAAAAATCCCCATAGGAACTTCTCGAGCCAAACTTATGACCGAGTAGGGTAAACGAACCATTTTTGCCGATGCATTGTCGAACAAGGCGTTCGATAGGGCCTGCTGGGCTCGGGGGACGTCTTCCAGGGGCCCAAGATACGCACTCAAGTCTAAACTCACCGTCAAAGTTTGACTTCCAACCAAGGTAGGGGGTGGAAGTCGGAATCGTACAGTACCATCGGCGTCAGTTTTCTGGGTAATGTTTTGTACCCTGCTCCTTCCTCCCGACTGGGCCTCAGAGAAGGTGGCTCGCAGGTCGAGTCCTGGGGCCGGGGCGCCCTGAAAACTCAAGGCCACAACGAAGTCCTCGGTTGGAGGGGCACTTACAACCAACTGGCTCGGCACTTGTAAGATCTGCAATTCAAAGGCCTGAATAGTCTCGGCCAGACTCCGCATATTCCGCTCGAAACGAACATCGGCGTTTCTAATACTCGCGTCCATGGCCGCTTCGGCGGCTTGAGAAAAGCCTGTAACCGCCCCGAGGCCATCCCGGGCACTCAATGCTGCTCGCCCCTGATTCTCGGGAATTGAAACAGCGTCCTCTTGCTCTTGGATAAGGGCTTCTCGTTTCTGCCTCTCCTGCTCCAAGGCGGCCTTTTCATAGGAGGCCAGAATATACACCGTAACTCCCGCTCCCGTGCTCACCTCGTATCGGTCTTGGATTCGAAATCCGGCAATTCTTCCATCCGCCTGGAGGGTAATGGTGTTCCGCATCTCGGTCTCAAACTCGTCGAAACTCGCCCGCTGTTCGGTGGTTGAAACCAACGAGATATCTACCCCCAAGTATTGATTAATCTCGGTCATAAGGGCAGCTGCGGCAGCTTCTTCGGCTTTTGGAACATTGGCCGACTCGTCGGTTCCACTAGCAACAAAGTACTCGGTAGTACTCGTAGCCGATGGTCGTTGAGTTACCCAAGCGGGGACCTGGGAACTCGGTTCGCTAATAGACTGAGCGGGTGGAGGACTGGCACATCCAAAGAGCACTAGGGAAAGGTACAGAAGAACAAAAAGTCCCCGAAGGGAATTTGACAGGTTTCGGTTCATTGGAAGCTCCAAAAAAATCAATCTATGCCAGGGGCCTGGCGAATAAGCCGGTTACGAACAGGGGACACATAAAACAAGAACGGCGGGACTTTCATCCCGCCGATAGGTCGCAATCTCTACTTAGAGACCACTTTCAAAAATTTCTCGTACACGATCCCGAGCGGTTTCTTCTTCTTCAGTTACCGCAGGTACACCGGTAATAGCTGCCTGAATTTGGGCATCTAGGTTTTCCCGGGGAATAGTATAGAGGGCGTAATACACATAACGTTCTGCACCAGATTCCCGGTTCTGTTGGCGAATCCAGAAGTCATCCCGACGTCGAAGGCCACTGAAATTCGTTTCTGCAACTACCTTTACGACGTTCTCAAAGTAGGTTTCCAAGAAGTCTTGGTCACCAACCTGCGCTCCGGCAAAGGTTTGCTCAACTCGAGTCTCTACAATTCGAGCAACTTCAACAGGTATATTCATGTTCTGCAGAAGCACTCGAGTCCCTTCCAAATTTGCACCGTTTTGTTCCATTCGGAACACGTAGTCGTTTGGATACTCGAACTCTTCGAGTTCAGTAGTCGACATAGTAGCCCAGTTAGGAACATTCCCACCTAAAGCGGTGTTTCGGTGCTCAACCGTCTGCCACTCGGGCACTACCGGAGCCGGCGCAGCTGCCTCAGCAGGAGCGGGGGCTGGTGGTGGGGGGGGCGGGGGTGATGCACACCCAGCGATGACTGCAAAAACAACTAAGGCTGCGAGTAATTTTCCTACCGCATTTGTCATTCAATCCTCCTCAAACTGCGACTCTGTCGCAAATGTTTCACTTTTCTAGCTTGGATACCCAAACTGTTACTACCTACTATAACTCATAGACCTCTTACAATCCGGTATCGAAGGTCAAACTCTTCCCTCGGGTTATAACAAGATCCATATTTTGTAGGCCCGGTACGCGATCGGCAATACCGAACATTATGTCGATAAGGTCGTCGGTTCTTCCAAAAAAGAAGAGGGTATACCGGGTTTCCTCGGGGGTCTGGGATACGGTTATTATCTCGCTCACCTGCCGGCGTATTGCCTGTCTGAACTGGGACATGAGCCGAGCATCGGAGGTATTTTGGAGGACCAGGTCGTAGCGGATTCCCATTTCGTACTGCCGTTCCAAGGACGATCGGGTCTGGTCCACGAGCCGAGGCATAGCCTGAAATACCGACGACTGAATAGCATTGCTCTGGGCATCAAACTGACTCACCCGACTAAGGGTCCTGGGGCTGGTATAAGGAATAGTTCCTAATAACTGACCAGTAGAGGTCTCAAAAATGTTCATTCCAATTATTGCCTGGCCGTAATGATTGGAACCACTCGTTTCTCCCGACGTTGTAGCCGAGAACTCGACATACACATCCGCATTTAGTCTCTGGGCCACAAACTGCAAAATGGACTGTTCCTGCCCGGTTGAATCTTCAAAAACTATTTGGGCATCTGAACGCAGTTGCTCAATTTGGTCGGGGAAAATAACCGTATAGCCCTGGCCTAGGAGAAACGAATTCGCTTGGCTGACAGCCAATTCAAGAAGACGAGTATCCTCGATAGATTCGTCATCGAAATACACCAAATACGTCATAGTAGACAGGTAACGATTGAGAAACTGTCGCTGCTCAGGGGTCGCGCCCTCCCAGACTGGTTCCGTAGCGACTGGCTCAGCGGCTTCAGGAACGGTGTTGGCCGCATTTCCGGCAAGGCTTCCACTGGTATCGGCCTGGGCTGCCTGACCACTTCCCATAAGACCATTTGACTCCAAAATTTGGCGAACAAGATCCATACGTACACGAATTGTTATTTCATACACCATGTCCATTGCAGCTTGGGTTCCAAGGTTATCTCGCCTAAGGGTTTCCATCGTGTCTGCGTAGACGTACTGGTTTGGGTTTGGGGTGCGATACAAGATGTCTTCAAGGAGACTCTGATTCGCTGCCTCGGGTCCTTGGCCAATTAGGTAGACCACGCTATTTCGAACCGCGTCTATTTTTGCCGAGTTAATTGCTGTCCCCAGGCTATTTCCCCGGCCATTTCCAGGAAACACTTCTTGTAATTGCTCAACTGGTGCGGAGCCAGTATCGCTCGGACCCGATGCGGGTCCCCTATTTGGGGGTGGTGGAGGGCTCGTAGCGCAAGACACAAAAAACGCCCCTACCACTATCGTGAGTACACTTAGACGAAACAGTTTCATTCAGTTCTCCTCTTTTTTACGACTAACGGAATCCAACACTGAGTCCGGCGGTAATGCCCCCGAAGGATGATAGGCCTCCAGACACGTTCATATAGTACGAAAAGCCTACCTCTGGAATGAGCTCGAAGCTCTCGCCCAGGAGGACCGCTAAACGACCCTTGGCATGAACATGAACAAAAGGCACCGTGGGGTCGGCGTTTTCATCGAAGGTTGTACTCATAGTTGGCCCAACCCCCAGAACGACGTTTGGTCGCAATCGCCCTAAAAATGCATTGAACTCTGCACCTACGTAGGCATTAAAATACACCAAATCTTCGACCGTTGCGTCAGCCAGGTCCCCACCCAAGAGCAAATCGATGCCGAGGGTAGGTCGAATCGAATAGACCCCCCGGGAAACAGTCGCCCGGGCGCCAAGGGTCATAAGTCCAGCATTCGAAGAACCACTAATCTCACTAATGAGGAAACTCGTATTCGGTTCAAGGGTCAGACCCATGCGGGGAATTTCAGTCAACTGGTCACCAACTACCAGTCGGTCAGAGGAAAATCGAAGGGTAGCTACCGAATATTGTTCGTCTACGGCCCTGACCACCAAGAGACCGATGGGAACCTCAGACTGATACCCAGCCCTTTCGGCAAACCGAACAACTCGAAACTCTTCGCCCAGTTGTATCCCCATGTTCCGACCAAATTCCAAGTAGATGTCACGCCCGACGATATCGATGATTCCCGTACGAATTTGAAACTCTTCTATTGACCGAATTCGAAAATCGAGTTGACCAGGAACACTACTTACTGCACCCCGCATCGATTCCGCAGCTACTTCGCTGGTACCCGAAGTTTCGATGGTAAAGGCTGCGAGAGTTTGGTAATTGGAAACGTCGACGATGGTAAAGGAGGTGGATATGGAGGTTTCATAGATTGCATTCTCGTCAATTATTTGGGAGTACGAAGTGACCGAAGGAATGACTACGTAAAACGCACCGACCAGGCGATTGAAGTCCGCCTCCGTAAAAGCCACCTGACCCAGCCGAACTCCTTCGGGTATTTCGGTAGTACTCTCGTTGTAGGCTTTTACCGAGTCGATGAATGCACCTACATCGTTATCCGATAACCTTTGGGGTAACCCGATAACGTTAAATCGACCCAGGTCTACGAAGACCCTCCGAATATCCGTATCGATAGAACCCAGGGCTTGCTGGAAAAGTCGGTCTACCTGATCGTCGCCCGAACCCCTAAGACTCAAGGAAACCTGTCCGGTCTTGACGTTTGCCGTTAACTCAAGGGCTCGTTCGTTCGAGTTTGAGACCGGAGCACCGAAGTAGTTCAGGGCAAAAATTGCAATATCTTTTTTCTCGGAAAACTCCTGAGAAAAGCCGGACAACCCAAAGGTCAGACCAAGAATCAAGAATAGGGCTAATTTCCTTATGAACCGGTACATATACTCTCCTTTTTTAACAACCCGGGCGCTCGGGAATCGGTTTCAAGATGCACCCAAAGTAAAACTACCACAACTCCAAAGGTAATTCATTCCGGAGATGCAAAATACTTGGCAGTTTTCTAGTTATTACGTTCATTGGGGAAAGGAGTGGATGCATCACGAAAAATTCCTAGGAAGTCGGCCCGGGCCTGGACAGCGGCAAAATGCTGCACTCCCGAAGCTCCATAAGCAAGCTTTTCTTGGCGGATATAAGCGACCACTTCACTCGATAGGTCTACCCTGGGGAGCTGAACGAGATTTCTATCTACCGACAAAGCAAGACCTTGATCGGTGACGCCCAAAATGAGGCGCAAATTACCCGGGTCATTCACGGGAATCAACCGAGAAATGAGTACATTCGATCCTTCAAGTATTTGCACCCGCCCATCCATATCAACCTTGAGTACTTTGTCTCCAGACCCTCCGGTCAAGTCCAACTCGAGGGTTGTAGACACCCACTCGGAGTTCGGATCGACACCTAGATAAAACTCTATTTCTGCGCTCTCAAGTACAACCCCAGGGAAAGTAATGGATTCCCCAGGAGGCAATAGTACGACTCCTGGACGGTAAACGGGATCAGACGAAAAAGAAAGGCCCTGATGAGCAACCTCGGCTACTCCACTTTCGAAGGAATAGGCGTACTCAACTCGGTCTCCGTAGCGTCGCTCCATAGCCTGGGCAAAGAGCCCCGAGGCCAAGTAACTCCCCGAGGAATCGGTTCGGGAATAAACCCCAAACTCATCGAGAACTCCCGAGAAATTCCCACCAACTTGACCTCTCGCCCCGGAGGATGTTAAGGGAAGTAGGCCATCGGGAAGCAGACCTCCGGCCCTTACGATTCCATCAACCAGTACTAAAACACCTAAATCCTTTTCTCCCGAGGGATAAAGTGAAAATGCCAGATTGAGTGTCACCGGTTCTCGTCCAGGTTCGGGAATAATTCCGGGACGGGATGTAACCTTCCAGGACTGACTCCCCCGGAGCACTTCTATTCCCAGTGCTCCCGACGAGTCGACGAAATACTCAACCGACCAACCGGTCACGCCGGTAGACAGGAGGGTGATTCGGCCTTCAATAGGCAGAAAGTCCAGAACAAATGAGAACAGGGCAGTACTTTCCCTGAGATACCCTTGATCGTCTTGGGGAAGCAGGAAAGAGTTCGTCTGTAGGCTTCGGTCCGCAAGGAACTCGTACCCAAAGGTTCTTCCCCGGAGGCCTGGAAGAAGGAGTTCAGTAGGCTCGAAGGTACTAGACGGGCCCGAGCCAACCGAATCAAGGGAGCCATTAAAATGCAAAAGAGTAAAGAAGTCCTTTTCTGGACCGAGATCGGTTCGGTTGTTAGGAGGAACGTTAGCAACCACAGCTTCTATGCTTCGAGATAAGGGAGCAGGAAAAGTAAATAGCTCTCCCGGCCGAGGGCCGAAGGGGTAGATTTCAAGGTTGCCCTTAAACACCCCTGGGGTATCCGGTGCCTTGACAGGAATAGTGTCGTAACCTTCGGAAAGGAGTCCCTGGGCCAAAACCACACCGTCTTGGGTCCACCGCAGATAAGGATCCGACAGGGCGGAACTGGTAGGAGGAATAATCTTCGCTTGGAGTAGGCCGTACCCCTTCGCCACGAGGGCCGAGGGATAGGTCGAAACGGAAACTATTTGGGACTGTTCGGGGGCTATAAAGAAGGGCGTTTCCTCGGTAGAAAGAAGCTGGCCCTGCCGATAGAGTTCTACCCGAAAGTAGTACAGCCCAGTCAGAATGGGCAAATCAGAACTAGTAATTGCGGAAAAAGTCTCGGGATCGGTAAGATCTCCGGTCAGGGGTTCGAAGGCGAGGATTTCGTTCTTTTCTCGATCTAAAACAAAAATCTCAGCTGTATCCGGAGGATTTAGTGCATAGTCTCCGGTTAGCTGAAGAATTGGCACAAGAGTAGCACCACTTCGCACATTCGTCCCAGGAGGCACGAGATCTACACTCGCCCGGGCATCCTCTGAGACTTGGGGCAAGAGTCCTGTTACGTCCGAACACCCGAGGGCGAAGAAAGCGAGAAAGACAATAAGAATAAGTCGAAAAGAAGACTTTACCATTATGACAAATATACACCAGTGGTCTTGTTCTTTCGTACAAAAAATTGGGTTTTCATCTCCTATACTCGGAGGTTTGCTGTTGTCTTCGGTCTACCCCAAGTCTTTTGTATACAAATGTATACGTGAAAACTCGATTGCAGACATCAACTAACCTAGGATCGCGGATTCAGAAACTCCTCGTAGGCGGTCCGAACCCGTATCATAACCTGTTGGAGGGTAGCAAAAAATTCCTCGGCCCTAAACCTTGCTGTTCCCTGGGGCTTTTTTCCTACTTCGGCGAGGGCATCGGACAAGAACCAGGCGAGTTTCTCTCTTTGTTGAAGGCTGTCGGGCAGGGTATGAAGCTGCCGGTCTTCGGAAATCTGAAGATAGTGCTCGATTCGACGCAAGAACCGATAATCGCCCGAGACCTGATGTAGATCAGACTCGGAAATAATACCCTGCTCCCTCAAAAGCGCAAGAGACCGTAGGGTGTTTCCCTTCAAAAGTTGGGGATATTCGGCGCTGTGAATGAGCTGAAGTCCTTGCACTCGAAACTCGATATCACGAATACCACCCTTGCTGTTTTTTACGTCGATCCGGTCCCCCAGCCTGGAGGTGTGCTCTTTTAGAGCAAGGTCGCGCATACGGGCGATGCTCGATCGAACCCGGGGGGGATCCCATTTTTGAATAAACGGATCACGTACGCGATCGAGGAAAATTTCGCCCAGGCTCAGGTTACCCGCCACAGGTTTGAGCTTAATAAGGGCCTGGAACTCCCAAAGGTCAGCGTGGTTTTCGTAATAGTCGAGAATTGAAGTAAGGGTTGAAACCAAGGGACCACTTACCCCGTAGGGTCGAAGTCGAAGGTCGACCCGATAGGCTTGTCCTTCTTGGGTAAAGTCCGTGAGGTCTTGGACCAGGGACTTTACAACCTTAGTGTAGGTTAGTTCTTCCTCTTCGGTTCGACTCTCCCCACGAGGTTGGTAGATTGCCACAAGGTCGATATCCGAGCTGTAGTTAAGCTCCCAGCCCCCGAGCTTTCCAAATCCACACACCACTAGATGGTCCGGGTCGGGACCGACTAGACTTGGGTCTGTACCAGAGGGGGCCACCCTTTTCCAACATTGATCCAGGGCCACCTCGCAGCAAGCTCGGGCGAGGAAAGAAATCTCGCCCATAATCTCCTCGAGTTTGACCCCCAGCCCCAAATCCCTTAGGCCTATGCGTAAAATTTCCCTTTTTCGAAACAGGCGAAGTCGATTCACCCAGTCCAGCCGAGAATGGGACTCTTGGGCCTGGACCCGAAGGTCTTGTTCCATAGTAATTTGGTCCCGAGCCTTTCCAACGATTGAAGGGTCGGTAATCCAGGCAAAAAAGTCAGGGTTCTGAATGAGGGTATCGGACAAAAACTGACTTACCCCAAAGAGGCTCAAAAGCAGCGATATGCGTTTTGGCTGGGAAAGAAGCTGACGAAAGTGCTCCAAGGGATCGGGGAGTCGGCGAACGAACTGTTCCCAGTTGTTCAGGGCCATGTCGGGGTCGGGGCTTGTCACGAGGGTATCCCAGGAAAGAACAATGAGCCGGCTAAACTCCTGTTGTTGCTCTGCCGAACCCGCCAAACTTTTAATGTTGACCAGGGCCCGCCGGTGATTCAAAAAACCTCCCTGGTCCATAACCCGGGCCAGAAGCTCATCGGAGACCGCCTGGTTCAGAATGAGGTCGACTACCGATCCGGCCGCGGGAGTAGGCAGGGCGTCTCTCCCCAGGTGGCGTTCGACAAATTGGCGAATTTTGGCCGAGAAGGTCTCAAAGTCGATGCTCAACTGGTCTTCTTCCTGCTGATTCTGGGTTGGCTCGTAGCCGATGCGTCGAGCCAAGTGGCGAAACTCGATATCCTTGCGATCGGGAAGGAAGAGGTCTTCGGCGTTTCCCCGAAGCATACGAAGGCCATTTATGAGGATTCGAAAGAATTGATACGCCCGAACCATCGCCTCGGCCTCGTCTGGGTCGATTGTTCCCAGGGCTGAGAGTTCTTCGAGGGCCTGGTGAATCCCTGGCACCCTTAGCTGGGGATTATGCCGTCCGTGAATCACCTGCAGAATTTGGACATTATATTCCAGGTCGACCAAGGTCCCGGGGGAGAACTTTGCATTGGTCCGGGGTTTTGTACCCTTCTTTGTACCAGTTTTTTCTTCGAACTGCCGACGCCGGAGGGTCCGGAGCTCGGAAATATCAATTGAATCTTCTTCGTAAATAACCCGATCGCGAATCCGGCTCACTTGATCGCCCAGATCCTTTGATCCTCCAATCCACCGAAGACGAACCAGAGCCAGGCGTTCGGCACTGTGGGCCTGACCGTCCCGGCCGAAGTAGTCGATAAAACTCTGGAGCCGGACCGCAACTGGACCGTCGTCCCCGTGAGGCCGGAGCCGTAGATCTACCTTGAAGATTCCTTCCCGTCGGGCGGTAATTTTCCCCGCCCCATTCTTGAAGAGCCGTTCGAAAAAGTCCCGATTAGCCAGACGGTTCTGCCCGTCGGTTGTACCCGAGTCGGAATAGACAAAGAGGAGTTCGATATCCGAGGCGTAGCCTAGGGCCCGGCCGCCGAGTTTACCAAGGCCAAAGATCGCCCATTCGGCTTGGATACCTGCGGCGGTCCGGGGTATCCCATGCCTGGGGGTCAACTCCGCCCAGGCAAGCTCCACAGCTTTCTTGACGACGGCCTCGGCCAGGGCGGTGAGCCTCCGACTCAAAAAGAAAAAGTCCAGTTCCTTGACCAAAATATGGTCCAGGTCTATGAGGAACGATTCCCGGTTCTTGAAATCGTTCAATGCCTTTACCTGGGCCGCCAAAACCCCCTGGAGTTGCTCAACGGGATCTTGGAAGGACACGCGGGTGGCCACCGATAGGGCTTGGTTACGGGCAGTTTCAAGGGCTTTGTGCAAGGATATCTCTAGCTCCTGGGGATTCGTTGACAACAGTTCTTGTTCACCTAGACTTCGAATCATCGGCAATATGTTTTCGTGCTGTACTCGAATAAAATCTTCCCACAAGAAATCTGAGGTTCCCAGAATGAGGGCCAACTCTTTCTGAAGGTCTGCACTGGCCAGGAGCTGCTGAATATCGGCCGAACTTCGCACTTCTCCAATATCCTGGACCAGGGCATCAAATCGAACCAGGGCCCGAAGGGGATCCGGCGCTCGGTCTACGAAATAGGTGAACTGCTTGGACATAAGAATCGACAGTTTAATTCGGTTTAGAAGGTGCTCATCGTCAAGTGGGCTCCCTCCTTCCCGGGCAAGTTCAACGACATCGAGAATTTGGTCGCCACGGGTGCGAATTTCGAGAGCCTCGATTGATACGTGATGCAAAGAAAGAGCCGAACTGAGACTGTAGAGGAAGAAGGGCGTGTTGGTACTCGCAATTTCAAACCGAGCCCTTCCGGTTGGGGTAAGGGTGTACGAAATCGTCATAGGAGCGAGTATTTCGCCCGCCGAGAGGTTTGCGGTTCGCAACGCCCGGGCTACTTCTTCAATAACAAACTGTTTTACCTTTTCCGGCCCCTGGGGATAGAGGGCAAATACCCGTTGGAGCCGTTGGCGAAGTTCCCCTTCCCACAGTTCCAAGTCCCCATCGGTCGGCAGTTTACCCCAGAAAATATCCACTGCTGCCCGTCGCTTGGAATTAGAAAGTACCTGGGTAGTAATCATAGTACCTTCGTAGGTAGCAAATCCCAGAGCACTCAAAATCCCCGAAAGAGTAGCGAACAATCCTGGTTGATCAAAGGTTAGTACGGTCAGCTCGATTCCTTGGGAGGAATCGGACGAATTATGGGGAACCACGAGGAGTGCATAGGGATCGTCATCGGAGAGATGGGCGAGGGCGGGGAGAATTCTTATTACCTGTTGAACCGAAAGGGACAGAAGGTGTTCCTCGGGAATACTCTTTACCAGTTCCTGGACTACATTTTGTCCCAAACTTGCTTTTAGTACCCCTTGGGCTGGGTCAAGGTAATCTTGAATTGTCATGCATCTAGTATAGGCTCTGGTTGGGCATCGCAGGAGCGGGTATAAAAAGGTTGCTTGACTAAAGCTTCTTGGTAAACACGGAATTTTTTCGAAAACCCAATGGGCCGATAGGTCATTTTTGCCTGCCTGAGTCCCTGATCGCCTAAATCTTGTTCCCGGTTAATAAGGGCGTAGCGTTCTGGCAAGACTTCGGCGTAGGCCTGATTAATGTATTGGTAAACTCCCTTGTAGGTAGGTATACCTTTCTCGATGTGAATAACGTACATTGAATCATTCATAATCCCTTCGCCCATAGTAAAGGCTACAGGCACCTCGTCTACGTAGACGATATACCCCGTAAGGCCGAGCACGTTTTGTTTGTCTAGAGCTTCCTTGCTCGCAGGGTAGTCTTCGATTTCATCTCTCCCCTCTTTCCACCCCTCTAACACCTCGTAGGCATGATGACGGTTCTCGTCGGTAAGAAACTCACCCCTATGGTTCGGGTAGTTATGGAGAAAGGAATTTACCTGGTTTCGTTTTTTATGAAAGCGTTTTCCCGATAGGGATGCTAGTTCTTCCCGGGAATAGAGGTAGTCAAAATTATCTCGGTCTTCGCAAATTTCGAGATGATGTTGTTCCAACCATACCCGATGGTAATCGGCCTGTTCCTCGCTGAGGCCTTTCAGGTAATCAACTTCTTCAAGAATTGTCCGTAATACACCCTTGTCTTCGGGAAGCCCAAGAGGTAAAGCACAAAAGGTCCGCCCTTCTTTGGTTCCCTTAAGGATGATTTTGTCTTTTTCTAGCAAGGCTACCTGATAATCGTAGGTCTTTCGAAAGAGGTAGATTCCTGCAAAACAAAATTCCGAAATCCCCGAAGTAATCCGGGAAAAGTAAGGCAGGAGTTCATCCCGGAGTCCCAAAGTAATAGGGGCAAAGTGCGGATAGTGGGTGAGTTGCATGGGTGTAATATACATAATTGATACCCAACCGACCAGGGTCTATACTGGACCTATGAATACTCAACCATGGATCGAATCTACCGTCGTCGAAAATTTCTTGCGCTACGTAAGAATTCATACAACCTCGGATCCCCATAGTCCAACCTGCCCTTCAACACCCTTCCAATGGGACCTTGCACGCCTTCTCAAAAAGGAACTCGAGGACCTAGGTGTTCCAGAGGTTGAAATGACCGAGTTTGGATACGTTGTTGGAAAAATTCCCCCAAGCCCAGGGTACCATCATTGCACCCCTATTGGTTTTCTTGCCCATATGGATACATCGCCTGACTTCTCGGGTGAAGGGGTTAAGCCGAAAATTTGGAAGAACTACGATGGTTCGGCGTTGGAACTGGGTGATGGTGTTTTTCTCGATCCAAACGAGAACGATGACAACAAACATATGCTCGGGTACAAGGGGCAAACTCTTATTACCTCCGACGGCTCGACCCTTCTGGGAGCCGACGACAAGGCCGGGGTTGCAGAAATTATGACCGCCGTTGCCTTTTGGATGGCTCACCCCGAGGCTGTCCACGGACCGATAGAAATTATCTTTACCCCGGACGAGGAGATTGGCCGGGGGGTCGACAAGTTAAACCTCGAGACCCTCAAGTCCAAAGCCGCTTATACCCTCGACGGTAGTACCGAAGGGACTTACAACGAACACTGCTTCAACGCTTACACTGTTGGGGTTACCTTCACGGGGCGCATGATTCACCCCGGCTACGCCCGGGGGGTAATGGTGAATGCGGTTGCTATGGCAGGGGCCTTTATCGCCGGGCTACCTAGGAGCGAGGCACCCGAGACTACCGACGGAAGATACGGCTTCTACGCCCCACAGGAAATCGAAGGCCGAATGGACCACGCTTTTTTCCGACTGTTTATTCGAGACTTCTCCATCGATGAGATCCATAGGCGCCTTACCTTTCTCGATCAGTTGGCCCGAACCATCGAAGGTTCATTTCCCGGAGGGAAGGTAGAGTTAGAGGCTACCAAACAGTACCTAAATTTGCACGACTTTCTCGCATCCCACCCCAAGATTATGGGCGCTCTCGTAAAAGGAATAGAGGAAACTGGGGCACCTGCGGTAGGAGAGGTAATCCGAGGAGGTACCGATGGGGCTCGCTTAAGCGAACGTGGTCTACCGACCCCAAACATCTTCACTGGGGGTCACAATTTCCATAGTCGCTACGAGTGGATAGCCCTTCCAGCAATGGTAAGGGCTACCCAAACGGTCATTAACATTGCTCGAATTTGGACCGAAGACGAGAGAAAATAACGCGAGGCAAACAAAAAGGAGCAGCCCCAAAAGACTGCTCCTCATTCGATTCTTTGATTCTTTTACACGTCGTAGTATAGATCGTACTCCAGCGGAGTGGGTTGCAGCTTCATAGGCTCAACCTCGGACTTAAGCCGGTGATCTGCATAGGCGTCGATAAACTCTGAGGTAAAGACGTCTCCAGCCATGAGCCAATCCCTATCGGCGAGCATTTCTTTGATCGCGTCTTCCTGGGTTGGGCAGGTCGAAGGAATAAGCTTCGCTTCTTCTGGTGGAAGGTCGTAAATGTTCTTATCGAGGGCAGGACCTGGGTCGAGCTTATTCCGAATTCCATCAATCATAGCCATTGTCATAGCGGCAAAGTTTAAATAAGGCGATCCTGAGGCGTCCCCACAGCGGAACTCGAACCGTCGAGCTTTATCGTTGGTTACATAGGGAATACGGATGGCTGCAGAACGGTTTGTTGCCGAGTAGGCTAACTTTACCGGTGCTTCATAGCCAGGAACTAGTCGACGATAGGAGTTGGCGGTAGGATTTGTGAAGGCCTGAATCGATCGACCGTGCTTTAGGAGTCCTCCAATGGCATAGAGGGCGGTTTGGCTCAGGTTTGCGTATCCGTCACCGGCGAAGGTGTTCTTTCCACCCTTCCAAATAGAGGTATGGGCGTGCATTCCCGACCCGTTATCGCCAAACATAGGCTTGGGCATGAAAGTTGCAGTCTTTCCGTGTTTGTAGGCTGTGTTCTTTACGGCGTACTTGTATTTATGAACCAGGTCACCGGCGGTAATAATATCGCCAAACTTAATTCCAATTTCGCCCTGGGCGGTTGCTACCTCGTGGTGGTGGAGGTAAACCGTCATTCCCATCTTTTTCATGTTGGTGACAATTTCGCTCCGGATATCCATGAGGGTATCTTGGGGAGTGGTAGGGAAGTATCCCATTTTATGTCGAATCTTGTGACCAAGATTTACCCCATCGGCACCGGTGTTCCAAGGTCCTTCTTCGGTATCGATTTCGAAAAAGCTACCCCTAGGTTCAATGAAGTATCGAACACCGTCAAAAATGAAGAACTCAGGCTCGGGGCCAAAAAAGAGTTCGTCACCAATTCCGAGACTTTTCATATACTCCAGGGCCTTAAAGGCGATGTTTCGAGGACTTCTTTCGTAGCGTTCGCCGGTCCGAGGCTCATAGATATCGCCGTACATGACCAAGGTCTTTTGTTCTCGGAAAGGGTCTACGAAAGCCGAACTCAAGTCTGGTTTAAATACCATGTCCGACTTATCGATACTTTTCCATGCTCGGATCGAAGAGCCGTCGAAGGGAATTCCGTTCTCTAGCTGATCTTCGTCGAGTTCCGAGGCCACGAAAGTAGTGTGCTGGAGCATGCCGAACATATCCCCAAACTGGAGATCGACGTACTCGATACCTTCTTTCTTCATCATGTCCAAAATTGCAGTTGCTGACATGTAATACTCCTTTCCTGTAGCATAAACGTTATTTTCATACGTTGACGTAGGAAATATAGTAAGTTGATTCACGAATGTAAAGAGAATACCCCAAGGTATCGAGAGATTTTTTTATTTTTTGTGCGGATTTAGTGGGATTTTGGGGCAATCTAAGGGAAGGGTGCTAGGATATGTGTTTCATTTCGAGCTTATTCCACCGGGCGGCAAGAATTCCCACGACACTGGCGGTCAATACGTCAAGAAATACCCCAGCACCAATAAGAAATGGGGCGGCGGGGAGAAGAATCAGATACCCCTCCTCGAGACCTTGGCCGTACCAACCAGACAGTAACGCGAGGCCGATGAGCGCACCCGAACTGGGAACACCGACCAGCAGGAAAGAGACCCCGAAGGAACCAGCAAAGACCCAAAGATACTGCCCAAGGGTGAGCTCGAGGCTGCTATAGGACTGTAGAATCGCCAGAAACGAAACCCCAATAACCATAGCCGAGCCGGACCGGCCAAAAAGAATCGATAGGGGATAGGCCATTACACCAACTTTTCGAGGAATTTTATGGTGTTCTTTTCCTAGGCGACTAAGGAAGGGCAGTACGAAGTAGGTGTCCCCGGAGAGAACACTGGCCAAGAGGGGAAGGAAAGTTCCACGGAGCCAGGAAAAGGGATTTTTCTTTCCTCCCAGACTAAAAAGGATGAGAGGATAGAGAACGAAGGTCATGAACCCCACAAGCCCAAAAATGAGGAAAAAGAGGGACTGGAAAAGATCAAGATCGGTTGTTTCTCGCAACTGAAGCATTCGGTAGGCTCCAAGGACGATAAATCCGAGGGCCATAAACTCAATTATATAGTGGGCTACCCGAAACAATATTCGACTCAGGCTGTCGAAAAGTTCAAGGCTTGGCCCTGCATGTCCTTTGGGAAAATGAAAAGCCAATCCTAGAAGAATACCCGCAACCAAAACTGGCAGTAGATATCCAGAATCACGAACGAAAATTTCGAAAACGTTCGATGGAAAAATACGCTCGATAAGGTCAAGGGCATCGGGCAATTGAAGTACTTCACCCTCTTTTATAATAATGGGTATTCGCTCGGGTCGAAAAATTGCGAAGCCAAGGGTCCCAACGAAGGAACCCAGCAAGGCAGCCCCAGGAATAAGAGCCAAGATAGAGAGGCCAAGGGTATGAAGCTTGTTCTCGTACCACAGCTCGTAAACCCCAATAGCTACGGAAAAGAAGACGAGGGGAAAGACAACGTAACGTCCAATCGAAACGATAATTCGTTCAAGAACATCGAAGAGGGCGAGGGTATCACCCCCTCCTAGGGGCAAAAGTATTCCGAGAACTAGGCCGATCCCGGTCGCGATAGTGAGTCGAAGCGATAGTTTCATCGGTCTACATCCTTCATTTGTACTACTTTCGAAGGCCAAAAATTCCGGTTTTCCCGGTATAACGATTCCAACGGTAACGGGTTTTTGGTGAATCTTCGGTTATCGCCTGGAGGATGTACTCTTCAATCTGCGCATCTCCTAGATCGCTGGCCCCATGGATTCCCCGGAGGGAAATTCGTTCGTTCTGGTAGAGGGTAAAGAGGGAGCGGCCAATTTCTTGCACTGCCCCAAAAACTCCGGCTTCAAGGGGAGGCAAGACTTGATCTACTCCACCAACACAAACGAGGGTCAAAGATCCACTTTTTTGCCCTTGGAGAACGGTTAACGTTTCTCGCAAGGGAAAAAGAAACCCCTTAATGCCACTATCGATGAAACGATCGATAGTCCCACTGTCGAGCTCCGTAAGGGTCCTACCTTTCGTACCAGGATAGTAAAAATGGATAGCATGATCGAGCTTTTGTTCCTCGGATTCGAGAGATAAAAAGTAGGTCTTTGCAGGAAGAGGCGACCGGGGGTTATTCTGAATGAGGGTTAATCCCGTATCGAGCCCTTCGGGGGCATGAAATCCTTCAGCTCCCTCGTCGAGCAAAATAGTCACCCTATTGCCCTGATCCAATAACTTGGTCACCAAGGAGGTCATGAGGGAAGAAGGGGTGCCGGTTATCAGATAACTCTGGTTCATGGTATGGTGCAGTCTACCGGACCACTAGAAGTACGGTCAATCCCTAGGTCCAGGAACGGTTACAGGAGCACAGCACTATGAAAATCGCCCTGGGGCAAATGAACCCCCGCATTGCAGATTTCGGGGCCAATAGGAACACCATTCTCGACCTCGCCCGGCAGGCTCGGGAGGCCGGAGCAGAAATACTGGTTACCCCGGAACTGGCAATTTGTGGGTACCCTCCCATGGATCTTCTCGATCAGCCCAGCTTTCTCCAGGAAAACCTTCGCTCCCTGCGAATCTTGCAGAAAGAACTCCCCCCAGATCTGGGTGTCCTGGTAGGCCTGGTCGACAAGTCTACCGAACCCGGGGGCAAGGCCCTCCAGAATTCCGCCTACTTCCTTTACCAGGGTAAGGTTCTCCACCGGCAACCCAAAACCCTTTTACCTACCTACGATGTGTTTGACGAAGCCCGGTACTTTGCCCCCGCCCGTACCTGGTCGACCTTTCGGTTTAAGGATATCCAAATAGGTGTGGCAATCTGCGAAGACATGTGGTGGGAAACCGAGCGGGATGCTTCGGTGCGTTACGAAGTCGACCCGGTTCGCAATTTGCTCGATGGGGGGGCGATGTTGTTATTGGTACCCTCGGCCAGCCCCTTCTATGCGGGGAAGTCGGGAATACGCTTGCGGCTCATGGAGCATATTGGACGGAGCTCTGGTGTCCCGGTACTCTACGTTAACACCGTCGGTGCCAACGATAACCTCATTTTTGACGGCCACAGCCTCGTTACCGATCGGTCGGGTAAACTGGTGCACCAGTCAGCTCGTTTTGCCCCTTCCCTCGACTTGGTTGATCCCTTTGCTTCGACGCCCGAAACTACCCTCGTTGGAGGGAAGGACCAAGATTATGAAGACATCGCCCAGGCCTTACGTTTAGGAATTTCGGACTACCTCAAGAAATCGGGTTTTTCGAAGGTCCATCTTGGATTGTCTGGGGGAATTGATTCGGCGGTGGTCGTAACCCTCGCCACCCAAGCCCTGGGACCAGACAAGGTAACTGCCTTTCTTCTCCCCAGTAAATATAGCTCCACTGGGAGCGTGACCGACAGCGAACTTCTGGGTCAGAGGCTAGGAATCACCCTTAAAACTCTACCCATAGAACCCTTATACCAAGGTTTCGAAAAAGCTCTCGCACCCCACTTCGAGAACCGCCCTACCGATTTGGCGGAAGAGAATATCCAAGCCCGAATTCGGGGAACCCTTCTAATGGCTTATTCGAATAAATTCGGATCCCTCGTACTTACCACGGGCAACAAGAGCGAGCTGGCAGTGGGCTACTGTACCCTCTACGGCGATATGGCCGGAAGCCTGGCTGTCATTGGCGACTTGTTCAAAACCGAAGTCTACGAACTTGCCCGTCATCTGAATAAGGAACGGGAAATTATTCCCCGGGCAATTATCGATAAAGCTCCCTCGGCAGAATTACGACCGGATCAAAAAGACCAGGACAGTCTACCCCCCTACGAACTTTTAGATGAAATACTTGCCAAGTACATCTTGGACCACAAAACTAAGCCCGAACTCATTGCCGATGGCTACGATGCCGAATTGGTTGGCAAAATTCTGAGTTTGGTAGCGAGGTCTGAATATAAAAGGCGACAAGCTCCGCCGGTACTCAAGGTCTCGACCCGGGCCTTTGGAACCGGGCGGCGAATACCAATAGCCCGGGCTTTTTCTGAACTTACTTGGCTCTAGGAGCTTGTTGATTGGTATATTGATTTCTCCGTAAGTCCGTACCATAATAGGGGTAATGCAGGATCGAGGCCTTCTACGCAAGGCGATTCATTTTAAGAATTACTCAAATAGTGTCGCCAAGCGAAATGCTAGGGCTCACGAGGGCGATCCACTCACCCCAGGTATTTCCGAAGCCGACCAGGAAGATATTCGACTGCAAATAGATCAAATTGCCCAGTCGAATAGAATGAAAGCCGACGAATTAGCGTGGAAAGTGATCCCCAAAAAACACGGTTTTGTCCTTCCTCTCTTAGTAAATGTTGGGGCGGCTGGGGTTCTTGCCTTGGGGATTTTTACCCTAAGCACCCTCTTTGCAGCCTCGGAAAACCAAGCGCTCAACGAAACAGTTCAATTATCAAGCGCCGAAGGAAGATTGGTCGCAGAAATTCGTCGCGAGGCCGAAGGTGCGATTCAAGAAAAAGACAAAGAGATCAACGAGATTCAGGTTCGCCTTGAAGTAATTGAGCGAGAGCGTTCTCAGTTAGCCGCAAACGTCGAGCAACAAATCCAGGCTCGCGAGGCAGAACTACGAGCCCAGTTGGATGTCGAACTCCAACAGGAACGGCAACGGCTCATCGCCGAGGGTTTGAGCGAAGAGGTCATTCAGGAACGACTGAGAGCTTTCGAAGAAGAAAAGAATGCGGCCTTCCAGGCCGAACTGGCCCGTTATAGCGCCGAGGTTGAAGAGGAGCGAATTCGCCTCCAAAACAGCCTCGATGCTGCCCAAAGGGAATTTAACTCAAATTTGGCCGCCGCTACCGCCGAACGCCAGACTATTCAAGAAGAATCCCGACGTCGAGAACAAGAACTCCGAGCCCAAATGGATGCGCAAAATGAAGAACTCGAGGCCGCCCGGGCCGAAGCCGCCGCAAGTCTACAGAGTGCCCAAGCGGAACTGACAGCCCTCAACCAGACTGCCGCCCGGGCCCAGGCCGCCGAGGACCAGCTAATAGGCCTGTATACCTCGATTCGAGCAGCCATCCGGGAGGGTCGAATCGAGGACGCTACTCGGGGACTCGATTCCCTTCGCACCTACCTAAACGATCCCTCGGTTATTAGCGTGCAATCTTTGGCTCGAAGAAGGGACATAGACCTGTTTGCCATCGACCTCATCGATCGAACCCTTGCGGCCGAACGAGCCCGGACCAGCTCCGATACCGCACGTCTGTCCGAGAGTTTAGCAATTCTGAGTTCTATTCGGGAATCAGCCTCCCAAGCTCGGGCGGCTGCCTCAGCGGGGGACCGAACCCGGGCCACGACCCTGTATCGTCAGGTCATTCAGACCCTCCCCGAAATTCTTGAGGCTCAACAGTACACCCAGGATCGTAGCGCTGCGGAATTACAGAATACTACTACCGCGGCTCTTAGTTCCTTGGGTCAAGCCTACTCGGCTGGCGATTGGGTAGCCCTCGATCGGTCTTTTGAACAGTTACTTTCCTCTTTGCCCCTTACAGACCCTCAAATTGCAACGACCCTTCGACAACTCAAAGAGGGCACCGAAAATCAGACCCAACAAACCCAACAGACCCGGCAAACCGAGGACGCCAACCCGGGGCTAACTTCGGCGAACCTCTTACTCAATCAGCAACAGTACACCGCCGCAATAAGCGCCTACACAAACCTGCTTTCGACCTACCCTTTAGCGAATCAGGCCTCCCAATTCGTTGGCAATATCAACGAAGCGGCCCGAAGGCTCAATAATCAGTACTCCAGTTTCCAATCTCAGACCCGGGCCGAACAAGAGAGCACTCAAGGGATTCTGGAAGAAAATGCAGTACAAATTTCGGAACAACGGCAACAAATCGCCCAACTCCAACAAGAGCTGTCCGCAACCCAGAGACAACTGACCAGCTCCCAGCAAACAATTTCTAACCTTCAGTCCCAGTTCCAACGGGCCGAGGAGGGGCGTCTATCAGCCTTAGAACAAATTGAAGAACTAAGACTACAGCTTACTGCCGCTCAAATTGCCGCCGACGCTACAGCCACCGCTGCGGCCCAAACTACACCCGACGGGGCCTCGGCCAGTGACCAAGAATCGGGCATTAGTGAAGAAGAGTTTGTCAACCTCCAAGCCCAGGCCGAAGAGTTAGCGGTTGTTGCCGCCCGCTACGAGCAAGTCCTGACAAACTACCAACAGTATGCCCTGTTGGAGGACCGAATATTGGCCGAAACCACCAGCCAAACCTTGGTTCAGGGCCGAAATACCATGAATACCTTCTTTAGTACCCCCGAAGTGGCCGACATAATGCCCGGAATGCAAGATCGAATCGATCGCTACATTACCGCCGCCGGAGAGCTTGGAACTACCGAGGTGCTCTTTAACGCCAGCGATATTGTCGACGGAGCCCTGCGAATTCAAGACGTCGGGGTGCGAGATCGATATTTTGTCGATCTTCTTGGTCGATACCAGGATAACGAGGGTATGACCGAGTTCATACAGACCCTCCAACGGACCCTTCCCTAGTAAAATAGGGTGTGAAACTCGATTTTCGCACCACTCTCCTTGACCAAATAGTTCGCCCGATGTATTCTCCGCCTACCCTTTAGTTACTATGTACAGAAACAGGAGATTGCATGGAGGAGCTCATTAAAATCATTCCCGGAGAACGGTTTACCCCCTACGGGCTGGCAAAAAAACTCGACGCCCGGTGTATCTTGGAAAGTTCCTCGTACCAAAAGGGTAGAGAACGGTACAGCCTTCTCATGGTTAGAGAAGCGTTTAGGGTGAGTCAGGATTCGCGGGGAATCTTTTTTACTTCCTCCGAAGATTTTACCCCTGCCGGCGGGGATTCGGCCAAGTCCCCACTGGGAATAGAACGGATCGAGGCGGGTAAAGAGTACCGCATTCAGAGTAAAGCTCGGGACATACTCGACCTGCTACTGTATTTTGCGAATCAGCATAAACAACCCCACCAAGACTTTCCGTACCCCGCGGGGGGCATAGGGTTTTTATCCTTCGAGTTCAGTAGGTTCTGCGACACCATTCCTCTGAGGACAAAACCCGATCCCCTGGGTCTACCCGATGGACTGTTTCTTTTTGGTCATGTCTTTATCGTTTTTGACCACTATACCGACCTTCTCTACCTCATCGGGCTCAACTATCGAGAAAAATCGATAGACCTCGTTCGGGCCCTGGCCGAGGTCGAAGATACCATAAACGATCTCAACTTTAGCTACCTCAAGGATGACGAGACACTCTATCCAGCGGTAAAAATTTCTGGTCCCGAGATCGACGAGGAATACAAGGAGTTCGTCGAAGCCATGCGCAAAGAAGTTGTCCTGGGAAACCTGCTCCAAGGAGTACCCAGCCGCAGACTCCAGTATAAAACCGATCTTCCTGGCATCGAAGCCTATCGACGATTACGCCGAACCAACCCCTCCCCCTATCTGTTTTACCTAAACTTTGGGGATTTTGAGCTCTTTGGCGCCAGTCCTGAGGTCCATTGTAAGGTAAAAGAAGACCGGGCACTGGTGAGGCCAATCGCCGGCACTCGTCGTCGGAGTCCCGATAAGGCGAAGGACCTAGCTCTTGAACACGAGCTCTTAAGCGATCCCAAAGAGCGAGCAGAGCATCTCATGCTCGTGGATCTTGGGCGAAATGATTTGGGTCGAGTCTGCAGTCCAGGATCGGTTGCGGTGAGCGAATACATGGTCATTGAACGATACAGTCATGTCATGCATATCGTGAGCCAGGTCGAAGGAACACTGGCTCCAGAGAAAAACGGGCTGGACGTTTTGAGGGCAACCTTCCCCGCGGGAACCGTATCGGGGGCCCCGAAAATCCAAGCAATAAAAACTATAGACCGTCTCGAGAGGGTGCAAAGACGGTTTTACGCCGGGGTAGTTGGGTACATCGAACCCGGTGGGAACCTGGACACCTGTATTACTATCCGAAGCGCCCTAAAAAAAGATGGGGTGTTAACCCTTCAGGCCGGAGGAGGCATAGTATTCGACTCGACCCCCGAGAGGGAACTGGAAGAAACCAACGAAAAACTGGGTGCCCTTCTGCGGAGCATCGGTGCTGAGGCGAGCCAGGAGGTAACCCAATGATTCTACTCATCGACAACTACGATAGCTTTACCCACAACCTTTACCAGTACTTCTGCGAAATTTCCCAAATACCCGTAAAGGTCGTACGCCACGATAAAATTTCCCTCGAAGAAATAAGGCAAATGAACCCGAGTCATATCGTCATAAGCCCGGGTCCTGGCCGGCCGGAAGATGCGGGAATTAGTCTGGCGGCAATCAAGGAATTTGCGGGAAAAATACCAATTTTGGGCGTCTGTCTCGGACATCAGGCAATTGGCCAGGCCTTTGGAGCCCGAATTGTCAGCGCCCAACAGATAGTTCACGGCAAGGCCGAGGCAATTACCGTCGACGGAAAGGGGCTCTTTCGATCGATCCCCAGCCCGGCGGTTTTTACTCGCTACCATAGTCTGGCAATCGAAGAAAGCACATTGAATCCGGAGTTCGAAATTACTGCCCGATCGGAAGACGGCGAAATAATGGGAATACGCCACAAGGAATGGAATCTGGAGGGGGTTCAGTTTCATCCCGAATCAATCGCCAGCGAGACGGGAAAACTCCTCCTGAAAAATTTCCTGAACTACCGTCGGACCCCCTTCGTTGGGTCTACCCTTCTTACAAAAATAATGAGCCACGAAGACCTGAGTTTTGAAGAAGCCGAATCTTTCATGGAAGAGCTCACCGAAGGTAATTTGAGCGATATTCAAATTGCTGGCTTTCTGACTGCCTGGAATACGAAGGGAATCCGTCCCCAAGAAATTGCCGGCTGTGCTCGGGTACTCCAACAAAAGCGTGCCCGCATTACCCCCTCGAAACCCTGCCTCGATACCTGTGGCACCGGAGGAGATGGACTTGGAACCTTCAATATTTCGAGCCTCACTGCCCTGGTAGCCGGGGCCTGCGGGATTCCTACGGCAAAACACGGAAATAGGGCGGTCAGCAGCCGGAGTGGCAGTGCAGAATTCTATCAATCTCTGGGATTTTCGATCGACCTCAGTCCCAAACAATCCCAGGAACTTTTGGTAAAAAACGACTTTGCCTTTCTCTTTGCCCCGGTCTACCATAGTGCCATGCGATTTGCTGCACCGGCGCGAAAAGAGCTAAAGGTAAAAACTCTCATGAATCTCCTCGGCCCTTTGGTCAATCCTGCGGGGGCCGACTACCAGCTCATTGGGGTATATACCAAGGACCTGGTGGAGACCATGGCGGCAGCGGCCAAGATGCTCGGTATCAAGCGGGGGATGGTCGTCCACGGAGCCGACGGGCTGGACGAAATTTCCATCACCGGCCCAACCCATGTGGCAGAATTTGCCGAGGGAGGAGAAATCTCTACCTACACCTACGACGGCCCAGCAGATCTCGACCTACCATCCTATACGATCGAGGACTTGGTCGGTGGGGACGGAAACCACAACGCCGAACTCGCCCGGCAGGTAGTTGGGGGCTCGGGTAACCCTGCCCTCCGGGACGCAGTCTGTGTTAACGCCGGGGCAGCCATGAAGGTTGCCGGCCTTGTTTCGACCATAAAAGAAGGCTACGAATTGGCCCGAAAAGCCATGGAAAGTGGCAAGGTGGCCCAGAAAATCGAAGATACAATCTTCCTTAGCAAACGAATAAAAGAAGCTGCCCTGTGAACCAGTCCGGCATAAACCTTCGACAAGATATTGTAGAGTACCGGCGGCGAAGAATGGCCGTCGAAGGATCGAGCCTCGGGGTACCAGTTCCCGAAGCCCGGGTCGTACCCTTGGTACCGTTCAAAACCGATTCCCGGGTCATTTGCGAAATTAAACGTCGAAGCCCCAGCCGGGGTAGTATCGATCCGGAGCTGGACCCGGTAACCCAGGCACAAGGGTACTGGAATGCGGGGGTTCGTCACTGCTCGATCCTGACCGAAGAAGACCATTTCTCCGGGAGTTTATCCGACCTCATTGAGGTCAAATCGACCCTGCCTTCCATGGCGGTGTTACGAAAAGACTTTCTCATCGACCTCGAGGATGTAGACGTCTCCTATCGAGCGGGGGCGGACGCAATTTTGCTTATCGCTTCGGTCCTTGATGACCAAACACTAACCGCAATGTTTCAAAGGGCGACGGATTTGGGTATGCAGGTCCTGGTAGAGGTTCACACCTACGAGGAAGTCCTCCGGGTCCGACCTCTGGCTCCCCCCCTGGTCGGCATCAACTGTCGAAATCTGGCAACCTTTACCCTTGATCCGCTCTTGCCACCAGTCCTTTTCCACGGAATCGATTGGCCGACGAAGGTTGTCTATGAATCGGGCATTTTTACGGCCTTTCAGGCCCGCTGGATTTTTTCCCTGGGTTTTCGGGGGATTTTGGTGGGGGAGTCGGTTGTTCGTACCCCCGGACTCGCCGTTGAGTTAGTGCAGGTCGTCCAGAAACCAAAGCCCCTGGAACCTACAAATTTCTGGTCGATGATGACCCGTCGCCTGTTCTATCTGAACTTGGCCGGAGGTGATCCGAGTGAATATCGAGGGCCTCTGGTTAAGGTCTGCGGTATTACGAATCTCGAAGACGCACAAATCGTTACCTCTGCGGGGGCCGATGTCCTGGGTTTTGTCTTTGCCAAGAGCCCCCGACGGGCGAGCTTGGCAGTACTTCGCCAGGTAAAGGAACTACCAATCCTCAAAGTCGCTGTTGTCGTTTGGGACAAGATGCCCGAGGCGAGCGAAGAATGGGACGAAATTCAAGAGGCCTTCAAAGAGGGGCTCATCGATGCTGTCCAGCTCCACGGCACCGAAACCCCGGAGTTCTGCCAAACCTTCCACTACCCCTGGTACAAGGCCCTTCGACCCAAGGGCCCGGGCGAAGCTGCCAACGCTTTAGAATTTCGTTCTCCCCGGATCCTGGTCGACGCCTTCGACCCAGTTTTGGCCGGAGGAACGGGGAAAAGGGTGAATGGGGAAATTGCCCAAGAATTCCGGCAAACCGGCGGTCTATGGCTGGCCGGGGGTATTAATCCCGAAAACCTATCCGAAATTCTATCCGCCTATTTTCCCGAACTGGTCGATGTGTCAAGTGGGTTGGAACAAAGCCCGGGTAAAAAAGACCCACAAAAAATTCAGGCCTTTTTCAAGGAGATGCACCGTGTTCGAAACCGATAAGCCGGTCCAAGGTTTTTTTGGTCAATTTGGTGGCCGGTACGTAGCCGAGGTCCTTCGCACAGCCCTCGATGAGCTCGAGGAGGCATTTGTCGATGCGATTCACGATCCAATATTCAAGGAAGAATACTCAGACCTGCTTCGCGATTTTGTAGGTCGGCCCACCCCTATGGTCTTTGCCGAAAACGCCACCCGAGAAATCGGCGGGGCGAATATCTATATAAAACTCGAGGGGCTGGCGGCCACGGGAGCTCATAAAATTAATAACGCTCTGGGTCAGGGCCTTTTGGCGAAACGGATTGGGAAGACTCGCATTATCGCCGAGACCGGGGCCGGTCAACACGGGGTAGCCACCGCCGCAGTCTGTGCAAAATTGGGCTTACCCTGCCGGGTCTATATGGGCGAGGTGGACGTACGTCGGCAAAGACCCAACGTCTTTTCCATGGAACTCTACGGGGCCGAAGTCACGAGCGTCACCTCGGGGGCAAAAACCCTCAAAGATGCGGTAAACGAAGCCCTGCGAGACTGGGCCTCATCTTTTGCCGAAACCCATTACCTGCTGGGAAGTGCCCTTGGGCCTAGTCCCTTTCCCGATATGGTGCGGGAATTTCAGTCGATCATTGGGGGTGAAGTAAAGACCCAGTCGAAAGATAGGGGATTTCATCCCGATTGTATGGTCGCCTGTGTAGGTGGGGGCTCAAATGCCATAGGATTTTTTGCTCCCTTCCTTGGAGATTCTCGGGTGAGCCTCATCGGAGTGGAGGCCGGGGGGCGGGGAACTTCTTTGGGCGACCACGCTGCCCGGATGGACGGAACCGGCTCGGTCGGAATCGTCCAGGGGTATAAGAGCCTGTTTCTCTTAAACGAGGATGGCCAGGTTCAGGACACCCACTCCATTTCTGCGGGCCTCGATTATCCAGGAATTGGCCCCCAATTGGCCCACCTGGGAACCACGGGGCGGGTACAATTCTTGCGGTCGACCGATACCGAGGCCCTCGAGGCGCTCAAATTTTTCGCCCGCACCGAAGGGGTTATTTTTGCCCTCGAAAGTGCCCACGCCGGAGCCCAGGCCGTAAAAATTGCCCAGGAAATGGGCCCAGGAAAGAACTTGATTATTAATATGTCTGGAAGAGGAGATAAGGATATTTTTATTACCGCAAAGGCGATTGCCCCACAAGCCTGGAAGGGCTTTCTTTCCCACGAAATTGCCGATATGGAGGGTATCCAATGAACCAATCAACCTTTGCTTCCCTCATGGTCCACATGATCCCGTTCTTTCCCGACCTACCCTCCTCCCAGGCTGTAGCCCGGGGGATAGTTCGAGCCGGGGCCGACCATATCGAAATTCAGTTTCCTTTCTCCGACCCCTCGGCCGACGGTCCCACCATCGAGGCTGCGTGCAATCGGGCCCTTGCCCAGGGTTTTCGGGTTTCTAAGGGATTTGACTTTGTGCGAGAGGTTGCAAATCTGCCCGGATCTCGAACCCGAGTTCATATTATGACCTATGCCAGCCTGGTCTATGCCCGGGGGGTTCAGAAATTCTGCGCCGATGCCGCCGAGGCCGGGGCCTGGGGACTCATAATTCCTGACCTTCCGACCGACAACGACGAAGGACTGCGGGAAGCTGCCCAGGCCCAGGGTCTGCACGTCGTTCCAGTAGTTGTACCGACCACCACCGATAGCCGGCTCGACCTCATAACTAGCACTTCTCCATCTATGGTCTACGGGGCCCTAAGAACCGGAATTACCGGGACAAAAACCGAGCTGGGCCCCGAAAACGAGGCCTTCATCCAGCGAATTCTCTCTCGCCTTCGCCCCTACGGCGGCCAACTGGCCGTCGGATTCGGAATTCAGGAACGAGCCCAGGTACGAGCCCTTCAGCCCTTGGTAGACAGCGTCATTGTAGGCTCCGCCCTGGTCCGAGCGATCGGGAATCCGCCAGCCACTTCGGAAAAAGAACTGGAAGAAAGGGTTGCAAACTTCGTTACTCGACTTGCCACTGACTAACCGAATAGCTACTATACTCCTATGTCCAACGAAGTAACCCTAACCAAAGATAACTTTTCTACCGAGGTCCTAGAATCCAACAAACTTGTAGTTGTGGATTTCTGGGCCGAATGGTGCATGCCCTGTAAGATGATTGCCCCGATCCTCGCCGATTTAGCCCAAGCCAACCCCGACTCCTTGGTTGTTGGTAAAGTAAACGTCGACCACGAGGGCGACCTGGCCCAGCAGTACGGTATCGTGAGTATTCCAACCATTCTTTTCTTCAAAGATGGAAAACTCGTAAAACAGCACGTCGGCGCCGCTCCCCGTAAGACCCTCGAAGGCATTATTCAGGGACTCTAGGGCTCATACACAACCGTAGTATTCTCTGCACCTATACTCCCGGTACTCGTCGCTCCAATAAACCAGTCTGCCTTTCCCGGATACTCCAGATTTGGGTCGTAGGGTCGCCGATTGAGAGTCCGGGTACTGGTTAGCCCGAGGCTAGTAGGAAAGTCTTCGGGATTTACCGCCTCGGGGGTCTCGGGGTACCATAGATTTGTGGTCCCAAAAAATTCTGCTTTTTTTAAAGTTGCCAGGGTTCCAAATCCTCGGTATCGGTCCTCGGGATTGTTGGACTTGTTTGAGTAAAAAATACCGTCAAGAAATTCTACCCCCCGAGGATCCCGGGCCAAGAGAATCAACTCCGCAGTAGCACTCAATCCCCCAGGCAAATAGAGATTCATAACCCCAGGGATCTCCGCCGAGCCCGTAGGAACAGCCAGGCCCCAGTTGCCATAATCCCCCTGCAATTGGGCAGGATCGGCCCGAAAATGGACTACGATCATATCACCTTCACTTACCTCGACCCTGGGCAGGCGAAGAATCGAACCGGGCTCTACGGGATTCCCAAAAATCAACGTAATCCCCCCCAGATCCCCTGGCTCTTCGGCCCGCAATTCTACCGCCTCGGCCTTCGTCGTGGTATTCACCGCTCGAACTTCGTTAATATGCAAGACCGGTAGGTGGGCATTCATTCCGTACAAAGGGGCAGTAAAACTCAAACCACTTCCTCCCCTATCTTCTACCCTACCGACGAGGGTAATAGAATCACCGGGCAGTGGTAACTCGCCAACAAAATCTATCCGAATATGGGTATCGTAACCCTCGGACGGGAGAGATACTTCGATGGCATGGGATTCGTCGGTACCCCACAGTTCCGGATCTCCGGGGTTGACCGGTACCGAGAATTCTAAGACTCCTCGGCTCTCGCTCTCCATCTTCCAGTTCAGTAACAGGGGAGGAAACGGAGGAGGGTTTTCTACCACCAGAGGAGAAAAAGGAATACACCCCCCGAGCCCAGCCAACAGTAATCCAATGAAGCCGGAAAAAATCTTTGTTTTCATACCTAGTATTACTGGGTGCAAAGGCTTTCTGATTCAGGTAAAATGAAAATATGTTGAAAAAGTTGGAAATTTTTTCCTTTGTCAGATCCACCCTTGGACTGAGCTTCATTTTAGCGGTTGGACTGATCTTAGGATTCCTTTGGGCACCCCACTTTATCGGCGCCCAGGGCCAAGCAGAGTCGACCGCTCCCGGTACACCACCGACCCTTTCGGCGGTTCAAGCGACTCTCGAAGTGGTCACCCAGGCCCGTACCGGCCTTCCAGCCCTGCCCAGGAACTCAATCCGATATTTTCAAGGGACCTACCGTTGGTACCTAGGGACAACCGATTTGGAGGTTCGAGTGTATATCACCGGGCCAAGAGACGAAAATACGGTTTTTCTTCAAGCTTCTTCCGACCAATGGGAGGTGTGCCCCCCAAGGGAAGTTCGGGGTGCAATTTCAAACGACACTATACTGCTAATGTACCAGATAACTCCCGAGGGGCGATGGGTGATTTTTCAGTTTCCTGATCAAGACCTACCGGTGTGCGGTTTTGTCGATGCATTTCTTACCTTATACCGATTCTTTCTCCGGGCGATTCCCGACCAAGATACCCCCCAGTTTCCCGCGGTGGTCGGGACCCTTCCTTGATGAGAATTGTGTGCTCAAAAGCTTGTGGGAACCTGGTGTTCTAAGGATTCTGGGTATCAAAATCCCCAGTATTTGGTTCATCGGGGCCAATAAATCTGGGGTTTTTGTCGCCTTGCCTAGAAAATATGTCACCTACCACAAGCTTTGGAGCACTATCTAAGGCCCCTATTCCGAAAGTTCGGCAAGTTTTTGGGTAGCGAGGGTACGAATCCACTCGGGCAAACCGGTTTCTGCGTCGTAACGGGAAAGTAGTGTTTGGTAGGCCCCGATCGCCATATTCGTTTCCTTCGCCTTTTGTAAATACAGGGCCCGGTGGTACTGGGCGGTTATGTAGGTCAGGGGCTCTTGGACGAAGCGCTCCATAATTGCATCGATGTACACAAGGGCCGCTTCTTGGTTTCCAGAATCAGAATATTCTTGGGCTCTTTGAAAAAGTTCGGGGGAGGTAAGATCTTGGGGAACCTCGGTAGGCACCGTCGCACATCCCATAAACATGAACACGGCCAAGACTCCAAATCCAAGTAATCGCCATAATCCATACCTTTGTTGACCAACCATTGTTTCCACCCTTTCGGTTCCATGGTATCACAGGCCGGCGGGGGATTCCAGCACCCCGAGGAATGAGATAGTATCTGTTCATGATCGCCACATTTATAAATGCCGCAGCAATTCTTATCGGGGGCCTTATTGGTCTTCTGGCCGGTGCTTTTATTCGCAAGAATGAAGGGATTCAGTCGATGGTTTTTATTGGGATTGGGGTCACGACCTTGGTCATTGGCACGATGATGGCCCTACGGACCGAACGAATCTTGTATCTCGCCCTCGCGTTGGTGAGTGGAGGGGTCATCGGTGAGTTTCTCGGGATCGAGCGGGGTATCGGCAAAATTGGGACATCTCTCCACCGCCTCTCACTATCGTTCAACCAAAAAAAGCCTCTGGATCCCGATAATGCCGCCAAAGGGGCCAGTTTTGTAGCCGGATTTCTGGAGGCGACGGTACTCTTCTGCGTCGGGTCTATGGCGATTCTGGGAAGTATCCAGGCGGGCCTTCAGGGGCAGTATTCAATCTTGCTGACCAAGTCGGTAATGGATGGATTCATGGCCCTACTCTTGGCCGCGGGCCTCGGAGTTGGTGTTCTCTACAGTGCTGTTTCGATTATTGTGTACCAGGGGGCAATTACCCTCGCCGCAGGGCTTTTTGGGGCCTCGGTCCCAGAACTGGTGCTAAGCGAGATAAGCGGAATCGGCGGAGCCATGATCCTCATGATTTCTCTCAATATCCTCGGGCTTAAAAAGATTCCAACGGCCAACTTCTTACCAGCCCTGGTAATTGTGGTCATTTTTGCCCTGGTCGACCCCGCCCTGCCTCAGGTATTTAAGTAACGAAATTCCGGGTGCTCTTCGAGGATCGGCAAGACGGTAGTTCCAGGATACACATCCTCGAGGGCTTCGATATCTTCAATCGCCGAAAGAAGTTGCGACTCTTTCACCCGATGGGTAGTTATGACAATTGGAACAGTGGGCTCTATGACACCAGCTTCTGGAGGGGTATTTTCTAACACCTCCCCATCGGTTGCCTCGGGGATTTCGTGTTGGAGAATCGAGGAAACGCTAATGGCGTTTTCGCCGAGGACCGTTGTAATTCGTCCAAGATTCCCAGGCCGATCTAAAACCCGCAATTTTAGGTAGTACCGCCGATGAATATCCCCGGGCTCTTGAAGTTTGAGGGGCTTCTTATCGGGATTCCAAAAATCCATCGACTTAAACTGAACCGGGTAAGTTCCTAATCCCAAGGAAATTATATCCGAAACCACCGCACTGGCTGTTGGAGTACCACCTGCGCCCCGGCCGTAGTACATTGTATGGCCTACTGCACTTCCGTAGACCGAGATAGCGTTAAAACTTCCACTTACCCATGCGAGGGGATGATCCATCGGTATAAAAGCCGGTTCAACTCGAACGAACACACCTTTCTTGCCCCGAACTGCGCTGGCGATGAGTTTAACGACGTAGCCCATTTCTCCCCCGAAGAGCACATCCTCGGCTTCGAGGTTCGCAATACCCTTTACTGGTATCGTATCTAAAGGGATTGGGGATCCAAAGGCCATAGCTCCCATAATTGCGATCTTGTGGGCCGAGTCTCCTCCGTTAACATCCAGGCTAGGGTCCGCTTCTGCAAAACCTGCGGCCTGAGCCCCCTTAAGGGCCTCATCGTAGGTAGAGTCTTTCTGAATCATTTCCGAGAGAATGTGGTTACAGGTACCATTTACAATCCCGTAGACCGCATCGATAGTATTCGCAGTTAGTCCGTCGTAGAATGCTCGAACAATGGGAATTCCACCCCCACAACTCGCCTCAAAGGCCAAGGCTACTTCGGCCTTTTTTGCTGCCGCAAAGAGTTCCGGTCCATGATAGGCCAGAAGTGCCTTATTCGCGGTTACTACGTGTTTTCCCGCGGCAAAAGCTTGAAGAATAAGGGTTTTTGCAAAACCCGTACCCCCTACCAGCTCAATGACTACCGACACTTTCGAATCGGAGAGGGCTTTCTCAAGGGACTCGGTAAGAATTGACTCCGAAAGGCCCAATTTACGGGCGTAGGTTAGGTTTTTGTCCACAATATATCGGAGGTCCAGGTCGACCCCTGTTCGGAAGCGAATACTGTCCCGCTGCTCTTGCAGCAACAAAGCCGTCGCTCCACCCACCGTACCGCACCCTACCAGGGCGATTCCAACTGTCATTTTCATAGACCCGATCCTATTTGCCCCCCGATATTGTGTCAAGCAGAACAAGGAGCTATAGTTTGGAGTATGAACTACCGAACTCCTCTCTTTTTACTAAGTCTGTTATTCCTGGGAACCCTGGCATTTGGGGTCGAAGATGTCATCGGCGAAATCGCCTATATTCAAGGTTCGGCGACAATTCGACGAAATACCTCCCAGGTTCGGGGTCCTATTGATATAGGCTTCCAGATCCAGAACTACGACATGATTCAAGTCGGTTCCAATGGGTTAGTAGAAATATCCCTCCGTTCAGCGACCGGGTATTCTTCCCGAATAAGCCTTCGGGGTGGTACTACGATGTATTTCGATTTGACCAGCCTACAGTCCTCCCAACAAGGAAACCTAAACCTTCTACGGGGTTCTGTCGCTGTTCGAGTAGACCGAATGAACCGAAATAGCAGGCTCAATGTTCGTACCGGTACCGCGACCATGGGGGTCCGGGGAACGGTTTTTGAAGTCTATGCCGCACCGGGCGGGGAAATCCTTGTCACTACCAGCGAAGGTCGGGTATCGGTAGAAACCGAAAGTGGCGATACCTTTTTCACCGAACCCGGGCGGGTTGTACAACAGGTCGATGGCCGATGGTCCCAAATACCAATCGCAGTAAGCGACCTAGAAACCTTTCAGCGAACCTGGAATACCGAACGGATCCAGGCCCTAAGGGCCAACTTTCCCCGGGCGATGCAGCAGTACGCTACCCGATACATAGAACTCCGGGACCAGTTTGTCAGCGCCTACGCAGGGCTCATGGACAATAGAGCTATCATCCAGAAATGGATTCAGGAAGATCGGGAGAACCGTCTAGGAACCCGAATGGAACAACTACGAGAAAAACGACAAATTGTTGGAGACCTACTCGATGTAAGACGGGTTCTCTTTCAGTGGGAACGAATCTACTATCGAGTACTGGAGCTCGAAGAATATTTCAATGAGACAAACCCGGGAGATGGAGTAATTCGTCAGGGAATGACCTTTCGCTCCTTTTTCTCCCAAATAGGGGCCGAAAGAACGACCCTCGACGCCAGAATGCAAGAAGTACGCTACATCAATAAGCTCTATGCCCTAAGAAATGAAGGTCGAAGCCCATTGGATATGTTCTAAAATAGGGGGAACCTCTATAATCTCATTCTTTGGCCAAATAGGTCATTGCACCAGAGCAATTATCAAAAATTCTTTTTTTGATAATTGCTCGCGCAGAACAAGCATTTTTAACTTGTTTAGAAACAAGTTAAAAATACTCCCTTATTGCGCAAGGAAATTTCAAATAATTCTGAAATTTCCTTAAAAGCAATGACTTAAGAGCCAGAACTGATTAAGAATAGAGGGTTATAGAGGTTCCCATAGGGTAATTCCGTCGTCGTCTTTCTTGCGGATTTCTTGGGCAACCTTCTTGAGGTATTCCTTTTCCTCGGCGGCCACGGTATTGATGGTCGAGCTCCCGGTGAGTCGAGCCAAAAGTACCTTACCGGTTTGGGCAAATAAATAGATCTTACGCCCATGATAGCCACCAACATCGTGGCCATGAATTGGAATACCCTCGGTCTTGAGATACTCGAGGGCGAACTGAATATTGCTTTCCGGTACGGTCTTGCTACTCTCGGCGAAACTAAATCCCGGGGTGCCAATTCCTTTCTTCGTAAACTGGGCACTCGTTTTACCCGTAGCCTTACTCAAAACATGCCCCCCCCCGAACACCTTTGCAGTCAGACGTTCTCGGTTAGCCCCTTTTTTCATCATCGAGTTGATCAATAAATCCATAGCATACGAGCCGTACCGCCCGGACTCTTCTTCAAAAAAACGAGTGGTATCTCGTAAAGAGGGCAACATGAAATGATTCATTCCGCTGATATGGATAAGGGGGTCGTGGAGAATAACCGCAATACAACTACCAAGGATAGTCGAGAGAACTTCTTGCTCTCGGCTGGCGTAGTAATCTCCGGGATGAAGAATAACCCAGGGCATGTTGAACTTTGTACTAAAACTTTGATGCATGAGATTCTTAGGGACCTTCTACAACTTTTGATAAATAGTATGCCCCAGGTTTCGAAATCCCATTGAATCCGCAAGCAAGGACTCCGAATGCCCTAAGAACAGAAAACCGCCAGGACGAATATGAGCGTGCATCTTGTTCACGACTCGTTTTCTATCCTCTTGGGTAAAATATATAAGCACATTGCGGCAAAAGATACCATTAAATCCCTTTTTAAAGGGATAAGGATCCATGAGGTTGAGCCTCTTTACGGTTATGAGATTCTTGAGGATAGGCTTTGCCTCAAAAAGACCTGGCCCGGCAGGTGAAAAGTACTTAGTCCGAAGGGCGGACGATATGGGCTTTAACTTGGCTTCCTCGTACACCCCGGCAACCGTCCGTTTCATGACGTTTGTATCTAAGTCTGTAGCAAGGATTTTTACATCCCATGACCCTCGAGACTTAAAAGATTCGATGGTTTCTAACAATATAATTGCCAGGGTGTAGGGCTCTTCACCGGTAGAGCACCCCGCACTCCAAAAACGTACACTCCGCTCGTTCTGATTGTGCAAACCCGGGAGCATAGTGTCACTTATGAAATCGAAGTGGTGGGCTTCTCGAAAGAAATCGGTCTTATTTGTCGTAATTTGATTTATAAACTCCCGAACCTCGATAACACCCGCAGGATCATGAAGAAAATCGTAATATTCAGAAAAGGTTCCAAAACCGAAAAACTTGAGTCGCTTCGTCAGGCGACTAATTACTAATTGGCGCTTTTTATCGGTGATATAGATTCCAGTTAACCGATAAATGAGGTCCGCAAAGGAAGAAAACTCTTTGTCAGTTATCTCTAGGGAAACGAAATTACGCTCGTACCCACCGTTGCCTTCGGTCTTCACCACTTTGGATTCCATAGTTGTCCTTTAGAAGAGGGTTATCTCCCCTGCTTCTACACCCTCTTCGACCTCAAACCCTGCCAAGTCTCCCGCTGCTTTTTTGTGGGAAAATATGGTGAATCGCTGGATAATATCCTGGAGCTTATGATTTTGGAGCTTCCATTCATTCAAGCCCTGTTCAGCCAAAAGAGTATCGCGAGCATTCTGGGCCTCGTCTTGAATCGACTGTAACTGACCCCGAACATCGTTGATAATCGAAATGAGCCGATCCAGGCGACCAAAGTTCTGGCTCGATCTTAGAAAAAGGTCTTGAAACACCGTACTAAAAACCGAGAAGTTTCGTATATTCGACTCGAGTTTTTCTGTTCCCAGCTGTAAGGCCTTCAGTTTTTCGTTCAATCGATGTTCTTGAGCCCGAACCTTCGCTTCTTCTTCATCGAACTGAACCCTCACCCGAAAAATGGTGTCTTTGGACGAGCGTAAGAAGTCGGTGGTTAGATTGTAGGAATTCTCCACGTCGTGGGTAATTCGTTGGGTCAGGTTGGTCATTTCGTCGACCGTCGATATCATTCTAGACAACACTGTATTTTTTGCAATTTCTATTCGAGACGCCACATCGATGGTTTTAAATCGGGTAATCAAACTAGAAAAGTTGGTAAAGTTGCTATTCAGGTTTTGAATGTCTTTGAGCAATCCTTGGGTAGCGTTGCCCAGACTATGCTTTTTGGAAATGATTTCCTGAAGTTCTTTTGTCATTTGCCCTAGGGCTTCGGTTGATTTCCGATGATGCCCGGCAAGGCTATCCTCCAAGTTTTCTTGGTCCAAAAACCTCCGCACCAAAGCATCGCGATTTTTGTCGAGCCCGCCGATTATGTCTTCGGCTTTTTGAAGGTTCTGACTTATTTCCTTTTTACTTTGGCGAATATACCCCGTGACCTCGTCGAGCACGGCGCTACAGAGCTGGGGCATAAGGGTAAAAAAGGTCATTTCATCGAGCATTTCTTCGGGGGTCGATATGCGGTCGATTTGGTACATTTCATTCACCGATATGATAACGTGTTCCAATGACTGGCGCATGATGTCTTGGGTCTGGGTCTGCTCCATAACCTTCGCCAGAGGCACCTTTACACTTTCCGCCTCTTGGACCAGATCTCCCATCCTACCAGCAACTTTTCGAATTCCTTCGGTAAATCCATCGAAGGTCACCAACATGGACGAATTGACCAGATCAAAGACTTCTTTCTGATACCCCTGAAGTCGGGTCATTGAGTCTTTCAGGTTCACAAACCGCTCGGTTATTACCTTTCCGTTTTCCGAGACCCCATCGGTGAGTTCGATAATTTTCATCGAAAGTCGCTTAAGCTCCTCGGTAATATACGAAAATGCCCTCCCCGATGCCCCTGCCTTTAGAGCAACTGTCATTGCATTCAGCGATATGAGTTCCATTTCTACCGAGTCGTCTTTTATTTGGGCAATTCGATCGTTTAGTCCCTGCAGCCGCTCTATTTCTCTTTCCAGGCGTTGAAAGAGTTCTGAGTCTCCTTCTTCCATTCGTCCCAAAAATTCCATAGTTTCGCGGATGATTTTTTGGCTCGAAACTATAACTTCCGATAGGCTCGTGTTCACATCGTCATCTACACATCCCGCAGCCTCGGTACTGGAAAAACACACGATTGCTGTGTGGGTGTCAACAATGCCCTTTTCCATTTCCTTCAGTAGATTAGGGTACTCCCGGGCAAAGGACATAAAAATATCTTCTGTCTGCGATATGAGGTCCTGTAGGGAAGATGAGAGGGTGTCGCGAAGGTGCAGGTTCTGTAGCTTCATTCCTTAAAATTATAAATCAAATGCTACTCATCTACAAACATTTATATTGTGCCTCAAACCCTGTGGCGACAAATATGTCGTCTATCTTTGTTAATCTCGAATGTACTTCGGGGTATACCGGCCAATTGGTCTACCCGGATTCTCCCACCCCATATCCCAGGTTTTCTGCTCCTCCTGCCACAAATTGGTCTTCCCCCGAAAGGGGCGCTTGCCCCAC
>Ga0210043_1000111_pt1 | contig 90706 bp, 89 predicted proteins | sample CryGeymet201501t_FD_183990 | JGI IMG/M metagenome (GOLD analysis project Ga0210043, IMG submission 183990) | Groundwater microbial communities from Crystal Geyser aquifers in Utah, USA - Crystal Geyser metaG 2015-01t (SPAdes) (version 2) | ecosystem: Environmental > Aquatic > Deep subsurface >... | reverse complement strand
TCGCCGCCAGGTTGTGGAAGATGTTGTCCACTTGGAACTGCGCGTAGGGCGATCCACCACCGTCGGATACGATCCACCCATGCACCAATGGTCCAAAGCATTGTACTTGGTAGTTGTCTCGTCCATGAGCATACCGGGAGTCCTGAGCTTCAACGGCCACTGAGCCATCGTAGACAGTGTCTCCGGCCTGATACTGCAGACGGAAGTCCGTGTTGGCTACGTTCTTCGTGGAGTGACCGATTTGAGGTCCCAGGTACTGGTTGGCCAGCACTCCGTAGCCAGTCGACCACTGATTTTCTCCTCCGGCACCAGCCACCATGAAGTGCCCATCCGACGGATCCCTGGTGTAGTTGTTGTTGAAGATGTCCTTGGCTTCACGCGTGGTCTGCGCGATGTGGCGGTACAGGATCTCGTTGAAGGCAGCCAGGAATCCTCCTGACCCACCTGCGAAGTCAACCGCCACAATGATGCGGTACTTGACTGTCAGGGTGCCGGAAGCCGACAGGTTGAACGGAGTGATGACATCCCTGGCCATCAATACGAAATCTCGATTGTTGTTAAGCTCACCAGACCACTTCATCCACAGACCAACCTCGTTGACCGTGATGGCCTTCGTCGAGCTTCTGTTGGTGAAGATCTGCTCGATCTCGATGATGGACTGGCCACTACCAACAGTCGGGGTGGAGATTGTGACCGCACCCACACTCACTGTACCTGCGGACGTCCCTCCTGAGACGATAGGAATCTCCGCTCCCAGATATCCCTGGTTGTAGGTATTCGGAGTGCTATCATATCCGATGCTGATTAGAGGTATTCCGAAGGTGGAAGAGTCAGTCCGGTCTGCCCCATTCATCAGGTCCGTCTTCATCGCATAGGGGTAGTACGTCGTGTAGTCGATGGATGCGATGTCTGCCACATCAACCCAACCCCCAGCGTTGATGTCGTACAGCCTCCAGAGTCCTGATCCAGAGGAAGTCTCTTGGATGCTCACAACTCTTCCAGCAATCCCCCCGCCAGCAGCAAGGGGAGAGATGCCTCCGATGTACAGGTTTGTTCCGTCCGTCCAAATGTTGGGGTCGTCTCCAACCAACTGAGTGAAGTAAGTCCCTGAGGCAGGAGGATCCTCTACCCGCATGAAAGAAACCGGGACAACGGGATTGTGGGTGCGCCAGAGATCGTTGTCGTCGCTGGTGCTGAATCCTCCGTAGAGAGTCTTAGGTGGTTCACCGCTCATGAACGAATACAACGCGGCCAGGAAGTTCGAAGTGAACGAATTCCCTGGCCCGTCATAGACGGTTTCACCATCAGAGACAATCTCAAGTTCGAGCCTCAGATTGTCCCGGTTGATGTCGATCTCCTGGACAATGTGATGCATCAGACCTGCAGAGTAAAGGTGTAGGTGACTTTGAGGATTTCTCCAGTGGCGACGGTCACAGGTACAGCAAGGACGTGTCTGGCGATGCAGTAGGCCCCGTCTGCGTAGCTGTTCTGGTTGGCGGCGTAGAGGCCGGTCTCGTTGATGATGACATCCCCGCCTGAGACGTTCTCGAAGATCCGGACAACATCGAAGCTGGACAGGCCAGTTCCGGTATCGTACTGGAAGTTTTCTACCAGCTGACCGTAGTACCGAATCTCCCTGACCGTCGTGAAGGCCATGGTGCCAGTCGAGTTGTCGACCAGAGTGATAGCGCTACCGTTGCTAGTCAGCTCGATGGTGTTACCTCCTGCTCCCTGGATCGCGGTGATCGGGGTGCCAAGTGCAGCGAGGGTGGCTGCATGAGAGGTGATCCAGTTGGCTATCGTCGTGGAGATGCTGGCCGAGTACGCCTCTGAGTAGTTCGCCGCGTTGATACTGATCACCAAGTTGCCAGACGAACCAGTCACTGTGAGGATGCTGGCGTCACCATGGGCGATCCTGGTCTCCATTTTGTAGTCATCGGTGGTGACCGCGGTGTTGCCGGTACCAATCTGGACACCTACCCACTCTCCGGAGAGTCCAGTGTAAGATGGGTACTGGATGTTGTCTCCAGATCCACCGGCCAACATGAAGGCTCCACCAGTGTTGGGTTCAAAGTCTTCCGTGTTGTTGATGTCAGTGATGTAGGTGGACGAGAGAGATATCTGTCGATGCAGTAGTTCCATAAACTGCATCGTGAGACCACCTTCCACGTTCAGCCCAGAAGTAATTTTGTATTCGACGGATGCAGATTTTCCATCTGCGATGTTCGTGGTGAAGAGATCTCTGGCGATCAGGACCCAACAGTTATCGTTCGCGCTCTGATAGTCGGTAAACCATGTGTAGAGACCAGCTTCTTTGATAGCAATACTTCCACCTGAGTTGTTGGACACCGAGGTAGAGATGGCCAGTTCCACGTTGCTACCATCAGACGAAGGCACGGCAATGACGTTATCAGTATGCTCTAGACGACCAGGACTTGTCCCGTTCAGGACTTCGTCACCCAGAGTCTGATCATCAAGACCGATTGCATCTATACTGCGGCCAAGCTTGATGACCGGACTGCCGAAGGTTTTTTGTTCTGATCTTTCGGAGTCAGCGGTTGCAGACAGCCACTTCTTGATCGCATACGGAGTGTTGGCCGTAGAGAAGGCACCGAAGCTAGCAGAGTTGACAGCAATGGTTACCGTAGAAGGCCCAGAAGAAACCGGGATCCAGAACCCATTACATGCCTCCCAGTCACCGATCATACCAGTGACCTGGATTCCTTCTGAAGTGCTCCAAGCTGTTCCAGATAGGGTCAGAATGGTGTTGGCACCAGAAGACACCGCATTGGTGATGCTACCACCAGTAAACCAGTTGTGGTAGTTGGTATTGTTGATGTCGTAGTGGCCGTAGATGTCGCCGCGAGCAGGGATCCCACCGCAGAACGAGAACAGCAGCTTCATGAAGTTGCCGACCAGCGAGTCTCCTTTTTGTTCGATGACGACGTGGCCATCGATAGAGACCCTGTGGTAGAGTTCCAGATCACCTTCTCCGATGGCGATCTTATGGTTGATCTGAAGAGGATTCATGGTCAGCTGGTGATGATTTCGGTGAAGAACTCGCCTTCATCCTGAGTGAGTGTTTCTACGACGTTGATGGTATCCTGAACTACAACGACCTCAGAGGAGAGATCTCCTGAGAACAGGATCGACGAAAGGGCAACAACAGTTGTGGGGACCTCCTGCTCAACGTTCTTCGCAAGATCGATGACCTCGACCAGGAGAGCAACCACAATATCCAGGCCACTGTTTTCAAGAACAATGGACCCGTGTGTGTGGAACCAGTAGGTCTCACTGCGCAGACTGTTGCCGTCGGCATCGTAAGACTCAACCTGGAAGGCGTACAGGGTGTCGATGTCCAGCGAAGAGAGGAAGATCTCGTGGTAGACCACCCCATCCGTTTCAACTGGATCATCTTGCAGACCTGAGTCCAGGTGCAGGGTGGCGGTCTCAGGGGAGTAGTAGACCCTGGAGTTGGCCTTGACGCCAGACGACCAGATGATCCTGCCAGTCAGGGCGTTGTCTGCCCGACCTGAGGGCTCCATGTCATCATAGCGGAAGATGTCCTCCTCCCCCATGATGTTCTCCAGCACCAGTGTGCCGGATACAACCGCGTTCCCACCCTCGAACTCGTACTGAGCCCTGGTGATGAAGCTCTTCCGGACGACGCTCTTGACGTCGGAAGCCTTCTTGATGGTGTAGCTCTTGTAGTGGGAATCAGCCATTAGAGGGTCAGGTCAGATAGAGGAAGAAGCCATACCGCATCTTTGCTGGCATAGCCACCCCCGTCGAACAGACATTTGCACTGGATGTAGCTCACTCCTCCAATGGTGATCTTCTTCAGGGCTCCGTAGAGCGGGTCTTCGGTGTACCCGCTACTATGATCGATCAGGCGCACTCCTTCTGTCCAGGGCCCGCTGTAGAAGGAGTAGTCCGTATTCTCGTTGACGGTGATGACGGAGTGGAACGCCACCCGCTGCACGAAGATGTTTCCATTCACCCCAGGACCAGAGGTCAGGAATCCGAACTCTGGGATCCACTCAATAGACCTTGTCTCAATACCACTGATGTCACAGCGGTAGTCTGCTGCACGAGCATAGTCGTTGAAATATGGAAGTCTTGGAAATGATTCAGCATAGGGTACGCTGTTGCCCAGGTAGACAGTGTGCTTGGCCATCATACCCCAGATATGTGGGAAACTGGCTCTGCTCAAACCTTCAATACCATTTTCTGCAGGATGCCAGACCATGACTCCACCATGACCGTTGATGGAGTTGGATGCAGAAGTGGTTATGATGGCGAAGAATTCGTCCCACATCCAGATGTAGAATCGGAAGTTTCCGCTTGTTGGACAAGTCAACTCGTTGGTGTCGTACTTGAACAGGAAGTCAGGAGAGTCTGCAGCTGCGTAATAAGTGCCGCTATTGGTGTCCGGATTCCATATGGTCGAAGGTCGACCAAGAATGCACCATTCTGCAGTGGTGACCGGATTTCCCTGATGGGTGTCAATGATCGTACCTACGACGCCATGATAGCCGATGACGATCCTGAACAACACGCAGTTGGCCGACCAAGTAAAGGACATGCCTCCCGTAGAATCATCAGTCAACACGGGCTCTGCAGCGGCCTTGTACAGGACGATCTCCGCAGACCCTCCTGCGGTAGCCACAATGGGAGATCCCAAGGCAGCGAGCGTGGCAGTGTGCGTGGTGAGCCAATCGGTAGCAGTCTGGGCAGCCGAGGTGTTGAATGCCTGGGAGTAGTCGGTGCCATCGATGTCGATGATCAGGGTACCTGCGCTGCCAGCCACGGTGATGGTCTTGGTCTTGTGACCAGCATCCGTCGTCATGTACATGGTGGCGTGTACATCCCAGCCATTATAAGCTGCCGTAGAACTGTCGCGTCCTGCAACCGCCGTGGTAGCATAGGGCTGCAACCACACTGGGGTCGGAGCGCTTCCAGTGACCTCTGCCCATGGAGAACCAGGGATTCCAACAAGGGCGTCCTTGATCGCCAAGGCCACATCATGGTAGGTGTCTCCTACTGAGATGAGAGTACCACGGGTGCTGAAGTCTTCGTAGAACATGGGTTAGACCGTTAAGTCAGAGTGAGGGAGGATCCAGAGACAATCGTATCCTGGCACAGTGGTAACCAAGGCGTCCTTGGCCAGGGTGTACGTGACTCCATCGATGACGTAAGGGGTGTCGAGATAGGTGTTGGTCGAGAGCAGTCCACGTCGGATGCACCGAGGTCCTTCATCCCATGGACCACTTAGGAAACAGCCGATTGAGAACGCACTGTCACCAGATGGTCCAAAAATGAAGTTCAGTCGCTGGATGGTGTTGTCCCCATTGACATCCACGGCTTCTGTCTCAATGTGAAGGCCGAGTTCAGGAGACCAACCCATCTTGTTGACGTTGAAACCGCCACTTACCTGTGTGTTGATGGTGCCTCGACCAGAAGGACCTCCATCAGACGGAATCTGCACTACTACATGGCCTTCAGTGATATAGGTGTCTCTTGAATTTTGGTATCCACCGCTCACAAGCCAGATGTGCGGGGCGTCACTGCGAGCAGCTCCAATCACTCCGGATACTGCAGGGTGCCAGCAAAAAACACCTCCTCCGTGGTAATCATAGGAGGTGTTGCCGGTATCTTTGCAGAGGATCGCAAAACACTCATCCCAGATCCAGATGTTGATCTCGATCTTGTTGACGTCTGCGACAGGGGCGAGAATAGAGCCAGAAGACCAGGAAAGAAGTTTTCCCTGAACCTCATCGTAGCCATACGAAGAGGTGCTGTTGTTTGCAAGATCGTAGTACGCGTAGTGCAGGTTCCAATCTGCCACGTTGTCTGGATCACCAACCGCAGTATCAATGATCATCATGCCGAGCCCCTGGTACCCGACGACGAACTTGACCAGTACACAGTGAGGAGTGCCCGCCAGGAGACCTGGGTCCGTGGTCAGATACATCGTGGTGTGCCACGATGGCCCATTGTACGTCGCAGAACTGTAGCCTGAGACCGCAGTGGAGGCGTAGGGCTGCAGCCAGGTCGGGGTAGGAGCAGACCCGGTTACCTCCGCCCACGGAGAACTGGCAGCACCAGTGATCCATCCCACGAGCCTGATTGCGGCGTCATGGTAGGTGTCGTTGAGCGACAGCTTGTTGGGTGAACCGACGTTGGTGTAAAACATGTCCTATGGGGTCCAGGTCACAAGAACAGGAGGATCTGGGTTGGCTTCTGTCCAGGCAGGATCCACCTGCGGGTCCTTTCCCTGAAGCCTTCTCTCAGTGGTTGTGGCGTTGGCTGCAGTGGTGTCGATGGAGTAGGCCCCAGAGACTTCCAGGAAGTCAGTGGTGACTTCGGTGAAGGTCTTGTTGCCAGTGTAGAACTCCGCTCCCCAATCAGACAGCCACTCCTGTATGATAAGGTCGTATGGAGTACTGGTTTCCGGGTTGAACCCTTCAGCGACAGTGGGAGCATACAGTGTGCCAGGATTGGACAGCAGATCCAGCGACATCTGTACCGGAGAGGCCGCGTAGACCGGCGTGTACACTGTTTCCGGAACCGTGATCAGGCCAGGAGACTCGTTGAAGTTGATCGTCCACTGGATGACCGCGGCCAGGTACAGGGTCTCTGCTTCCGTGACCAGCGGTACCGTCATCAGCACCGGCTCCTCGTACGTCGGGGTGTACACCGACGAAGCCTCGGTCATCATCGCCGCAATGCTCAACGTATTCGGAGTAACCGCATACGTTGGCTGGTACACCGTCGAAGCCACGGTCTGCAGGGTCAGCAGATCCATGGTGTGAGCGTTCAGAACCAGAGAGGCCAGGTAGAACGTGCTGATCTCATCCAGGCGGTTCAGCACCGCCATCAGATCGACTTCTCCGTACTCAGGTGCATACAACGCCTCAGCCTCCACGAGGAGGCTTTCAACGCGCATGCCCCGAGGGATGTCTATCTCTGCTTCAAGGTAGTTCGCAGATCTGACAAACCTGGGTCGCCGTGCAGCAGTGATCTGTCTGAATCTGGTAGCCACTACGCATCAACAAGGGGTTCGACGTAAATGTAGGCCTTGGTCAGCACCGTGGCCACGTCTCCAGACGCCAGGTTGGAGAGGTCAGGATGCTCCAGATTGCAGTAGATCTTGACGAAGGTCCCTGCCGTCAGGGTGTTGTCCGGGATCTGGATGTACTGCGTGGGTGCGTTGTCGTAGCTGTCTCCAGCCTGGTCGTTGGTAGAGATCAGGGTGAGTCCGCTTGCCAAACGCGCCGTCAGCAGGTACCCGGTGAAGTCGCGGCCAGCCTCCAGATCGATCTCGATGACGAAGTCCTCGCCTTCGTTGGTGTAGAAGATCTTCGGCTGCTGGTTGTACGCAACCTCTGAGAGCATCTCTTCGATCCACCCAAGGACCGTGGCCGTCGTGTTGCCGTCCACCAAGTCGAAGATCCGCTGGATCAGCTGTTTGGTGTTGCCGTCAGCGCGGTTGACCCTGGTCAGGTACTGCAGAATGCGGCCCTGGTCGCTGAAGTACTGCAGCTTGTCGTAGACCAGAGGAACGATGTGGGGTCCGTTTGCAGGCATGGTTGTTTACTCGTATTCGCTAAGTCCGTAGCTCCAGTTCGGGTTGCGCAAGTCATCCTCATCGAAGAATTGCTCCCTCGACGTCGGTGGCATCACCAGACGCCTCCAGGACCGCAGGAACTGGTCGTACTGACCAATGTCCGGCATGTTGGCTGCGTTGCGGGCCTGCGTGCAGTACCGCTGCCAGTTGGCTTCCGCGAACTGGTAGTTGAATCCGCCTGGATGAACCCATCCACGCATCATCAGCTTCTTGAGGATGTACCAGAACATCGCCTCCTTGTACGAGATGTCATCCGGCACCAGCGGATAGCCGTTGGCGTCCAGAGGGAATCCCAGGTAGGAGATGGAGATGTAGCCGGTCTCGTAGCTGACGTGGATGTAGTCAGGGTTCAGCACGTAGGACTCTCCCACGAAGCCCGGGCTCTCGCCGCGGATCTGCGTGTGGACCCCTGCATGGATGGATGCCCCACTCCTGTTGAGCGGGTACTTCACTGCATCCGGGATACCTGTGACAGCCGCGGTCTCGACAACCATCACATTCATGATCTGGGAGCCGTCCACCACGGTAGCGTCGGCCAGAGGATCTTCGACCTCCAGTGTGATGACGTCTCCGACGGAGGTGGCTGTGATGCCCAGAGCCAACAGGGTGGCTCCGTGGGTGGTCACCCAGTTCGCAGCTGTGGTGGCGTTGTCCGTATCCAGGATCTCGGAGTACGAGGTCCCGTTGATTACGAGGGTGACGATGTTGTCCAGCGGCGGTGCCGAAAGGTTGTCCCCGGAGACCGTGCATTCGAAGCTCTGCCCGGTCACCGTGTCAGTAGTCACCGAAGGAGCGTAGAAGACGTCGATGAGTTGGACCAGATCGCTGGGTAGGATCGCCTTGAATGAGGAGATCTCCAGCACGTCGTTCTTCTTGGTCAGCTGGACACCGGCACCGATGTGCTCCAGGGCCTCCCCGACCCACTCAAAAGCATCCTGCTCCCAGTCAGCTATCTGAATGGTGTTGCCGAGGTCCCGGTAGATCTTGGCGATAACCTTGCCAGCAGAGATGGTTCTGTAGATCATGAGAGGCCCTGGTTCAAGGTTACGGGTTCATGGTGCCGAATCTGACGTCCAGCATCACGACAGTCACCGTGACTTTGCCGCCACCGAAGGTGGTGACGTCTCCAGCAAGAGCGATGTCGTCTGCCGCCGTGAAGTACAGCGGGCTGGTGAGGGTTGTATCCTCGATGCTGACGACTTCACCTGCACCCAGAACACCAGCTGTCAGAGCGATGGCTGCACCAAAGGCGTCCACATCTCCGGAGCCCAGACCGAGATCAAAGCTCGCGTTCACTGTCACCACACCCGCCATGTCCCCGGTGGAGTTGGCGTCGGAGATAGCCACCAGCGTATTGGACGAGATCTTGATGACCGCAGCAGATTCCTCGACGGCAATGATTCCAGCAGCAAGAAGAGCGGCTCCGTGGGTGGTCAGGAAGTTCTGGACCGTCACCGTCGCACTGGTGTCGAAGGCCTCTGTGTAGTCGACGCCATCGATGGTCAGTACGAGGTTGCCGTTGGTGCCGGAGACCGTGATCAACTGGTCGGAGATCAGATCCCGGTCCACCGTCAGGGAGACACCGAGCAGCAGACATCCTGCCTCGATGGCTCCTGTAAGCACGGTATTGAAGATGTCCCCATTGTCGAAGTCGACTTCGTGGGCGTAGCTCTTGACGCGGAAGCCGCTGTCTCCGATGGTGGCCTGATCGATGTAGACGCCAGAGGTGGCTGCCCGGATGACATGCCCAACAGCATCCACCAGCGTGGTCATGTAGTTGGACTCATCCCAAGCAAGGGTTTCCTGGGCCTCTGCTGCCGTGACAACCACGGGAGTCGTCAGGGCCCCGACTAGGTTGGCTACGGCAACACCCAGGTCAGATGCAGGGTCGATTCCCTGGGCCTGGATGGCTGCCTCCAGATCGGTGGCGAAGTCCGAGGTGTCGTAGGCCGAGTCCACGGTGGAGAGGTCCGACAGCTTAACGAACCCCACTGGAGCGGAGTCCTTCTCGCTGCGGAAGAGGGGAATCAGAACGGTCGCCCCAGGAGCCGCGATGATTTTGGATTGAGGTTTCATGGTTTTGCTTTGTCGTACTTGAGGTAGGCAAGGTCATCGGACAGCAAATGCTGGACCAGCTTGGTCTTGTTGCCCTTGAGTCCGCGTGATGCATCGAACCTGTAGGCGCTCTTGTTCCGCACCATACAGGATCTCTTCTCCCAGAAGAAGCGGCAGTACCAGTCGTCGGTGTAGTAGACCAGGTACGGCTCTCCATCCGGAGTGTCTTCCGACATCAGATTCTTTCCTTCAACCAGGAGTTCTTCTTTCAGCTTGCGGGTTGAAACCCAGTCGACTCTGGGGGTTGCGTGGTTGCGATCAATGCGCAGCACGCAGATCCTGGAGAGTCCAGCGCCCATGTCGAACTCACGTCCCTCCATGATGATCTCGTCCATGACCGAGTTGTTGAACCTGGCCACGACGTCTGCCCAGACCTTCCAATCCAGATTTCCTCCTCGGGAGACGTAGAACTGGAAGATGTCCTTCTGTGATCTGTTTCTTCTCACTGAATCTCTCTCCACGAAAGGGTTGCTTCGATGTCTGCGTTGATCGCCAGCGGCCTGGCACACAGGAAGATCTGATCTCGGTTGTCGCTGATGTCTGACCCCAGGGTCACAGCATTTTCGAGATCTGAGGCAACCTGATCAGCAGAAGCACCAGACTTCACCATTCCTCCGGTGAACCAGATCCCGGTGTCCCATGATACAGTGATGGCCGTCGCTCCCAGCATGGTCTCAACGGCGCTGTTGGTCATCGGATTCCAGGTCGGAGAGCCTGTGACGGTAGGGTTCATGGCGATGGCCCACTCGAAGTCCTGGCTCTGCTCGTTGATCATCGACATGGATGCTAGCTTGACCGTGCATCCAATGTGGGTGGTCTTCAGATGGATTCCGATGATGGGGTACCAGGTATCAGCCGCGTTGGCGTCGACGTGGGCTCCGTTGGTGCTCTCGTACCGCAGGATGCCAGTGTCGTTGGATCCACCTTCCGACAGGACTGCACCACAGACGACCTCGACACTGGTAGCTGGGGTATCGGCAGTCGTCGTCATCTCCCACCTCAACGGGAGGTTCGGAGTGGACATGTACACTCCCTGGGTGACGTTGGCGTGGTTGAACTCGTGGCAGTAAAAGATCTTGCCGTCGATGTCCAGACCCACGCGGACTCTACCAACTCCGAGCCACTGATAGTCCCAGATGAAGATCTGGTTCTGGGTGAAGTCGGCGGTGATCCCGGAAGGCCCTGTGCCGTCCATCTTGTCGATGTTCCACTCGTCCTGGGTGAACCAGGTATCAACCGGAGAGCCGGTCTTGTAGGAGCGGATACCCCACTGGTATGTGCCAGCGTCATCCCTGAACATGAAGCCGTTCTGGGCATCGAACTGTCCAAGGGTGATCGTTCTCCCGACCTGCGGAGAGTACAGGACCCCAGTCACCTCTACCAAGTTGCCCTTGCCCGGCTGGTAGTTGAACCGCTGGAAGGTCTGTCGGACGAAGTTACAGGCCGTCTCATTGGTCGATGTCAGCGTTACCGACGCACGATTCTTCGACCAGGTGCTGGAGATTCCTGAGCCAGAGATCGTTTCCTCATCCCATACCAGTGGAGCCTTGTCGAACAGGAGCTTGCTGTCAAAGATGGTGACCGGGTTGGAGACTCGGTACCTAGAGAAGCCGTCTCTGGCCGCGCTGTCCAGACCTAAAGAAGCAGCGATAGCCCCCACCAACGAGTAGTCAGGGCCAGTCCCATCTAGAGAGTAGTTGGGATTGTAGATCCTATCCGCAATGATGCGGAGCAGGGTGGCCAGGTTATCGTGCTGGTGTCTATCCACTATTGCTCAGGAAGGTAAGCGATGAACATTATAGAGTAGTTGTTGCCACTGAACACGTTGGGGATGATGGTCCCTCCGTCAATGGGCCACGCGTATATGGTTCTACCAAGTCCGTTCACGGCAAAAAGATGCTCGTTGGTCTTTCCGAAACAGGCCCCATTGAGGTAGTGCGTACCGTTTCCTAAATACGTGATTTCAATGGTGCCGTCTACCATGCTTCGTTTGTGGGAGAGTTGGAACGCCGGATTATTAGGATTGTCACCAGAAGCCCAGAAGGAAAGACCATCACTGGACACGATTGGAAGTCGAGATTGCGCGTAGAAGGAGGATATACCAGTCACAATCTGAACTCTATCATTTGCTGCCAGCTTACTCTTGTGGTACGAGTAAGAGCCTCCAGTGAATCTGGCGAACAGAGGGTAATCAGCCAGTCCACTTGGTACAAAATCGTAGCAGGTGGCATTGAAGGTGAAGGCCGCTTCTTCTGAACTCAGGTCCAACGGTAGACGCTTAACAACCGTGTTGGACCCAGCCATGTGGTAGAGATGAGTTTCATCTGCATACAGGCCAGGGCAATTGGTGTACGCCGCATCGAAAGAGTAGACCAGATCTCCAGTCAGTACACTGCAAGCCTCAACATTTCCGACCCCGGTTTTGCCGTTGATGAAATAGACCAACTTCGTTTTCGGGATGTACACCAGTTTATTGATCCCAGTCGATGCGTTCAATCCGTGATCAATCAAAAGGGTCTCTCCACTTAGCAAGCCGGTAGCGGGATCAATGAGGTAGCGGTACAGACCACTATTGACTGTAGCGTTGGAGGAGGAAGCCATAGCAAAGAGGTACGGAAAGGTTTTCCCTCCCCTGTTGGCCCCTCCGTTGGAGATCTTGTTGTTGCCCAGCAGATTGTGCATCAGACCTCTCCGTCGTGGTAGGAGTAGGCGTTGCCGGAAGCCAGCTGCACCGACGACCAGTTGCCGTACAGGGTGAAGCCGTCAGGGATGGAGTGGTTGTTGATGACGGAGTCTCCTTCCCGCGAGATAGTGCCTGCGGAGTTGAGAACCGCTGCTCCACCCACTGTCGTGATGGCGAAGAAGACGCCAGTGTGAGCATCGGTGTCCGCGATGGCCACGAATCCCTTCTTCCCAGTGGCAGCGTCGTGTGTGGTTGAGAAGATAGAGATGAGCTTCTGTAGAAGGTCGTTCAGCATGATCAGCTACCCAGTTTCCAGATGCCAGAGGCGTTGAAGGTGAGGGAGTCATCGGTACCGTCCAGGGTGATGGGCAGACCTGTGACCGTGTCCAGGTAGAACATCAGCGGGCTGGTGGCAGCCACGCCAGTGTCCTTGTAAATGACGAGGGCTTCCCCTGTGAAGCCGCCCCCGCCGTCAGGGAAGGTGCCCACGAAGTCGTCGGCATCGAAGACCCGGGCAACCCAGGTGGGGGTGACAAGGGTGGCAGTCTCCAGAACACCGGAGAGGTCACTGAGGAACTCGTGACCGGCATCAGAGGCGTCGACGGTGTACGTCCCCGTGTCCACGAGGGCGATCTTGAAGGTCCCGGCGGAGAGATCGATGGATCCCGTCCCCAGGGCCTGCAGGAACTTGGCGTATGCGGTGTTGGCCATGGCTATTCAGCTTGTCTGTCAGGAAGGTTGTCGAGAGAGTGGTCAGATGGCGCTGACGCCATGACCTGCAGTTCCCCACTCATGATACTCTGGGTGACCTGCTGCAGCAGATCCGCGGAGAGCGGGAATTCGTTGAGGTTGTCGTCCCAGGGGGAGTTGGCTCCCAGATTGAAGTTGTAGGCCTGCTCCGGATCCTCGAAGATCGCCGTCAGTTCTACCACCGGAGTCGCTACACCAGTCAGATCCCAGTTGCTGACGTACAGGAACCCCTTGTGGATCCAGCAGCGACGGGATGCCGAGGTGTACTTGTCGTACTGGTTCCAGACGCTCCTACGGCTGTCCACGTAGGGGATCTGCTGCCGCGTTCCCTCGATCAGCACCTGCATGACGGCAGGGCGATCCTTCAACCTGACGATGGTCGGAAGAGGGTTGTCAGAGATAGCCGTGTCCGCAGGTGCGGATGACGCATTCTCGGGGAAGGTCTGCGCCCCGGAGGACCAGCTCACATTGGTGGTGTTGATGGGCACAGAGATAGTCTGTGCGTGCTCCTCAACACGGGAGAAGCGCTCCTCATCACGGCGGATGAGAAGCGCCCTGTAGTACCGGATCCAGTACTTGATCTGCTCCAGACTCAAGTACTCGTTGTTACTGGACCTGCCCCCTCGTGCCTGGTTGAGAAGGTTGTAGGCCGCCTGATTCAGCGTGATCATGGTTCAAGAGGGTTCGGACTCTGTCCAGCTCGTGTGAAAGGAGCAGAAGGTGAGACTCCACATCCCTCTTGACGACGTCCAGTAGGACCTGGGCGTTGTCTAGGAACGTCGAGAGTCCCTCCAACTCACCATTCCTGATGAGCGTTCTGATCCGTATGATCATCTCCGGCAAATCGTACGCCAAGTTTGGTTCATGGAAACCAAGCTTCTTGTCGGTGTACTCGGACATCGATGTTACCAGGAAACGGACACAGAGTTCTTGCGTCCAGTGGAACGGTGGTAGACGGTGGCGGAGATCTCCTTCGGGATGCCGGTCCAGCCGGAATCAGAGTGCCACTGGTCCACCCCGTTGGTGCTCCGCATGAAGTGGGCGGTCATGCCCACCCCGTCGTAGGATGATCTGAACTTGTAGACCTCCTTGTGGTGGACGTCTCCCAGGAACAGCTCGTGGAACTTGGTCCGGTACCAGATGGCTTTGCCTTCCTGGGCGAACCAGAGAGGCATGCGGTCCATGTTCCGCTTCTCGTTGTCTCCATGGCCGAAGCCGAAGCCCCAGATGCCGTACTCGAAGTACTTGCGGGCATGGCGGCTCATGTTGACGTTCACCCGCTCCTCTCGTCCCAGGGCCATCTGAAGAGCCACGCCGAGGTAGAAGACGGCATCCGTGTCATGGTTGCCGCGGATGACGATGACTTCCACCTGGTTGGCCACCGACAGGAGCTTGGTGATGCAGTCCAGATAAAAACGAACCCCACGCAAGAAGACCTCTTCGTGGGGCACAATGGTACGTTGGGGTGTACCGCGTCTGGTACCTTGCTCAGGACCGTTGGTGGTGAAGAAGTCGTTCCCGACTGGGAAGAAGACTTTCTCCACGTTGTGGTGGACCAGACCAGCCACCACTTCATCGAACCTGTCTTCGAGCTGCTGAAAGCGCTCTTCCAGGGTCAGATCGGAGTCATCGTCGTAGACCTCGCTGGAGAGCACGATCTTGTCGACGTGTGCGTCGTAGAGGTGTACAACCGCGCACCGCTCTCCCTGCACCTGCGGAGGCTCTACGTACAGAGCCGGGGAGTACTCGGACAGCATCTTGATGATGCCGTCTTCCATCTGCGCCTGCGTCAGCTCATCGTTGTCACACGTCACCACGCTGAAGCGTGGATCACCGGCCATGTTCTGCCAGTGCTTGACGGAGACGACGTCGTCGGGGTTGATCCCACGCTCAGCCAGGAACTCCTCGTAGGGGTTGGAGCTGAGGAACTGGAAGGACGAGGGGGGCTGGTACCCTCCCTGATTCGTGGACTCTGTGTCGATGCCCACAGCCTGTTCTACCTTGATGATGGATCTCAGGTCGCGGACCAGTGACACCGAGAGCCCGAGCTTCTCTGAGAGTCGACCATCTCCCCATCTTAGGTATCCTGGATGCTCTCGGAGGAAGCTCTTGGCTACTTCGATAGTCATAGGTTGATCCAAGGGATTCTGATTGGTGTCAGAAAACCGACGGCGTGACCACCTCCTTCCCAGGGAGTGTACCGGTAGAAGACAGAGTGTCCGGTATGGTGGGTGTACCCTACCATCGGGTTGACCTGCAGCCCTGCATCCACCATGCCAACTTCGAGACCAGCCTGGAAGAAACTCTGGCGAACCACGATTCTTTCAGTCCTGTACTCAGTGTTGGTCACAGTTCGGAGGACGTAGTCAGGCTGCAGCGGCTTGTAGAACATCCGCTGCTCAAGGAGTTCTCCGCGCACCAGAGACGTGATGTTGCCCATGATGAGCGTGTCAGCGAAGCTCTGGTAGTATGTGCGCAATGGGGGAAGAGTGCCCAGAATACTGGGCGGTATGGTTGGCCCATCGTCGTGAACCACGACGGTGTCGGTCACCACCGCGATCTCACGGATGGTCCTGTCCACGTAGACGGTGTCCACCGTTACAACAGTCTCCACCCGTTCCACGATCTCTGGTTCAGAGACCTTGGGTCTTGTGACCCAACAAATTACGAGTAGGGCCAGTAGGATGACGTTGAGCCACAGGGAGAGCTTCCCTGACTTCCCACCGTCATTGACAGTTATCTGTGTTGCCATCTTGACGCTTGAACTTGATCACGAAGAAGGTGTCAGGTTCAAGTGCCTGCAGGAAGTGTGCCTGGCCAGCTGGAATCACGTAGGGCTGGGCTTGCGCCGTGCCCGCCAGCACATCCTCAATAGAGACCCTCTCCCCTGGGTAAAGGATCGCGCCCTTGACGTGATCCTTCAACGCCCCACGGATGACGTACACGTATTCCTCTGACTCTGGGTGGCAGTGCGGATGCATCATCGCACCCTCCTCCCAGTGACAGGAAATTGCGGCCTCATCCTCCGTCTGGTAGGATGTCCTGGCAAACATGATGCCGTGGCCAAGGTTGTTGCTCACCCGGTCCCAGAACCCGGAGGAACGGAACTCAATGGGCACTTCACGAGGTTCCACTTCACGCAGGCGCAACGCCTTGATCTTGAGGCTCTGATGACGCAGAGCTTCATGAGCAGCACGGTGTCTGGTGATGGTCTGGAACATTCTTTTCAGACCGTTAAGCATCGTTGGTGTTCGGTGGATTGGTGTTGAGAAGTTTCGAGAGAATCAGCAACTTCAACTCGGGGATGGCTCTCAGGCTGATCTCGATGTCGTTGAGAGTCTCGACTGCTTTCTCAAGGGCCTCCGCCTGCTTCTGCTTGTCTTTGTACTGCAGGTACAGGACGATGAGGAGGACGAGCACCAGTCCTCCGTAGGCGGCACCGTCGTACGGAGAGATCCTGGTGACAGCATCCACGACGCCATCTGGAACGTCCTGCATCAGCATATTGAACAAGAAGAGCATGAGTCGACCCTGTTTGGAAGATCCAACGCAAGAAGTACTCCGGACGCGACAGATCTCTCCCGTGAAAAAGTGCTGTAAACACAGAGGGCGGTCCCCCAAGTGGAAGACCGCCCTCTGTTACTTCGTCTCTCCCATCTGGGAGCCCTCCTACGACACGGCGAGGAAGGTATTGAAGTCGCCCGTGACCGCCGAGGCCGCGGCCAGCACCACCATGTAGTACTGGTTGCCCTTGACCGGGATCTGACCGTCCTGGTTCGTCTTCACCAGGAAGTTCCAGACATTGTAGTTCAGCGGCGTCGACGTGTCAGCGAAGGTCTCCGGCGTGAGCGGCTGCGGGGTCTCGCGGTAGTAGTTGCCGCGACGGCCATGCGACTCCAGCTCCAGCGCGTAGATCTGAGCGGCGGAACCCGAGCCCTGCTTCCACGCCGTGGTCACCGTCGCCGTCGCCGTCGAGATACCGCTTCCCGTGGTGTCGTTCAGGAACACCTGGAAGTTGTCATCCACCGTATCCGACTGGATGAGCAGCGAAGTGGCTTCCGTGTACGACGCAGCAGCCATCGTGCAGCCACCAGAGCCGTCGTCCACCGCCGTCCAGTCACCAGAACCGACGCCGCCGGTGAAGGTGAAGGTCGCGGTATCGAAGGTCACCGTGATACCGAAGGTCGCCAGGATCGAAGCACCGTGGGCAGACACGAAGGCTGCACCCGTGGCTGCGAGGGAAACCGCGTAGGCCTGGGTGTAGGTAGCCGCGTTGCCGGTCTCACCATCGGTGATGGTGATGCCCAGCGTGCCCGACATAGTGGAGATGACACCAGTGGCGATCTTGTTGGCACCGAAGTCCACGAAGCGGTTGGCATCCGCCTTGTTGGCTGCCACGAGAGCGTAGATCGAGTCCTCATCCGTCTGGGAGGCCGGGACCACGACTTCGTAGTTCGCCCGCGTGAAGGGCTCCGTGTCCGTCTTGAGGTTCACCACCTTCACGGTGTAGACGTCACCGCCAGTGGGTCCAGCAGGGATGCTGGTCACGGTCACGAGCTTCTTCACCGGAGCCGCGTACGCGAGGTACTCGGCACTGACGATGTTGGCCTTCTCGATGACCGGAGAGATGATGGGCTGGGTCGCGTGACCCTGCACGATGTAGAACTTCGTCGGAGCTGCAGTGTCCTCGAAAGAATGCTCGGCTCCAGTTGCCGCGTTGAACACGGCGATTTTGCCAGCAGTCACACCCGAGGGATGCGTGGCCGTTCCATTGGCCAGCGCTCCGGTGTTCTGGATGAAAACGAGAGGGTTCATGGTATGTTACTCTTGGGCTTGGTTCACTTGGGACTGTGAAGTTGTGGTACGCCGCAAATAGCGTTCCACAGCTGTGTCTACGATCTGCCGGTGCAAATGCTCCGGCAGTTCCGATGGCACGGGATCCAATCCACCTTGTCCTCCACCTGTCAGTGCGATGGTGTCAGGCACCTTCAGGTAGTCGAGGTAGATGGTTGGGACCACGAATGAGCTGTCGTCCGCATACACGTCGATGTATGCGTCGTGCAGAACAGCCACCGGACTCCGGAACAGAGGTCTGTTGAACGGGTCCTGCAGGATGGTGTAGATGTCATCCTGCTGCACGATCTTGACTGGAACGATCTTCTGCACCTTGTCGACATCGTCGATGGTACGGTTGTCGGTAACCCCATCCACGGTGACGGAGGTGTACCCGCCGTACTTCCACTCGACACCGGCCCTGAGGGCGATGAAGAAGCGGTAGTCCGCAGGTACGGAGGCCCTGTCGATGGTGAAGTCGTCCAGGATGGCCGCACCAGGGTACACCGTCGTGATGGCGCTGTTGCGCACCACGAGCGGGGCCAGAGCAGCCGAGATCTGGTTGTTGAGTTCGAACTCGGTGAAGAACTGGGCCACGATCTGGTCCTGAGCATCGTTCAGCTCACGGAACAGTTCAGTGGAGGTGATCTCCAGGTCCAGGCCAGCCCGATCAAAGGCGTCCTGGAAGGCGATCTGCATCTCTCGCGGTGTCATCCTTCTTCAGGGCTGGCGTTGAGGTCACGGAGCATCTTCTGCAGAGCCCTCTCGATGATCTCCTCGTGCATGTGGTCCGGAAGCTCCGGATCCTGGTTGAGGAAATCATCAGACTCGTCGAGAACGATGTCCAGCGGGTAACGGAGGTACACGATCTTCTGGTCAATCAGAGTCGTCTGGTAGTCACAGAACACATGAATGAAGTCCTCCCTGACCAGTACGCGGGGCTGCCGGATGTGAGGCTTGTGCTCTGTGGTGGTACGAACACGCATCACCTGGTCCTCCGTGATCGCCAGGTTCTGCACGTACTCCTTGGTGGAGATCAGCGGGTCTCCGGTCCTGGTCATGCCAGACTCTGAAGACAGCCACATGATGTAGTCGTCAGGGTACGGGATCAGGTACTCGCCTGATACGCCAGCCGGGAAGGTGATGGCGTCGATGGCTGGCAGGAGAACCTGCTCACTCACCAGTGGACGGAGGTCGTTCACTGCCAAGCGAGCAGGCTCCCCTGCTGCCTGCTGCACGCGGTCCAGGACAATCTCGCGCTGCGCCGCCGTCAGGTAGTAGTCGATTTCATCCAGGAGGAAATCGTCATTGACGTGCGCTCCTACCTGCTGGAGGCGGAGGTTGATGGCTACATGAAGCTGCGCAGCGGTCATGGGTCTAGTGGCTGAACTCCTTCAGCTTGGTTCTCATCTCGTTGAAGGAAGCGGAGTTCCGCTTGTTCTTCAGGTACTGGATGGCCTCTTCCTGGGTCTCCCCAATCGTGGTGTCCAGGTACAGGAAGGACTGGCCGATCTGGCGGACCACGTCTCCTTCCACCAGCTGGTAGAGGAGATCGCGGAGTTCCAGATCCTTGTCGGTGGCCACCTGGATGAACCGCTTGGGGTTCTCCTCCAGAAGCTGAGCCAGCATGTTCTCGCACTGTTCCTGCGACATGCGGTCAGGGTTGGTCTGGGAGAGCACCCGGAGGAGCCGCTTGACGGCATCCGGATCATCGGTGACCTTGACGAACTCGCGGAAGGCCGCCTTCTTGTCCTGCAGACTAGAGTGCTGCTTGCGCACCTCGCGCTCAGGATCATAGATGTAGAAGGCCTTCAGCGGATCCTGACGAAGCTCTTCCTGGCTGGCAGCCACGAAGCGATGCTTCAGGGCCCACTGGTACTTGATCCAGTCGTCCAGGTTGAGAGGCTCGCCTGCCTCGTTGGTGGTGACGTCGAGCACCACGCCGTCAGACGGCACATCGATGTTGAAGTCGGCCCAGAACTTCCGGACCTCCTTCTCGAAGTCCGGGTGCTCGGCAGAGGTACCGATCACCTGCGGGAGGTACTTGCGTTCCTGCTCTCTGGTCAGGCCGCGAAGGGGGCTGCGTGAGACGAAGATTGAGCCGATCTTCTTCCGGGCCTCGGCCACCACGCGGATGGGGAGGTAGGAATGGGGCTTCTCCTTCCGTCTGATCTGAATCTCTTTCATCGTTTGGGGCTTTTTGTGGTACACGTTCAGGCCCCCGGGGTGGTTAGCCCCAGGGGCCCGACGTCAGGGTCACCTAGCTGGCAACACAGGAGAGGTCGATGGAGGTGTCGAACCGGCGGAGCAGCACACCAGCCGTCTTCAGGAAGTGGACGGAGGCACCGTCGACATCCGAAGCGCGGAGGAGGCTGGCACCAAAGCCGTTCGGAACCACGGAGCCAGCGACGGCCCAGCGGAGCATCTCACGTCCCTTCTTGTTGATCATGGTGAGGTTTGACTGGCCGTCGTAGGACGACTGGTCGACGAAGACCATGCGGTACGACTCCATGCTGTAGCCCGTCACCGGGTGCTTGGAGGCCGCCTGGGCCACAGTGCCATGATCGAAGAGCGGGACCTTGACCACGCGGACGGTGTGACCATCCACATGCTCGTAGGTCGTGAAGAAGCCGGTGAGCGTGAGGCTGCGGCCACTGCCGGAGACGAACTTGCCGTCGTTGAACTGGCGGTATCCCGACAGCTCATCCTTCATGGCATCGTCAAACTCGCGGGCACCACCGGTGCCGGTGAACACCGTGATCTGCTTGTTCTGTCCGTCGGTCATGCCGTAGAACAGATCGCCGATAGTGTTCTTGAGCTTCGTCGCCGTCAACTCGGAGTACGTGTCCTTGTTGATGACTTGCTCGAAGAGACCGGGGCCGATCACGATGGGCTGACCATTCTCGTCGAGGAGGTTGGTCTCGCCGTTGCTATTGTACGACTGCTGGCCGTACCAGAACAACATCTCAGCCTCTTCCCTCCACTGGAGCATGTACTGCCACTCCTCGTAGTCCATCCACAGGCGCGTGGTCCGTCCATCGCTGAGCGGGAGGTCGAACACTACGACGTAGTCCTTGGCGTTGCCGCTGAAAGAGTACGACTTACGGATGGTCGTGAGCTTGTGACGAATCTTCTCCGGGGTCTGCCAGTTGCTGGCGTTGCCACGCGAGAAGTCCGTGCCGACAGGGGCGAAGAGCTGACCCCAGAGCGCTCCCTGTGCGGCATCCGCCGACGGAAGGAAGGCCGCGGGATCCGGATCCACCAGACGGAGTGTGTAGACCCAGTTGGTGCCGTTGGGGACGGGTTCCGACATGACACGGGCCTGGGCACCGCTCTGGCTCACGAGGACGTAGTCCTTGATGAACCACTTGTCGGGGAACTCGATGGTGAAGAGTGCTCCACCAAGACCCAGCGTGGTGCCTGAGTTCGTCAGAGCCACCGGGCGCGTCTTGCGCAGGCGGGTCTGGACACGATACTCGTATTCCAGCTGGTCGATGGACTGGGTGTTGCCCACGCCTTCCGTGAGCATGGTGAGCGGGAATCGCTTGTCTTCCCGGCCACCGAGGTGCGTCAGAATCGGGCTGATCTCCGCAGGCCGCGCCAGGAGCGCATTGGCCAGGGAGTTCATGTCCGTCATCTGCGCATCGTTGAAGAAAGTACGGGTTACCTTCATGGCGCTGTTGCTGCGGTTGATGATCAGATGGTCAGATCAAGGGTGTCGAAATCGGGCTTGTCGACTACGCCCTTCTTGCCTTCCGGCTTCGAGCGGAGTTTCTCATTGCCCTTGGAGAGCCTCTCCCTCAGGGACTTGGCCTGCTCGGTCTTCGCCTTGCGGGACACAAGTCCGGTGAGATCGAAATCCCTCTTCATGAGGGCCGCGATGGCCAGGTAGACGTCCATAGGAGCCTCGTTCATCGCAACCTGGAAGGCAGACATTCCGTCCTTGATCGGCCTACTCACGTAGTCGATCAGCTCCTTCTTGTCCTTCTCCGAGATCGGAATCCCACGCAGCTCGTTGGACTTCTGGACGGTCTCGTTGGCAGTCCGCCAGAAAGTCTCCGCTTGCTGCTGAGCCTCCTGAGCCGCCCGCTCCTGTTCTTGAACCAGGCGTGCCTGTTCCCGCTGCTGGTGCTTGGCCAGCCCCTTCTGGGCCTTCTGGGCCTGCGAGTACAGGATACCTGAGTTCTTGAACTCCTGGATTGACTCAGTCACATCCTCGGGCTCGAAGCCCTTGAGGATCATGGCCTGCCGGACCAGGTGCTCCTGGGTGACGCTGTCCTGCTCTTCGAGCTTCAGCTCGGAGTAGTTGACGTCACCGTAGAACGTGTTGAAGAACTGGGCGGAGTCACCTCCGTTGAGCCGGAACTGGAGGTACTGCTGCACGTCCGGGAGAGCACCGAACAGCTCATCGAGCTGCTCCTGTGCTACCCGACTTGCGGCAGCCTTCGCCAGATTGACCAGCCCCTCGGGGGTGTCTTCGAAGTCACCTTCGATTTCGAAGCCAAGGGCCCCGCGGATCTCGGCAACGAGCGTCAGCTCCTCGCCGTCGTCTACGGTAGTGTCAGCCTCGCCATCGGCGGCATCGTTGGTACCTGAGTCGTCCTGGGTCTCCCCGGACTCGTCAGTTTTGGTTTCCTCGTCGGTGGCGGTGTCCGCCTGCTGACCATCGTCCTTGGTGCCATCCAGGTTGTCGAGTTCGAGGCCTTGGGGGGCTTCCTCGGTCTCAACGCCCAGGGCAGCGTCAAAGTCGATGTCGTCGAGGTTCAGCTTATCGTTCTTCGCCATAGCTCTCTTGGGTTCGTGTGGTTATATGCCAACAGTGGGCCAATGTTGAGGTTTTCTCAACAAAGTTTGTGACCCTTACAATATGGCACTTTTGTGGTTCACCGGCCACCCCCAGATGAAGGAGGCCTGTTTGCTGACTTCATCGCGGCATCAGCCTTGATGCGGTCGTTCTCTGCCCGCTTGCTCTCGATCTCCACTTTCTGCTGTTCGATGCGGTCCTTCTGGGCCAGCTTCTCACGTTCAAGCTGAAGACTGCGGTCATCATCCAGAGCACCGAAGTTCAGCTCGGCAACGCCGCGCTGGGTATCGGCCTGGATGAGAGCGACCTCGATCCTGTTCTGGCGATCCAGGTCCTTCTGGCGGGACTCTTCGTCGAGGCGCATCTGCTCAGCCTGTGCGGCTGCCTGCTGCGCTTCCATCTCCGCCTGCTGCTGCGCCTGCTGGAGCTGCTGCATGGATGCCTCGGCTGCCTTGATTTTCTCGCGGATCTGCGGAAGACTGGTGGCGTCGATGATGTCGATGATGGCGGAGATCGGGGTTCCGTTCTGTGCCATGGCCTGGCCGAGGGCCTGGACCATCTGCACCTTCTCAAGCTCGCGGGCAGCATCGGTCACGAAGATCCCGTACTCGGTCTCCATGTGATCCACACCATCCACCTGAAGATACGCCTGGGAACGGTCAGAGAGCACGTACATGGCCTTCTTCCCGTTGATCCACGCAAGCTTCGAAAGGTCGATGAGAGCCTGCAGGTCACGCTGTTCCAGTTCCGCAAACTTGGCGAAGAGATCCTCCGTGACGTGAGACGACTGGATGATGGACTGCTCGGTGGTCGCCTTGCCGTCGTACTGGCTCACACCACCAAGCCGCTGACGGTTGACTCCAGCCAGTTCCATCCACTCGTTGCGGACAGACTCCATCAGGGCCACCCAGTCCTGGATGGTCCGCAGAGACAGGTCCAGGACCGCCTGGTGCTGGGGATTGAGGGTGATGCCCTCCTTGGCGTAGTCGGACCAGGCGATGCCAGTGGCGTCCAGGAAGTACATCCACTTGTCCATGTCCCAGCCCTTCGGCATCATGTTGATGTCAAACTGCGCGATCAGGTCCTTGGACTTGGCCAGAGCGACCTCCAGCCGGTACTTGAAGATGTTGTAGTTGAGCTGGTAGGGGATCCCGAGCATCACCACGGAGATGTTCGGAGCATTGGTGTCCGAGTACTTCCGCCCGTTGATGGGGAGCTTGCAGGTCGAGAGGTTGTCGAGAGAGCCGCGCTGGATCTCCATCGGGCGCATCTTCAGGAAGATGTCCCCATCGATGCGGTAGCCCTCCCAGACCTCGTTGATCCAGAACCATTCGACCTTCTCATCCGGCCCTGCCTTGTACGTCTCATCCACCTCCATCTCCTGCATCATGCCATCCTCGTCGATGTACGTGAGGATGCCGATCTTCTTCAGGGACTTCCAGAACACGCGGAAGACCTCGACCAGCCGGTCCTTGGTCTCCTCGTTCTTCTCGATGTCCGCGTACAGCAGGAAGGCCTCTGAGCGGTTGTGCTCAGGGCGCTCAATGCGGTCTACCTGGCTGTCGCTCAGCTCGTCGTAGAAAAGGTCGATCACCTTCGCAGGTGTGGCCAGCATGCGGTGAACTACCCAGTCCCCGTCCTCGATGAACTCGGTGTCCGGAGACTTGTCGAAGTCCACCTCCAGCGGATTCAGGACCTCGTAGTAGACCTCGTCAGCGATGACATCCCTGAACGTCACCACCATTCCGCTGACCAGGAAGTGGAACCAGCCCTTGTTGAACTCATTGCGCAGCCGGAGCTTCTGCATGATGTAGTCCAACGACTCCTGGCCCCTGATGGCCCGGGCATCCTGGTAGGACGTCGCCGCAGTGCGTGCCACCACTTCAGGAGGCGGTGTCTCTTCCTGACCCATCCCCCCGGTGTCTACCCCCTGTCGCTCCAGCTCGTTGATGAACTGCTGCTGGAGGTTCTGGAGAACCGCGGCCTTGATGGCCTCTTCCTTCTTGGTGACTGCATCCGGGTTGGCGATGGCCACCGTGAAGGTCAGGGGCCGCTTGCGCTTCTCACCCAGTAGGAGGTCGATGACGGGCTTGATGATCGGGTAGTTGTGGAGCTTGGCAGGGAAGTTCTTCCTCGTCTTGCCGTAGGGACGGAGGACGTGGGTGTAGTCATCATCGTCGATGATGCCGTTGTAGTACTCGTAGGCCTTGCGTACCAGGTCCCGATCCCCGATGTGTCCAGGTTCGAAGTTGGAAGACCCGATGATGGCCTGGATCGTATCCTTGGCCCACTTGTCGGTCTTCTCCCGGCGGGAGACCTTCTGCCGCGGGATCTGTGAGGTGTTGGTGGTCAGGTTCATGCGAAGAGCGCTCTTTCGAAGAATTCTTGGTGTGTTGACTGGTCCCTGGGTGCCACCTCGGCGTTGTGAAGCTCCTTCAGATAGTACATGGCTACCATGAGCGCCATCACACGGTCGAAGTTCCCTTTGTGGTTGAACTTCAGAAGCTCACGCAGCAAACCTGGGTCCAAAATCGTCTGGACCCTGGTGCGCTGAGTTCCGTCGTCGTAGTGAGTGACCAGCCCGTTGAGCCAGTCCCGGATGTAGATCTCGCCCTGCTTCTTGCGTGCTTCGGTCATGTGCATGCCGTAGGGACGCCTGACACGCCTGGACTGCAGCTCCTTCTTGTCCAGCATTTCGAACTCCTCTTCGAGCAGGTGGAGCTTGTGGAACCGCTTGGCGTAGCCGATGACGTCACCGCGATCATTCTCAAAACCGATCTTGCAGCCGTAGTACTCGGCGAGCAGGAAGAGCTGCTCGTTGTACTCGTCCTGGGATCCTGGCCGCCCAACGAGGGAGGCCACGACGCTTTCGGACAGGGTCTGGCTGAAGTTGTTGGCCCGCTTGATGACGTAGGCGGCCCCGAGGGATCCACCAACCGCGTCATCGTGGGCATAGGGGTCGTGGCCGATGGCGTAGAGTCCATGGGGGACGAGACCGTTTTCTCCCCTGTACGGAGCTTCGTACACCACAACGCAGCCCGAGGTGTCCTGCCCCTTCTTCAACGGGTACTCGTAGACAGGCACTGCGTCCTCGGTCACCTTGAGACGGACCTTGCCGTCCCACACATGCAGGATACCCGGTGTCCCGGCGTTGTGCCGGTTGTGGGTCATCACGCTGTTCAGCTGCTCCTGAATGGCCACCGTTGGGAAGAGATTGGCCGTCGTCTGCAGAGTGGCTTCCCGCGGAGTGAACGGGTTCTCACAGATGTACTGCTCCAGAGCATTCGGGTCCTGGCTCTTCTTCTTCAGGTCCCTCTGATGCTGGTGGTAGTCCTTGGCCCCGTCGTTGTCCGAGTTGCCCTCCTTGTCGATGTACCCTTCCCAGTTCTGGTACGCAGGTACGAAGAAGGAGCAGAACGTGCCTGTGGCTCCGTCGTCCCAGATGTTCTCCATCGCCAGGACGTTGTGGGCTTCGGGGTTGTAGAACAGCTCTTCCAGGCCGTCGTAGTTGGCGTCCTCAGTACCACCGGTGCCGTAGGCGATCATGATCCCGGAGGTGAAGGCACCCTGCTCGACTGATGGACGGGACACGCCCCAGGCCTTCAGCAGGCCAGGAAACTTACCGGCCTCTTCGAAGAAGATCAGCTCACCGCGCTTACCACGGGCCTTGTCAGGGTCGTCCTTCAGCGAGACCCCGATCACCTCGTTCTGGGTCCCCCGGGTGATGTCCGTGCCTCCCACGTTCCTGCGGTACCCGGACTGCTTGTGCATCTCCTGGTCCTTGATCCGCGGCTGACGGAAGGCGGTGTGGTTGTCCACGAAGGAAATGTTGTCCCACGCCTTATTGAGAACGCCGTCCTTGATAAGGTACTCCTTCTCAAACGCCATGGCGTAGGACTTCATCTTCCGCCCGGTGTTGAACAACTTGGACAGCATGGACCCGGCCTTGTACGAGTAGCCCTTGCCGCGGGCCTTCAGCACCACGAGATGGCGGCCACCCTTCAGGTCCTCCGGGATGATGGAGATCTCCAGGCCCAGCTTCTCGTAGAGCTTGGGGTCGATGCCATGGCGAGCAATCTCGACGGCCCAGAAGTAGTTGTAGTCGCCGTCCCAGAATGCCGGGAACGTCTGGATCTTGCCCACTCCTCTCCGACCTGAGATCTCCGCCTGATCCTCGACACGGAGGATCTGGCAGTAGTTCAGGTACCAGTAGTGGTAGCCCGTAATGTGAAGGCCCCCAACGGAGTAGCCGTTGTTGATCCTGCGGATCTCCTCGTCCCAGAACTCGTGGTAGGCACGCGTGCCGGGCGGAGCATCGGTGTAATACCCGTGCCTCAGGAAGTGGAGAGCCCGCTCCCTCAGAAGATCCGTGTTGACCAGAATCCTGCTCACTTGGCCTCCCCGTAGATCTGTTGCCACAGCTCCATCATCTCCGTGAAGGGCCTGTCGATCACACGCTGATCATCGGTCCTGTACATCAGACCGGTCAGCTCAGGCCTGCCGTAGATGGCGGTGATCTCGTAGATGTCGTCCATGTCGACCAGTATTGGGATCTTCACCTCCACCATCAGGACCTTGACCCCGTCTTCCCCCTCGATCTCCCTCGTCTCCTTCTGATCCTGGTCGAACTCCACACCCAGCTCGGAAAGGGTGTCCAGAAGCTTCTGGGGCCCTTTCTCGAACTGCTCAGGTACCATGTAGATCTTGCTGGCCTTCAAGAACGGTGGCATGTCTACTCCGAGTATTTGTTGGTGTCAACTCCACGACGATTTTGGGCACTTCCCAGTTCGTCTTTCTCGACCTGTTCCTTCAGCTTCTGTAGCCCTTCAACTACTTTGCCAAGATTGGCCAGGTTGGAAACAACGTCCTTGGCGTTGTAGATAGGCCGCCCATCGGCATCCACGTCGGTGAAGTTGACCTTCTCGAAGTAGTCCCGGAGCTTGTTGACCGCGGAGACCGCCCCGGAGAGCAGTTTCGTCAGCTCCGTCTCCGTCAGAGCCCTGTACTTGGCCAGGGCCGCCTCCAGGATGCTGTCCGGCTTCCACTCCGGCATGTCGTGGAAGATGTCCTTGCGGACCTCCTCCTCACGCAGGTCCCCGTCGTACACCCGGTAGGGCGACTGGTGGGAAGCGACGTGGTAGATGTAGGCGAACTCCCTGGCGGCCCGCTGTTTCATGCGGCCCTGGGAGTCCCCCGGTGACCCACGGTCACGTCTGATCAGTTCCTTGAACTCAGGGATGTTGGCGATCTCTGGGGACGGGTAGGCCCTCAGGTCGTCCTCAACACGCAGCAGATCCATATCAGCCTCCGGAGAAGATCTTGCCTGGGCTCTCGTAGGTCGAGAAGGTAGGCCCTACCCTGTTGATCGGGAATTCGTTGCCGTTTGGGTAGACCACAGTCCCCTTCAACCCCTCAAACCTGACCCAGTGCCCGACGGTGAACGCATCCGGCTTGTGGGCCACTCTCATGAAGCAGGTTCCGCGGAGTCCCTTCTGCTCGAACACTGGCAGCAGCAGAAGAAGAACTGTAGACGCTCCGTAGTCAGGATGCATGCCTTCGAAGAACACACGCCCTATCCTGCCCTGCGCCTGCTCGTGCTCGTCAAAACTGCTTGTCTTCATCATCGATGGTTGAGTCTTCGATGGGAGGAAGGTCCTTCTCCGCGGCTGCGGCGAGGGTGGCGCTCACGTAGCAGCGTGCCAGCAGCGTGTCCTGCCAGGCCCTGGAGACGAAATCAGCGACGTGGGACAACTCCATCTCCCCAAGCGGCAGGTACAGGGAGGAGTGGATCAGGCGGGCTACGTCGTTCAGCTCCTGTCTGACCACTTCCATCTTGGCGATCACATCCCCGATGGGCCAGCTCTTGGGGTTCGTCGGCATGTCTGCCTGCGGAGCCCGGTAGTTCTCCCCGTGCAGCTTCCTGGTGTTGTGCGCCCGGGTGTAGGGATTGTGGGGGTTGCCGGTGTGCTCCAGGACCAGACCGAGGGAGTACCTCGCGTTCCTGATCAGGAGACGGGCGTGGGGGTGCCCGATCACACCCTCGATGTCCAGGAGCCGGGCTCTCATGGCCCGGACTCCGTCGAAGTAGTTGCTATTCAGCCTCATCTGTGTCCTCCGGCATGCGCTTGCCGAACTTCTGAAGGTGCTTGAGTCTCTGAGCCTTCACCCAGAACCGACCGAAGAAGGGCAGCCGGATCTGGTCGAAGGTGTCAGACTTCATCACGCTGGCGACGAAATGGAACTGCGAGTCCACAGCCTCCTCTACTTCGCCGATGGAGAGCCCAAGCTCCCTGGCGATCTTCCGGATGATCTCCTTCTTGTGGACTGGCTTCGCCATGGTATCAGGCCCCCACCTTACGATCTCCCTTCTCGACCAGGTACTTGGACAGGAAAGGAAGGTGTGAGTGACCCAGGAGGAGCCTCATCATGTACACCGATCCCTCGGTAGTGGCCAGAACGTAGACGATGCCCGCAGGAAGCGCCGTCAGGTAGTCCCCGTTCTTGATGGGATCCAGCAGCATGTTCAGGGCGGTCAGGTTCGTGACCAGCCAGATGCCGTTGGAGCACCACGCCGCATACCGGTGGTAGGACGGATCACCAGAGTTCCTGGACCTGGAGGTCCAGGTGAAGGCCATGTTCTGCAGGAAGCCGAAGACGGCCAGGAGAAGGAGCTGGAGGATCATTCGTATGTGGGGAGTTCGTTGAGTGGGACGCCCTTGTAGAAGACCGACGGGTCTCCATACAGAACGGTGTGTTGGACCGACATCAGGGTACTCCAGACACCTTCCACACGCAGCATGGCCACCCGGGCACCGTTGGGGCCGGGCTCCACGGGCCAGAGCACCATGAAGGTGCCGTCGTTCAGTCTCTCGACAGCCACCTTGGCCGTCGTCGTCTTGAAGATCGGACCACCGAGCGAGTCCTCGTATTTGATCTGGGCCACCAGGACGGAATCATCTGCAGGACGGGCTGCCAGAAGGCTGACCAGGACCAGGATGGCGATGGTCAGGAACAGGATGGGTTGCAGGTTCTTTTTCACGTCAGTCTGAAGATGATCTCCTTCTCCCCTTGTGGGATCAGGAAAGGGTGGATCTCATAGCCGCCTGGAATCTTCCGGATAGCCCTCTTGTCGCGGAGCTGTTTGATGTAGACGTTCAGGTGGTTCCAGTTGTCGAAGCCGAGGGTCTCCCCGACCTTCTTCTTCATGTCCGAGCTGAAGGCATTCGCCAGTACACCAGTCTTCTTCAAGTGCAGGTGGAGCGTCACAAAAGCGGCAAGTACCTCCAGCTCCTTGGTGGTCAGCTCGAACAGCCCGTTGAACAGCTGCAGATACTGAAGGATGGTCTTGGCCGGGACCTTCAGGATCTTCCTTTTGATGTTGGTGGCCATTTCTGCGCCTGTACGTGTGTTCGTGCTGTCGTGGGATCTTCTTAGGACGGCTCATCTTCCTTCAGTTCTACGTACACCTTCCCTTCCTCGACCCTGAAGACCGCGGCGTGGGACTGGTTGTTGAACGTCTGGATGGCCTGCACCAACTTGCGCCCGACTTCCTCATCGCTGCGGAGAAGATAGCTGAGCAGGGTCTGAACGTGCTTCAGGGCGATCTCGGTCTTCTCCTTGTACTCCTGGGCGTCAGCCTGCGCGTTCCTCATCCGGAGCCACTCCTCCAACGGGATGCGTGCCTCGCCGACTACCTTCTGAGAGTTCGTATTCTGCTTCATCGCCGTGGATCGTGGTGCGTTCGTAGGTGAGTCTGACCCGCTCCCTGTTGAGGGTGCCGATCATGTTATAGGTCGAAGGAGCCATAGGGGCAGACATCGTCGTCCCCTTGTACGGCCCGTCCATGAACTTCAACATCATCCTTCTTGACCTCCACCTCCATCTCGATGGAGATGACTTCGTGGTTGGGATACTTCTTCCGGGCCACTTCCTCTGAATCGAAGATCGGCAGGAAGCCAACCCCCAGCCCGGTAGGGATCAGCTTCTTCCCGTCGACCTCCACCTTGTCCCACGCTATGTAAGCCAGGACAGCGTAGACCTTCACAACCTCTTTCACTTGAGCACCTCGATGATGGAGAGCATGGCCCAGGTGACGACGATCAGGATGGCCAGAAACGTGGCCACCTTTTTCACCAGCTGCCATGCAAAGAGCAGGTAAGGACGGATCTGGTTGGGCGGAGGCCCGGGGCGGGGCCCGTCCTCGTAGCGCTGATGGATGGTTCTCATGCCGCTTCTCTCAGATTCTTCAGAAGGAATGTGGCCAGACGTTCACGTCTGTAGAGACGGATCCGGACCTTGGCCTGCTGGAACTCTCTCCACTGGCCCCCCAGTCCGACGAACTCCATCTTCCTCGACCTGGCGTTCTTGTCGAACCGGTCTCCCTTGATGGTCTGGACCATTGTTCCGGGGACCAGGTGCCTGGCGTTGTACCGCTCCCAGCAGGCATCGCACCCGCAGGTCGGAGGACGGATACCCTTGTATTCGGGGTAGGACTTGCAGCTAGTCATCGTTTCCCTCCTTATGGGCCAGCCACAGCGCCATCAGGGATCCGCAGGCGGCGTGGGCGAGTGAGTCGAAACCGGAATCCTTGTCCTTGGGAAGTTGGGTCCCCCTCTGACGCTCCTCAATGTGGTGCTTCACATGTCGGAAGGCAGCATCCGCCATCCGGTCGGAGTCGAGGTTCTTCCAGTTGTCCCAGGCGTACTTCAGTGCTCCGTGGTGGTAGATCTGGGAGACCCAGTCCAGGAACTCCATCGGCATCATGTGCCAGGGAAACTTCTCCTGATCGTCCTTCCATCCCGTACCTGCGGCGATGGCCATCTCCCTCTGCAGTTCAGGGGGGTTGGCCTTCCCGGGCCGGTACTTGTGGTAGGCTGCAGATTGCCTGCTGGGATCGCTGCAAACTGCCGGTTGGTGCCAGACCTTTTCGTGGTACTCGGCCAGAGCACTGATCAAATCCGTACGGCTGAGACGGTTGGCGGCCCGAATCAGCAGGAAGATCTTGTCGTTCCGTGTCCAGGGATCCATCTTGTCCCAGTCTCCACGCAGGATCTGCTGAACAGCCTGTTCCAGTCCCTCCTCTTCCACATCCCTTTTTACTGCCGCAGCGGCAATCCGCTCGTTCAGAGACTTCTCGACGCGTTGAACGTCTCTCTGAAAGTCACTTTGTCCCGCTTCAGCGGTAAAATCGGGACGACTGATGGGGTGCATGCATCCAGTCATCTCTTTCTCTCTGTGTGTGCAGGTGCAGGAAGGAGGGCGGGGCGGCCTCATTGGGGTATCAGGCCACCCCACCCCTCTCTCCCGTCAGTTCTTCTTCGGCACCTTGAGCTTGACCAGCTCCAGGATCATCTTGATGAAGTCGTTGGACGCGATCCCCATGCTGGACAGAGCCGCCGCAACTCCGTAGATCCCGGTCCAGAGCAGATCCTGGGTCCCGAAGAACCCGAGTTCGAGCCAGTTGCCGAGGAAAGCCAGTGCCAGAGCGGACGCGGCGATCACTGCCTGTGCAGCAGTCCCCTTCAGTCCGATCTTGGTGTTGATGAAGCCGCCCACGATCATCACGAGAGGGACCAGGGCGAACGGATTCGAGAAATAGGACAGGATGTCCATGGTCGTTCAGGGTTGGTTGAGTGACACTCGACTGCTCCTAGAGCACATCGTGTGCCAACAAGATACAACCTGTTGAGGATTTCTCAACAAACCCTGAAATCAGTGCGCAGAGGCCGAAAATCCTGCGCTCAGCCCATAGCTGTTGCCAGCACCACCAGTATGATGACTGTGATTATGAGTGGTGCCAGGTACAGGGGACGTGTACTCGCCATAGACATTACTGTACAGTCGTGTCGTCAAAAGAGGATTTCAACAACACGTCATCCAACAACCATACCTCCTTGCATCCTCACCTGTGAAGTGCCGGTGCGAAATGGTAGTGTAGGCATCTGCGTAAGCGCCCGGCCTAGCAGGCTAGTTCAAAATACCCCCCGTCGTCCTGTTGTGATAGAACAACCCCCCCCCTACTGGAGAAGGTTTACGAGAGCGTGAAGGACCCTGATCAGCGACCCCCGCTTGGTCTCGGGGTCCAAAGGCCCCCGGACCTGTTTTGTATCACCAACTTCGTCGGTGCTTTACCCATGGCAAAGTCGATCTCTCGTTCCAAGGTGGAACTCGTGAACGTGTACCCCGATCAGTTTGACCCGAGCACCAAGAGCGCTCATGTCAAGCAGAGCGTGGTCACTTCGTACGACTACTCGCGCAGTCCCTTCGTCAAGGGACAGCGTGAGTTTACGTCGGAGCGCTACTGCTTCGTCGCAGTCCCTGCTGAATGGGACGATGCGAAGATCGCAGACGCGATCCAGGGCGGTGCTGTCCAGCGCCACCTCGGATGCATCCCGCAGAGCGTGATGTCCGAGGGGCAGCTGGCCCGCTACCGGGCCCTGTCTGGCGACGAAGCGCAAGCGTTTCTCGACAACTTCGAGAACCGCCATCGCCTCGTCACCAGCGAAGGTAACGAAATCCTCTTCGAGGGATTCGCCACCTTCGGGCGCAATGTCTTCGTCCTTGATCCTGCGATCCAGGACGTAGACCAGCGCCAGGCGGACGTCGCCACCATGCTCGCTCACGATGATACGGATTCTCCGTTCATCGAGGAGCGGCAGGTTGCGACTGCCTGAGCCTCTGAGGCCCCTTCGGGGGCCTCTAAGTCTCTCCTCAACTGAAGGTCTCGGTAAACCCGCCTGTGGAGATGGCCACCACAGACCCGCGGAAGTCGGAAACGAATGGTCCCCGAGGCCTTCAGTTTGAGTGGGCTCAACTGATGGCTCAAATGTTATGCTAAGTTGACTATCAACTAGGCTAACAAGTTGGGTCACAAGTGTGCTCGTAAGTACGTGACTGTGGTCCTCCTCCTCCTCCATCCTCCAAACTGCTGACTCACTCTGCACCGACGGATTGAACAGCTAGTACACTGATCTATCCCACTGTCTCACTGGAGTACCACCATGAAAGCACTCGCATACCTCCTTGTCGGCACTATCTGGGGCTCGTGGTTCATCTTCTTCTACGACCCATTCCTCTGGCTGCTGATCACCAGCATCCTCTTCCTCTCTGCCTACACAGACCTCCGTTCACCATCCACCACCACACCCTAGTGATAGGGCACAACTGACAACTGGCTGCACCCTGAGATCATCCTACCAACAACGAGGACGATCATGACAACAGGGTATCCTGAGAGGGACCTTCGACTCTCTCAATTGACACGAGGACTTGTCACCATGACGTACACCATCGTAGTCAACGGCATCTGCCACTGCTTCCCTACACGGGGGGCACTGCAAGCATTCCTCACCGAGCTTGCTGCTTGGTGACACCTTGATCTCCAGGGTGCAGCCACTGTCAACCACCACCATGCAGACACTGACCTTCACCACGCTCTCGATCCTGTCCGTCGCTGCCATCCTCCTCGGAGCCTCCATGGTGCTGGACATGATCATCTCCGCTCCCATCCACGACTACGCTCGCTGGTACGGAGGCTGGGCCATGCTGACTGCTGGCCTCATCCTCTTCCTCTTCAACCGTTGGGCCTACAACAGGTAGCTTACCATGATCATCATCGTCTGCGCCTCGGAGTCTCCTCTCCACCGGTTCAACACGGTCCACGATACCATCGAATCTGCCATCAAGCAGTACGACTACTTCGTGAACCACATCACCTTTCCCTGTCGTCTCTGTCTCATCGAGACACACGATCACCCTGACACCCAGATACTGAAGCCGATCTGCTTCGAAGACCTCAATGGCTACGAAACAGACCACGTCTGCAACAACATCTGCGGTGTTCTCTACCACCACACAGCCGTCAACTGACCATGTACATCAACCGCGCATCCTCGTCCCTCCCGCCTCAACTGGCGGGCAATCCCACCGTGTCCCCTGACCTCGTCATCCTCGACGTGGAAGGACACTACCACATCGGATTTCTCTCCTTCATCTCGATGGAGTGGAGGATCTACACTACCAACCGTCCTCGCCAGGGTGTCGGCATCAAGACCTTGGAGACCGCAGTCTACGGATGGGACATGCTCCCTGAAGAACTGCCTTGGGACCACCCGCTTCGCAAGCGTGGTGAGTGATCTTTGGGAGCACCTGCTCTGGCAGCCCCCCGCGACAGTTTCCGGTCCTGTTCAAAACCGGTTTCCCTGTGGTGTAGCTCAGCAAGGCAGAGCGCCGTTCTCCATGCACATAACGGAGGCCGGAGGTTCGATTCCTCCCACCACAACAACACTGCGGCGTAGAGCAGAGGTCCAGCTCGCCAGGCTCATAACCTGGAGGTCGTGGGTTCGAATCCCACCGCCGCTACCAAGGTCCCGTCCTTATCAGGATATCACTGGGGTACCTCAACTGAATACAGTGTGGAAGCAACGTAGCTCAACTGGTAGAGCCCCCCATGGTAAGGGGGAGGTTGGTGGTTCAAGTCCACCCGTTGCTGCTTCCCTGCCCTGTTTATGGGCAGAGGGTGCGCGGTGTAGCCTAATGGTAGGGCCTTGGGCTCATATACCCTTGTGAGGCAGAGTTTCCGTGTTTTGCTCACCTCAGTGTGCAGGTTCGACCCCTGCCATCGCGCCTTGCTCGGGTAACCAGAGTATACCTGGTCCGAGGGGCTTCCACTGTTGGCCCAATCAACGTGGCATCTGCTCGATGACTAGAGTATGCCTTGAGACTGGCATTAGACACGTCGGCAGTCTGGTCAACTGATCCGCTAACGTGAATCTCAACCGAGGGGCTTGACCAGCCCCTCATCCATTTCACAACCCAACCGGGCACCACCATGTCAAGACAGCACCGCACCATCCGCCTTGGCGGAGGGTACACCGACTACTCCGATTACTTCCCGAAGAAGACCAAGCGCCCGCACTTCACCATGAAGCAGCTCAGGACTCTGGCCAACCGACGGAAGAAGGAGCAGGCTGGCACGTTTTCGAAGATTCAGGATTTCATCCGGGACCTGACGGCGCAGAAGACGGCCACCCCGCGCACCACTGCGCGAACTGAACAGAAGAAGGGCTTCTTCACTCGTATGAAGGAGAAGTTCTTCAGCAGACGCAAGGTCTGATCCACCCTGGAGAGATGGGAGGTCAAGCTCCTCGATCACTGAGGCCGCTCCCTACTTTCCTTCATCCGAGCATCAAACATGGCAAGAGGTCGACGATACTACAAGGTGCTGGACGTCATCCGGAAAGAACCGGAGACCCTGCACTATGGAAGACTGACGTATGATGACGCGTTCTTCTTCCTCGTTTTTGATGACAAGAACACCAGGTACAACATGACGTTGCTGGAGTTCGACATCATGACCAGCGACATCGAGGAAGGGTCAATCCCTGAAGGGCCCTGGAACCTCGTCAGGCGCGTCCGCAAGATCATCAAGGACAGAAACCGGATCAAGAATCCGAGGACTGCCCAGATGGAGGTTGACCATGGTCTCCCTCCAGTGGCTACCCCCACTGACGTGGATGAGGGTGCCGACATCGAGATTGATCCCGTGGCTGATGCACAGGCTCAGGTGGCAGATGCCATCGCCCAGATTCGTGAGAAACTGGGGCCTGACACAGCCATCGAGATCAACATCACTGTGAGAGGAACCGTATAGGAATCTCAACAGTCTGAGCACCAGGACTAGACAGCCCATTGCGGGATGTCACCTAGCCAGGTTGCTCATGAATGAACGAGAATACCGGCGGCTCCTCAAGCAGGAGAGGTATCGTAGGTGTGAGAACCCTGCCTGTGGTCAGCGCTTCAGACTCGGCCCAAACCCGGATCAGAAGTACTGCAGGGCTTCGTGCTACAAGGCTCATCGTCGCCAGAAGGCGACGGAGAAGTCCAATGGATAGGCACGGCCCCCCATGGTTCATCAAGCTGATGGCGTGGTGGCTTCAGGTCTCTCGCCCACGGTACTCTTGCCATTCCTGTGGTCACACCAAGTTCTACCTTGGCCCTCATGTCGGGGACAGGACTCACTTGCAGTGTCGTCAATGTGGGACGTACCACGTCTATGATCGTGGACACTCCGATGTCGAACCTGTTCTTCAGCAGGACTGGTAGGTTGTGGGGGATTGGGCGGACGAACGGACGGTCGGACGTCCCCCTCCCCTGCGGCCATCGCTGACCGGCCTTCGCCTTGCGGCGGCTGCTTCATCGCTGGGGTGACTCCCGTGCCGAGACTCTCGTCGGCTCCAACACCAGGCTGCATGCACACTCTCGTGAGTTGCGGTCACATTTGACCAGCCGGTGGGGGATCGAAGCAGCAAGTAACCCGACTGGCATCCCTGGTGAGGACCTGTTGCCTGATCGAACAGCCCTGCAGCGAACTGAACGTGTGGAGAGGTCACAACTGACTTCCGTTGGGAGTTGCCTCAATGGGTCAGCACTTCTTGCCGCCCTTGCCTCCCTTCTTTCCGCCTCGCTTCTCGCGCATGGCCATGGTCCTCACATCAATGCTTCCTGTACCTGCGGTTCAATCTCTGTGCCAACTGCAGGGCTCACCTTTCGAACACCACCATGAACGCGACCCCAAGACTGTGGATCCTCGAACTCGAAGAGATCGACGAAGGATTCCACCCACCCCACTCGTCCTTCAGCGCTCTCCCTTTCAACTCCTCTCTTGAAGCCATCAAGACGGGGTTCGGGAAGAGTCGCATGTTCCTGAACCAGCCATCCGGCTACTGCAGGAAAGTGACTATGACCGTAAGGGCCTATAGTGGCTCAAACAAGTACCGTTATCGTCCGATGCACATTGAGATCTGGCACTTCGACAACCAGGTCAACGCCGTGCCTGCAGATCAGGATGTCTCTTGCATCATCAGCTGGAGGGAGCTTCCATGATCCGCATCAACGACACCCAGACCCGGAAGGCTCACAGCCGTACCCGGATCTGCCGTGACACTCTCCCAATACAGATTTCCAAGGTAGACCGCAGACTCCCGCAGTTTGAGTTCTACTTCGAGATCCGTCAGGATCCTGACACCTGGCTTCTCAAACATGGGGCCCTCCCCGAAACCAACAACACCAATGAAACAGATGGCTCAGCAGATGCAGAAGCGATTTGAGGAGATGCAGGCCACTGGTCTGCTCTTCAGATCGAGCATCACCGGCAGTGAGCTGTGGAATGCGTACCTGGCCTCGTTCCCGGAAGGCACCAACCCGGTGTTCAGGGATCCGTCCAGCTCGTACCACAACTGCAACAACTGCCACAACTTCATCCGTCGGTACGGTAACATCGTTGCCATCGATGATGAACTCCAGGTCATGTCGATCTTCGACGAGGTCACTGACCTGGAGATGCAGGATGTGGCTCGCGTCCTGTCCATCCTCCTGCGAGGAGCGGACATCCAGGATGTCTTCTACGAGACCTTCGACGCACTGAAGAGTCTGCCCTACGAGTCCTGCAGCCGCAAGAACGAACGCTTCCAGCTGGGTGTGTCTTCCAACGTGAAGTGCTACACCCAGGACGAGGCGGACAAGTTCGGCGTGGTCAAGGCGAATGAGACCCGCGTGTGGGAACACATGCACCTGTTCGTCGACAAGGCCTTCGTTCTCATGAACGAGGTTTCCATCGAGGCAGTGCAGGGCCGCATGCGCGATGCCTACAACGTGTTCAAGCGTGGTCTCAACGAGATCCCGCTGGACACGCTGGAACTGGTGCGTGACCTCATCACTCAGGGCTCGCTCCTGAATGGTGATGCGCACCTGTCGAAAGTCCAGGCTATGATCGAGAAGAAGCGCGTGTTCGACCAGATTCCTCCGGCTCTTCGGGACCGCTGGTGTTGGGTGGAGTCACGTGGATTCCCGATGGCCAAGTTCAGGAACGAACTCATCGGCGTGCTCTGCGTGGAACTGTCCGAGGGTATGGAACTGAACGCGGCCTGCAGGGCCTGGAACGTCCGTGTGGACCCGGCCAACTACATGAAGGCGAAGGCCCCCATCACCAAGCAGATGATCGAGAATGCTCGTGAGTTCTGTGAGGAGAACGGGTACACCTCCGCCTTCAAGCGTCGGCTGGCGACCCTGCGTGACATCAAGGTCTCGGAGATCCTGCACCTGAACCCGGGTGATGGCTCGGTCAAGGACATCTCGATCTTCGACGGCGTCAAGGCAGCTTCCCGCAAGAAGCTGCGGATCAACACCGAGCGCGGACCTCTGTCCGTCGAGCAGCTGTGGGATCTCGATCTCCAGGTGCTGGATGAGCTGGCGGTGAACCTCGAAGCAGCCGTGGAGAAGTCCGCGGCCAAGTCCTTCCTGACCGAGAGGTCAGCGAAGAACATCGAGGCTCAGCTGGCTTTCGACGTCGTGCTCGACATCCTCCAGACCAAGGTCATTGATCGTGACCGTGCTCTGGCTGCGGCTGAGACTCGCAAGAAGCGTCAGCGGATTGCGGAACTCATCGCCCGCAAGCAGGAGGAGGACCTCGAAGGCAAGTCCATCGAGGAACTCGAAGCCCTGCTGGAGGAGTAGAAGCTCCCTTCCAAGTCCTCCCGGGGTCACACCCGGGAGGCGCTCTGGGGGTGTAACGGCTTCGACTGGATGGACAGATCAAGGAACACGAGCTGAGGAACTGCAGCAACACCTCATCAACATGCGCTGCAACAGCATAATCGCCAACGATTACGCATACGCCATGGTTCGTCAGACTCGTCTGGCGGCCTAGAGCCATCGGTCCCTGACGCAGATAGGGATCAGACCGGTGCCATCCATCTGTTGACTGCGGGGGAAAGACCCGTCGGCTTCCAAGTGAGCCGGGATTGATCACTTGGTGGTGGAGATGCTCTTAGGAGCCCCAGGGAGACCTCACTCCCCAACTTGAGGACGCTCGTCAGGACTGAGAGAAGACATACAGGACCCGGGTTCGACTCCCGGCACCTCCACAAGCTGCCACGGCAGCACCTATGGTCCCCTCAGACTCGCCTTGATGGGGGTGGGGACCTAATAGAGAGGCCTCCCAGCCATCACTGGGGGGCCTCATCCATTTTCACCAGCCACAGACCACCATGATACCATTCGGCATGAAAGCTGAACCGGGAGATATCGTCATCCTGACGAACGACTCCTGGTGGAGCAGTCAGAACATCAAATGGGCGCTGTACGTGAAGACCAACGCCAAGACCATCCGTGTCATCAAGTATGGTCACAAGTGAGCTCACTATGTCCGCGCCTCCAAGGGGTCTCTCCCCATGGATCACATTTCTCCGGTGCTCGACTGTCTGGTACCGGACAACGTGTACCAGGAGTTCTCCCGCATGCGTCAGGAGATGGGTATTGTCCGTCGCAGACGTTTTGGGATGGAACCTCAAGAAGTCCTGGATCACGTCACCAAGTTCTGGGCCAACAACCCCTGACCCTGTCTGCCGGTACATGACCGGCTGTCCGCGTGGTGGTGGACAGGGAGGGGGGTCTTCGGGCCCTTCTCCCATTTTTTTACCATGCCACGAAAGACTGGACCGCAGTGTGAGCATGCGTCCGACAAGCTCGGCTATCGCTGCAAGAACACGGCAAAACACAACGTCAACACCAACGGCGGCATCTCCATCAAGGTCTGCGACAAGTGCAAGGCCAAGAAGGGAGACGTCGTCCCATTCTGGTCAGCGCTCAACACGCTGGTCATCAAACCCAAGAAAAAATGAACGTCGTCCACGCTGTCCTGCACGCGATGCAGGGCGACACCAACCTCTCGTTCACCGTTGGGCACCAGGATCCCTTCTTCCCGAAGTGGACCGTGGAGTTCATCGGGCTCCGCCTGCACGACACCGGCAGAAACTTCGATCCCACCAGGGATATGCTCTGCGTCGACATCGTCGATGGTGAGGGTGGATACAAGACTCACAACATCGAGCTGGAGAACGTTCTCCTCATCACCTACGAGGACTGACATGTCACCTGCTCTCATCATCATCGTAGTGGCCATCATCTTCATCCTCGCCCTGATCGCTGGTCGGATGAAGGAGGCGAACAACATCTCCAAGGAGAACGCCAAGATGCAGCTGCAGCACTACCGACTGATCGTCGAGGAGCTGCAGCAGGCCAACGAACACCTCCACCTAATCCGCCAAGGCGAGAATGAAAAAGATGAACATCATTGAAGCCATTTCCCTGGTCTCTTTCATTGCCTTCATCCTCGTCATGTGGACGAAGGCCAAGCGCTGGGACGACGAACACCAAGATCCACCAACCGGAGCATGGACATGACCAAGCAACAACTTGATTCGATGATCTCGAAGCTCACCAAGGAGAAAGAGAGGATCCACACGCAGTCCAAGGCTCTGAAGGAGCAGCTGGAAGATCTCCAGGCTCTTTACTCCGCGGGCGAAGAAGCCTCTGACAATCTGGATGAGGCCTACCGCAGCCTGAAGGATGCTCTCTCCTACCTCGAAGAGGCTCGTGATCAGTTAGCGTGGGTGAGCTGATGGCCAAGCAAGCTGATGTGTGGATCTACGACATCGAGACCTGGTCGAACTTCTTCCTGGTTGGGGTCATGCGCCCTGATCACGACGAGGTTCAGCTGCTCGAAGTGTCGGAGGAGATCGATCAGCGGGAACAGATCTTCGAGTTCTTCAACGTGCAGACACGCCACTTTGTAGGGTACAACAACCACTACTTCGACAACGTGGTGATGAACTACATCCTGTACTACTGGCCTTATCTGAAGAAGGGCGACTCCGCAGAGTTCTGCGAGTTGGTCTTCTCGATGGCCCAGAAGATCATCGATGGTGGTTCACCGAAGCACCTGAAGTATCGGAGCTACTTCCAGTCGTTCGATCTCATGAGAGTGGGCAACATTCAGAAGTCCCTGAAGATGGTCGCCATCAACCTGCGTTGGCCGTTGATCAGGGACATGCCCCACTCTCCGTTCAGTCCCCTGCCTGAGGATTCGTTCCAGGAAGCCAGGGACTACAACATCAACGATGTCCTCGTCACCCGTGAGCTGTACAACAGCATGCGAGAGGACATCAACCTGCGGGCCTCGATCTCCTTCTCCTACAAGGTGAACGTGATGGACGAGCCTGATTCCGGCATGGCCAACCGCCTGCTGGAGAAGCTGTACTCAGATGCGACTGGTATGCCTCCGGAGATGTTCATCAACGGAAGGACCCAGCGCAATGAGATCCAGATGTCCGACGTCGTGCTGCCGCAAATCCGCTTCCAGACGAAGAAGATGCAGCAGTGGCTGGCCGACGTGAAGAAGGGAACGATCCCTACCTCAGGCACCAAGCTGGAGTATCGTGTCAGGATCAACGGAGGAGTCTATGATGTGGGTGTGGGTGGTCTCCACTCGAACAACCCCACCTCTCTCTTTGAGTCTTCACCTGACCTGGCTCTGGTGGATGCTGACGTTGGGTCGTACTACCCGACCATCATGACCAAGTACTCGCTCAAACCGGAGCACCTCAACGATTCGTTCCTGGTCCTGCTGCAGTCTCTCACCGAGAGGCGGCTGGCAGCCAAGGCACATGGAGACAAGGTGGCTGCGGCTGCCCTGAAGATCGTAGTGAACAGCATCTTCGGGAAGACCGGCTTCGAACACCACTGGCTCTACGACATGCTCTGCATGTACCGAGTCACGGTGAACGGCCAGCTCTTCCTGTTGATGCTCGTCGAGGCGCTGGAGGAGGTGGGGATCCCCGTGATCTACGCCAACACCGACGGTATCACCTCTCAGGTGAGACCAGACCAGCGTGAGACGTACAACGCGATCTGCAGGTACTGGGAGGAGTACACTGGGTTCTCCCTGGAGTTCATGGAGTTCGATACCGCGGTGATCAGGGATGTGAACAACTACCTGGTCACGAAGAAGGGTGGCAGCGTCAAGATGAAGGGAGTGCTGGACACCGAGAGGTGGAAGGACCTCCGCAAGGGCTTCGACAAGCCCATCGTCCCGATGGCTGTCAGAGCCTTCTTCATCGACGGCATCCCCCCGGAAGAGTTCATCCCGAACCACGAGGATATCCTGGACTTCTGCATGGCGCAGAATGCTGGAGCAGCCTTCGACATCGTCTACGACGAGATCGATACTGACACCATGCAGGTGCGTCGTACGAAGTGTCAGAAGGCCAACAGGTACTACGTCTCCACGAGAGGCGGGTCTCTCCTGAAGGTCTCTGACACGAAGACCATCTCCCTCGTGGCTGGTGAATCCGTCTGCATCCTGAACGATCTGGTGAACGACAACCGTGAGCCGATCAAGTACGTCTGGTACATCCGGGAGGCGAACAAGATCATCCAGCTCTTCCAATCCAAGCAAGCGGAGCTGTTCTGATGAAGGACAAACCCAAGGGGGCTGAGCTGGCGCTGCAGGGATATGAGAAGCTCGGCAGGTTCGACGGTCATGATGATCGACTGGAGCATCAGTTCCAGCCGGTGTTCAAGACCGTCGACCTTGTCGACTTCCTCTACCACCTGCTGCTCCTGGCCGACGCCTCATACATCGAGTTTCAGCACAACCGGAGGTTCATCGTAGAGCATCTCTTCGACGACGTCGAGCTGATGAAGATGGAGGCGGCGTTCTACGCCGATCCTCACCGTGCCCATCTGATGGACCGGTTCTTCAAACTCTACTGTGGGGAGGGAGAAGCGGAACGATTCTGGCAACAGATAGAACGCTTTGCCAAGCTCTTCCCCAACCCCTACGAAAGGGTCAAAACCCTTCTGTTTTTGATGATTTCAGGGGGTGATTTGTTCACTCTCGGGGAACGCTGAAACACCTGTACACACCAGTGGACACCTGTCCACTCAAGGCACCACTGTCCCATGCAACTAGACCCGGTACGCAAGGCCAGACAGGACCGGATCATCCGCAAATGGCTTGAGGCCGGGATGGTTGGCACAGCTGAATGTGCCACGGGTTTCGGGAAGACGATCATGGCGATGCTCGGCATCAAGCATGTTCGAAGCATCTACCCGGAGCTGTCGGTCATGGTGGTCGTGCCCACTCTCTATCTCCAGGAACAATGGCTGGAGAGACTGGCTGACTTCGATCTTGACAACGTCGAAGTCTGGGTCATCAACAGCGCCGTCAAGCAGACTCACTTTGTGGATCTGCTGGTGCTGGATGAGATCCACCAGTACACGGCGGAGGTCTTTGGCCAGATCTTCGACCGCGTCAGCTATGGCTATGTGTTCGGTCTCACTGCAACCCTGCGTGAGAACGATTCAAGGACGGAACTCATCCACCAGAGATGTCCGGTGATCGATCAGGTCACCATGAAGGAAGCTCTGGACAACGGATGGATTGCGCCCTTCCAGGTGTACAACCTGGGACTCACTCTGGAGGGTGATGAAGCAGAGACCTACGAGAAGCTCGCCAAGGACTTCAACCGGTACTTTGCTGCCTTCGGTCACAACTTCGATCTCGCAATGAAGTGCGTGACGAATCCTACTGCTCTGCGGGCCTACGCGGCTCAGCTGCAGTGGGACGAGAAGCGGCTGCAGGCATCAGCGTATCAGTGGATGTCCAACATGCGGCAACGCAAGGACTTCCTGTACAATCTACCCTCCAAGCATGACGCTGCCATCGACGTCATCAACCTCTTCCCGGAGAGGATGGTCATCACGTTCAGTCAGACCATCGAGTCTGCAGAACGTCTGGCCAAGGCTCTGGGATCTCGTGCTGAAGTCTACCACTCCCAGATGAAGGGCAAGAAGGTCAACGGCAAAAAGATAACCGCGACCGCGGTTAAGCAAGCTGCCATCGACCGCTTTGCCTCCAAGCACCATCTCAATACCTGCAGTGTACTCTGCACGGCGAAGGCGATGGACCAGGGAGCAGACATCCCAGACGTGGACATGGTCGTGGTCGTCTCTGCGTCCGCCACTCCTCTGCAGGCCATCCAGCGATATGGAAGGTCCCTGCGAGCAGTGGAGGGCAAGAGAACGGTCATCGTCGAGGTCTACGCCAAGGGGACTCAGGACGAGAAGTGGTTGCGATCCAGACAGAAGAAGCTCCCCCGGGGCACTGTCCGCTGGATCGAAGACATCCACGACATCGTCTAGCTGGCGCTCATCTATCACTCAAACGGGGTGCCCGTATGTTGAATGGATTGAGTGCTCGACATCTGGTGTCACTGCTCATCGAGTGTGACATCTCACTCAACCAGCTGATGCTGCTCTGGCTTCTCTACACCGATAGAGAGGAGAGTGGAGGAAAGCTGGTGTCAGACGGGCCTGCGATTGCCAACCTGTACAGGTACGCGGAGAAGGTGACCACCTGGTCCTTCGATGAGATCGACGATCTCGTCAAGAAGGGCTGGATGGTGGACCGTAACAAGACCGGTGCAGACGGCAAGAGGCAAGCCTATCCAGACCACTATCAGGTCACCGACGAGTTCATCGATAAGGTGTTCGTGTCTGGTGACCGCTTTGAGCAGTTCTGGGAATCATATCCGTCTTTCGTTGAGAACTTCGACGGCCCTCGTGGCCCGATGATACCTCTCAAGGCGACGGTGATGGAGGAGGTGGAAGTCCTCTACAAGAAGCGGGTCCGCACTATCGCCAAGCACAAGCAGGTCATGGAGATCCTTGACTGGGCGAAGAAGCGCGGGCTCATCAACATGAACATCGCTAAGTACGTCGGATCCATGATGTTCGATCAGCACATGCAGCTGAAGAATCAGGGATCACCCGACGTCACTGAGCACAGACTCATCTGACATGAGTACTCAGGCAGAAGATGACAGACCTCCGTGGGAAGACCCGGAGCCTATCAGCACTGAGGATCTGGAGTTCTCCCCTCCTAAGGAGACTCCACTTCCGCAAACGTCTGGAAGGGCCACCGGTGGAGCCGTAGGAGTTGCACATCTGGAGGCCCTGAAGACTCTCATCGACCACGGTAGAAAGGGTGAAGCCGTCTGGATCCCGCTGGCCTTGCCAAGGCTCGGCAAGCACGTCCAGATCGCGCAGAAGCGCTACTACCTGCTCGGTGGTGCCTCAGGCACAGGCAAGACTGCGCTTGGACACCAGATGTTCATCCTGTCTCCCTACGCCTGGTACAGGAAGAACGCCATCGAGAAGCAAGAGACCGACATCAAGCTGAAGATCATCGTGAGAAACATGGAGAGACCTACCCCGATCCTGATCGGCAAGTGGGCCTGTCTGTACCTGTGGATCAAGTACGGCATCCTGATGGATGTCACTACCCTGCTCGGCTTCGGTCAGCAGAAATCCAAGATCAGCGATGACGTCTTCAGCAAGGTGTCAGAGGCTCTGGACTACTTCGAGCAGATGCTTGACGTCGTCCAGATCATCCCTGGATCAGAGAACCCGACAGGAATCTGGAACCAGCTGAAGGCCGTCGCCAACCAGGATGGTGTGGTGACGCAGCTGAGCCAGTACGTGAAGGCCTACAAGCCTCACGATCCCAAGCAGATAACGCTGGTGGTCATCGACCACATAGGCCGCATCTCGACTGAGAGGGGCTTCGATGAGCGCATGACGCTCAAGAAGATGTCGGAGTATCTGTCAATCGTCCGAGACCTCTATGGGTTCTCGCCGGTGGTCATCAACCAGTTCAACCGTGGACTGCAGGAGACCTCCCGACGAGGATTCATCGAGCCCGAGGAGCGTGACTTCAAGGGTGCCAGCAACATGTACGAAGACTCTGACTTCGCCATGGCGCTGTTCAACCCGATGAAGTACGGGAAGCGCGAGCATGCAGGCTACCAGGCCCACAAGCTCGTCAGCAAGGAAGGGGTCAACCGATTCCGCTCCCTGCATGTCCTGAAGAATTCCTACGGCATGGACGACTTCCAGGTCGGACTCCGCTTTGTCGGTGAGGTTGGCCAGTTCGATGAACTGGTGCAGCCGAATCAGATAGGCGACCGTGAATACAACGAACTAGCCAATCTCCAACGATGACTCTCGTACTCCCAACCAAGCCCAGCCAACCGAAGACGAAGAATCCCCGGATTCTGATGTTCTACTCGACCCCCAAGGCTGGCAAGACGACGATCCTGGCAGGACTCAAGAACTGCCTGATCATCGACCTCGAAGGGGGCACCGACTTCGTGAATGCGATGTCGGTCGATGGTAGCTCCCTGGTCAAACTCCGGGACATCAAGAAGGCTCTGTCCGCTCCTGATGCTCCGCGGTACGACTATGTGGCCTTGGACCCGATCACCCGGCTTGAGGACATCGTCCTCCCGCTGGCTCTGGCCAAGTACAAGTCCACGCCGCAGGGCAGCACCTTCGCGGGGGACAATGTTCTCCACCTGCCCAACGGTGCCGGATACCTCTGGCTCCGTCAGGCTTTCGAAGACGTGGTCTTTGGGTTCAAGGACTTCCCGACGAAAGCCCTCATCCTCTCCGGTCACCTTCGTGAGAAGCTCCTGGAGAAGGATGGCAAGGAAGTCTCCTTCGTGGAGATCGACCTCACCGGCAAGCTGCGAAGCATCATGTCCGGCCATGCTGACGCCATCGCCCGTCTCTACCGTGAGACCGGTGAGGACGGCGTCAACCGCGGCATCATGAGCTTCAAGCGCAAGGACGAGGCTGTGATCGCCGGTGCCCGGCCCCTTCACCTGCGGGATCAGGAGATCGTGATCTCCGAGCTGCAGACCGATGGGTCGGTCATCACTCACTGGGATCGGATCTTCGTTCCCGAAGACTGATCCATCACTTCAACACAGAGAGACATGAAGATCGATCTGACGAAGCTGGCACCCGTGTCAGCCCACAAGCGGCGCAACAAGCTCACGTACGACCTGCAGTACACTCCCAGCAACGGGAAGTGGCGGGTCACCGACGTGGTGTTCGCCCGTCTGGACCTCAACAACCAGGGGTTCAACTTGATGCTCAGCCCCGAAGGGTATGTCGTGCTGATGCTCGTCCCCGAAGGAGAAGCCCAGCTCATGCGCCGTCGTAGCAACACGACGACCAAGGGCTTGTCGTTCACCTCGGACAGCCTCCGCACGCTTCTCGACGGCAAGTTCGAGGGCATCAACGATTTCCGGCTGTCGAACCTTGGAGAGAATGAGCAGGGGAACGAGTTCCTCGCCATCACTCCCTGGGAAGATGGTTCGGTGGAAGTCGACTCTCTCGATCAGACCATGGAGACGACGGTGACCACTACGGTGGAAACCATCGTCGAAGAGGATGACGAGGAGACGGCGGAGATGGTGGCTGCCGTAGCCGCGGAAGCGGAAGAAGCGGAAGTCACCGAGGAAGTGAACGACATCGTCCCTATCGACGAGCTGGAGCCGGAACTGGTAGGCAGCGGGGAAACCGAGGCCGAGCAGGACAACTACGACTTCGGCTCAGAAGACGATGGCTTCACGGAAGAGACGGAGGCAACGTCTGGTGACGACTTCGACCTGGAGAACATCCCGGAGTCAGCACCCGAAGCCCCGGCTCCGGTGAAAAATCCCTTCACCTCGTTCTGACCCCGGTCTCACAGAGACCTTCAACTCAAACCGTACATCAATCCAATGGGATACGGAACTCAACTGGGCGGTGAAGCCCTCAAGGGCAGCGATTTTGCTGCTCGCACGACCCAGCCCTACCTTGGGCCCATGAAGCTCCTCTCGGGGGGCCCGTCCGAGGTTGGCCGCGAGGTCAAGTACCCTGTCATCCAGTTCACGTTCGAGCTGCTGGGTGACGACGCCAAGGGTCTTCAGCACGAGCATGTGATCTTCGAGCCCCAGGACTCGAATGACGACGAGCGCGTTGACAAGATGCGCACGCGTGTCGCCTACATCCTGAAGTACTTCTGCGGAGAAGAGATGGCGCTGGCCGCCGTCAACGCCGCGACGTCCTTCCAGGGTCTGGCGACCAACGTCAAGAAGGCCCTGGAGCGCACGGAGGCGTCCTGGAAGACCAAGACCGTGACCGGCAAGATCCTCGGATCTGTCTACAACGGCAAGGCTCGCCTGGACTTCCCGGGCTACCTCGGATTCATCGCAGACGAGTCCTCGGGCTCGCCGCTGCAGTGGAGCCGTCGGGAGATCGCTGACAACGCCGCCTACAAGGCCGCGTTGGAGACTCCGGCAACGGAGGCTTCGGAAGTGGAAGGCTCTCCCACCGCGGAAGCCAACACGTTCTAAGCAACCCATCGCTGAACCAGGAGGGGGCTCGGGCTGCCGGGCCCCCTCTTCTTATCCACAGACCCAACATGCTGAACCTGACGAAGGGAGACCTTGTGGAGTTGACACGAGAGTGGATCCTGTCCAGAGTGTCGCAGGAAGAGATCTTCCAGCACTACATGGGCAGGCCTCTGAATCTAGCCACCAGGTTCAGGAGTCCGCTGAGAAACGACAAGAACCCCACCTGCTCCATGGCCTACTTCGGTGGCCGCCTGTACTACAGGGACTGGAGCATGCCTGAGGCCTTGGACGTCTTCGGATTCGTGCAACACAAGCATCGTCTCTCATACCGTGATGCGCTTCGGCACATAGCAGATGAGCTTGACCTCTGGGAAGTGGAACCATCACTGGAGCCCACGTTCCTCCTGGATCAACCAGAGAGTCAGAAGAGCAGGAAGAAAGAGATCGCGGTCAAGGTGCAGGAATTCACTGCGCAGGACATCGACTTCCTTCAGTCCTACGGCCTGACATCCGCCCAGACTGACAAATTCAGGGTTTTCTCTCTGAAGTATGTCTGGGTCGGCGGTCAGACTTACTACATCCGGCAGGCGAACGACCCTGCCCTTGGTTACTACTTCGGGACCGACGAGATGAAGTCCCAGCGCTGGAAGATCTACTTCTACCGCCGACATGGAGACCCAAACCGGCCCAGATTTCTGGGAAACACCAACCGCATTGCGGGGTGGGTTCAGCTCCCCAAGTCGGGGGAGGCGCTCGTCATCACGAAGTCCCTGAAGGACGTCATGGTGCTGGATCTCTTCGGAGTCCCAGCCATCTCCATGCAATCTGAGACCACATTTCCCTACCCGGAGATCATCGATGAGTTGAGGGGACGATTCAACAAGATCGTCAGCCTCTACGACTTCGACTACGCCGGGATCAACGGAGCCCAGAAGCTCAAGCGAGTGTACGGAATCCCTCCTCTCTTCCTCACGAATGGGAGGTTTGGCAGTGTGGACTACGGAGCCAAGGACATCTCGGACTACATCCGGGACAACTCGTTCTCTGCAACGGAAGCTCTTCTGGCACGAGCTGCCTCTGAGCTGGGTCTCAAACCCGACACCTCCTGGTCATGGAATCAGTTCTGATCACAGAGCTGGTCATCCCCAGGTACATCACTCGCGTGCAGATTTCGAAAGCACGCCGGGCCAAGTACCTTCGACAAGGGGAAGATCTGCCCAAGAAGTATCAGAAGCCGGGCTTCAGCTTCGATGCCAAGGGATTCCTACTGGATCCTGAAGGTAATCGGGTGCTGAAGAACCCTCGTGCCGCTGGTACACCCAAGTTCGAAGTCCTGTCAGGCAACAAGATCACTTCCGGGTACTCAACACCTCACATCCGGAACCGTATCTCGACAGCCCTCAAGGACTTCTACCGCCCTTTTGTTCGCCAGATGAAGCCGTTCCAGGTCTTCCCTCTCCGCGTGAAGTGGGAGTTCTGGACTACGGTGGACCCGGCGAACTTCGACATGTCCAATTTCTGGTTCTACTACAAGTACTTCGAGGACACGATGACCGCGGAAGGGATCATTCCTGATGATTCCGTCCAATTCGTCACCAGTCCTGCGGCACCTATTCTAGTGCCTGTTGACGACTTCGATGATCGCAAGTTCGTCTTCAGGTTCTATCAGGATGACCGCCCTGTCCTTCGGGATCACGACTTGTGGAAGGGCCACTTCAACCCAATATCATGAACACGCAAGCTCAGATTCTCGATACCACGGAAGAGGCTTACCGTCTCGACCCTGCTGTCTCCACTTCAGACATCGGGCTGTTCATCCAGTCCCCGCTGAAGTACTACAAGGCAAAGTTCGAAGGAGGCGACGGCATCACGTCGTCTGGCTTCCGGACAGGCTCCGCCTTCGACGTCTTCTTTCTCACGCCGGATCAGTTCGACGACCTCTACGTCGTGCAGCCGGAGTTCGAAGCCACTCCCAGCTCCAGCTCCACGCAGCAGCAGACGTTCTGCGAGATCCTGACGGCCAACCCGGAGATGAACCATGTGGAAGCCTACCGCCTCTGCGGGTACAAGCTCGACGGCAAGAAGGATGAGGCGGTGGAGAAGGCTGCAGACGCCCTCTTCTCCGACCTGAAGCAGTACATCTCTTTCATGCGTACCGTAAAAGGTCGCGTGGTTCTGTTCCAGAAGGACAAGGACGAGCTGGTGCTGATGCGGCAGGCCATCGAGAACCATCCCCGTGGGGTGGATTTCGAGGAGGCTCCCAACGGAGTCACCGTCTTCAACCAGATCAAGATCCGCTGGACCGAGACCGTTCCTTATCCCTGGTCGGAGGAAGGTACCCGCGAGGTTGCCTGCAAGGGCATGATCGACAGGATGATCATCCTTCCCGAGGAGAAGTTGGTCAAGATCTACGACGTCAAGACGACGGCCAAGCCCTGGCCAGCCTTCTACCGGTACATCCCCATCTACGGCTACGACAAGCAGGCGGTGATGTACACCAAGGCGGTGCGTGCTCTCCTGGAGGCCGCGCACGGCATCGACGAGACTGCGGAGTGGACCATCGAGTACCGCCTGATGGTGGTACAGACGAATGGTCTCTTCGAAGCTCGTTCCATTCTCATCCCGGACTTTGCCATCGAAGTGCTGGAGCACACTGTCAATGCGTATCTCACCGAGATCCAGTGGCACACGCTCCACAACAAGTGGGCGATGACCCGGGAAGCCTACGACAACTTCGGGGACGAAACCTATGTCCCCGACGAAATCTACGAGGACGAAGACAATGAGTGAGTCCACCACTGCCAAGACGCAGAAGCGTCTCTCCCCGTCCGATCTCAAGCGGGATTGGGCGTCTCTCCAGGAGGACAAGAGCAACCAGCTCGCGCAGGCCATGGCCGCGGGATCTGCGATGTTCAAGGATCGCCTGGACGCCGTGCGGTTCACCGCAATCAGCCTTCAGTACGGCCTCTGGAACTCGATGCGTCAGACGCAGCAGATTCAGCAGCAGTTCAACGAGGCTGTCAAGCTCGGCACCGAGATGATGAATGATCGGGACAACCTGATCGATGCCATCGAGGAGTATCTCGAAGGCCGCCAGTCCTTCTTCGGCGGACGTCTTCTCCGGAAGACGGCCCTGAAGCGGATGAAGAAGATCATCGCCGACATCCGTGAACGAGAAGCCGAGGAGGCATCCAATGAGCAGAGCCAAGGAGCTGGCGACACAGCTGGTGGGCCCCAGCTGGAGTCAGTGTCTGTGGAGCGAGTGGGAGAAGCCGTACCTGACGAAGCTGTCGTCGATACTCCGGAAGGAGAGGTCGACCAGGCAGATCTTTCCGTCTCCGGACCAAGTCTTCAGGAGTCTGATCCTGACGTCCCGAGAGTCGGTTAAGGTCGTCATCGTCGGCCAGGATCCCTATCACACTCCGGGCTTGGCCACCGGCCTCGCCTTCTCTGTACCTGCGAACACGGACTCCTCCAAGCTACCTCCTTCCCTCAAGAATATCTTCAGGGAGCTTGAGGATGATCTTGGTTTCCGTGAGCCGTATCCGAACCCGGATCTGTCCAGATGGGCAGAGCAGGGCGTGCTGTTGCTGAACACTGCTCTCACCGTCAGGTCAGGGCAGGCGGCTTCACACGCCAACATTGGGTGGGAGCAGTTCACCTCTGCGGTACTGCAGGACGTGATAGACGGAATTCGACCCACTGTGTTCATCCTTTGGGGCAAGCATGCCGAGAACATGGTCGACAGCTTGGAGACTGACTGGCACACTCATCTGGCCATTCGGTCCCCTCATCCAAGCCCGTTGTCGGCCCATCGCGGCTTCTTCGGAAGCAAGCCCTTCTCCAAGGCCAACGCCTTCCTGGAGGAGGCCGGTATCAGCCCTATCGAATGGTAGGTGTATGCGGTAGTGGACAGCCCACATCCAGTGAATCTGTTCACTACCGCTATGCCTGCCCCCAATGGTGTACACCCACTGACCACAATTAAGGACACTGAATCATGAAGCTTGACCATATGGTCGATGCTGAAATTCTGACCGATGGAGACGACCTCCAGGGACAGGATTACGGCATCGCTGCAGAAGGTATGGGGATGGCCATCAGGGCCTTCTACCAGTACGCCAAGCCCATCGATGCCATCGTCCGTGAGGTAGCCTCGAACTCCTTCGATGCTCACCGTGAAGCGATGGCGATTCCCAAGATGTCTGACGACGAGCTGAGAGCCCTCGGGTATACCGGGGACCTGGACTCGTTGAGAGCGCACTTCAGCAAGTGGAAGGAGCGCGACATTGAGATCGAACTGGTCTCACCACGCGGACTGGGAAGCACTGACCGGAAGATCATCTTCCGTGACTACGGGGTAGGCATCTCCCCGAGCAGGATGAAGAACATCATGACGAAGTTCTTTTCCTCAACGAAGCGTGCCAGCAACGACTTCATCGGAGCTTTCGGTCTGGGAAGCAAGAGTCCTCTGGGCTACACCAACGCCTTCCAGATGAATACCTGGTTCTTCGGTACCAGGTACGAGTACCTGATCCACTCAGGTGCCACTGCTCCTCGCCTGGAGCTGATCGGACAGTTTCCTGACCGACGGGCCAATGGCACTGAAGTCATCGTGCCCATCGAGACAGAGACCGACTATGGGGAATTCCGGAAGTCTGTGACAACCCAGTTGCGGTACTTCGACGGCTTCACCATCATCGGCCTGGATCTGAAGGACACCACTGTCTACCGCGGGAAACACTTCGTCTACCGCAATGACCAGGTGGTCGATCAGATGCACATCTGCCTCGGGAAGGTTTACTACCCGCTGGACTTCATCGCCCTGGGCCTCTCCTCCTACTCGGAGGGTCGTGTGCCCATCGGTCTGTACTTCGACATCGGCGAGCTGCCGGTGGTGTGGAACAGGGAGTCTATCGAGTATACGAAGGACTCCAAGGAGATCATCAAGCAGCGCTTCGAAGAGGCCAAGCAGGAGCTTCAGGACATCTGGGACAGTCAGTTTGCTGACATCAAGACCGCGGAGCAGTTCATCACTGCCCGGGCCCAGACCCAGTCTTCTTCTCTGAAGCTTCCGAACGGGGTGGTCATCCCGCACGTCAACAACATCCTCAAGATGGAAGTGGTGTGGCCTGATCATCCCTTCGTGATGAAAGACCCACTCTACGCGTGGGAAATCACGAAGCTCGTGGAAGATGGCCGAACCAGCAAGACGAAGTACTACGGTACTGACCTCTTCAGATTGCTGCTTGAAGACAAGGCCTTCCTGCTCACTGTGGACAACGTCTCCAAGCCGAACATCAACTCGTACCTCAACGAGGGGATGGGACTCCACAGCTTTTACCTCGTGAAGCGCAGGTTCAGCTTCGATCCTGATGATCCTTCGATCAAGAGTATCTCTTTCGGTCACTGGCAACTCGGCGGAAAGTCGAACTGGGCCAACGATCAGGAGAGAATGGACTTCGTGGCCACCCTATTGGAGATCGAGGAGTTCCTCCTCGACAAGTCCCAGGGTGTCTACGATGACATCCAGATCCCTGATGAGTGGTCGGAGAAGCTCCGTGAGCGTTCCAAGCTGCGTCGTCAAGGCGCATCCAAGATACCGAAGGAACAGGTGGTGATCAGAGCCAAAATGCCCTTGACCCTGAGACCGCTGGTGCTGGAAGGATACAACAGCGCGGCCCGATACTTTATCCACAACACCACCATCGGCGATGTGGAGAAGCACAAGGGCACCTTCATTTATGGTGGCTCTGAAGACCACGATCTGCTCCTCGCGGCGCAGTTCGCAGTGAGTCAGATGAGGTACGATACCGAAGGTCGCTGGAACCTCCTTAAGCAGAAAGTGATCGTCGTAAAGGTAGCGCAGGACACCATGCGGGTTCTCGATGAGATTCCCAGGTGCATCCATGTGAAGGCCTTCATGAACTCACCTTCTGGTTTCTGGAGGCGATGGTTGACGGCTCAGCTCCTGACGAGAGCCTGGCCAGTCGGTACAGAAGTCTTCCAGACGACGACGCAGATTCCGATCCTTGTGTCGATCAAAAAGAAGATGAACGACCTGAGAAACTACTCCAACTCGTACACGCGAATTGGATGGATTCCCAGAACCCAGGAAGCGATCCTGGAACAGCAGAAGGAGCGGCTCATGCAAATGGGCCACTGGGATCAGGAGATCGTGAATCTCTTCAAGACCCTGGTGGCCTTCGCTTGGCGCTGGCGTCTCCTACGCTACATCAACATGCACGCCATCCCTGACGACGACCTGCTCTGGATCATGGAACAGGTGGGCATGGACAACCCCGAGCTTCTCTACCGCAACTCCAAGCGGAAAGGGCTCATCACCAACAACAACGATGAGGACGAAGACGAATGAGAGTCTTTGCAATCCGTCGGGATGACAAGGTAACCGTCATCCTCGGCACCAAGCACTGTGTGCGTACCGGCAGGGAAGCTGACCAGCTCTACGAGGCTGCTCAGACCTACCGTGCCACACGGTCTGATGAGGCGCTCGACGCCCTCCTGGACATCGTCAACCCCTACCAGAAGTACATCCGCACGGGTGTGCTCCGGGAGGACAACGGTGCTCTGTACCTCGGCGAGAGCAACATCCCGCTGCCTGCTACGCTGGCCAAGACGATCATGGAGTACCTTGACAGGGGATACCCCATCGATCCGCTGGTCAACTTCTGGCACTGGTGTCTGCTCAACCCGAACACGACGGCCAGGGACCGCTTCTTCGAGTACTGCCAGAACTACGGCATCACCATCACGGACTCCGGGATGGCGGTTCTGTACAAGGCGGTCACCCAGAAGGAGGACAACCGGGCCTTCGATCTCGCGCACTTCGTGGCCACCGAGTGGCTGCAGGTGAAGCGACAGGGAGAGAATCCGGAGCACTACTACGTGTTCGAGAATCCAAATGGTTTCCGGAGCATCCGGCCCATCATGTCGGACACGAATCCTGCTCCGTGCACCAAGTCCCTGGGATCGCTGCAGGATCTGTTCAACCGGATCCACGAGCAGTCGCTGGAAGGACGGACGGTCTACACCGACAAGCACTCCCGCTCGATGGACATCAAGTTGGGCGTGCCGGTCTTCAAGCCGCGTGAGCAGTGTGACCCGAACATCCACAACGAGTGCTCCTACGGTCTGCATGTCGGATCCTTCAAGTACGTCCGTCACTTCGGTAGCGGCAACGACACCGTGTTCGCCTGTCTGGTGAACCCGATGAACGTCGTGGCTCTACCGAACTACGACAACTCGAAGATCCGGGTGTGCGAGTACTACCCGTACGCCGTGATGAACACCGGGAATGCCAACGACTGGGAGGAGCTTCCTTCCGCGTTCTTCGAAGGCGAGTACACCCCGTACTCTCTCCGGGCTCTCAAGGATCTGGAGATGAACCTGCTCGACCGGCTGGCCAACGTGGACATGTCCACCGAGGCCTTCAAGCTGATCGAAGAGCAGGCTCACATCGTGAAGACGAAGCTCAACAGCATCTACAAGGAGAATCCGGATGCTGACGACGTGGAACTCGAAGAGCCTATCGAAGCTCCTTTTGAGGAGACCTACTTCGACGTCGATGATCCGTGGGCTACGAACCAGAAGTCTCCTGCAGACTCCTATCGGGAGAACTATTGCGGGGATCGTGATCTGTTCTTCATGGAGCGGGCCAGGAATGCTTGGAAGCAGACCATCGAGAAGGATGGCTTCGAAGGATCCTTCGACGAGTTCCTGGAGGACTACCACGAGAACGAGGACGACTCTTGCTGCCCGGACTGTGGGTGTGAGGAGTGCGACTGCGAAGAGGAGAATGATGGCCGTGAGGTCATCACTCGTGATGAAGCCAAGGCCCGGTGGCGTGCTGCCGTAGTCGATGGCTCCTACGAAGAATCCTTCGAGCTGTTCGTCGAGGACAAGCTGGTCTGCGACGACGTGTTCGTCGAAGACTGGACCTGGTAGTCGGCACAGAAATGGCTACGAGATATGGGGGGCCCTGTAAGGCCCCTCATGTCTCATACGCTCTCTGCGTGCAGCACCCGGTCAGTTGGGGTATCTGGCCGGGTGCTTTTGTCTCTAGCCCCCAAGAGCCTATACTCATGGACTTGAAATTTCACTTACGGCACGAGAAAGCCGTACTGCCTACGAGGGCCAACTCCACGGATGCGGGACTGGATCTGGTGGCAGCGGAGCGCATGGTGTTTTCTGACAGCGAGGCCTGGTATGAAACCGGACTGGCTGTCGAGATTCCGGAGGGCTTCGTTGGACTCATCGCTCCAAGATCGTCCATCTCCACGACAGGACTGACCCTGGCTAACTCCATCGGAGTCATCGACTCCGGATACCGGGGTACCATCCAGGTTCGATTCCGTCGTGTAGGTGGTCCTCGATACAACCAGTACTACCTTGCCGGAGACCGAGTGGCCCAGCTGCTCATCGTTCCGGTGATCCTCGCCTACCCGGTACTCGCAGAAGAACTCTCCGAGTCAGAGCGCGGGGAAGGTGGATTTGGATCCACAGGGAGGTAATCATGACTAGGCAGCATGGTGATCTTCACCTTGCGGTCATGGAGATCTTCAACAGGATGGGCGATCTGGGCGATTCAGCCTGGTTCTCCATCATGATCCACATGGGCCGCATCACCGTGGAGTTCGGCAAGCACGTCCCTGGGACGACGCTGCGCCAACGCTACGAGATCAACCCTGGTCAGGCGGAAAGGGCAACTTATCCTCTGATCGGATTTGCTATCAACGAAGTCAGGGAGCAATTCCTGGAATACTGCCGCCGGTGGGAGGCCGGAGAAATCGATGTTCAAACTCGATGACGCCTTCGTGGCCAAGTATGCGCATCGGAAACCGCCCTTCGGATTCGGCGCTCTTGGTCAGTTCACCTACCTGCGGACCTACTCGCGGGTCAAGGCGGATGGGACCAATGAAAGGTGGTTCGAGACTGTCCGCCGTGTGGTGGAAGGGACCTACCGGATGCAGGAAGATCACATCAACCGCCACGGACTTGGCTGGGACCCGAAGAAGGCCCAGGAGTCTGCGCAGGAGATGTTCGACCGCATCTGGAGTCTCAAGTTCACCCCACCCGGGCGTGGTCTCTGGGCCATGGGCTCGGAACTGACTGATCAGCGCAAGGTCTTCGCGGCCTTGAACAACTGCGGGTTCGTCAGCACCGAGCACGTCTCCACGGAAGGAGGGAAGCCCTTCGAGTTCCTCATGGACATGTCCATGCTGGGAGTCGGAGTGGGCTTCGATGTCCGTGGTGCCGACACCTGTATGGTGCATCCTGTCGAACACGTCGACGAAGTCTTCGTCATCCCGGATACCCGGGAGGGCTGGGTGGTGACGACGTGCAAGATTATCGATGCCTACCTGTTGAACCACGGAAGACAGCTTCCGCAGTTCGACTACTCGAAGATCCGCCCTGCCGGAACCCCCATCAAGGGCTTCGGTGGTGTGGCTGCAGGTCCAGAGCCTCTCTATCTCCTGCACCAGCGGATCATCCAGGTGCTGGAGAACCGCGTGGGCAACATGCTCACGGCAACGGACATCGTCGACATCATGAACATGATCGGGGCCTGCGTCATCGCTGGAAACGTCCGCCGAACCGCGGAAATCGTGTTTGGTCCTGATACCGACGAGTACCTCGACCTCAAGAACCATGAGGTCAACCCGGAGAGGAATGACTGGAAAAGCGGTTGGGGATGGACGTCCAACAACTCCATCTTCGCCGAGATCGGCCAGGACTATGAGCATGCGGCACTACGCACTGCGCGTAATGGTGAACCGGGCTACGCCTGGTTGGCCAACATGCAGAACTACAGCCGCATGAACAATGGTCCTGACTACAAGGATCACCGGGCCCGTGGTGGGAATCCGTGCCTCGAACAGACACTGGAGCCGTACGAACTCTGTTGCCTGGTCGAGACCTACCCGCACAACCACGAGTCACTGGAGGCCTTCAAGCGGACCCTCAAGTTCGCCTACCTCTACGCCAAGACAGTGACCCTCGGGGCCACTCACTGGGCGGAGACCAACCGGGTTCTGCTCCGGAACAGGAGAATCGGCACCTCGATGACTGGCATCGCCCAGTTCATCACTCAACGAGGCCTGTCGACTCTCCGCAACTGGGCGGAGTCCGGCTACGAGACCATCCAGTACTACGACGAGGTGTACTCTGACTGGCTGGCGGTGCCGCGATCTATCAAGACCACGAGCATCAAGCCGTCAGGTACCGTCTCTCTGCTCGCTGGTGCGACTCCTGGGTTGCACTACCCGGAGAGCCAGTTCTACATCCGTCGTGTTCGTGTGGCTAAAACAAGCCCTCTGCTGGAGCCCTTATTCAAGGCTGGCTACACCATGGAGCCTTCGGTGAACGACTCTGGTACCATGATTGTCGAGTTCCCTGTGAGCCTCGGCAACAACATCAGAACGGTCAACGAGGTGTCCATGTGGGAGCAGCTTGCACTGGCGGCCTTCCTGCAGAAGCACTGGGCGGACAACCAGGTGTCGGCAACGATCACCTTCAAGCCGCATGAGGCGGATCAGATTCCCCACGCGCTGAACTACTACCAGTATCAGCTCAAGGGAGTCAGCTTCCTGCCCAAGCTCGAATCAGGTGGGGCGTACGCACAGATGCCCTACGAAGAGATCACGGAAGAGAAGTACTTGGAGATGGCCGCAAAGCTGCTCCCAGTCGACTTCGACAGCATCGTAGAAGGTTTCCAGAAGGCTCCTGAACGGGGCTGCGACGGAGAAGCCTGCGAGCTGCCAGGTCTCTGATTCACCGGTGGGAGAGGCGACTCTTCCACCGAGTGAGATGTCACATCTGACATACCAAAAAAGATATGAACCAATCCACACGCACTCTGCTGATCTTCCTGTGGCGCACCTTTGTGGTGTTCCTGGGACTGGGCCTCATGGTCCTGATCGGCCTATTCATCCTGGGGTGCCTGTCATGATCTACCTCGATGTCGAATACTGTCCCGGGTACTCCTGTGCCCGCGACTGTGTCCGCCCCAACGGCAATCCTGACAAGTTCTCAGGCAACATGAAACCGGACATGGATGGTCACTGTGACTACCTGTTCAAACCAGAGGAATACGAAGCATGGAAACGTACGTCACCGCAGACACCCACTTCTTCCACCGCAACATCATCCAGTACACCGGACGCCCCGTCCCTCTGACGGATGAAGGGGTGGCTGAGATGAACGAGCTGATGGGAGACATGCTGCAGGCGTCGTGCAGGGCAGGAGACACTCTCTACCATCTCGGCGACGTCTACTTCGGCGGCAAGGAGAAGGGCGAGGACGTGGCTCTGCACCTGTCAAGGTCGGCGTCCAGGAAGATCCTGGTCATCGGCAATCACGACAACCTGCGCAGTTGGCCGGACACTCTCCTGGGGTGTTTTGACCAGATCCTTGACGCCAAGATCCTGCGAGTCAAGGGACTCCCAGTCGAGGTCTTCATGACCCACCGGCCCATGATGATCGACGAGTTCTGGAAGGGCGACGTCGTCAACCTCCACGGACATGTCCATGGAGTCACCCCCAACCCACCAGGCCGTCTGGATGTCGGAGTAGATCCTGCATGGAAGTACTTCGGTGTCCCCCGCCCCTTCGAGCTGAAGGAGGCGATCAGGATGGCACTGGAGAACCTGCCACCGACACACCAGGTCGGGGAGAGCAAGCCGTGATCACACTTGAAGTCTTCGTGTCCATCGAGACCTTGATCGGTCTGGGACTACTTGTCCTGATCACGCTCTTCTGGCTCTCCATCTTCGCCTACCTGGGCATTCGTGACTGGTGGTGGGAGTTCAAGGAGAGGAAGGGCTGGCAGGACGAATACCGACGGAGATCCCGTCACAAACCACGATAACCATGCCACTGAAACGACTAGCCATCTCGGGTGACTGGAGCGCTCACCCGCTCTTCGAAAATCCCAAGGGTGGCTATCTCGTCTACACTGACGAGTTAAAAAAGGAACTGGAAGCGGGACTGTCCATGCGGGAGATTCTTGGCAACCTCTGTTACAAGGATCCCCGTAATCCTCTTTTCGAAACTATCTATGGGTGGATGATGGACGACCCAGAGGAGGAAACCCCAACACCAAGAGAGAACTGTGCCTGCGACAACTGCTTCTACGGCAGGGATGCGCTGGCCCAGGAAATCATCAGGCTGAAGAGCCTACTCGATGAAGGATCGACTCCTGAAGATCCGGTTCCTCCTGTACTGCCTGGTTGACACCCGTGGGCAACCCAACCATCATCACCCTTCGTCCCTCCAATCCGGTCCACGGTCTCTGTGAGATCGTGTGCCGGAGAGGAGGGAAGACTCTCCACGTCGTCAACAGGCTGAACTATCCCACCTTGTTGTGGGCCCAACGTCGTCTCAACCTCCCCGACCCCTATGAAAGTACGCCTAAGGGACCTCCTCGACGAAGCCATTGAGAGCGGTCTCCGCGGCTTCTTCAACCGTGTCAACAAGCACTCCAGGTACATCAAGTGGGAACGCACCCGATACGTCGGGAATGCCTTCGTCTACGAGAAGGTGCCTGACGGAGATGTTGATCGGCACATCGCCGAGGTCGTCGACAACGCCATGCGGCGTATCACGGAATCCATCGATGAGCGCTTCACCTTCCACGACGAAGAGCCCATCCCTATTTGTCCGCACTGCGGAGAACCATTCAAACCCAACTCTGATGAACAGAACAGTCAAGGGTGACCTGCTCGCCCTATTCCAAGCTGGTCACTTCGACGTCATCGTCCACGGCTGCAATTGCCGTGGTATCATGGGCGCTGGCATTGCCAAGCAGATTGCCCAAGCCTACCCGGAGGTGCAAAGAGCGGATCATCTGCTCTGCACCCAGCACGGAGTAGTCGCAGGCTCGATCCTGCCTGTGCCGGTTCAACACGGAATCCTTGTCAACCTCTACACCCAGAACCTTCCTGGGGCCAATGCCCAGATCTCGTTCATCGAGCACAGCTTGGACGCATTGGCTTCATGGCTCATCTGGACGAACCCCAAGAAGTTCGTCATCGGGATCCCTCAGGTGGGATGTGGGATCGGCGGATTGAAGTGGGAGGACGTCAAGCCGGTCTTCGAAGATCGGTTGTCCGGCCACCATCTGGTGTTCGTGGACTACGAGCCCCAGAAGATCGTGAGGCCTCCGTCCCTTGGGCCGATCTTCGTCAACAAGGAGAATCCGATAGACGTCTCCGCTCCCATCCAGTGGAAGGAGATGACAGACCGGAATATCCCAGTGGAGTTCGATCCTGAAGACCAGTGGGAGGTCGATGATCTCCATGCCCGGCAGATCATCTCCACCAAGGAGGCCAACGAGATCAGTGCCAGGCTCGCTGGGAAACAGGGGGTTCTTTCCGTTCTCCCTCCGCTGCCAGACGGGCTTACGGCAAGCGATTTGATTGGAGGTGAGTCATGACCCTTTCGGCCATGAGCACCTACATTTCACATCCGAGGATGGAGAATGAGGGATCTGGTCCAGGATTTGCCTTTTCGTGTGTATGACCACGTACATCACACATCAGGTCCTGGGTCCCCTCAGGGTGGACCATGAGGAGGGAGAGATGGAAGCCTTCTTCCCAAGCGGCCACCCATTGTGCGCGGCCCTTCTGGAAGAGTACGGCAACGAGATCCTGTCGCTGGCACGCGGCGATGATTCCTTCGAGTCTGAACTGGACTTCGATGAGGACGAACAGGAGATCCGGCTCTCTCCCTCCTCGGTCTACCTACTCTGAGTAGATAACCCAACAGTCCGAGTAAGGACTGTCATCTTTCATGGACCCGAACTATACGTCGGATGCCGCACAGGTAGCCAAGGTCAAGAAGACCGAGGAGATTGCCTACGACATCTACATCCGAGCCACGTCCTCTGGACGCTTCCGTGGACCCTTGCAGGGGATCCAATGGATGTCTGAGCGAGAGGTACCAGCAGGCAAGAAGCCGTACTGGAGCATCGCCCTCTCGTGCCCTGCGACCCTGGACATGGTCATCCGTGTCTACGGGCCTTCCTTCTTCATCGTAAATCGCAACGGTAACTGGACGAAGCACAAGTCACTGCAGGAGATACTGGACCTTCTGCAGGATCCGTTCCAGGGCCTCTGAGACTTGCCGCACGGCAAGGTTGGTGAGACGGGGTCCAGCGAGGGGACTCTCCGCATCCGCGGGGGGTCCCCTTTTTTCAGCCTCCTGTCACGGATTTTAGAGGTCGCCCCAGTTGACGTCGTGGGTACCCATGTACCACATCTTGTAGCCCTGCGTCCCAATCGGGAAGGCCTTCATCCACTTGTACCAGGGATCCAGACCGGTGTACTCCTCTCCCTTCCGGATGTAGGCAATCGATGAGGACATGGCCGCCTGGAAGTCCGCAATGGTCTTCATGGCAGGGATCGAGTTCTTCGAGATCTCCAGCATGGTGTCCGGAGAGGCGTAGAACACGATGTCCGCCTCGACTCTGTACAGCTGGGAGATCAGGATTCGGGCAGTTGCAATCCCCAATCCTTCTTCTTCCTCGTCGTCGTCCTGCAGACCGGCCTTCAACATGACCGTCAAGGCGGTCAACGCGATGTAAAACTGGATCTCCATGATGTTGGACCGCATGTTCTGCATGTCCAACTCACTGAGCGGCTTCCCTTCGATGGCCAACTGGCCCTTCTTGTTGAGCAACATGCGCAGCATGAGCTGGGCTGTCTTGCCTGCACCATGCTCCCGGGCCAGGTCACGGTAGGAGAGCCAGCGACCCTTGATGGTGCGGCCAAGCTGCTGGTCGAAGTGCTCGTGGGCAAAGCGCCACTCGAATCCTTCAGCCATCCAGGACCGGAACATGAGGAGCATGCGCCCGGCCACCCACTTCTTGGCCTCGACCAGGGAGTTGGGGTCGTAGTTACCGTGGAGCTTCTTGTTGACCCCAATGATGCGGTCACGAGTCTTCGTGAACTCGTTCTGCTCATCCGAGTCCAGTCTGAACTTCCACTCCGCCGGTTGCGGGCCCATCTTCTCGACGTCCCACTCTCCTTCGTTGGTGAACGCGTCCCACAGGGAGACTTCGTTCCCATCCTTGTCCTTCATCTTCTGGTGCAGGAGCTGAGCCACGACAGACGTGCCCTGCAGGAAGAACTCTGTACGGCGCTGGACTTCGAAGGGATTCGTGATCCAGCTGATCTTCTTGAACTTGGCCCGCTCAGCGTTCTTACCGTAACCGATCTCCGTGATCTCGAAGAGGACGTCCAGCAGCTTGATGATCGCCGCGGCCTTGGACTTGGGATTCGTCCGGGCCTTGAGCATGATCCGAGTGGCAGTCAGCAGCTCGGTCTCGTTGAAGTCGACGTTGGCCGCCGAGTGGATCACGTTCGAAAGGACACCGAAGCCGACGTTGGCGATGCCTGCTGTCAGGTTCCAGCCCATCCCCTTGGCTTGCGTGAACTTCAGCAGGTTGTCCAGGGACTTCCCGACGGAGAGACGACGACCATTCAGCTCCAGGTACTGCTTTTCCAGCGCTCCCCGGGCTTCCTTGTAGGCCTTCTCATCGATGGTGCCCTCGTCACGCTGCTGGTCCAGCAGGTTGGCCTGACGTCGGATCTCGGAGGCCTGCCGGGACTTCTTGTGGTTGGTCAGCGGATTGAGGGAGTAGACCGCGGTATTGGTCACCCACTCGTCTTCCTTCCTCTTCTGGCCGTACAGCATGCCATCGATAGCGTACTGGACCATGTCCTTGAGGTGGGTACGTCCATCCCGACGGGTCACCAGTTTGCCGGTGAAGTCGTAGACAGGGCTCCCACCACGACGACGTGCCTCCTCAGCCTCATTCACGATGCGCTGGGCCAGCAACACCTTGTCCTCGACCTGGGACATGTGGTGGTAGTTGATGGACATGCCAGCAAACATCTCCATCACACGCACGATGTCGAAGCTCCGTCCATCCATGGCCTCCTGGACCCTCTTGGAGAAGGCTTCGTCGCTTTCCCCTTTTTTCCGCCGCACATTACCGTGCTGGATGAAGCCGACAGGAATCTTCCTGATCTCGTCACCGGTGGCCGGGTTCACCGTCTTCCGGGCCTTCTCCTGCTGCTTGCCGAGGGCGACGACCTGCTGGTCCACGAAAGAGCTGAGCAGCTCTTCCCTGGCCTGATCAAATCCGCCCTTCATGTCGAGGTCAGCCCAGCTGCCGTTCCCGAGCACCCGCTCGGTCAGTGTCTTCTGGACAACGGGAAGGAATCCTGCACCCAGATCCCGGGTCAGACTGGAGGGCAGGTACGAGAGGAGGTTCGAGGACAACGTGAGGACGTAGTCCAGGAACTCGCGCTCCTTCTCCGTGAGGTTGTCGTAGGCGGAGTCGTAGTAGTTGGTTGTCTGTCCAGCTGCGTTGGTCTTTCGCGGGACGTGGACAGCAAACCGGTGGCCGTCGGTGGAGAGATACTGCTTGAGTCCCTTGCCGTAGAACTCAGACATGTACTGTTCCGGGGAGTTGGCCTGCTCCCACTCTTTCATACGGCGCTCCACGTACTCGCTGTTCAGTTCCCGCTTGCCCCCAACGATCTTCAGCTCTGCCGTCCCACCGGTGACCTCAGACATGAACCGAGACCGTGCCTCGTCCTTCTCGTTGAGGTAGTCGGTGTATGCACGCTCAGCATCATCGATGGCGTTGTCCGCGGCATCTGGGCCCAGCTGGTCCACGAGGTACTGCTCGTAGGCAGCCCGGGATGCCGGGTCACGCAGCTTCCGGATGTCGATGGCGATGTCGACGTTGCGCCTGCGGGAGTAGTGGGTCCGGTAGGCAGCCGCGGCCAGAGTGTCCGAAGCCTCAGGAGTCGAGGCCCGGGCGGCGTTGTCCAGTTTGATCTGCAGAGACCACTGGGCCCGGCGGAGATCCTCCAGGTAGGCAGCCGAGTACGGCGTGATCAGGTTGCCTGTCAAGTTGCCCAGCAAGTCCCGCTGCAGAAGCTTCGATTGGTCCACACCCTCCGACATCTCTCCGAGCTTCCTGGAGATCTGGCGCAGGTTCTCGGCCTGGTTCCTGGCAGCACGCTTCAGGGTACCATCGATCCACTGGGCCAGCTTGCTGTCCACCGTGGAGAGGTCGAACAGGGTCCGGCGCAGGAAGCCGATCTCGTACTGAGTGGTCAGCTCACTGGTCGTGACCTCGATGCCAGACCGCCGCATCGTCTTCTGGATGTTCTTGACGATGGCCGCGTTCACGCTCAGCGTGAGACGGTGGGCTTGCTCGGAGATCTCAGAGAAGGTCTCGGCCCACAGGGAGTCTGCAACGTCGTTCCCAGGTGAGAGGAAGGCGCTGGTGGTTTCCCAGGACCACGCATTCACGAGATCGATGGCCAGCCTGAGGCTCTGCTTCGAAGGATTCCGGGAGCTGATGATCTTCTCAGCCCACTGCAGCTGCTCTTCAGCCACCTTCTTCAGCGGATCCAGCGTGTCAGACCAGAAGATCCTGTTCCTCTGGTCCTTCAGCTTAGCCAACTGATCGGTGAACGTAGCCTTGACGTCCGAGTCCTTCGCCGCATCCCTGGCGTCCTTGATCCGGTTGATGGTCAGGTTGATCATCCGCTCCACACCCACGACCTCCTCAGGGAGGGTCATCCGGCGTCTGCGGGTCTTGGACTCCTTCGCCGGTCCAGCTGCAGGCATGGAATGGACATCCGGACGGTGGGACAGGAATGCGTCCACCTCTACCGGACTCAGACCGGAGTTGTTGAGCACACCAGCCAGCCGCACCTCCCCGTTCTCGTCCACCCTGGCCTCACCTGGTCCGGCCAGTTTGAGATCCAGGTACAGGGAGAGGGCCCGGGATGGGTCCCCTACCGTGTTGAGGAGATCCTGGAAGAGGAGTGAGGGCTCTCCGTTGGGAGCCAGAACATCGACGATGGAGCAGCTCATCTACTGACACTTCGTTGTGATGAAGCCTTCGTTGCGCAACTTCCGGAACAGCTCACGCTGCTCCTTGGTCATCTGACGCATGACCACATCAATGGTTATACCGAAATCGAGAGAGGCTGGCATCAGGAAGGGGCTTTCCTCCTTGAGGTCCTGCATGTTCGGCGGCGTGCTGTCTGCCAGAGACTCTCCCACAGAGGGTCGATCAGGCAGGTCCGTCTGCTCTCTCTTCGTCGGCTTGTATGAGTGGGTCTCTCCCTTGTTCACCACCGAGTGGATGGTCACCTTATGGCTGGCCCTCGTGATGGCGGTGTAAAGGATCTGGTTCTTGGCCCGAATGCTGTTGCCGTTGGACTGGCCGAGGATGTTGTCCTCCATGACCACCACATTTGTGAAGGTCTGGCCCTGAGCCTTGTGGGCAGTGATTGCGTACGCAGGTTGAGCGTCCAGGAAGTGTGCCGAGATCTTGTAGAACAGGCCTCCAGGAGCACGCCGTTCTCCAGTGCCCATGGCGTCGGCGACGAACTTCTTGTACTCGGACTCATATCCGGTGGCCACGACAGGGAAGATCTGGGTCTTGCCCTTCTCGTCCTCCACCGTCAACTCCTGCATCATGACACTGCCGACGGCGCTGAAGCGCTCTCCGCGGTACATGATGTGCTCGTTGATGCGGAGAGGCCGCGGCTCAGACAAGGATACGACCTTGAAAGACACCGTGTTCTCGGTCTGCCCGTACTTGGGGCTGTCTCCAACCTGTTCTCCGTTGTACGGAGCGTAGGTGGTGATGATCTCCCCGGGGATGAACCGGGCCTTGGCCGCCTGCTCACCGTAGATCCGCTCACGGATCAGGGTGTTCAGACTCATGACCGACTGAGCATTCGGGTGGTTGTGGTTGTTGAAGGTCACGATGCGTGCCCAGCGCAGAGGATCCGCGGATTCACCCATCCGGGCAAGGTCAGCCAGGTACGCTTCGATCACCTTGTCCACGTCAGACTCGAAGATGATGCCGTTGCCGTCCTTGTCGACCTTAGTCTTCCGGTGCATCATCTTGATGGCACGCAGCTCCGGATTCTTCGACTCGATGTTCTCTGCCAGCAGGTCGGAGATGGGCACAAGCGGGTGGTTCTCACCAGACCGCATGCGCTCCGTGAGCTTGTGGAACTCCTCTCCACGGGCTGCATCGAAAGTGGAGGACTGGATGGCATCCGCAGGATCGTTGGAGATCGGCGGAATCTGCACGTTGTCGCCCATGAAGATGATCTTCGCCTTGGGCTTCATGTGCTTCAGCATCTCCTCCATGATCCCCTTCGAGATCATCGAAGTCTCGTCGATGACGATGACGTCCAGCTTCTCGATGGGGATCCCGTACTGCTTGCGGGCCCACTCGTCGATGCGGAAGGTGCCTTCGACCTCGTCGAGCTTGATACCCAGGAGGCTCGCCACCGTCATCGTCTCCGGGATGGAGTTGCGCAACTGGTTGGCTGCCGCGTGAGAGATGACTGCACCAGCCATGTCACGACCCTTGGCCATCTCCAGTGCCTTGGCGATGATCGTGGTCTTGCCGGTACCACCGCGGCCCACCAGCACGAAGATGCGCTTCTCACCCGAGAGGAACTTGTCCAGCTTCTTGAGAGCCTGGCGCTGCTGCTTGTTGGCCTTGCGCCCGTTCCCGAGGTCAGCGTACTTGGTGTCATCACCGGTGTCAGGAGGTGCAGGCTCCGGCTTCACCGTCGGTGTGACGGCAGGCTTACCAGTCTTCGGCTTCCAGATACCAGCTCCCACCTCTTCGTACCCCTTCTTGGCCAGATGCTCGGCCACTTCCCTCTCGCCGAGGTTGAAGGCCCGCTCACGGTTCTCCTTGCTGTCCGTGATGATGGTCGCACCTGCGGCCAGGGCCCTGTCGATTTCCTCGAAGTCAGGAGCCACACGACCAGCCCGATTACCTTCCGCGGTGATGAAGACCCGGTCAGTTGCCGAGTACGAGCCCACATTGGCCTTGTCACCAGCTGCGTCGGCGTAGGCCTGGCTGGAGGACCGTTCAGATCCACGTCCGATCATCTTGTTGGCCAGGGCGGCCTTGGCTGCGTCCTTGGCAAAGAACGACGTCTTCCGCATGGATCCTGAGAGGTCGACGAAGTCCTGGACCTCCGTCTCTTCATCAACGTCTTCATCCGGCTGCGCATTCCGCCACTGCTTGCCGTTCTGGGGATCGACATCAGGGTTCTGCATGTAGGCTTGGAGGAGCTGCATCTTTCTGTCGGCCTTGCCTTTGTAGCCCACGACATCGTAGGGGTACACCGTCTCCCCGGACCTCCGGAGCATGATCTTGTAGCGGGCCCCATAGTACTGGAAGTCGTCCAGAGCATCGGGCTCAGGCTCAGGAGAGACATCACGCGGTCCATCAGAGGCCGGGAAGACCTGCAGAGACAAAGCCATGGCTTCACGGACTGCACTGTCAACCGGGATGTCCACTCCCATCTGCTTGGCCACACTGGAGATGATGTTGGTCAGCAATTCGATGATGGTGTCCAGCACCGACTTGCCGTCAATCTTCACGTCCTTGATCGACTCCACGAACTCCGGGTTCTCGAACAGGGCCGCCAGGAACTCATACCGGTTGGTCAACGGGTAGAGGACCGTCCGCTCATGGTTGGTCATGGGCCTGCGCTGGTCGTAGGGCAGGCGCATGTTGCGGACCATCTCATTGTAGGCCTCACGGAAGGCAGGATCCGCAGAGAGCGACTCCAGGATACCATCCATGACCTCCTCCAGTCTCCTGACCAGAGGGTTGTTCATGTCCTTCAGGGCAGCGACTGTGACTGCATGGATCAGCTCGTGGACCACGACCTTGTCGGCCAGTGCCGTGGAGTTGATCCGGTTCTGCATCATCACCACTTCGTTGGTGTCAGGCCGGAACTGCCCGATAATCCACTCTTCCGCGGCCACCCCGGGCAGCGGATCACGGATGTCGAAGACGAAGTCATCCGACAGGAGCCCGATGGACGCCTTCAGGGTCGGGATGATGGCCTGCATCTTCGACGACAGCACGTTGTCCAGAGCGTAAAGAGCCCGCTCCTTGCCGGTCTGGGTGGCGTAATCGATGGACGTCAGGTGCCGGACCTCCTGGGAGAACCCGATCTCGATGGTGTTCGGGTTACCAGTCCGATCAGTGTTGCTGTTCGACTTGGATCTTGATGGCGGATTGACGACGCGCTTCTTCGTCTCCTTCGGAACAGGCTTGGCCTTCACCGCCTTGTTGTCCGGGAAAGCCGAGGTGGCGACCTCTGCCCGGGCATCGTACTCGTAGAAGTTCGAGTCACCAAGCAGGTCGACCTTTTCGAAGAGGAAGGAGCCGTCTGCCTGCTCGCCGCGGTTCATCCACAGAGAGGACGCACCCCTGGCCTTGGAGACATAGAAGGCACGGACCAGGCCTCCATCAGGAGCCTTGACCTCGCGGATTCCGATTTCATCCGGATGGATGAGCACCTGGTTGCCCTTCCGGATCCGCTTCATGATCTCCTTGTTCTTCCGGACGTCCTTGGCCAACGTAGGGTTGTGCTGCAGGTACTGCTCCACGAACCGGTGGGCCAGGATGGTGTCGTCCATGGACATGTTCCGAAGCTGTTCGTCGAACTTGACGTACTTCAGGAAGGCCATTGGGATGTGCCTGGCGTAGCTCGTGGGACCAAACCGGCCACCGGTCAGGTAGGCGTAGGCCACTAGATCGTAAGCCAGCTGACGTTGCGCCAGGTCGGGGGAAGTAATCATCCCGGAGAGTGCTCTCAGGATCTCTTCCTCATCGAGCCTGGCGGCCTTGGAGTTCTGGTAGTTGACGAAGTCCGGCTTCCCTTCCGTCCGCGAGATGCTGGGCTGCAGGCGCTGGATGAAGTAGTTCTGCGAGCCCCACTCCGTCTGCTTGGCGGCCTTCACCCGCTTGGCCAGCGAGTTCTCACCCACGGTGAGCCGGGCACGCTCAGCTGCAGCGTCTCCGAAAGAAGTGGTCTGGGTGTAAAATAGGGATCTGGCGCTCGACATCAGGTCCTGGACGTCGTCAGGAGAGAACGCCAGACCGACGGAATCCTCCAGGATCTCCTTCGTCTTCAGGAAGAAGGGCGACGAGTAGGCGAACAGCTGACTGAAGTACTTGTGGCCGTTCAAGAGTGCGTGCTCACCGGCCTTGTAGTACTCGCTCTCGTACAGAGCCTGGTCGAAAGTGATGCCATGGGAATCCAGGTTGGCCCACGCCTCCATCTGGTCCCGCATCTGCGGCATAGACTTGCCTGCTCCGTTGGAGTCAGCGTGCAGAAGAGCCTTGCGGAAGGACCCGAAGTCCTCCGCTCCACCCATCAGGGCCTTGAAGATCTCCAGCACCTGTACCTGGTCGGCCATCAGCTCCTGCTGCTCCTCTGGAGTCAGCGTGTCCCGCTTGGCCCACTTCTCGATCATCTCCAGAAGTTGTCCTTCTGAGAAGGACTTTCCTGAGGCAGATGCACCGGTTGTCCCGGACAGCTCCTCGAACATCTTGCTGATGGTGACGTCGACAGCGTACGCCATCGAATCCTCTGCCCACTCTGTGCGCAGTGAGGATCGCATCAGGGAGATTTGATCGACTGCAGATACGATTGCAGGTTGGGAAAGGAAGCGTGCGATGTACGCCAGGGACAGCGCCTCGCCGTTGTCCGTCTCCAGCATGGCCATGAGACCGGCAACCGGTGCCGTGATCATGTTCAGGTTCAGGAAGCCGAGGAGGTTCTCCTTGGCGTTGTCCACGGCAGCCGACTGCAGTGACGCGATATTCTGAGCCTTGGTCCGGACTTCTCCGTTGTAGTAGCTGACACCGTTCCCGGAGAGCTTGTAGAAGTGCTTGCCACCGAAGACGAAGGCATCGGAGATCGAGGTGCCCATGGGGTCGACGTCGAAGCGCAGGTTGTACTCCTGCAGCACAGACTGGGCCGTCGAGAACAGGGAGAAGGTGGCAACCAGCTCCTTGCCTGCCCGGTTCTTGATGTGGTCGGCGATCTGCTTACGCACGAAGAGCGGAGAAAGAGTCCCGGATTCTCCGCGTGCATCGCGGATCTTCTGCTTCTCCGACTTGAGGTCAGGGCGCTCCAGCGGGAGCATGACCTTCTTCATGACCTCCGGATGCATGAGCACCGCCCAGTGGATATCGGCGTAGACCTGCTTCAGCTGCTGGACCGTCATCTTGTTCGACGGATCCTTCTCCAGAGTCAGTCGGCTGATCTTACCGGTCTCCTTGTCGATCTCGTACTGGGAGAGGTAGGCATAGAGCTTGTCGATGTCGAAGTCGGAACCCATCTGGGCCACGATTTCGTCAGGGACGATGGCCATGGACTTGTAGGCCGGGTCCGTGAAGCCGACGATCTCGAAGGCACCCATGGAGCTGTGTCCCTGGTTCGGGATACGGGCTCCGATCATCTTCAGGACTTCAGGATCCAGCTTCTCGAAGTCGAGGATCTTGTGACCATTTTCGTCCTCGATCACGTAGTCCTTCAGGTTCACGCCCTTGAAGTACCAGGGAACGATGATCTGGGCCGGAAGCACTTCGCCGTTCTTCCCTGTCCGCTGGTGGCGGAGGCGCTGCTTCGGATCATGGTCCTTCACCCAGACGATGTTGGTGGCACCACCGACGGAGTCGAAGCCTGCAGACGAAGCCTGGACCAACCCCTTCCCGAAGACCTTCTGGTGGGTGATGGACCGCTTGATCATCGACAGGAGCAGGGACTCGATCTGCCGTGAGGCATGCGAGAACGCCAGCGGGATGATGAAGGACTGGCCGTCCTTCGTCAGAGCCAGGGACTCGATGTCGGCCTTGGACCAACCGCGGTTCTTGGCCTCCCGGAGGAGGACCTGCTGGACCGTTTTGAGGTTGGTGAACCGGTAGGAGCCGTCTCCGTTGGGCACCAGTCCAAGCTCACGACGCAGGGCTTCATCCCCTGCTTCGAACAGGCGCTTGCGGATGTCTTCCTTCAGGGACTCCAGTTCCTTGCCGGTGTACTCCTTGCTGTAGAACTTGAATCCGGAGACAGACCGGATGCCTTCGAACAGGAGCTTGTTCATCTGGGAGACGGTGGCGATCTCCAGCTTCTTGACCGGCAGTTCCTGCTGCAGACCGAAGCCTGTACGGGACAGGATCTGGATTGCCTCACGTCCGAACTTGATCTCGTCCTTCACCGTACCTGCGCCAGTGTAGACCTTCACGGACTTGCTCACGCCCAGCTTGTCTGCAGAGACGTGAGCAGCGCGATCTACCTTCTCGTTCTCCATGGCCACACGGAGCTTGTCGATCTGCAGGCCCTTCGTCAGCTCAGGTACAAGTGGGATGGACGACGACTTCGTGTAGACGATGTTGTTGATGTGGACCGGGACCTGCTGTCCGTTCACCTCGATGAAGTCCAGGTGCTTGACGTTGACCGTCAGTGGCTTCATCGGCTGCAGGATGATGTCCCTCTCCTCGTTGGTGAGTTCGAAGTAGCCACCGCGGTTGGCCTCGATCTTCGCCAGGATGGAGTTGAAGACCTGCTCGGAGATCCTGCCATAGGAGCGCATCACACGGATGTGCTCCTCCAGGGTGGTGTACTCCTGCGCATCCGTCGTAGTGATCTGCTTGTAGAAGTCGGCTCCGAGGAGCTTGTGGTACGCATCCCTTTCTGCCGAGTCGATCTCCCGGTCGCCAATGGTGACCTTCCGGAAGGTATCGTCAGAGGCCCATTTGCCCTGCAGCACCGGAGCGATGTCCTTGGCCAGTCGCTTCTGGATGTTGTCCAGCGTGGTCTCGACGTCCTTCTTGAAGTGGATCGCCGGATCTCCGGAGATGAGCATGAAGTGCTCGGCGTAGAAGACCGCGTAGTTCAGAACGTAGTCCGCGGCTGCGTACGCGATCTTGTCCTTCGTGGCCTTGTACTTGGCGTGCCGGTCCAAGTACTGCTGGTTCATCAGCGGAGTCACCTCGCCGTCGTCTCCCTTGACGATGACTCCCTGGTCGTGCCACTGGTCAACCGTTGCCTGGATCTCGGCGATGAAGGCGGCCTTCGTCAGACGCTCCATCACCGCCATGGCCTCATCGGTCATGAGCAGAGATCCGTCCGGGCCCCAGACCACCGCGGCATCTGCCGGGGACATCTGGTCCTTGTTCAACCACGGGGACAGGAAGAACTTCTTGGCTCCCTTCTGATAGGCCTCGAACTGGTCACCCATGTTCCCTTCCAGGTGCTCCTGGAAGTAGATGATGCGCTCGGCCTCAGCCTTCACCGCGTTCATCATGATGTCCATCGTGTCTTCGGACAGGTCCACGACCTTGCCCTCCTCGATGGTGACCTTGATGTTCCGCTTGATGAAGCTGACGATGGGGGAGACGGTCTTGTCGGAATGCGTGGGGGTCACGAAGGACGCCATCACTCGGTCCTTTCCAACCCGGGTGTGCTGCGCTCCCTGGAAGAGACCGAGAGCATACAGGTGCTGCTCGGCCTCCGACATGTTCTTGCGCTTCTGGGCTCGACGGGATCCACGCTTCCGCATCCCGTCCATGTATTGCATTGAAAGACGGTTGCGATTGGTCTGGCTCTCCTGTAGCTCCTTGCCCCAGAGGGAGCGGGAGCTGAAGGTGGACTGCATCATCGTCGCCGCATGCTCAGGACCATTCCGCAGCTTCCGGATGGTGGTCGACAGGAGGTGGTTATCCTGGTACGGGTGAACCTGCTTCTTCTCGATGTCCCGATAGGACGGAGTCATCAGGTGATCCGTGTTGTCGGCCACGAACTTGGCCAGCTTCTGGATCCTACCCCCCTTGGTGCCGATCAGAGGATTGTTGACACCGAAGAGGCCGTAGTTTTCCTCCGCATCCTGTCGGTCAGCATCGTCGCCCTCGGTCTCTTCACCGGTCAACTCCTGCGGCTTGAAGCCGTCCAGGAGGTTGCGGATGAAGGACTTGTCCTCCGTCGGATCCAGATGGTACCGCCAGGTGCCACCCATGATCTTCTCGATCTGGCCCTTGAACCGGTAGATCTGTCCCTTCTCCATGGTGATGCCCATGGCAGCCAGGGTCTCCTGGAACAGCTCGACCATGGGGCCTTCCTGCGCCAGGTTGCGAAGCGTTTCCCAGCGCTTGGTGTACCGCTCCTCGATGGCCTTGACAGTGTTCTGATCGATGACCATCTCACCATTCTGGAAGGTCACCAGCGGAGACGTCTGCTGGTTGGTGATCCAGGACTGGATGATGGTGTCGGTCACGGAGTGGCGGTTGCTGCGCATCAGCTTCATCGAGTAGCCGATGATCTTCCCGCCCTTCCATCTCGGGGCCCACGTCACCATCAGCATGTCGATGTAGGACTTCGACATGGCAGTCATGAACTCGGCCTTGATGCGCTCGTCAGCGGTGGAGAGCAGAGTGGCCAGCTGCTGCAGATTCGGATTGCCACTGTCCTGCAGAGCACCCACGTAGGCTTCGAAGTCGGGATCCATCTCCGACAGATAGGCCGTCGTGTTCTCCCAGATGGTGTCGAAGGGGACGTACCTCTGCATGCCCAGGTAGCCGTAGCGCGGGGCAGGCTTGCCGTCCTCTCCGATCATCATCTCAGGTACGCGAGCCATGAACAGGCGCAGCCTGGCAGTGGCTGTGTCCTTGGCCTGGATTTCGAAGCGGGCAGCATCATCCCACTTGGTCCGCTCGTAAATGCTCTCCTCTCCCTCGGCGACGAGTTCTCCTTCCTCAGAGCGCTCTTCCTCATCCAGCTGCTGCTTGACCTGCTCCAGCAGCTCCAGGTTGGCGTCGGTGTGGACGTCGACCACAGCCTCTTCTTCAGTCGGCGTGACCTTCTTCCGGGAGATGCGCAGTCCCAAAGCCCGGAGATTGTCCAGCACCATGCCTTCAATCATTCCCCAGTTGCGGACGATCTTCAGGTACTCGTTGGTGAGAGCAACCTTCCCGTCCTTGTGGGCCAGAGTCAGCTTCTTCCGGAAGGCGTTGTACTCCTCCAGGAAGACCTTCTCTACCTGCGCCTCAGCGTCATCAGACTTCTCGATCTCCTCGAAGATAGCAGTACCAAGCGCCTGGGTGATCCCGGCGATGGTCTGATACTGCTGCTCCGGGGTGAACCCAGGTATCGTGTACTTCCCAAGCTCTTCGGCCAGGACAGTGTCACGCTCTACCTTCTCGGCCAGATAGGCCTCGTAGGCTAGATCCAGTTCATTGTACAACTCCAGGAAGACCTGGAAACGCTGGCGCTCGACGGGGCTATCGAACTCAATGGATTCGATGCCGTTCAGGCATTTCGACATGCTTACACCTTGCAGGTCAGGCGGACATCACCGTTGGACTGCAGCTGTTCAGAGAGGGATTCCTTTCCAACTGCAGAAGGATACGAAAAGAACGGGCTGGTGGACCTGGCTTCGGCAGAGTCTGCGGCAGTCTCTACCCGGCCAGTTCCTTGCTGCTCAAGCTCGTCGTCTCCCATGAGGAAGCTGTCGAGATCTGACGCAACATTTGAGCCAGTCTCTACGGATTCTCCAACAGAGAGGTCATCGACCTTGCTCTCTACCTCTTCATCGACCTGCGGTTTCGTGCTCTCCGGGGGCTTGCCCTCTCCCTTCTGCGGGGTCGGAGTGGCCACCTGGCGCTTCGTCTTACCAGTGGGATCGGCGAAGAGGATGGTGGGCTGCTCGGTGTAGACCCACCGTCCATCCTCCAACTGCGTCCCCTTGATCGTGGTGGAGAAGGCGGCCCGCATGAAGTCGCGGTACTTCACCTTCTTGCCGGTCCACTTCCCTTCGGAGTCACGCCCAACATGGCGCATCGTCGAAGATCCGTTGGCTCTGGCGACGTCGAGGTTCAGGAAGAGGTCTCCCATCATCTCCTGGATCGCCTTGGCATGCAGCAGGGATCCGTCAGGCGCGGTCTCGAACATGTAGCGGAAGGCTCCACCATCCCTGCCCAGACTGGCGTCCGTGGTGTAGATGATGCCTCCACCCTTGGCCGCGCCGTGCCTGGCGATCTTCACATGCCCGGTCTGCTGGCTGAAGTGGAAGAAGATGCGACTGGTGCTCACTTCCGTGTTCCTGAGGTCCTCTTTCTTGAAGGCTCCGGAGAGGAAGTAGTTGACCAAGATGTCGTGCAGTGCGCTGACATCCGCATTGACGTTGAACTTGGACCCTGTTGCATCCGAAAGATCTTTCGTTTCCTGCGCAGCAGACGGAGAATGGAAGATCCGGATCATGTCGAACAGATCCTTGGCTCCGTTGTTACTAGAGTCTGCTACAGTTGGCAACCAAATCGGGGCCGCGATGAAGAGCTGCTTGCCCTTCTCATCGGCAGCGCTGGTCGGGATGAGGATGCCTGGCTGGCCGGTTGGGAAGACCTCCTTGTTCACCAGCTTCTTGGTGGTGGGGTCTTCTCCCTCACGGAACTGACCGTTGACGGAGACCACGAACTTGACGTCGTCCCCGGTGTTCTCCGCCAGGCTCCGACGCTGGGTCACAGGACGTCCGTTCTTCATGACGATGTTTCCGTCGGCGTCGTGCAGGTAGGACTTCGAAAGGTGACCGATGCCATGGTGCAGGACCACGGTCTCGGCGCTCTTGTTCTCCCAGATGTACCGGCGGATCTTGCGGATGGCCTGACGCTGCTTGGTCCAGTTCCCTTCGGTGTCGGCGATGTTCACCGGGGTGCCGTTGTCATGACGGTCTACCCAGTTGACATCGTGGACCCAACCGACGGTCTTGCCCTTGTAGACGATGCGCATGGGCGCATGCATCCAGCCATCCTCTCCAGCAGACAGGCTCTTGTACGTCTCTCCCGACTTGGGATCCACGTATCCAAGATCCAGCTCGATGGTGAGGCCGTCTCCAGGCTGAAGCTTCCGGTAGTCCAGAGTCTCCGGAATCAGCATGCTGCTCAGCTCTTCGCCGATGTCCACCTGCATGATGGTGCGCTCACCGTTCTCATCGGTGATGACCTCCTGGCTCTCCTTCGTCTTGTGAGCAAAGGCCAGAGCGCCATCGACAACCTTCTCTCCGATGACCACGGTCTTCCCGTCCTTGGTCTTCTCCGTGGTGGTGTCATCCCGGGGATCCACGTCGTCGTCGACGTCGTCCTGGGAAGAGTACCGGTTGATGATGGGTGGAGGGGGAGGGGCTGTTCCCTTGTCCCCGCTCTCGGTGGCGTCGTCCTGGTTCTTCGAAGTGGTCTTGCGCTTGGCGTCGAGCAGCCTTTTGATGTGGGCCTTGGCCTCCTTCACGAACTCGGCATCCAGACGGAAGGATCTGGCCGCCATGCCGAACACATCGTTGGCGTCCATGTAGTTGTCCTGGCCCAGGATCGAGTCCAGGACTTCCTGACGTTCCTGCGGATCCACGAAGTCCTTGACCTCGAAGACTTCCTCGTTGCCCTCTTCGATCCTGCCCTGGCTTTCGAGAAGCTTGTCGACTTCACGAGCCTGATCCCGCTCACGCTTGATCTCATCACGCAACAGCTCAGCATTGCGCTTCTCGATCTCGTCAGCGAGGTCCGGGTTGTTCTCAGGGTCGATCTTGGTCTTGATGTTGTCGAGGACCTTCTTGGTCGGAGCCGCCTTGATCGCCTCCTTCACCTTCTCCTTCTGGAGCTTCTGCAGACGATCCAACTCCGCGTTGAAGGCGTCGGTGAACTTCTTGCGGCCCTGACGAGCGGTCACAGCCTTCAGAGAGGACGAGATCTCTTCCAGGTCGGAGGAGAGTGCTGCCCGGTCACCCTGAAGGGTCTCGACAGCTTCAGCGTACGACTTGTTCTCCGCCAGCCACTTGGACAGGTTGGCCTGGGCCTTGGCCTGATCTCCATCAGCTGCGGCGGTCATGGCTTCTTCGATGACCTTGCCGCGCTTCGAAAGATCTTCCTCACGACGCTCCAGTCCACCGACAGCCATCCGGATGGCGGTCATGATGGAGTCCATGTCGTAGGTACCGTACTTGGCCTGGAGTTTCTTGCGTCCCTCCTCGGTCTCCATCAGCTTCTGGATGCTCTCCAGCTTCTTGCCGAGGACCTCGCGCTGCTTGACGAGCGCTTCCTGTTCCTTCTGGATGTCCAGGACTTCCTGGTAGGTGGTCTCGGTTCCATCCAGGCGTGCCATCCGGGACTGGACTTCCTTCAGTGAAGCCAGGTCAGCATCCACTTCCTTCAGCTGATCAGTCAGGGAATCCCTCTGGACCTCGGCCCCGAAGATGAAGTACGGAAGACGGGACAGATGCTCGTCGTCCTGGAAAGCGTACGTGTCCTGAAGTTCGTTCCAGCGGTTGGTCAGCTGCTTGGTCTTGGAGATCCGCTCCTGAGCCATCTTCTTGTAGTAGAACTTGGACTCAGGCCGGGTGTCCCAGCCAGCCTCTTCCGCCTGCTCTGGAGTCATCTTGGAGATCTCTTCGAAGCCGATCAGAAGTTGCTCTTCCATGCCGGAGGTGATGCGGTCCTCGGCGATGGTGTTGAAGAGGTCGTTGCGGGCCTTGTTGTACGCCGTCACGTCGCCCTTGTCTGCAGCATCCTTCATGCGCTGACGGGCATCAACATGGGCGTCGATCTGCTTGACGAGGGCGTTCCTGGTGGCGACCTGCGCCTCACGGATGGCCGCACTCTCCCGACTTGCGCGGAACTCCAGCCTCTTGTAGAGGGCAGGCTTCTTCGCTCCGTCACCCTGCTCCAGCTTCATCGAAGGGGCCAGCCCGGTGACAAGAGCCTGTCCTGCACCCCCGATGGAACCAAGCGTTGCAGCAAGGGCTGCCTGGGGAGTGAAGATGGTGTCAGCAATGCGCTCACCGAGAGACCGGTTGTCAGCCAAACCCATGGCCTCCTGACCATAGAACAGACCTTCTGCCCGGGAGACTTCGTTGACGAGTTCCTCAAGCGCTTCCTGAGGAGCTTCACGCCCGGCCTCATGCAGGAGCCGAGCCATGAATCCCTGAGTGGCTGGGTTCTCCTTCAGTCGGACTGCCCACTCCGTCATGGTCTCACCGGCGTTCCTGGCAAGCCCGGCCTGGGTCAGGGCACGCTGACTACGCAGAGGACGGAAGAAGGCCATGGTACCGGTCAAGTTCAGACCGGTGTTGACGATGGTGTTGATCCTGACGGTGTGTGCGGCGGCCTCGGCAGCATTCAGCTTGGCGATCTCGTACGGAGTATCGTCGGTGATGCCCTGCTCCAGGACCTGCTTGTAGACGTCCGCTGCCTCCATGGCTCCTTCGGAGTACGCCAGTCCAGCCGCAGTTGCACCCGCGGCCACGCCTCTGGCGGCCTGCGTTCCCTTGGCCATGAATCCGGCCATGCGTGCAGCACCGGATGCGATCTTCGAAGTGGCAGTGGCCAGGCCTGCGCCGAGCACGTAGAAGGAGGCAATGGACTCGACCAGACCTTCTCCGTTCTCCACCCACCAGGCGAAGTCGCCAGGATTCCAGACCTGGGACGGATTCTCACGATAGACTGGAAGGGCCTCGTTGACGGCTTCCTTTCCTGCCTGCGCCATGTCCGTCAACCAGTTCGAGTAGTCCCCGTCCTCTCCAGTGATGGTGTTGTAGACCGCCGGGATGTCCAGCAGGATGCCTGCTCCTTCGGCGATGCCCAGGATGGCATTGGGGATGACCCGGCCAAGACCATGGCCAAGCTGCTCCGTCCAGGACTGGTTGCGTGCCCGCACCTTATCGATGTCCTGGAACGGAGAGATGTACTCCATGTAGTCGGCGTAGTCCTCCACATTCCCAGGTCGGGTGTAGGCGCTGGGGCCGAAGTCAGGGGCCAGTGGATCGTACGACGAGATCCTGGTCTCAGCATCTTCCTGTCGGATCCTGGCATCCACGAACTTGTCGAAGTCCTTGGGGTCCAGCCCCTTCTCTCCTGACCGGAACTGGCGGAAGTTCTCCAGAGAGACAGAGAAGGCCGGGGAGTGCTGGTCCGCGTCTGCAGCCAGCTTGCCACCGATTCCCACCCACGTCTCACCTGCGATCTCAAGGGCCCGCTCGTAGTTGCCTTCCCGCAGGGCATCGATGGCTCCCTTGTCGCTCAGCAACTGGATGGCTACCTGGTCCTGCTCCTGCGGAGAGAAGCCAGTGATGCCAACCTTCTCTGCGAACTCATCCCAGGTGCCCTTCAGGAACTGGTAGGCACCGGCTGCAGTGGTGCTCAGCTCGGTGCCGGACTTCGTCTTGAACTTCTTCGAGATGTTGGGGTGGGCGTCGTAGCCCTCAAAACTGTCCCCACCGTACAGCATGTTGTACGCTGACGGATCATTCGAAGACTCGACCTCCCGGATGGTGGCCAGGAGAGCGTTCAAGTCCTGCGGATTGACCCCATCGATAGACGGAAGCTGGCCTGCAGCTGAGCTGACGAAGCCAGTTCCGAAGCTCGGAGAGTCGGTGAGGAACAGAGGTGCGGTCTTGCCGAGCTTGACCGGGGGATCAGACGACGTGGGGTTGTTGTCGATCTGCCCAGTGGCGTCAGTTTGATCCGTCAGGAACAGGGGCGGTGCTGGCATTCTGCTGAGGTACTATGCTGCCAGTCTGCAAGAAGAGACGGCGGCGGGCTTCAAGTTCGTGTACAAGATCGCTCTCTTTGCGGATAACTGGCTGCTGCCCCGGGACTTCGATGGCGAAGGTATCTGCTCCCGTGCGGCGGATGACAGCTCCGTCTCCCCAGACGTTCTGTCCACCGATGATGGGCTCTGTCCCACGGTTAGTGGGGATCTGGTGGAGCATCCACCCGACCTCGGTGGCGTTGGTGGACTGAGAGACAGAGTCGTTCCCGGCCAACATCTGACGGAAGGCTGGGACATCCTCCACGAAGTAGGTGTACTTCTTGGCCTTGTCTCCGGTGCCGACCTTGGCCACCACCTGGTAGCCGATGGTGCCGTCGTTCAAAGCCACCGGCTGAGAAGTCCAGCCGTACACTTCCGCGGCGAGAGGCTTGTCGCCGATCTCCTTCTGCTCCACCTCCTTGTTGTGAATCAGGTCTCCTTCGAAGACCCGGGATCCAGAGAACAGGTTGAGGAAGCGCTCGATGTGAGAAGCGTCCTCGGCCTTCCTGGGCACAACAACAGGAACGGAGCGCATGCCACGCTCAGAGAGAATCTCGTCGGTGGCCTTCTGCATCCTGTCGTTGAGTTCTCCTTCTTCGGAGGAGAGTTTGCCCTTCCACTCGTTGTAGTCGCGGATGTAGTCCTTCTCGGTCTGGGAGAGGCGGTTGTACCAGGAGTAGTAGCCGGGCTTCATGCGGTCGCCACCCTCTGCCTTCCACAGGGCCCTTTCGTTCTCGACGATGTCCTCGGCGACACCCGGAGGACGAGTGGGCTGCTCAGCACGAAGGGCGTCGACCCTGGCCATCTGTTCATCCGTGATGCCTGCCCGGGCCTGGGCTTCGTCATCCAGGACGTTGAGGCGGCCCATGTCCCAGTCCAACTTGTCGCGGTCCAGGACTGCCAGACGGTATTGCGGAGAGTTTGGATCCAGCTGGGAGATCTGCTCGTCCACCATGGCCCGCTGGTTGGACAGCGTGGCCCGGGCAGAACCGGTGTTGGTACCGCCGCCTGCGATCACGCTGAAGTCAGAGAACATTCCGCTGGTCGGGATCAGCTGGCCTGCGAGGTTCTGCTCATCCCGGGCTTCTCTCAGCTGCTTGGCACGAGCAGCAACAGCATCCTGATGATTCCAGTAGGCCTGGTCCGTGGTGATGTTGCTGCCGCTCTGGTCTCTGAAGGCCATGCTCAGGAAGGGAGAGATGGTCCGACGCATGTCATCCTCGATGAAGTTGCGCCGCATGAAGCTCTCGGCGTTCTTCTCGATGGTGGCGTACTCTTCGTCCAGCTCAGCCTTCCGCTGGGCCTTCTGATCCGCGGTCAGGGAGGTGTCGGCGTCGACCTTGACCTTCTCATCTTGGATGCGCTCGTACTGCGACCACGCGTACTCGGCCTCAGGATCTTCTCCCATGCGGCCACGAGTGCGCTCAAAGTCACGCTGCTGTTCAGCACGGATGGCAGCGTTGCTCTCCAGCAACAGCTTGCCTGCCTCAACAATCTTCTCCGGGGACAGCTCCTTGAGCTGCTTCTTGATGATCCGGCCTCCTTCCGTGCGGACATCCACCAGGGTGTCTGGGGTGAGCTTGTCGTAGAAGTCCTGCAGGATCTTGCGCCGATCCACACGCGTGGTGAGCACCGGAGCATTGAACTTCGCGTCCCGCCCAGAAGCCAGGGCAGCACGGGGCTCGTTGAGGAAGTAGGAGACGTCATCCGGAGTCAGAGCTTCCGGGTTGTCTGCCATGATCTTCTCGATCTGCTCCCGCCTGTCCTGCACCAGCGAGTAGTTGGCGTTCAGGTTCTGGAAGTCCTGGTTCATCTGGTTGGCCAGACGACGCAGCTTGGGCATGGCGTCGATGTAGTCTCCGCTCTCAGCCAGGGTGGCCATCTCATCGTTGGCCCGCTTCAGGGCCTCATCAGCGAATGCCTGCTGTTCAGGAAGCACCTTCTGCGCCAGCTGTTGACGCAGGAGATCGAGCTTGTCCGCGGCGGCCAAGCCTTCCGCTTGACGAGCATCGAACTTGTCCATGACACCGGTGATGATCTCCACCGGCGTGTAGTCCTTCATCGGGATGAAGGTCTGCTTCGCTGCGGTCGTGTAGGGGGTGATGGCCATCTATCGCTTCGGTCTGAAGTTCATCATGGGCCCGAGATTGATCTGGGGCTTGGGAGCAGTGAGCTGCGGATTGAAGCCGCCGTTGATCCCTGGGTTGAAGACTGGGGGACGGTACCCTCCGCCGAAGACGCTGGTCTGATTCATCCGATTCCTCGTCGCTTCAGAGGTACCGGCCTTGGCCACTTCGAGAGCTGTCTGATTGGCTTCTCTCTGCAGGTTGTAGTCTCGCATGGTCTGGGCGTACTGGGATACCCCGGTGGCCGCACTGTTGATGAGATCCCAACGAGCATTCTCCGCCTGCTGACGACCAACCTGATTCTGGTAGTCGGCCTGGGTGTTGAACTGATCGGCGCTGCTGCGCTGACCCGCGTTGAAGGTACGCGCCTGCTGCAGCATCTGCGCAAAGTTGGTCCGATTGCTGGCATCAGCCAGGTCGTACTGTCCGGCCAGGGTTGCACGCTGTCCGCGGAGAGCGTCACGCCGCTGAGCATTGAACACGTCCTGCTGCTGCTGGAATTGGGACTGCATCTCCAGATTTCCACGCCGGGCCTGAGCAAGGGCCGCCAGTCTGCCAGCAGTGCCCATTCCCTGAGTCGCAGTCCGGAGAGCCGCCGCATTGCGGGCGAAGGCTTCCTTGTTGTTGAAGCGGACATCGGCGTGCGTTCCCAGCTCATCCAGACCTGACCGGCTCACTGGACCGAAGTCTGCTCGGCTGGGGCCTTCGATCTGCTGAGCCTGGATCTGCTGCATCACGGGAGCGCTGGTCGAGGAGAAGATGCCTCGACCAAGGTTCAGAAGGCTGGGTGCCAGACTGGCGATTGTCCCACTGTTGTTACCAAGCCAGCTGCCAGCCGCGGAAAGCCAACCCCCACCCGCGTACTTTCCATCCGCAGGCATACGGCCAGTCACACGTTCCTGCAGCTTCGCCAGGTTCTCCACCCACTCCTCTCCAGCCCCTCTCTGGACGCCGTTCTTGTGGTACTTGGCGAAGGTCAGGGTAGAGCCAGGGACAGTATTCATGTTCGAAAAGACGTAGTCCTTGTTGTAGACCCTGTCCATGGTTTCCCCGCCCTCGACTTCCACGTTAGGGCTGAGACGGATGCCTCCGTTCTCGTGGGAAGGTCCCTGGAACTCCACAGCTCCACCGCGCAGACGTCGCAGGGCTCCGCCAGTACGGTAGGGGAGGGCCCCACCATAGCGGAATCCGCCGCCGACGGATGCGCGTGCATCAGTCCGACGGGCATGCATCTGCTCGATGTGGGACTGCATCGTCTCCTGCAGCGCCTCATCGGTGACCCCAGTAGCGGCAGCGGCGTCACCGGTACCGGCCTGCACCTGCTGCTGGGCCTGATCCTGAGGGGAGCTTCCACCACCTCTATTCATCAGACCAGCAACGAGAGGGGCCGCGATGCCACCGACACCTGGGATGAAGGCCGCTGCTACGGGAAGAGCCACCTTGGCAACGCTGCCAACGGCTTTCCCTACCGACTTGAAGAAGCCGCCGAGACCGTACTGGTTGACGACGGGCTGGCCTCCGTACATGTAGTTTCTGGTGTAGTTCATCTCTTTGACTGGCGAGTCACGAGTTGCGCGTGGAAGATGTACAGCAAATCGTTGGCCGAGTTGTCCAAAGTCAAGCGAACCTTGTGCCATCTATCAATAAGACGCTTCTGGTAAGCTGAAATCTTGGATGCCCCGTACCTGCGATCAGCTGCAGCTGGGATGTTGAGGGTGTCTCTGCCTACGTTCATACGCCAGAAGCCACGATGCCTACGAGCGTTGCCAGTGGCGCTGGAGAATGTAACGGTGGTGTCGATGGGAACAGTTCCCGTGTCCTGGTAGGAGTTCGTGACCCGATAGGTGCTGAACGTCTTGCTCATGCTCTCGACGCCAGCCGTATCAACTACGGTCTCCATGATCAGGTAGGCAATCTGCTTCTGCTTCCCTGGAGGATCGTTGTCTACGAACTCGACGTAGGAGTCGTATTCAGTCCCGTAGAAGTTCCCGTAGTTGCCGACGTGGTGTCTCCAGATCTTGGAGGCCTCCACAGAGTAGAGCTTGTTGGGGGTACCGAAGTACCAGTGAGGAGTGTACGAATGGAAGCTGGTCCAGTACCCGGACGCGAGGTCCATGGACAGCGTGGCCTCGGTGGTGCCGTCGTACCCGGTGATCAAGAGACGCTCCTCTGCCGTGTCCTCGACCAGGTGCAGGATGCCCAGGTTGTCGAGGTTCTCTTCCATCCAGTACGTGAGGCCGCCGGTGACATCCGTCAGACCTCCGTCGGAAAGCTTGTAGATCCGCTTGGCCAGTCTGTCGATCCAGAAGTACCCGACTCCGGTGACCACGGCGGCCCTCTGATCCTGGAGTCCACCAAGTCCGATCTCCGTGGACCCCAGCTCAGTTGGCTCGACGGAGAAGATGTCACCGGATCCGATGAAGGCTCGGATGTCGCTGAAGCTCAGCTCTTCCTTGCCGCGGGTACGGTAGAGGCCGCGCTGCATGTGGGCAACGATCACCGAGCCCATGTTGGCCAGGTGGATCAGCTCTCCACGCTGACGCGGGAAGTCCTTGTAGTCGTCGACCAGGAACTTGCGGAAGTGGTCCTTGATGCTGCCGTCTGACGCCTGAGATCTCACAACCCTGGTCGGGTAGGACGTGGGGTCGGGCTCACTGCTGTCGTACGGCACAGCCACCTTCCAGTCCTGCTGGGCCGAGTACTCGTTGTTGTAGGAGAACGGGTTGTCGATGTCGAACTTATCTCCACCATCCGGATAGACACCAGGATCGATGAAGAGGGGCCTGGTGGTCTTCGGGTAGTAGACCTCCCACTCCAGGTCACCGGTGTGGCGCATTCCGATGTTGTCGTCGGACTCCACGATGACGTCGTGGGAGTGGGTGGTGGTCGTACCCAGTCCTTCGTCCATGTGCTCCTTGAAGGAGTACGGCACGATGAAGGTGTCGCCACCGAAGATGTTGCCGGTCTGGTTGGCCGCGTGCCAGACGGTGAGGCTGTCGAAGGGCTCGTTCTCAGCTTCCACCGTCTCCTGGAAGTACCCAGTCCAGACTAGGGCCTGCTCCGTGAAGCTGTTGTACAAGTCCAGCTTGAACGAGCAGAGGTTGACCATGTGGTTCGACTGGGTGTTGTATCCAGACACCACATTGAAACCCATATCTCCGCTCTCGGTGTTGTTGAACACCACGATGTCACTGGAGCAGGTGAGAGTGATCTCTCCCACGCCAGTCTTGGTGGCGGTGATCGAGGGGCTCAGAGCAGCCAGAGTTCCGCCATGACTAGCCACCCAATTTGTTGCCGTGGTGTCGAGGTCTGTGTCGAAAACCTCGTCATAGTCCACACCTTCGATCTGGATGGTCACGGTTCCGTTGGTACCGTACAGCGTGATCACATACCCACCACCTGCGATGATCGGGTGCAACTCGCTGTCCAGCTCCAGGAGGATCTTGGAAACGCCAGGATCATTCTGGTAGTACGGGTAGCTGAAGCCGCCGCTGCCGACATCCGTCTGGACCTTGCCTTCAGCGATGTACGTCTTGGCCACTACTGCACGCACACGAGGGATGGCCTCAGGGACGTAGGATCCGATGCCCACACGGGCGCTGGTGGATCCAGCTCCGCCATCTTCCGCGATGAGCGTGTCATCGATGTTGGCCACGGACTTGATGAAGTCCACGTAGGCCAGGTTGATATTCGGGTAGTTGCGGAGCATGTTGAAGGGATGTACCGCACCCACAGTCTGAGACCGGGTGTTGCTCGCCAGCGGATCAGAGGCCTTGTTCTGGCTGTACCAGAACTCGGATCCCGGGGTGGAGCTGTCCACTCCCTGGTAGATGAACTGCCCGGAGTCGATCACCACGCGGTTGTTGTCAGTCCGCTTGGCGTAGTAGACCTTGAAGCCGATCACATCCGAGGCCAGCTCATCAGGGATGGCCACGTTCACCAGCTTGAAGCCAAGCGCGGTGGCGTTGTCATCCGTATCCGTGCCATCGAAGTACGTCGACGAGTAGTTGTCCGGAAAACGATGATGCCGGACCTTCTCACCACGGAGAGTCCGGCCAGTGTTCTGTCCGCTTCCTGCGACCACTTCCCAGATGTCCCAGTCATCCGTATCCGGGTAGTCCTCGTTCGCATTCTCCCAGTAGCCCATGCCGGTCTCGGAGTCCGCGGCACCAGAGAAGTGGAACAGCTTGGCGGTATCGTAGCCACCTCCCGGGATGTTGAAGGCGTCCAGGATGCGCTGGATGTACGGCAGGTTGGCTGGAGTTGCCGCCAGGTCGGTGAGAAGTTGGGCTTCGTTGAGGGCGTAGAACTCGTTGCCGCCACCAACCCCAAAGGCGGTGACGGACAGGCTGGAGATGCCAGAGTAGTCCAGCACCAGCGGACTGTTGTACTGATCTGGCGGAGTGCCGACAGAAAGCGCCGTGATGTTGACCTTTGCGGTGTCCACCCCATCTACCGCGATGACGTAGACGCCAGTCAGGGTGCCGTTCAGGTTCAGGGCTGTGCTCAGGTTGGACGCCAGCATGTCTGGCGTGTCTCCACCGTAGACCTCGTGGTTGACCGTCTCCCCGTAGAAGCTCACGGTGGCGGTGTCGATCAGCTGGCCTTCATCGTCCTCACCACCAGAGAAGTAGATGCCACCACCGTAGCCGTCCATCACGAGACCGTCTTTGCCGCTGAGCATCGTGAAGCTGATCTCGATACCGTTCCAGTCCTCGTTGTTGCCGGTCTTGTTGGAGAAGTACAGAGCGTTGCTGTCCTCGGGATCCTTGTAGATGTTGAGGTTCGTCTTCCAGGCAGCCGGAGGAACGTCGATCCAGTTCAGGAGGATCTCATCGATGATGTCCGCGGGGCCCTGACCGGTCCAGATGGGGCAGTCCCAGTAGGCGTCCGTGGCCAGTGGGAAGCCAAGGGCGGCCAGCGTCGGCGCAGAAGCGATGAGCTGAATCCTCAAGCTGTTCGGGATGGACGTCGTCCAGAGGTCGTTGTAGATCTCGGTCCTGACGGTGGCCGCCGCGATGGAGGAGGGAGCCGAAGACAGGAACCGAACATACCCGTAGGACTTGCCCTCAGCCGTACCCCCAGTGGGTCTCCCCGGAATGTGGAAGGCCTTGGTCTCAGACCCGTCCTTGAGTACCCACGAGAGGTACAGGGCGTAGACCTCGTCTCTCCGGAAGCTCTTGTTGGTGAACGAGAACTGGTGATCCTTGTACCCGAGGTCGTTGACGATGTCGAAGTCCTCGGTGACCGCGTAGACCTGGATATTGTTCGCGTACTTTTGATAGTCGAACTCGCTATCCAAGGTCTCGACGTTGCCCAGGTACAGGCGATCATCGACCTGGCGGAGGGTCTTGGCCTTCGTGTAGTAGGCCGTTGGGATGGCGATCTCTTCCAGGCTGCCGTCGGTGTAGGCCTCGTTGCCGGTGACCGTCATCGTCAGAACACCGTCGACCAGGGAGATCACGCGATCAGGCATCACGCGGACATCAGAGCCGTCGATGAGAGCGACCCTGAGATACGTGTAGTTGGTGTCGACGTTGGTGATCGAGAACTTGATCGCCTTGTTCGTCGGATAGTCATTCGGAGCCCCATCATACTCGTTGGGGAAGTCCGTGTTGGTGTCGTCGTTGATGGAGATGGGATGGGAGACGTAGAACCATCCGGTCTGCGTCCCATCCTGGGTCACGTACGACAGGGCGATGTTGTACGTCCCTGCTCCCAGAGAGCCACCGGCCACCAGTCCTTCGAACTGGAAGTACGGATGCTTCTCGATGGTGGGGAAGAGGGTGAAGCTGTCTGCAGTCCTTTCCGTCCCATCTTCCAGCGATAGGTTCAGGTACCGCGGCGGATTGACGTCGTCGGTCCAGTAGATTAGGAACTCGTCGTTGTGGTTGATCCTCGACGTCATCTCACAGACACCACCGAGGTTCAGCTTGTTGGCCGCGGCCCAACCAGAGTCCGAGAGCACCAGGGAGTACGAGGTGCCGTTGAAGATTCCGATCTGGCTGGAGGTCACCTGACCGAGAGACGTCTGCAGGAACGTCCACCCGGTGCTGCCGCCATCGGCGATCACCAGAGGCTCATCGCAGGTGAAGGTGAGCTGGTTGGACGAGGTCCGCTCCACGTTGATGGGGACGTCCAGTGCTGCCAGCTTGTACCCTTCATCCTCGATCCACTCGTCCAAGCCACCTGAGACAGGAGGGGCGGCGGTGGAGACATACGACGTCCCGTTGATGTCCAGGATGATGATGTCGTCAGGGAGCGCCGGTCCAGTATACGTGAAGGTGAGCACGTAGGTGTACGGAGCCACGTACCGCGACAGGAGAACTGTGCGGCCATCGGACAGCATGGTAGATCCGACGATCTTGTAGTTCGTCGAGATGGACGTGATCTGCGAGGTGCCCTGCTCATTGCGGAGGGCTCCTCGCTCGTCGTCCAGGATCATGTTGTACGCATCCCGGTAGGTGCCTTCCGGCTGCCTGGACTCGTGCTGATCCTGATGGATGCCGTTCTGGAAGCGCATATCAGGCTAGGAACTCCCTGAGTTCGTGCATGTCGATGAGGTTGCCGGGGCAGGACTTCTTGGCACCGGTCTCTCGGTGTCCCAGCACATTCTGGACCGGAATTGCCCAGCGGCTGCGGATTTCCCTGTAGAGGATCAAAAGGGCCTGCCGCTGGGCATCCGTGAAGACCTGGAAGTCTCCATGGCCTTCAAAACAGATGCCGATGGCCTTGGAGTTCATCCCCATGTCTACGCAGTGCGCTCCCTTCTCGTTCTCCATCCTGCCAGCCTGCACAGTGCCGTCCCGGCGGATGTACCAGTGGTATCCTACCCGGGCGAAGCCGCGCTCCTTGTGCCAGCGGTCGATGTCAGAGATGTCGGCGTCTCCCTTGAAGGCCGCGGTGTGGATGATGATGTGGGTTGGCTTCATGGTTACAGGTTGACTCGGAAGTAGTAGGTTACCTTGCAGACTTCCCCTGCGTTCAGGGTGAACGGGGCTGCTAGACGGTTGCTGCAGATCGCGTTCCCCTCTCCTATGGAATCCGTAAGGCTTCTCCTCCCCACGTAGAACCCGATCTGATTCACTGTGATGTTGGTCGCCGCCAGGTTGTGGAAGATGTTGTCCACTTGGAACTGCGCGTAGGGCGATCCACCACCGTCGGATACGATCCACCCATGCACCAATGGTCCAAAGCATTGTACTTGGTAGTTGTCTCGTCCATG
>Ga0210043_1000110_pt1 | contig 91093 bp, 108 predicted proteins | sample CryGeymet201501t_FD_183990 | JGI IMG/M metagenome (GOLD analysis project Ga0210043, IMG submission 183990) | Groundwater microbial communities from Crystal Geyser aquifers in Utah, USA - Crystal Geyser metaG 2015-01t (SPAdes) (version 2) | ecosystem: Environmental > Aquatic > Deep subsurface >... | reverse complement strand
CGAGCAAGATCAATTTTAAAGTTCGTAAATAAACACAAGATAAGAAATTTTGTAGTGTTAGACGATTGTGGACACTGTTGGAACTTTACAACCTACTTTGGTAGAAAGTTTATTCCTGTAGATGGAAGTAGAGGTATTGATTCATCTTATGTGGAGAGCATTTCAAATGAACTTAGGAAATGATGACCATTTATTAGACGTAGTTAATCATATAAAAAACAACGATGAAAACTTTTCAGAAATATTATGGGAGGCGCGACTAGAAAATATAGAAGGGTTAGGAGAGACTTTAGGAGTTATCTGTAAAACTTTTGTATGTAAGGATGGCTACGAGTCTTACAAAGAATACCGTAATTACAGAGTTTACCCTATAGTTCAGTTAGAAAGGTTAAGACTCCCGTGGTTATATCTGTTAACTGAAATGACTACCATGCAAAGGACTCTGATGGTTGAAGCTTTCCGGGACTATAAAGAACAACGGTATATTTGGGTTTCAAAAACAGGAGTGTAGTATGGATTGCAGTGATTTGAAAAAAGAAGAAGTGCTTTTTGCTATTTACAACGCAAAGGGTGATAAAAAAATAATGCCTTACTTTGAAAGTCTTGTGAAGGAAAGAGAAACAAAAAAAGACGGTTTTTACTTTATGCAGATTGATGGAAAGAATATACATGTTGAATTAAGAAATCTGAGCATGGTCTGTACTTCGCTACATAACAAGTACAACGGAAACTGTTCAGCAGAAAGAGCAATTAACAACTACCGCCAACAAAAGGAAATGCAAAATGTCTGAAGTGAATGAATACACCTTAGTATCCGAAATGAATACAGCTTTTGGTAATCCTTTTGGAAATCTTTCAAAAATTGATTGGACTAAAATTGAAAAGCAATGCAAGAATATTAAAGACGAAACCAACGAACTTAAAAAAGCAGTAAGTGAGCTATACAATGCTTATGAAGACGGTAAAGAACCTGACCACGAAACCTTGAAAGAATTGTTTAAACATATTCGTGATGCTTTATGTGACATTAAAGTATTTGCTTACGGTGCTTTTCATCTTATGGGGTTTAACGGCACTATTATCGTAGAGTTCCCTGATGAACTTCATCAAGGTCGTTATTCCTCGGTTTATCTGATTTGCAAATCTGATATGCAGGATACTTTAGACGCACTTAGTAATCTTTTTTTCCATCTAATGAAAAAAATCGAAGAACTAAAACAAGAAACTTGCTCAGTAGAAAAAGTAATTATGAACGGTGACGGGTTGGTAAAAATATTCTGTCAAAATCTTGCTGAAATTATTGATATTGCACACTTGCAACAGTTGCGTTTGGGTGTTGACCCACTGCAAGATATGCAATCAGTAATTGATGGTGTTATGACACGTTTCTGCCGAGACGAAGAAGAACTGCAAGCTACTATTAAACACTGGCACAGCAAAGGCATTACTGAAGTTTACGTTGAAAGTGAGTTTCCAAAGAAAGTTGTTAAGTCTGCTAAAGATCAACCTGATGCACCGCAAGGAAAGTTCCTAAAGTCTGTTGGCTACCGTGAAGCTATTTTTGTAGATATTCTTTAATTTAAAAAGGACAAGGAAGTCCAATTAGGAGATATTAATGAAACCCTTAGAGTACTTAAACTTGTTATTGAGTAATGTTTATGTTTTCATTCCCAACATTGCAACAGTACCAGATAAACAAGAACTGAAGGTAAGGGAAGACTACAGAAACATTTTTCATCTTAACACGGAAGTTCGCGCACGGGTAAAAGATATTCTTGTAAGTGATATGTTGGCAAGAAACGACGTTATTATTTCAGTGTTAGTACAAGAGTATCTTTCCCTAGAAGATATTCTGAAGAAAGTAAAAACAGAATATTCAAAACTAAACAAGCACCAGTGTACTCAAAAGGAGTTGAAAGACTTTTTGGAAATGTATGATTCTAAAAAAGCGATTGAGTTTTGCATTAAGCATGTGGGCGACTTGGCAGAAAGGTTAAACTTGAGTGTTGATCTTGGTGCTGAACTTAAACAAGGAAAGATGACTTGGAGAAAAACATGAAAAAGTGGCTTAAAGAGTTTGTGCATAATGTTATAGTACATCCGTTAATGATGTTTCTACCAAAAGACTTATCACACAGAATGCACGATAAAAATGCAGCATGGGCATTTGGGCTAAATAAATACGACGAACTAAAGCTAGAAACCCATCCTCTAGACCAGTCGAAGTACAAAAGTGGTTTCTTATTTTATTTCTCTGATCTGAATAAAGACGAAAGACTGCGAGGTAAAGTGTTTTGGGTTCCGGGTAGGCTTAATGCGGGACACAAAGACAACTATCCAAAAATTTCTTTGAGAGCCATAGAACATGCAGAAGCAATTATGTGTTGCTTTAATGGTACTAGATTAAAAGAAAGGTCAAGCTTAGGAATAGACATACTAGAACAAGCTCACAAAGTCACTCTCAGTAACATATTGTAGTAATGGGGGATGAACTTATAGAAAGTTTTATGCTGAAACAAAACCAAGTCTTGGGGAGTAAAGAATGGAAAACGTCGTGATTGAAGTTTTGAAAAAAGAAAATGAAAGACTTATACAAAAACATAGAGACGCATACTACAAATTACTTGGTCTTTTAATTGACCTTGACGTAGACGTAATAAGTCCGCTTGAACAAATGTCCCCAGAACTGGTGGAAAAGCTTAGAGAATATTACGAAAAAGTTAGTGATACTCTTCATATTAACAGACCTGAAGAAGACGATATTTGCCAACCTATATTGCCGCATGTAAAGTTGTGGTTAGTGAAAGACAATCTTTCAACACTGGAAATTACAACGCCCTTTTTAAGCCAACTTCAAAATGAAGAAGGTTTGCTTTCTTTTAAAGAAAAATTAAGGAATCTAGGTGGGCCTAAGCATAGGATGTTTATCATTAATTTATGTTGTGGAAGGAATTCTTATTGCCTCTACTCTGTTCATATAGATGACCTAGAGGCTGCGATCGAAGGCTTTTGTACAAAGTTAGAAGTAGCTCTTAGACTTGTACATACTAACTTAATTAAGGAGTGAGTATGAAAATAGAAGTTGGTAAGCGTTATTTAATAACAACAGACAATTGGTTTTACGCACCTAATGGAGCGCAGCACAGAGTCGTATTTGGAAAGGTTAGCGCAGTTCAGAACAGTGAAGAAACTCTAGGAATACGAACAAATAGAAACGCTACAAATTGGTATGTAGTAATCGGAAACATGATTGTTGCAGGCTGCCAGATTCACTACGCTATACAAACAAACGAATGCCATTTAGGTGAAGCGGAAATTGAAGTAGAGTACGAAGGAAAATTAATTAAACAACTAGCCTCTAGTAGAGTATATAACGCAGGAGACTGAAATGAAACTTACGCGAAGAAAGTTCTTAATAGCAACGTCGTGTTTAGCTGTAGCAAAAATTCCTAGTATTTCTTTTGCAAGTACGGGCTTAGACCTGCCGAACGATGGCTATTTGTTTTTGATACATGACAAAGTGTATTGGGTTCCTGAAATTTTAAGTGTTTATAGCAGCGATACTCCGCGAAGGCCCGCCACGCAACAAACTCCTTTGTACAAAGCCCACGCGATTTTTGATTGCAAAAACAGAAGCTGGCGTAAACTTCGCCACGAAAAATTTAAAGTTGACGTGTTTAGTGCTGTTCGTGGAAAGTATTCTGAACAAATTAAACAAGAACTATTCATGCCGCGTGAAGTATCACACCCCCTTCAATGGAAAGACGCAGAAAAGGTGCCTAGTTATGGAAGCGTTTAAAGATTACGTTTGGAAATCATTAGACCCTCGCATATTAAATACCTTAGCTAGTGACCATGACGTAGTATTAACATTTGCTGTAGACAGCACCTTGCCACCTGATTACGTGAGCTTAATTTGTAAACACTTAAATGAATCTTATGGTTTCCCTGAAGGAATTCACGATGGATACCCGTTATATAAAAAAGGTTTTCTAAGACTTAATGTGGTACGGGTAAATGGAGACTTTCAAATAAAGGGACGTACTTTAATTGGGGCAGTAATAAAGAAAGAAAATTTAAAGGCAAAGTGTTTTGAAGACACCTGTGAATTTAACAGGCGTACATTAGTATTAGCTCTAACTACAATCAACCGAGTAACATCTAAATTCAATATTAGTAAAATAGAACCTTTAATCCTATAGAGAAATTACACAAGAGGTGTTTATGGAGTCCCATTTAAAAAAGACCCTTACATTTATTGCGACATTGATATGGATGATTTTCTGCATTCTTATTATTCATAATGCAGAAAGTGTACCTAAGACTTTTGGTATTTTAGCTGTATTGTCTATTGGGCTTGTAATAACAATTGGTCTGATTAACCCACCTGTCAGAACAGACTAATTCAAATCTGTAAAGTAAAAGGTCAACGCCCGGTTGGCGAAATTGGTAGACGCATGGGACTTAAAATCCCTCGGAGGAAACTCCGTGCCGGTTCGAGTCCGGCACCGGGCACCATTTTAGGAAACGTTATGACTAAGAATATTATTTGTATAGAAACTGATGAACTTAGCTATATAGAATTGCATCACTTGGAAGAACTTGTGCGTATACTAAGACAAAATAGAAAACCTGTTCTCAAAACGAATATAGAAGAAATAATGAGTAAACGAAAAGACGTAGTATTCAAAGTTTTTCTTGTTGATGAAAATAATGAGCCTGTACAAGAAATTGATCTTGATACTTTTCAAAAGGAAAATAAATTATGAGTGAACATACTCCAAGTCACCCCGGACATTTTATTAAACAAGAACTTGAAATTAGAGAAATGTCAGTAACAGAAGCTGCAAGCCTTTTGAAAATTGGAAGGTCAGCTCTGTCTAAAGTAATTAACGAAAAAGCTGCTGTTAGCGTAGAGTTAGCATTGAAGCTGGAACTCGAAGCTTTTGGTCTAAGTAGTGCTAATATTTGGTTAGGTCTACAGAATAACTACAACTTAGGGAAAGCAAGAAAAACTTTCAAAGATGAAATTAAACCTATCTACAAAGTAAAGGCTATTCCTGCTTTGAAAAAATTGCTTGACGAAGAAGACTTTGAAAGAACTTGTTGAATTCACCCGTTGCTGAAAGAAACTTGTGAGGGAATCAGTAACGTAAAATCATGTCGGCCACTATCGTGCAAGGTATAGAAGATTTGCTAACTTCTATAGATGTGGCAAGTCATGCTTCTGAATATGAGTTATAGGTTCTTATATGCAGAAGTATTTAAAAAACTTAGGAGGCTGTCGGAAGGTATTAAAAGTCAGGCTTAGGTGATAAGACCTGCACCTAGTTACCGACAGTTTCCGGTACTAAACAGTTTAAGGAAAACAAAAATGAAAACTAAAGAAATTAAGTTGTCTAGACTTAGTAGAGAATTGTTTACGGATTTTGATGACTCAGCGCAGTCTTGGGGATACCAAAGCGACCAAGGCAACGGTAAGGAAGTAGATTCTACTTTCAAGTGTTATGAGATATCAAAGAAAAATCTAGAGAAAAGGATTTTGTACCTAGAGAAACAATTGAAAGCTGCAAAAAATAAACTGAAGACTAAGTGATGAATGCCTGCTTGCTTAGTGTGAGTAGGCATTTTTATTTTACAAGGAGACTAGAATGGAAAAGCGTCATTGCGGAAGGTTTCTTGAAAAACTGCTTATCGAAAGCGGTCTGTCTAAAAAAGCTTTTTGTAAAAAACTAGGAATTGACAAAAAGACTCTGAGAGACGTTAGCTCTGGGAAGATACGAATAACTACTAATTTAGCTTTGAGGCTAGAAGCTGCGGGGCTGTGTGATGCAAGACTACTGTTAATTTACCAAGTTAATTTAGACCTGAAGAACTTTGATTACTCTAGCTTAAAAAATGTCAGCAAGATTGACAAAGTAACTACGGTACACGACCCTATCGAATACGAGACTGCTGCTATAGGAACAATAAGTGTCTAAGACAACTATCCACAGTTTAATATACTCAGACGAGTTTCTGTTAGGGTGTTTTTATGAGAGGATTTACAACATAGTTTCACCACACAGAAACAAAAGTAGCTTTAAGCAGATAGAAATATTTCATAGCTATTTCGCTCCTATTAAGGCTAAAGAAAAAATAATAACAGAGTTTCTAAACAAAACTTTTCCAAAGCTACATTTCAGCGTGTCTTACTCATATAAGTCACCTGATAGTGAAGACATAGAAAAGATACGTGTTTTGATAATTTCAAAGAGATTGCTGCTCAAAGACATTAAAAACTACGATGTATACTGAGGTGATTTATGGATAGGTTTCTTTTGTTGAGCGCCTTACTTGATACATACAGTTGTGTTAGGCTTGGACACTACTCCGATCTTTGCGTTAAAAGAAATGAAACTTTTTCTATACCTATAAACATGGACATGATCTACTATTCATTACATGAACATAAAGCAAATTTCAGCAATAAAAGCTTGATCGAAAAAGCTTTAAAGAAAGAAACTTTGGTAACTAGAAGGTATAGTAAGTATTATAAAAAATGGGTGTACAGTGTAAACCCTGTTGAGCTTACTAAAGAAATTGAAAAACTTTATTCAGAAAGAAAAGATAGGTACACAACGCCTATACATGACAGGCTGCACCATAGAATTTTTACATTGAAGCCGTTGTTTGTATATAGAAACTTTGGGGGGTGTTGTGTGAACATTCTTCCTTTTACTAAACAAGGAACTAACCTATCTGAATATGAGGTATTTCTATTTGAGTATGGGAACTACATAGCGCAGGCTTTAGGTGTACCCCTAGAATTCTTCGCTGACAAGAATAGCATACCTCGAATTACTCAGGAACAGATGGACAGAGAGGAAAAGTTTAAAGAGTTCGTAAGGACTACCCAAAATAATATTGTCTTTAGTATGTTCCCGAGAAGAAAAGTTTCGTTGGTGTCATATTACGAAGCAAACATGAACAAATATAAAAGGGGCAAGCTTCCTAGAAATAAAGGAAAAAATTCGGATTCCTTTATTACTGCATGTCTTATACAAAAGAAAAGAAAGGGGTAACTTATGGTTATGTTTGATCTTGTAAATGCTTCATTTGAACTGGCGGGTGCATTTATCAATTTGTTAAACGTAATGGAAATTCGTAAACACAAGCAAGTCAAAGGCGTTCATATAGCGCCTTTTATTTTCTTTTCGGTTTGGGGGTTTTGGAATATTCTTTACTACGGAAGTCTTGAACAAACTTTCAGTATGCTTGCGGCAGTATTCTTGGCAGTAGTCAATTCAACTTGGGTTTACTACGCAGTAAAATATAAGAAGACAAAGGAAAAGGATAAGCAGCAGAACCAATTGACTCCTAAGTATGCTGACCTTACGACATTGCATGTAGATAAAGATACAGCAGAGTCTATGAAGCTAAAAGTTATGAAGTGGGATTTTCAGAAAGGAAAGCCTAAAAATGGATAGCAAACTAAATAATTTCAATCGAGCTTTTCACCTTGGAATTTTTGGGCCTGATGCTGTGTGTAGTTGTGGCAAGGTTTTTGAAGAAAATGATTTGTATGACTACGGATACGTAAGAATCGAAAATAAAGACTACGTAGACTACTGCGATTGCTGGCACGACAAAGCAAGAAAGATAATTAGTTTTCTAGAAGTTAATCAAAAACAGATTGTGAGTTACCTTACTTACAATAGAAACGACATTATTAGAGATTTAGCTAGTGATACTGACTTAAAGTCTTTGGAGGACTGAATGGAAAACCTAAATGACATTTACGCATACGCAGTAATAATGTTTCTTCTAATGTCTCCTTTGATTGCAAGCCTAATGAAAGATCTTGATACTAAAGGTTTGAAGTGTACTTTCGGTAGACACAATTTTAGATACGTCAGTGGTAAAAAGGGAATGATGATGAAAGAAGACGGCAAGGGTGTAGAAGGAACTCAAAGCTGGTATAAAGTTTGCAACAATTGCCAAGTAATGAAATTTAGTCACGTCAGCAAGGAAGGTCAGATAGATGAACATCTTTAATTTATTTTGTTTCATCTTAGTTGGTTATTTATACGCGATAAACTTTGTGTGGTGTGCTTTAGCTCTGCTTATTTTTTCAAGCGCACATAGACGTAGAATCTCAAACAGAAGGATTAAAGAATATGAAAAATTCATTTACTAAATTTTTTAAAGAATGGTATGCGCAACTCAACAATAGCTTTGTGTGTAACACATGTCATAAAATAGTTTCAGGTGGCTTTGGCGAACGTAACGTAAAAGGTCTTACGTGCATTAAATGTAGTTATGAAAAACTTGTTTTAGATGCTGGTGTTGGTAGCGTGTGGCAGCATAAGGACTATGGAGAAAAATTAACTATTACAAAAATAACAAAAACTAAGGAAGGTTATAAAGTAACAGCGGTGAACAAGATTTATCAAGTAACCGATTACGCGCACATATTTGCTATGGATCATGTCTGCATTTCAAAAATGGAAAGACCTAGAGGTTTCCATGTCCATTAGACGTTTTGTAACCGTATGGCAACTGTGCAATACACCTTTTAGTGTACTGGCTGAAAGATACCGTTTGCTTTCAAAAAATGCTTTACGTTGTGCTTACGACCTAAGACACGTTGTAGCTTTTATACAAGACAAAGAAATGCAAGAAATGTTTTCAGAAAGAACAGAAATGTGGATAAAGATACTAGACCCTACAGGGAATAAAAACTACAGGGACGAGCTGCACCTAAGAATTTACGAACTGGAATCAAAGAATGAGAAATTAAAAAAGATTTTAGAAGAAAACGGACTTTATGACGACGAAATACCTTTTTAAGCAGTTCTGTAAAGTAAATCAAAGCGCCCATAGCTCAATTGGATAGAGCAACGTTAAAAGGGGGTGTATCGGAACAGCCTTCTAAGCTGTAGTCCCGTAATAGGATCAATGTGGGTTCGAGTCCCACCACTCCCGCCATTTATAGAGGTGCCTGTGAAAATAAAACTAAAAAGTCCATTTAAAGAGAAATGGAAATCTGGGTATCTAAGAGAAAGCAAAAAAGATGGAAGAAAAAGAGTTGATTTATTCAATTCTAATAAAGATAGAACAACTATATCATACGCTAGGTACAAACTCTCAGTAAAAACAGGAAAGATAATACCGTCAAAATATGAGATTGACCATATAGACGGAGACAAAACCAATGACAGGTCAAAGAACTTGCAAGTTCTTTCTAAGAAAGAACATTTAGCCAAGACGCTTTTAGAAAGACCTAAGAGAAAACAGGCCAAGTTAATTTGTCCTGTGTGTAATAAAAAATTTATAAAGTATGTTAATCAAATAAAGAAAGGGACAGTACCTAAGTGTAGTAGAAGGTGTAATGGTATTGCCAGTAGGAAGATACAACTAAATAGATAAGCCGTAGGTTGCAGGTTCGAGTCCTGCTGGGCGCGCCAAATTGAGGAAAGAAAAATGTCTAGTAATTCTTATCTTTGTGATCTTAATACTCGCAGTTGTTTTTGTATGGCTAAAACTTACTGGAGTGACTTGAATTCCCTAATCCATTTTATAGAAAGTCTAGGCATGTTTAATTTAACGGAAGGCCACCGAAACGCTGTTAAAGAGTATGTACAGAATAACTTCAAAAACTATAACGCTGAAAAATTAGAAAGTTTAATGAGGTTTCTTTTCAATGTAATTAGGTACGGAAACTCATTGGCCTTTGCTACTAGTGAGGATCAACTTATTGAGGAAGTTTTTCAATACCGGAACACTACAGTTCCCATTAAGATACTTCAAGTTGATAGTCTGTACACAAATGAAGGCTCTTTAGTTTTTGAAGGTCAATGGAAAGAAATAAAGGATAATAGCAAATGATTAACTCAGACACTAAAGTAATTTATGCGAGTAGAACGGTTACTAACATTTTGAAAGAAATAGAAAGGCGTTACAGTTTTGACAAACGGGTTGTTAACCACGAAACTTTTATGCAAGCACAATCTTTTAGAGAATTGAAACTCGAACTTAATAAAGAAAAGCTTCTTGGCCCCAAAGATAACAATTTCATAGTTGAGTTTAAAAACTGGCCTAGATTAAATAGTGTAGAAAAAATTAAAGTTGTAAGGGAAACAAAGGAAATTGAAATATGTAAGGATAATACCAAAAAGGATTTTGAAAAGTTGCCTGATAAATTTAAAACAAGCATTGTCTACGACCAGAGCACTAATAAAACTTTCTTGCGTATGACTTATGAGCATACCGAAAAGACTACTGAAAAAGTAACTGAGAGTGATGAAGAATATTGTTTTAGAATACTAGAAGAACGTAAACAATCACAGGACAGAATTAAGTCACGTAGACGGAGATAAAAATAGACATGGAAATTCTTAAAGATTATTATCCAGAGCTGAAACTAAACGATAAAGAAAAGATAGTGGTTGCCGAGTATGAGTACGTAACAAGTCTTCAAGTAAGTTCAAGAAGACCAAGAATGTCTAAGAATAAAAGAAAGTACATTTCTAATATTGGCCATAAAGTTTTTGGTATTGTAATCGCACGTCACCTTTATGAAACGGCAAACAGGCCGGGATTTGCAAGAAGGTTATTGGAGAAACAGAAATGAATTTTAAAATGATCGTAGCTTGTGACTTACAAGGCGTTATTGGAATAGATAACCAGATTCCGTGGAAGTGTTCTACTGATATGAAACACTTTAAAGAAAAAACTTCGGGTTGTATCGTAGTAATGGGTAGAAAAACATTTGAGTCTATGGGTAGCAAGCCACTACCTAATAGATTCAATATAGTCATAACCCGTCAACCTGAAAAATACAATGTAGACAACGAACATAAAAATCTTGTATTCACTAACGGATTTAAAAATTCTGATAAAGTTAAAGCGGACTTGGGACTTCTAATTGGTATCGCACTTTTAACTAGTAAAGGCGACATTGAAAGTCTTGATACAGTTTGGTTTATTGGTGGAGAATCAATTTACAAAGACTACATTGATTTGTGCTCGGAAGTTTGGGTAACTGTAATGAAGTTTGATAGTCTTAAAGTGTTCTTAGCACCTGTTGAAAATGTACTCGAAGTTAAAGAAAAAGTTTCTTTTTTCTCGCCTCTTGTTAAGAGAATACATCACTACAATTATTATGAGGTAGCTCTGTACACTCAACCTTCTGGGTTTACTTTAGATCATTGCTTAGAGCTGGCCCAAGAAAACGAACCTAAAAACTTTGAGATTCGTAAATACGTGAGGGTATAACATGTTAAATGAATTTATGTTGCATAGGGCACACGTACAACTTATTGTAGAATTACTTGAAGATGAAACTCAATATCTGCCTAGTGCTAAAACCGAAATGATAAAAACCTTAAAACATACTCTTGAGAATGGAAATATTCCAACTAGAAAGATTTCAGAATATAAACAGAGCGAGTCGCTGTTAATGTTTCTGTGTGCTCGTTATGAAAGTATGTTAGATAAAATAAACGTTGTTCCTGAAAGGACACCTGAGAAGCCAAATTCTTTGGAACACACCTACTGGATGTGTAACCAAATTCGGTTTGGCAACATGGATAATGCTAAGTGCCAACGTTGGATTGGATTCGTACAATCTAATTTAGTAAGAGAGAGACTAACCACAGTAGATAAGGAAAGAGACATTACAAGAGCTATTCTTAAAAAACTTTAAGGTAACTTTTATGTGGATTGTAGAAAAGTTTAAAAAACACTTTTGTAATCATGAATTTGAAAAACAAGAAGGATACGGGCCTGTAACTATACATAAACTAGACGGAACTACTGAAACCTTTCACGCAGTTCGTATTTACGAATGTTGTACGAAGTGCAACAAAAGAATTTTTGTAGGCTACGAATGAAGGGAAGAGAGTGATGTTTGATATTATATATTCTTGGATTCTTACTCAGTTTCAAACAAACGAAATGTTTTCAGGCTTAGTGGGTGCAAGTATATTTGCGTCTGCTTTGTACTTGGCTAAAGGTATTCCTAGAACTGTTTATGGAAAATTAGAAAGAGTGTTTTCTTATTCCATGACTGTAAGAGACACTTCAGACGTTTTTTACTATCTTGAAGAATGGATGAATAAAAATATCAGGGATCAAATTCGAGACGTAAAGGTTTGTGATACAGTTGAAGACGGAGAACCTAAATATGGAATAGGTTATGGAACATATATTGTTTGGCACAACAAAAAACCTATTCTAGTCTCTCGAAGCCTTAATGAAACAGCAGGCAAAAAATCAGAAGAAACAATTAAGTTAAGAACTTTAGGGCGTTCAACAGCCTTAATGCGGGGTATTATTAAAGAAGCAATTAAAACAAAAAATACTGATACAACACCTGTTTTTATTTGGGACGGGTGGTGGAGTAAGTATTCTGAAAAAGAACGTAGAGCGAGAGAGAGTTTATTCTTTAATGCAGGGGAGCTAGAAGAAATAGAAGCAGATTTGAAAAACTTTGTAGAAAGGAAAGACTGGTACAGACAAAAAGGAATTCCTTACAAAAGAGTTTATTTATTCAAAGGCCCGCCGGGTACAGGAAAGAGTTCCTTGGCTTTATACTTAGCCTCAATGCTCGATAGAAAATTGTATGCCGCGAGCCTTTCGTCAATCCAAAATGACAGTAGCTTACTTAAAGCTTTCAGTTACATGCACACAAACACAGGCATCCTTTTGATAGAAGACGTAGATTCTTTCAACGTTGTAAGTAAAAGGGAAGAGAAGTCTTTGACTTTAGAAACAGATGGTAAGAACGAAGTTGCACAACCAAAAGAAAAACAAGAAATGAGCTTGTCTACTTTATTGAATTGTTTAGACGGGCCTTTTACACCTGATGGATTGGTTGTTATTATGACAACTAATCATCCTGAAAAATTAGACGATGCTTTAATAAGAGACGGACGTGTAGACTTCAACAAAGAAATTGGTTACGTAGATAGCACAGTGGTTAAAAAAGCTCTGGAGTTCTTCTACGAATGTGAAGTTGACTTTGAGAGTGAGAAACTTTTCATCCCAGCTACTGTACAAACTATAATGCTGAAAACTCCTGATGTAAAAGAAACTATCAGAAACCTGTTGGAGACTTGATATGAGCTTAGACAGAACTATAAAGAAATGTGAAAAATTGATAGAGCAGAAAAAGGAGGAACAGGTTCTATTAAAGCAAATGCTAGACACACTAAGAGGTAGAAAACTAATTAAATGCACTTGCGGCAAAAAGCACCCTATCAGTTCTATTTATCTTGTTTCTGGTATGCACTATGTATATCCGTCGGGTTGTACAGGCAGAGACTACTACAATCAAGAAGATGCTGAATATTTATTTATGCCGTGTTCAGACAAAGAAAATATTATATTGTTAAAAACAATGTGCTCAGAAGATGTTAAAAAACAGTTTCTGGAAAAGTACAGAGGTGCGTTTAAACAAAGCGAGAGTCCTTTCAAATACTATAGAAAGAACTATACTCTTTATAAAGGAAAAGAACTCGACACAAGAAACCTTCTATTTAGTAGAACTTTTTTAGACTTAGAAAAGTTTGTAGATACTAAAACCACAATACAAAGAGTAATGCGATGAAGGATGAAAAAATGTATTGTGCTGAGTGTGGACACGAAATGAAACAGAGGGAAGATGGTGCGTATCCAAAGTGCTGTGAAGGGAGAGGTTATTGGTTTAACCAAAAACCTTTACCAGAAGACAATCAGCTTCCTGTTCAAGAATATAAAGGATTCTATCTGTATAAAAATTATTTAAAATGGCCACGAACATTAAAACCTAAAGCACCTAAACTTAACGGAGTACAAGCATGACTTTGAAAACGAAAGTATCAGAAAGAGTTGAAAAGTTTCTACATCTTACGTTTTTGAGATTGGAGACTCAAGTATCAATTATATTTTCAATAGGTGGGGACAGTGAAGGAGAAGATGACAAAAATGTAGAAACGAGTTCTTTACCAAAATTCGTTTCTACATTTAATAACATGGAAGAGTACGTACTCAATTTTATAAATCCTAACAGTGACTACAAAAGGGCTGACTTATCTGATATTGAGAACTTGCCTGTAGAAAAAGAGTCTTTGTTATATACACTCGAATACTTTGACACTGTTAATAAAATTCTAAAAAAGGTAATTGAAAGAACACAAGACCTAATATCTACTTTGGAATACGGAGGGGTAGAAAAAGACGACTACGAAGAAGAAAAAGGGAAATCAATGGACGCTGAAACCACTTTGATTCATAGTATAGAGTCAAAATTTAAAGCATTTAATATAACTTGTTATAAGCTTGAGGAAAAATTAGTAAAACTACAAAACCTTTTGAAAGATACTTTAGCAACTTTTGATAATTTAGAAGTTTTTTACGAAGAGGAACCTAAGCCAGCAGTCATTCCTTCATTAGCAAGTCTAAACCAAAAAGCAAACAGGAGAGAACAGTGAGCTACATTGACGTAATTAATGAAAAGGTAAAAAGTTCTGTACAGAGAAATATGATTGCTATACTAGAAACACTACAGGAATGTAAGGCGCTCAGATGCCACCCTGCCGAAAAAGAAAAAGAAAAAGAAGAATTAACCTTTCATACTTTCACAAGAGACTGTAGAAACTTTGAAAAAGAAGTTATAAGGTTTTTAGGGAGCGTATCTGATGGTGAAAGCGAACCGGAAGACGTATTCGATTTTACTTCTGTACCAAACTCTTTAGTAGACCTAAGAGAGTATCTTTCATACATGAACGAAGAATTAGAAAATCTATGTGCTAATTCTAAGAGTCTGGCTTGTCAACTTTCTGGAGAGAAAGAACAAGAAGAAACTGGAGCGGAAGCTAGATTACTGCCGGATGTTATTTCTACAATCAAGATGTTGTTAACTGAACAAAGAAAACTTTTCTCTAACTTACAAGAAAATATAATTAATTGTAAAAATTCTATTGTTAAAATCAACGAAATGATTGAAGATGTTGCTGTTCCTTTCTTCGAGGATGATGCATATCCAAACACAGCAGAGTAAATTGAGGAGATAAAAATGAGTAGTCTAGTAGATAATTTTGATATGTTTTATCTTGGTCTGGCGGCTAACATTATTAAAAATGGACATAGTGCTCTCGATAGAACGTCAGTAGGAAGCAATAAAAAAGTATTTGGAGTAACCTACAAGTACGAAGTAGGAAAAGAAAACAGAATGCCTTTCATGTTCTGTCGAGCCTTTAATCCACGAATTGCTTTTGAAGAATTAATGTGGATGTTGCGTGGGCAAACAGACGCCAAAATTCTACAAGATAAAGGAATTAGAATTTGGGATGGCAACACTACCCGAGAGTTTCTTGATAAGAACGGTTTGCACGATGTACCTACTGGATTCATTGGAAAAGGTTACGGATATCAAATGCGTAGTTTTGGCGGTGTAGATCAACTACAAAAACTTTTTGATGGATTGAAAAATAACCCTAATGATCGTCGTCACATTATCAATTTCTGGAATGTTCCTGAACTTCCAGAAATGGCGTTGCCTCCCTGTCATTATGATTATCAGTTTGTTCCTGTCGGAAACATTTTGAATTTGAGATTTACTCTACGATCTTCTGACGTTGTTTTTGGTTTGCCTTACAACATGGCGTTCGCTGCAATGTGGTTATCTTTTTTTAGTAAAGCGTTGAAAATGACTCCGGGTGAAATAATGTATGTAGGAACTGACGTACATGTTTACTCTAACCAATTTGAACTTGTAGAAAAAACAACTACACAGTTTAATAATTTGTGGAAAGGTCTGAGTTTGCCTGAACCGAAAATTAATATTAACAAAGAGCTTAGTAGCTTGGACGATATTCTAGCACTTGAGTATTCAGATATTGAAGTCATTGACCTTCCTAAAGCAAAGAATCCAGAGCTAGACGTTAAAGTAGAAATGGCTCAGTAACAATCTGTAAAGTAGAGAGCAACAACACACTAAAGGAAAACTAAAATGTACACTACTGTAATTGTTCGGCCTTATCTTGAAACTACTGTAGCTACGAAAAACGAAGGTATGCAAGTAGTTGAAAGTATCAAAAAAGAAATAAACGATGAAGTAAAAGACAGCGAACTTGTTGTTCTTTATCACGCCGAGAAGCGTCGTCGGATTATTGATAGAGAAAATACCCAAAATTACAAACCGAACCGTTGGGAATTTCGTATTTACGTAATCAACAAAAAAGCTATTAAGTCTTACGAACAACAAGACAGAACTTTTAATATCAAACTCAAAACACTCACTATTGGAATCTAAGGAGAAACATCATGGCTAAGAACCAAAAAGCAAAGAAAGCAAAAGTTGAAGTTAAAAAGGACAGTGTTGTTGTGACCACAGAAGGCTCAACGACAGTGAAATCTGGCAAAGTACAAACGGCTGCAAAGAAAGCGCAAAAGAAAACTGCAAAGAAAATTGCCAAGAAGGCAAAGAAAGAAAATCCATTCAAATACCTAGATAAAATTCGCAAGCTGTCTAATGACGTAGACAAAGCGTTTAAACGTGTGTGTAAAGAAATTGAGCAGTCTGCGAAAGACTTTGGTAAGTCTGTTTATATAAACCATGAAAACGTTGTTGTTATAAAGGCTTTAAGTAAACGCTTCTCTGAAATGGGGTTTGTTGTAGAAGTATTTCAAGAGAGTGTTTCGCCGGAAGGTTTGGTTAAACTAGAAGACCTTGTTGATACAAACAATAGTGTGTACTACTCAATTAAAGTCTCTTGGTGAGCTAAATGAATATTTGTGTATTTGAATTAATTAACGGTAGTGTTGTGGTGGGCGACGTTTTTACTAAGGTTGATAGCAACTTAGTTGTTAAAAAACCTAGAATGTTGGTTCCTTCTGAACGAGGCTCTGTCCAAATTGTTCCAGTTAGTGCTTTGTTCTTTTCAGACGAAGACGTAATTGAGTTTCCGTCTACTAGCATTTTAACGCTGCCCGTAAAAGTTAAAAAAGAAATCGAGTCGAACTACATTCAAGCAACAACTTCGATTCAGTTAGCAACTCAATAACCCATAGTGGTAGCGAGAAACGACATTAGTATGGAGGGGTTAATACAACACAAATAAAGCAGTTCCCTTTTCTACAAACCGTAAACAAATAACTCAATCAAATTTTGGAGAGATAAAAAATGCGTTTTTCTCAAGCTATGGCGAACTTTGAAAATGGTGCGATGGTTGCACGTCACCGTTGGAATAAAGATATTAACGACGGTGACGTTAACAGTGTATCTTTTGTTATGTTAGAAAAAGCATATACAACTTCGCTGCCTCAAGTAATGGAAGAGTCTGGATTCTTTAAAGTTAAAGAACTAACAATGTTAAATCACCCGTGCAGAAAAAATCGTGGAGATAAAATTTCTATCTGGACTCCGACAATTGAAGATATGATGTCACGAGACTGGTACGTAGTAGATTTTAATTCTAAGAACTGGGAACAGATTTGTGGTGTACCTCCAAGCCGCCGTGCAAATAATTCCAGTGTTTCAAACGACGATACTACTGAGTAAATAAAACAAAAGGGAGACAATTTATTTGTCTCCCTTTTTTATTGCCTGAAATTCACATTTAAAATTGCTGTTGGTATCTAGTCCCTCGCAGCCCCCCGCAGTCAGGCTAACGCGCTACCCGGCCAGTCAGCCCCCGTCCCTCAAGATAACCAGCACCCTAGAAACCCCTTCCCCAGACACCCCGCCAAGACACCAGACGGCCCAGAATGGGCCTGATTGGTGCCTACCCTGTACCCTACTAGCTCCCCATACCCTAAACCACCTCCCAGAGGCTTACAGGGCCTTCCAGAATTGGTCATTTTTTGACCAATTCTGGCCTCGGCAGGGCAGGGCAGAGGCTCGGACGCCCTGAGTTTCAGACAATAAAAAAGCCGCAAATAAATGCGGCTTTTAATTAACTCTCTCTAGCTAAAATATTATTCAATTTTAGTTGTTCGTATTTAAATTCTTCTATTATTTATTTACCGGGGCCAGAAGCATTATTTGCCCAACGGCCTGTAGGTGCCATTAAACTTCTCTCTGCAACAAAGTCTACATTTAAAATATCAACTGCGTTATTAAATCCTGTTAGTGTTGCTACTACTTCTTCAACTTGTAGAGGCAAAGGTACAGGTAATATGAAAGCGCCTGCTGCATCATAACCCAAAGAATAAGTAGCTACTGGATTCGTTGCACTCAAAATTTGATATTCCCGCCTTCCCATTCCTTTTATGATTGCAGTAAAGGCTACTGTTACAGCAGCTCCCGGCGCATTAGGTGAATCAAACAATAAAATGATTGATTGGGACGTTCCGCCTACTGCAAAATATATTTTACCAGCAGTTTCGTCTTTCTTAATAAAATTTGTTTTACTTGCTGCGATATTGATAGGCATTTCATTTCTCCATCTTTACGTTAATTTTTAAGTGACTTTAAAAAAGTCATTCTGTTGGCTTCAGTGACAAACCTAATTCAGACAACTCTGTGTGAACATATTGGCGTGTACTAATGTGAATCTGTGAACGCAATAATTCTGCTTCTTCTTGTGGTATTCCAGTGGCCTCCGCGAATGCTTCTGGATTATCAAGAATTTCAGCAACTTCAGTTTTAATGTAGCCTGTACTAATGTAGTGCGTAATGTTTTTTCCAGTATAGAGTGGAACGGTAAACATTCCAATTCCACCCGGCCAACGCGCCGCTAAAGTTCTACATTTTTCAGAAATTTCTGCTGGGACTATTAAGGTACGGAAAGAATCCTTCATGGAAAAATTACCTCTCTAACTTTTATATTGTCGAAAGATATGTCATTTCCAGTTTCGCATGTGAAGGTCAGACTAAGACCGGCAGGCGTATCAATAAGGAGAGTGATTAGAGCCGTGCCTGTGTAATAACTAAAAGGCCCTACGTCAGCGGAGTTTGTTTGGTTCCTTAGTCTTACACGGGAACGAGTACCACTATTAATAGACTGCTCCCAAGAAACGAGTAATTTTTTAGCGCCTTCAGCTACCGCAGAAATAAAGAAGTTGCCGTCAGAACAACGTAGTTTCCCATCCTCCCAGTACGCCCCCGAACTTGAAGTAATACCACTAAGGTCAGTGTCAAAAGTCCCATTGACGAACAGATTGTCGCCAAGTGTTATAAGACCCGGCGAACCTTGCTCTATTAGATAATTAATAAGTTTTGACTGCTCTTCGCTAGTCATCACTTCTTTCAAAATAAAAATATCAGTTTCTGCATTACCAAGAATTTCAATTAATCCAGTAGGCCCCCCTGTATAAGTATCTGGCCCAAACGTAAATGTACCACCAGCAAATGTTAAGGGTGCAATCCAAGTTCCAACAATAGAATTAATAACAATTTGCCCGTCAATAATTTCAGGGAGAACTACAGAAATAGCGTCGTCTATTGAGTCGTAGTGGTAGTAATAAATACTTTCAACACCTTCCTCTGTAATATCATAGTATTCACCAACACGTTGATAAGAAGTAGGCACCTCGCTTTTCTCAAACTGGACACGATTAATTAGAAAGCCTGAAACTCCATCGCCTGCGTACACTGTCTGGAAAGTGTCGTCTGTTATGTATACTATGGCAGTCAAAGTACTCTGAACAGCAATAAAATTGTATTTAAAATTATACCACCCGTCGCCAATTGGAATTAGCGTAGCGTTCGAGAAACCTGAATACACGGAATTTATTGTTCCAGCGATTAAATCTAGTCGAATAGTACCATTTAAACCTAAACCTGCGCTTGTAGAACCAACAGAAATTTTTCCAATTCCTACACCTTTAAAATTATAACTTACAGTATAGGTTTCGCCCGGAATAAACCCGGATAGAGGGCGCGTTACTATATGAATATCACTATTTATATTACATAGTACTTGACTTGCAGTACTGCCACCAAAAGGATCGGGTTGCCCAAGTGTGCGTGTAACGCTTCTAACTCCCCATCCCGATAAATCGTCAGTATAGTCAGCTAAATTTTTTCTGCCTGTAACTGGAATAACAGAATAGATAGGTCTTGCTGGCGAAGTTTTCTGTGACCAATGGTTTCCGGCAACCTCGATAACTTCTATCGAAACAGTTTCTATTAATTGCAACTGAGCGTTCTGCAATGTAATTGAAAAAATACCAGTGGCATTTGGGTATAAATAAAATTCGTACAGTCCGGGGGCACTAATTGTAAAAGGAGTAGACCTGCTATTGGTACTAACCGAAAACAAAATATTAAAATTATTAGAGCACTGCGCCACGTCAAGCTTAACTTTATAGGGCTTTCCACTAACCACAGAAAATGCTGACGAAGATATAGCGTAGTCATTACCGCCAGCAATCGTTTTTTCAGCAATAAAAGAACTACCAGAGGTACTAAAGTTTTCAAATCCAATATTCGTATAGTCTGTACCTATGCCAAGGGAGGTTTCTGCAAGTTCTAGTGACTTGTCTAGCACAAGACCCACAGACTGTCCAGCACTAGTAATCGGAGTTACCCCTGTAGATTCTTGAAATGAGTTTGTGTTGCTTGCCCATGACAGGAGTTTTATACCTAAGTCTAATGGCGACCAAGACTCTGCGGTGTTAAATAAGTTAATTAACCCTTTGCTTCCAGAAATATTATTTTCAAACATTTTATTAATATTGTTGTCTGCTTCTAACAAACTTACTAAACCGGAGAGTCCTGTTACTGACCTTGAAATCATTTTAATACCCTTCCTATTTGTTCATTTATTTTAGAAACTATTAAAGGCCCGTAGACATTTAATTTTCTAAAAACTGCATAGTGTGATTGAAATCCAGTTAAGCCTGAAGTATCTACTTTAAAGTTCTCGGCGCTTTCTCTTAGTATGCCTTTGTAACCTTTTAGGCCAATGTCGCCCCAGCCTGTCTTTTTGCGTAGCCACTTAAACGGATATAAAACATTTCTATGTATAATACGTATTATCCAATCTTTTGGTGAATAATATACATGTAGAGTTTTCACGTTCTTAGGAAAAGTTTCTCTTGGCGACGCTCCGTGAAGAAACACAGCAAGGTCTACCCAATGAAAATCCCTAGAGGCTATGTTTATTAAAGCACATCCGTTTGAGTGTCCTACTAACACGACTCTTTCATACTCTTGGTACAATGAGTTAACCTGTTCAGAGAGCTTGTTGGCAATTTTTTGATTGTCCCTAATGGCTCCAAGAATAAATAAAAACCCGTAGTTAAAATAAAAACAATTAAATTCGGTTTTTGGAAAGAAATGTTCTAAGTCCTGCAAAATACTCTTGTTCTTTTCCGTCATAAGACCGTGAACAAAAACTACAGCGGTTTTTTGTATTCTTCCCATCCCCGTTATCTCCACGTTTTTTGAATTGCGTTGTAACTCATTTCAGCAACGAGTTCTGGGCGAATCAAATCAATATTCTTTGATGAAACTGCGCTTGTTTTTCTTAATACATCGTTAGGGTCTTCAGGTTTACTAATTGTCTGCATTACTTTTTTAATTGCTGCCGTGTTAGACTTGTAAAGGTACAAAGAAGTGTCATACGCGCTCATATCACTATCGTACATTTTTTCATAAATCTGATAGAAGAAAGAACTTGTGTTTCTTTTGGTAAGATTCTTGAAAATATGGTTTATGATTTTCTGTCTGTATGTAGTTCTCTGAGCCAGAATATAAAAACTCTCAGCAGTATCCTTGTTATTAAAGGCTGCACCAACGTAAATAGGATACTGGTTTTCATCAATAGGAAAGTGTACAACGAAAAAGTAAGTCTCTCTTGTTTTAGATTTAGATAGGTCTTCTTCGCGTAACTCCATATTAAATTGAATATCATTCATATCAGCAAGAGCTTCAATTTTCGTATTTAATTTTGACTGCATGTGGGGCGCGTACTTCATAAACTCAGGGCCGTGCCCGTCTCTGAGAATAGAATCCAGAATAGCTTTGCTTTTAAAAATGTCTATTTCAAAATTTTGTTGGTGTACCATTTCATGAACAACTGTATTCCAGTAATTATGTACAGATTTATTTTTTCGGCTTATTGTAATAGTAGTCTTTGGGCGAGTATTAGCGCACGTTCCAAAAGTTTGGTTATTATCAATTACAAGTTTGCAGGGCTTTAGCTTTCCACCAAATCCTACGTTGTTAGCATAACTCCACATGGCGTCAAAAAAGTGCGGAGTTATTTCCATCAAATCTTTGTTAACAGTCCAAGGCATAGCTTTCTTCGTTATTTCTAAATCAGGAAAGTCTACGCCTTTGGTAGTTAGCTTCCAGTTGATAACGGGAACAACCGCTTTCAGTTCGACTGTTTTTACTTTGTGCGCAGGATATCCCAAGTCAAAACGAATCTTTGCAGAATTGGAAGTTAAGCTTTCGATAAAACCAAAAAACCACAGATTCTTATTACCAACTTGTGCTGCGATCCGTTGGCCTACTTCAAACTCAAATTCGTGATAGCGTACTTTATTCATCGCCATTGTCTTTCTCCAAAACTTTAATGCCCGCTAGTTCCCAAACTTGATATTTAGTTAATCTGTCTTCTTTCTCTGTAATAGAGTCTGGCAAAGTGCTACCTTCCTTCTTTTTAAATCTTAGTTTTCGCGGTAAGTCTTCATACATAGATGCAGGTGGATTAGCTCCGTATAGAGAAGTTTTTATTTGCATAGTAGGGTAGTCGAATTTACCAAATCCTTTACTACGCATTGTACGAATGAATTCTTTTGCTATATATTCTGTAAGCCCTTTTAAGTCCTTAGATAGATCACCAAGCACTTTGTACAAGTCGCTTTGAACTTCATCAATCCAAACTATTTTTCCAAAAACTGTATAACGCACCCAACCTAAAACTAGAAGTCTAGTGGGCGATCTGGGGTGATTCGATAATGTCATGTAACGATTTATACCTTCTAATACAGATTCTTTTTGGAAATTACTATTTATATCCAGCACTTTTAATAGATCGTCTATATTGCAAGCCATAACTACGACTAGATTTTGTTTATTGCCAGAGGAATTGAATATTTGCTGCATTCCAGTCCATCTTGCGGACTTTTGCATTACCGAATTTTTTAATAGTTCCGTTAACGTAATTTTTTCTCCAGCCGGAATGAAGTCCATTACGTCTTGTCTTGATAAATTTTTTCCGCTTTTAAGATTGATAAGGTCTTTTATAGTAGGAGTAAAAGAAAACTTAGACTTTAAATCTTTTACAGAAACTTCGTCTATCTTCATTAAGTCCATATAACGAATAACCGCGAGCTGGTCTGCATCTAGGTGCTTCGGTAGATATTTCTTTTCTTTCCACTCAATTTTGGTTTCAACAAACTTTCGTGATGCGTCTGATAGATTAGAAATCTTTCTAGCCAAACTGGGGTTTAAAGACAACACATGTATTTGAAAGCTGTCAGGTATATCAACAGGAGATCTCTCTTTACTTAAAAGAGAAGTCAGGGTATTAAAAAATTCTTTATTGGGTTTTACATTAAAGCGTTTGTAAAAATCGAAAATAGTATATATAGACTCTGGTGGATAGTTAAACCTATTAGAAAGGTAATTAGTAAGAACACGATTAACTATATTTTCAGTAGCCGGGAGTCTTTTAGAAATCAAAAGATCAACAGCCGACTCTGTAAATTGGAGTACGTAGGTAGCAAATGTATCGAAAATGTATTCAGGTATTTTAATTTTCGTGTCCTTTATTAAGAAGGCAGCCTTGTTATTGATTAACAAATACCTAACGAATAAACCCGGAGCGTCTTCTTTTGAACGGAGTTCAGACTCTATTACGTCAGGTAAATAGTTATACTTGAAGACTAGATAGAAAGAATTATCTTTGTATTTTTTTGAAAACTTCGTACTGACACATTCTTGAAAAAAAGCAAACACTTTCAGGTCGTCTTTTTGTAAGTTAGGCTTCAGATTATCTAGTTCATCTAGTATTGCTTTAGGAGATAGTATAGAAATCCACTGAGCGATTTCTTCTGCTAAATTAATGGTGATTGCTTGTTTAGCAGAGTTGTCGCTTAGGATACGGTCTTTGATCTTAATAAAATCGTTCAGCACCTCTTTAACTTTTTCGTGAACAATATCGTTTGCTTTTTCTTCTTTAACGCCGAGTCTGCGTTTCACAATTGCCATTGCATACTTGTAAACGGCGTCTCCTTGAAGACCTTGTTCTTCTGCCTGCTTTTTCCCAGAGTCCCAATAGTATTCAACTTTTTTCAAAGGTACGTTATATTTTTTAGCCATTGCATCTAAAACTGGAGTAGGCATCTTAGACCTCTTTTACGATTTTTATTTTTGAGCACAATACTTCAATTACTTTTGATTCCACGTCCATGTCACGATCAAATTCGTCAAATTGTTTTTTGGTAGGAACAATACCTTTCCAATAATTTTTGCACAGCTCCGTAACTTTAGGGTCTTTCATTGCTTTGTTTACGTTTACTATATATCCGTAGTTTTTTCTATAGCCTTCCGGTTTAACATAAACCATTAGTAAACTGAACCAGCCAAGAGCGCAAGGCGTAATTTTTCCTACAGGTAATACCTTATAAGTGTACATACCAACATCAAATATTTCAGACTCTCTTTTTGTTTTAGCTGTATAAAACGAAGACAGCCTACTGTGAGCAGAGGCAGGTCGATTTTTCTCTATTAGCTTTTCATAATCCCCAAAAGTACCTTTTGTTTTTGCTCCCTTCCACTGTAACAAATCTCCGGGGGAATATTCTTTGTTTGTACTATGAAATAAATAAGTAGAAGAGAACTCTAAAACTTTCATACTAGCCTCACAGACTAATCGGTAACTTATTTTCAGTAACGAATTTTCTATAACTCAGGTATTTACAACGTGTTTCGTAAGCATCAAACAATGCGTTGTGTTCGCAACCTAATGTTATAGAATTGTCAGGCATACAAGAATAATCAACAGTGACTTGTGGAAACATCTTTTTAAGTTGTGCAGTGTCCATAGGAAAATAAGGATACTCTTTTGGCTTATCTACCATGCGACCAAACATTTGACATAAAAGAATCCAGTCGTAAGAAGCAGTAGAAGCCCAGAGACAAGGAACCTTCGGTAAAAACTGCGTCATAATGTCTTTGATGATCGACATGCTAAAAGTATTTTCAGACGTGGCGCAAATATTATTGAATACATTTTTGTCTAGGAATTCTATTGTTTCTTCAGAGCCTCTGCTTTTCGCGTCGGCTACCATCCAATCATAGTCAAAGTCTGCGTTGACTAAATACAAGTGTTCGTTACCTTCAAGACCTTTTACCATACCAATTGAAATAGGAATAATTACTTCGCCGTTCTCATAAAACTCTGTATCGAAGAAAACGTAGTCATTATCTGGTACGCTGGCTTTCTCAGAATCACATTCTTTTTCCATTTTCAAAAGACGGGTGTAATAGTTAGGACATTCTTTCAAATGATCTTTAGCAATTTTCTCTGCAATTTTTCTGTCACTAGTATGTTCTAGTTCTACATCTGTTCCTATTTTTAATTGCTCAGGGTCGAAGCTAGATAAGATTTTCATTACCAGTCCCTCACGTCTTGAATATCTTTAGTTGCGGAACTTGAATAAAAAGATTCAAATGTTTTTAAAGCATTTGACATGTTTTTTGATATTGAAGAATTAAATTGTCCTGTCCAGACTTCAGGAATAATAGAGGCGTTCATAAAAACTTTTTCACGGCCTTCGTTAGGTACATAACGCTCGGCGTAGTATTTCCATTCTCTACCTTCCTCGCGCACGCGCACGGCTACAGGTAGTCTTGTTTTTCCAGACTTTAAAAGCGCTGCCGCTCTGTGCCTACCTTCGTGACCTACGACTTCACCACGTTTAGCCTTACCTAGTTTTCCTTTCGCAACTTCGATTCCGAGAAAAGGCATAACAAGGTTTGAACGATTACGAATACTTTTCAAATAAACTTCTAAAGGCTGAGAATCATTCATTATTCTCTCTACGCCTTCTTTATTTGTAGTAGTTAATTCCAAGAAATCCATAGGGTGCATTGTGATATAACCAATGCACTTATTTCCTATAGCATTTCTTTTTTGTACGTTTGAAATTGGAAGGTCATAGTGTCTAGCTGTCTGAATAAGTTTCATAGTTCACCTATCAATTCGACTGTGGTACAAAAGACGGCACACGCAAACCTAAACTTAAAAAGAATTCTTTTTGCAGCTCTGCGTCAATGTAACTTTTAATAGCAGTAGTGCTAGTTACATTTCCGCCGGTTTGGTGTTGCAGTGCTTGACCTACTTTTTTCATTTCGTCTTTGTACCATTTTTCTACTTGTGCCTGACTAGTAACACCGCTCTTAAAGGGATGTTTAGATAAAATATCTTTTGCCATTTTAGTTGCTTCAGCATTTCGGATTTTGTGTACGCCGACATTGGCTGTAGCAGAGTCTAAACTTTTCCAGAAAGAATCAATTGCAGACTTTGGAATAAATACACCCTTGTAAGTCCAGATAGAATCAGTAGGCTTCTTTCCCTGCATTTGGTGATCTAATACTTCAGCAAGTTTTGCATAGGTAGGATGCTTGGGAGTGAGTGTGTAGTTTTGAATTGTTCCTTTTTTACCGGGATACGCAAATATATAATTCTTGCCTTGCTTCTTAACGTGCTTAACCAGAATTGTAGACATACCAAAAGTAGGCTCACCACCTGTCATGTTACCTGTCTTACCTACACGCGCAGCAAATAAATAAATTAATTCCAGAATAGAAGCAACAAGGTTTTCTCTTTTCTTGTATCCAATTTTTCCCGTCCACTTATTACGAATTGTTTTCAGCCTCGCACCTAGCTCAGAGACTTTTTCAGATTTTAATGCTGTACGCTTCTTTGCAAAATCATCTGTTCTAAAATAAAGGACTTTTGTTTTATCTGTAGGAGACACTATTGTAAATACATAAGTGTCATCTTTATTTGCGTCATAATTAGGATTCATGCTAACGCGGCTTGCGGGCTTGTTCGATATTTTCTTTTTTGCAGTGGTGTAAAGAAAACCATCTTCGTCTAAGTAACCTTTAAACCCTTCAGGGTAATTGTGCTTAATTCCTTCAGCATTCATTTCTTCGATTGTTTTGTCATAAGGCACAAGTTGCTTTCCGGACTGACGTACTTTTAGTCTAAGAAAAGCTGAGGATGATTGTACTAATGCGCGTCGTAACTCTAAATATATTTTGTAAGTCTCTGGGTCTTTATCTCTTGCCTTCTTAGCTTGTTCAATTGATAGACCTTCAACAGGACTACCAATTAATTTTTTAGTCACTGCTTTAATCTTCTTTAATAATTCTTGTTGACTGCCTTTTACGTCAACACCAACCTTGTCATTCTTTAATCCAAGATATTTAGCGTCAGAGAATAACTGTACAAGAGTTCTGCTCTGCATCTTGTTTACGTTAGCCAATAACCAATTCTTTGCATTATTGCTATCGCGTTTTCTCAAGTAAGTACCAAAGGCTTTCATTGCAGTTAGAGCGTCTTTTCCAATCTTATTATTTTTAGTCCACAAAGGAACTGCACCTTTTAAGTCTTTGCCAAAACGCAATACAAGATTTTCTACCTGATCGTTGTATTCTTTTTTGGCAACTATTAAAGAGAGTAATTTGCTAAATAAACGATACCCTACTTTGTACTTAGTTAAAAACTTTTGGGCAATTGGTGCGTTCTCAGATAAACCTACGATGGATTCCTTAGTAATTTCTTTTGGGTTCTGAGTCATAACGTATTTAAAAATAACATAAGCGCAGTAAATAAATGCCAGTGCTTCTGCTTCGTAGTTCTGATCTGAAAAAGCAACTTCTACTTCTGTATGTTCGGCATTTGATTTAAACAGGTCTTTAAATTCACTAACAGATACTCGAAATATTTCTTGTCCAATAGGAACGTTAGCAAGTTTGTAGCCATCGTTACAATAAACGGCAATTTTGTCTTCGTATAAATCAATAATCTTTTGGTTATCTAAAATAAAAGAATGCAATACACATTCGTTTGCACTCTGCTGTTCAACAAAACCAGAGCCAAATAAAATAATTTGGGCAGAGTCCGAACACTTTTCAATGTTGTCAGCGACAAAACGAAAAGCATTATCTGGATTCTGCCATTTAAATAAACCTTGTTCTGTATATACTGGATAACGGCAATTTTCACCCCAAAGGTGTGTAGCCATTTTCGCCAAAATTGAATTAATAGAGTACGAATTCATGTCCCAAATCTCTATTAGGTTGATACAATAAAATTAGCCTTTTTAGGACGCAAATAAAAAACGGGAGCTTTAAAGGCCCCCGCTTTTGGTTAGATAGTTTCAGTACTGTTCATTGCAGACTCCTATTGTTTATCAAGCCAACGTCGAAATTCATTAGCGTCCATTACTTTCACGCCTAGAGCTTCTGCTTTTTGTATCTTAGTAGAACCTGCTGACTTATCTTTAACGATAAGAATTGTTGTGGTTTTAGTTACACCCGCTCCTATTTTACCGCCTTTGGATTCAAGTGTAGACTCCAAGTGTCTATCTCTAAAACCTGTAAACACAAAACTTTTTCCAGCGAGTTTTCCTTTTATTTGCGTTTTCTTTTCTTTGGGTACAACGTAAGTGATATTAGGATATTTATTTACGAAGGCAACAAACTTCGGAAGACCTTTAGCGAACTCCTTTGCTGACACATCGCTAAAACCCTCTACTTGTTTTAATTTATCTACTAAAGTCTGAGTAGGCACTTTGGAAAAAGAGTCTAAAATTTTAGGATATTTATCCAACACTTTTTTGATTTTCTTCTGGGCCATATTTTCAAACAAACCAGAAGCATCCATTAGTTTATCCAAAGGTACGTTTTTAATTGCCGTCTGAATATTGGAATAAATCTTTTCTGCTGATTTTTCTTGAATACCATTTACTTGTAGCAGTCTTTTCTTAGATGCTTTGGTAATCTTTCCGATTGAATCAAGACCGTCTAACAAAAAGCGTTCGATTAAACCAATACTGAAATTTTCTACGCCTAATGTTTTGAAGAAATGATTCAAGCGTTTTACTTGATAAGACTTATGGCTTTTCTTGTCAATAGCAACAATGTCTACCCCGGTTTTATTCCACATATACCGGAATTCTTTATCAGTAGGGAGACGTGCAGTTTTAGCCGGCTTTACAACCTCCATTATGTGCGGAATTACGTCACCTGACCTAACGATTTTTATTTTCGCACCGGGGCCAATTTTATTGTCTTCGATAAACTTTGCATTAAAGCCTGTAGCAAACTTAACGGTTACACCGCTTAAACGTAGTGGTTTAATTTCTACTCTAGGCTTCAATAAACCACGCTTGGATATTTCCCAATGAACGTCAACAACTTCGGCTTCCTGTACAGCACCTTCGCCAACTTCTTTAAAGGCTTTCGCCCAGCTTGGATTTCCCATTGTATTAACGGGGTTGCTATCATTAACAGTAACAACAAGACCATCAATTTCGTATTTAGATTTCTGTTTTCTTGATTTCAATAGTTCAGATAACAGACTTGAATTAAGGTCTTTAAATATTTTGAAGGGTACAACTTTAAAGCCAACACCTTTTAATTTTTCTAGTGCTTGGCTTTGTGCAATTCTTGGAGATATTTGTTCGTAAACAATTACGTCTAAGTCTCTGGTAGCCCTGTGGATAGATTTACGATTAACAATACCTGATACTAGATTTCTTGGATTCTCAAAATCTTTTTTCCACGTTTCAAAACGCGAAACAGGCATTACGATTTCGGCTCGCAATACCAGATTAGTTTTTAATGTTGGGATACCCAAGTGAGGTACTAAAAAGGAAATGTCTTGTCCGTAAGTGCCATCCCCGCGTGTAAATGCTTTTATTTCTTTAGGTGTGTAAACAATTAAAATAGAAACACCATCAATTTTATCTGAGACGCAATATCCATTCTTAGGTCTTTTATTCTGCAACCATGTATCTGCATTTTCCGCCTTAATTTTGTCAAGGCTTCCCATGAAATACATCAGCTTAACTTTTTGTCTTTTAACAGGTGCGCCTATCTGCTGCAAGACTTTTGATTTTGGGCTTAGTACTTTTAATTCTTCAACAAGTTTGTCGAATTCTTTATCTGGCATGATTATTTTGCCAGTATTATAATAAATGTCCGAAGCTCGTTTAATTTTAGCTTCGAGTGCTTTAATCTGCTGTGAGCTTGCTTTTTCTTCATTAAGCACTTTCATACCGCCCTCAGCTAACTCGCGGATTCGACGGCCCTCTGTTAGGGCCTCTCTGTTTTTCTATTTCTTTCATAGTATTTATTTGAATTTGTTCAGCTTCATAAAGGAGCTTTACTATTTTATCGTTAGACTCAATAATCATTTTAGTTAAATCAGAGTTCTCAGTCAGTAAACGAGACTTTGACTCAATTTCTTCCTGCAATCTTTTTAGTAGTTCTTCTAACTTATGTCCGTCTGGATTGTCACGGCCCATCAATATTTTTTCCATGTTCACATCCTTTTAAATGTTTGAAGTTTTACAGGTAACTTAACTTCTGAAAACTGGCCTTCCCAAATAGTAGGCAAGTCTCTCGATTTAAATTTAGGTAGTGTTTCGTAAGTTTTATTCTTTCCTTTTCCTTTTTCTGTATCTGGCTTAGTAACAATAATTGCCACTTCAATGTAGCGCTCACCTTCACGATACAAAGACCATGAACGGTGTCTGCCTTCGTGACCTTTTACTTTCCCGTTAGGTAAAATGCGAATAAAAGGCATAGTATTTATCTTTCCTTGCAGTGCCAGTGCATTATATTCACCTACTGACATAGCCTCTTTTTTAATTCTAGGAAGTCTTGTATTGGAAGTTAATTTCAGAAAGGTTTTTATTGGCATTTGGATAGTTCCAATGGCTCCTTTCTTTTTAACAAAATTGCGCATCTGGGGAGAATTGTACAGAAGCATTTTAAGTTCCTTGAACGATATTATGTACACCTTTGTAGGTCGCTTACTTTACAGACTTACTCTCAACAGTCTGCTTTCGATTTTTTCTTTTACATCCTCTTTTGGTACACAATTAGGAACTAAGTTTCCTTTCTTGTCTTTCTTTAGTCCGACCATTGTGTAGTTTTTCCAACAGAGGTCTTTGTCCATGTATTTTGATTCAACCGTTATTTTCCAGTCTCTTACTAAGGGCTTTACGTGTATAGAGTCTATAGTTAAACAAGATAATGATTCTAACATTTTGTTTAACTGCTTGCTGTGGTAATTAAATAACTCAGCGTCCGTGCCATAAGCCAAAGTAATATGCGGACAGTATTGAGCGTATGTAGAGGTTGCACCTGCTGACATACACATTGAGTTTAACCTAACTAATTCAGGGCAATTTAAAAGAATAACAAGACAATCTTTTTCGGGGCCGAATAAATCATATTTTTTAGTAGATACTTTCCAATTTACTTTAAACTCGCCTTTCCTTGGTTCTTTAGGTATTTCTGAATATAAAACGGTGCAGTGAATTTGTTCTTTTTCAATAGGAGTACACTGCAATAAAGCCGCTGCTCGATTAGCAACGGCGTAGATTTTTTCTACACAAACTGGTTTAAATTTAGCTTCTATGTACGTACCTGTCATAGCTCACCCTCTTACGCGAGTTCTGTTGAATTTACAGATTCCAAATCAATTCTGTTGTACGAGTAGTAACTGATATAAAGATATTCTCGGCCATCGCCTGAAAATCCAAGTTCTTCTAGTACAGACAATTGGCTTTTCGTTATAGGCTTGCTTAGTTTTATTTCAATTCTTTTCATTCCCCAAAAAATATTAAGCAAACTGTTTGTTAAGTGCATAGCAACGTCTAACAGGTCTTTCTTAGTTATCCTATTTTTTATTCTAGCTCCGTGAACTATAATAAGGTCATCATCTTTTAGAGTCACTTCGGAATACAATAATCCTTTAGTACGCGCTACTTTTTTAGCAGACAATAAGGATCGTTGCTTTGATCTTACAGAAGACTGAGTGTTATACTCTGAATATAAGTCTCGAAACTTTATAAAGAGATTAGCCAAGTCATTTACTTTTAGTCTACGCATTAAACGACTTAAAGACTGTACGGCATCGTTTAATTCTGGCGACATGTTTCGTCTAGAGTTTCCAATGTACATACTTAGGGTGCTAATAAAATCATGATGATTGTGTGGAAAAACATGTTGTAGCAAGTCGTAAACTTTATATTTCTTAGCGTACTTTGATCTAGCATAATTCTTTGAAGCCAGTAGCTTATAGAAATCTTGATTCTTTTTAATAGCTTCTTCCATCCGTTCGTAAGCGTAAACAAAAATGCTTATATCTTCTGGCTTTGTGTAGCTATAAGGGCTATCGGGCTTTCCTTTAACGTCTGAAACAGCAGCAAACAATTCGTCTTCTGTTAGCCTTTCCGTTCTACTATTTATCAACATACCTTTGAAAGTTTTAAACCCAACTACTTTTACGTTGTGCTTTTTAGCAAGTTTTAATAGGCCAAGTAAATATTTTTTACGGTAATCGTTTAGCCTGTCTACTGAAACCTGCAATTCTTTTATATAGGTGTAGGCATTAGGGATATAAGAGTCTTTTGTGTAAACCCTATCTTCTTTCTCTTTTTCTTTTTGCTCTTTTTCAGAAAAACCTTTCCAGTAGTTAATTGGCCCACCTTTATATTTTTGACCTAGCTTTCTACCGTCTAGTACAAAAATAGCTTCAGGGCTATTTGTTCTAATGTAGTGACTTAATTTTGAACGTGCAGTAGAAAGATAAAAGTGAAATTTAGGGTTTGGATTAAGACTGTCTTCAGCAGAACCTGTTTTTGAAAAGGCTAGAATAAATTTGTTCTGTTTTAATATAGCAAATGCTTTATCTATGTCTGTACCGTGAAAAATAATATCAGACAGACCTGCAAGCTCTGCATTTAAAACTTTCATAAATGCCTCACATATAAACAGTATTACTCGCAGCAGGACTCCAAGCGGGCGTGCCTACAGACGAACACTCAAAACCCATCATGCCGTGCATATTTTTAAATACAAGGTCGCCATTAAGTTCGTAAAAATTAACAGGGCTATTTGCTTTAATGTGAGTGCATTTTCCAACATCGGAGCCACAATAAGAACAAGTATATTTATCTACGTAAGCTCCCATTGAATAAGAGTTCATTTCACCACTAATAATCTGACTAGAAAGAGAAACGTCTTTTGTTCTATCAATAGCAAGCAACAACATTACCTTCCAGACGTTACCACCACCAAAACCATTAATACGGCGTAAAAAAGAATCAACGATAACACCTTTTGCTTTCGTCGGGTCTTTATTTTGATGTTCGTAATGTACAGGCTTGCCTCTAAAAGTTTTATAGCCTTGGCAGCCTGCATCAACATTAAATTCCAATAGAGTTTTCAACGGAAACGCTACGCCATTTCTGTTAGGTAAGTCAGACGGGATAGTCAAAACAGGAACAAAAATATAATCGTTAATATCAGGGCTGATTAAATATTTTTTAGAAGCAAAAGGGAGCCAGTTAGTAATATCCAATTTCTGCTCTGCTTCTGTTGTAAGAACGTTGGAACTTTTATTTAAAACCATATCATTAGTAGCAATTTGAATATTCTTAGAACGTACCTCTTTGTGAATATCAATTGCTTTACCTTCCATAAAGGCGTCAGCGTAGACAGCCTCTCTTAAACTCAAGTCTTGAAAATCCTGACGCATAAATAAATCCTCACTTAGATTCTTTTTCTTTCTCTATTTTCTTTAACTGAGAAAGCGCCCAATCATAACCAGAGTCACCACCCCAAAGAAGCCAAGCAATCCAGCCATTAGTAGGGCCTCCATCTGGCTTTTTCTTTTTACTAGGGGGAACTCTGTTCTTTTCATGGCGAGTAAAAAAAGCCACCATGCGTCTGATTGTTTTTTCTGAAACATTTTTTCCGTTAGAAAGGTCACGCGCCTGCGCAATACCAATTGCAGTTCCGCCTCTATTATATTTGTCTCTGTAATCCAAACCTTTTTGTGCTTCGGTTCTAACAGTTTGTGGTGGGACATTCTCTACACTAGAAGTAACAACGCGGCGTATTTCTTGAGCGTCATCTTTTGGCCTAGCTTCTAACATTCTACTCATAAAAGTTTCAGGCTCTCTGGTAAAACGATCAGAGCCATCAGGGAAAGTAGAATAAGGGTCATTTTTTCTACGCTTAAAGTTTTCGCCTTTTAATACGCGCACCAAACTTAATGGGTCGCCACCTTCTATTTGAGTGTCCTCAATATCTTTTACTTCAATATAAACAATGTTTTCATTTTCTAAATTATCTGCGGTAGCTTCAATATCGTCTTCAGTATCCGGATTATAGATATTGAATACTACACTGCATTTCTCATAAATCTTCAAGTCTTTTTCGGCAGAGTCTGAAATAAAATAATGATCTGTGAACTCATTGTCGGGAGGAAAGCGGCACATTAAAAATGTAGTAATACCTGCCATGTTAAAGAAAGTGGAATAAAAATGAATGTCTTCTTCTGGGACTACAGCGGCTATTTTAGTAATACCTTTTAGTCTAAGGTTTGCTTCTATTCTTATTAAAAGAGTACCGAGTCTTTTACGAATAAAAGACTCGTTAGGTTGGACGGGCGTTTCAGATATAATACCAATAACATAAACGTCATTGGCTTTTTCTAAATAGAATTCAAATTCCTCATAGTCTACTTCGTATTTCAAATCAGCTTTATAATTCATAATTACCTCACGCGCCTGCTTCTACCTAAGCGACTCTGAATTTTCTTTTTGGTGTCTATGTAATGACTAGGGTCGTTTAATGCAGACAAGGCTTGAACAATATGCCAGTTAGCTTTTTCGTTAGCAGCTTTTTGATTGTATATGTATTTCTTTTTACCTGTAACAGTAGTGCCTGTAATTTCAGCAGCTTCGCCGTAGTCTCTACCAAACATACCAATACGTCTAATAGGAGCGAGTTTAGCAAAAGAAAAATTGTCTTCGCCAATTTCAGCATTATCATTCATGCCGTCATTGTCCATGTCAGCAGTCTTTTCTTTTATTCTGGCACGAATTTTTTTGTCCTGATCTAATTCATTAATAACACTATCTAAATCAATACCGCCGGCAGCCGCCCACATTCTTAAAGTAACGGGAATTCCTTTGTCTGCCATTTGATTAAGAATTTCCATAGTGTCTCTATCAGAGTGCGGGTGCAGAGATTTATGCCAACGTACTTGTGGAATATCATACGATGTAGTGTCATTAATTCTAAAAGAAAGAGTTTGTGCAGTTTCTGATTTCTTTTTTGTGAATCCATTTAAATGTGCAATAAGCGGGAACATTTTACGATAGAAAGTTTGTTGTGTCATGTAGTCACGGAAAGTACGGATATTCTCAATGAATACAGACAATGCAGCTTCTGAAGTGTTGTAAGTAACGTCACCACTTAAAAAGGCTTCACTAATTCCTAGTGCTCTCATTTTTAATTGGTTAGTAGTATCAATAACATCTGTAATTTTCCAGAAGTCTCCGCCTTGGCGAATTTCATTTATCTGAATATCATTTCTTGTGGCGATAGTTGGGCCTAAAGGATCAAAGTCTGCTTGTTGAAAAAGCGCAACGATAGCAGATAATTCTTCAGGTGTTGGCTCCCACATATCACCGCCAGCAGCAACATGCAATGCAGAGCGCTGACGTTTAGAAGCTTCTACAATAGTACCCCGCAAAAGAGTTTTCTCAATTAAGTACCACGGAAGTACGCGCCTGAAGAAAGAAGTTGGTTTTCCATTAATTCCTTTACGTGCTAAATAAATTGTTGTCAAAGGGTCAAGTTCAAATTCATTTTCTTCTAGTGCCTTCAGCATTTTTGCAGGATAGTTTCTACGCTGACGCTTAATTACTTCTGCTTCACTCTCCAAAAAGTTTTTAAGCTTTTCTGATTTAGAAACTGTAATTAACGGGTCTTGTGAAACGAAAGGCATGTCCTCAATATTACAGTCTTGAATGTCGTGTGGCAGAATATCCGTAAAGGATTTATCCTGCATAACTAGAGTACCTGCATATTCTGCATCGACTAAATAACCTAAAGCAAAAGAAGGGAACTGTGTTTTTAAGTTAAGACGGTCTACTGCGTGTTGATACACTTCAAGTTTTTTATCGTCCAAACCGTTAAGGGAAAAATCAGAAAATGGCAGGGTGCTTATCATATCAGCAGCCCCACCACATACAGAGTCATAATAATAAATGTCACGATATATATTTCTTAATTGCGTTTCATTTCTTTCGTCAATAAAACCAGACAACAGAGTGTCTAAATATTTTACTGAGCCTGTACCAATTGTCGAGACGCTTACAGAATTTCTTCCGCCTTGTACGCCACCTGTTCCGGTAAATGCTAATTGTTCTTTACCTGCTTCTGTGGACGCGCCTACTTTCGTACCTTTACCACCAAGTTTAGTAGATACAACTCGATTATCTTTAATCACTACTTTATTAAGCGGCTTCATATTATTTACCTTTTGGTATTAATCGGGGCAAGGCAGTGCAATTCTGTGAGTCAAACAAACAAAACAATTATGACCATTAGCCCGCATAATTCGCATAGGCTTTCCACAACCGTCAGCAGGACAAATAGATACGTCATCAATTGAATTGTGATTAGCTGTTTCAGAAGTTTTTTCTGACGCAACTTCTGCATTTAATGGGTTGATACGTTCCATAAAAACTCTCCTGTTGTATAGGATTAAATTAGTTATTAATGACCTCCTGACGAAATAATTCCTTTACCTGTTGCCGTAGCTAAAGTGCCTGTAGGGCTTGCACCATTAGCCAGTGCAACGATTCCCATATTGCTGTTTTTTCTTTTGGTTAAATTAAGATTCTCAGCTACCCATGAATCATCAAGTAAGAACCTAGAGGCTAATACCACAGCTCTAAATAAATCGTCAGTTCTGTTTTTACCTTTATCAACAGTGCGGCCTTTGTCTTCAACAGTAAATATCTGAGAGAATAAATGGGCACAGGGTTTGTACGTAAACTTCTCTATGTATTCTGTGCTAGGAATAGTTAATGCTTTTTCTGCTCGCATTTCCATTTTGGGAAATAGAATTCTATTACCCTCAGAGTATGATTTAAATAAATTGAAGTCTGCGTATTTAACGCTATACTGCATTTGCTTTATTTTTTTATCTTCTTCTAATTTATGTAAAAGGAATAAAGAGTTCCAACGGTCAGCACAAATAAATTGAACATTTAATGAGTCTACTAAAGGGACTACTACTTCTTCAAAGATAGAATTGTAGTTCAAAACATTTTTACCCTTATCTGGCATGATTTCAATAAGGGTAGTAAATATAGTTTCTTTTTCTCTACGGTGGCCGACAGCAAGAGCAAAAGAGTTATTAGAAAAACCAGCATCTAGTGCGAGGACTGAGGGGTAAATATCGCCGCGTACACTCAACTTCAATTTAGCAGATTTATAAAGTGTGTTATTTACTTTCTTTAATGAATATTCGTAAGTTGCGAAATTTGCTTTGTCTGTGAAGTTTGGAACTATGGCGTTAATGTTTTCAAAGAATGGCGAGGCTGCCATAGGAGGATTAGCACCAAAGTCACGTTCAGCTTTTATAGGGTCTTCCATGTATTCTTTTCTGAAGTTTTCTTTAGGCTCTTTAGGATTGTATTTCCAAGTGGGTAAGTGAAGCGCTAAAACTACTCTAGAGTCTTTATGGATTCTGCACATAGACATAATTTTATCGTCGTAGGCAGAAGGCGAAGAAATATTAAAAGACATTCCCGGTGTTGTACCACTATAACCTTGTAGAAATAATCTTTTAGATGCAGACATAACTGTTTTCATTGAACGGTCTAGTGCGCCGTAAATTTCATCTGCGGAAATACGTACTTTATCTTTTGATTCACTTGAAGCATCAAACCAGCCTAATTCGTCGATTGCATATTCAAAACGGGTATTGTGAGAAACCAGACAATTTGCAATAAAAGCATGGCCATCCGGTACGGTAACGTCGTATACAGTTTTCTTTTTAGAAGATTTTTTAATCTCAACTACTTGTTCAAAGTGCCCCTCAAAAGATAAAAAGTCTTTAAGTGCAGTACCCTTGCTTAAATTAAGGTCTTTAATTCTTGGTATTAAAATATCCCAATCGTCTCCGTAAATTAAGTATTCTGGCGTTTCTTCGTAAATATCTCTACTAGAACGTAACCTATCAAAACACTTGGGCTTGATATTGTTTAAGACTACACTGCCATTTTCTGCAATAAGTCTTCTGAGTCTTTTACCTAATGTATCTACCAGTCGGGAGTTTTCGTATAAGTCCCAAAGAAATTTTCTTACATAAGGAACACTTCTTCTGTCGGACATAAAGCCTTTAGGTACGTCTTTTATTCTATCTTTGTATTTTTGAACTTTTGCTTTCTTGAAAGTCTGCAAAAATAGGTTCGCGTCGTAACCAGTTATCGTAATAGTCCAATGGTTTCTTTTTGCATTAAAGTTTCCGGTAGTTTTGTTCAGTTTATCATAGAAAGTGTGCTTGGTCAGTCTTCCAAGTATACCGTAGTTTTTAAATAAAATAACGTGTAGTTGTTTAGCCAGTTTTTTACTAGCGGAACCCACCTCTATTTCTGAAGGGGAATTTTTTGAGCCTCCATTAATACCACTATCACATTTAAAATAAGCTTCCAAAAATTCGTGCATAACTTCTCTAGGGGCCATCCTGACAATAGCAGGAATCATTTTATCTTTTGAATTTTTAAAGTCATACCCTAAAGGATTTAAGTAGTCTCTTACGAAATTAGACTCCCCGTTTTTGTAGATAAACCTGTAAGAGTCTGCGCGAATAGAAGAATTATTTTTAGTATGGGTTGGAATTACTCCAGTTATCTTTTTACCTAGATAAATTAAGCGGTTGGCTACGTCTTGATCGTTTGTCGAAACTTCATTCCTATAACCGTTAGCTACAAAGTATCCGAGTAATTCAGCATCTGTTTTAGACAGCTTCGCATTTCCGTACAGGGTTTTCTCTTTATTTGTTTTTGATACTATCCATTGCCCTACTTTTAATTTATCTAAAGTAACCCAATCCATAGAAAGGTCTTCATTTAAAACAAGCATTGGATGCTCTGGAGTACCTTCTACAGAAAAACCATTTCGGGTTCTTAATTTATAGGTTTCTGTTTCTTCTGACTTGTAGGTATGGCTTACAGTACGCCCACCAAGGTGCGACATAATCTGTAGATCGGTTTTATTGTAGTCCATTTCTTTAATAAATTCAGAAAAGTGCATAGTGCCTTGTGACGTGTTAACAAGAGTATCACCTGTTAAACAACGACCACGCATTGTTCTTTTGTTAGGTGAAGCAGCCGACGTAAACATTTTAGTGTGTTTATAATGTAGGAAACTTTCTTTAAAACGATAAATTTCTTCGCCGTATTTTTTACCATAGTGGTCTAGCATAGAGTGATAAGCTTTAAACCACGGCGATTCGTCAATAATATCTACAAAAGGCTGCCACAAGGTTTCCATAGCAGTTTTAAAATCTGTTGCCGTATATGTTGCGGTTAGAGTTACGTTAGGCAGACCTGTTAATAATTCAGCAGGCTTTCCCATTTTTAAAAACTTGTGGTGATGATATCCACTAAACATAGAAAAAGTCACAGACTTACCGGAACGTTGTCCTAAGCAAGCTGCAAAGTCTCTATAAAAATTCATGTAACCTTTTTTAACAAAGTCTAACTTATGTCCTTTGCATTTAGGGCATTTTCCATTTTCCATAAATACTACATGTTCTGGAAAATCAATTGCTCTCATAGAAATAGGGCAATTTTCAATGTCCTCCATAAATTTGTGGTCTGAGCATATAGGGCAGTAATCACCAAAGAGTTTTACTCCAGCCCATAGCTGCCTAGAAAAAGGCTGCATATTTTTTGCTAGACCATAAACAGGGTCAAAGAAGTATTCATAAATATTTTTAAATTCCGGTAAGTCACGATCATCAATTTTTAAGTCACGGGGGTAGGGATTTTCGCTCTCGAAGATTTCGTCCATCATTTTAACGACATTAATTTCCATATTTTTAAAGTCGTGTTCGTCTTCAATGGGAACGAAGTCTGAGTAGTCATCTGCTACGTGGAAATTAGTATCAGCAAACATATCCTCTAGAGAAAAAGCATTTTCTCCCTTTACTTTTATTTTCTTGTAGGATTCGCAAACATAAGACCCTGACTTTTTACTTTTACTGCACTTGGAAAAGGAAGCACAATTTAAACAGTTCTTTCCTTTTGCTAATGCTTTTCTTTTACTAAATTTAACATCTGAGGTTTTCATACGCTTTTACTCTTTTTTGAATTCCTTTGGCCTGAAGTATTTCTCGTTTAATATGGCCTGCTGACTTTCACTTAAATTAGCTTTATCTGCAAAGAATTCAAGAGCTTTAATATATAAAACGTCGCGCAGCATTGCTCTAAATGTACCCAAATCCCCAGTGTCTACTTCTGATTTAGTAATTAGTTCTAGTATTTGTTTTACGTTATCTAAGGAAGGTTCAAACGCCGACTCTAAGGGCGATAATTCATGTAGAAAGAAAGTTTCAAAGTCTCTCTGGTGCTGATCTAGTTTATTGATAAAGGCATGTTTAGATTTTTTATTTACGGATATAATGTCAGTTGTTTTTGCGTCAATTTCCTTAGATACTTGTTTTTTATGCTGCTCCCATTCTTTTTTGCTACCAGACATGGAAATAGTTTTTTCTGGTAAGTGAATACAGAAAGGCAACTCTCCTTTAATATTCAGAAATTTATTACTCTTTTTTATTTGTTTTGTCTCTTTCTTTCTTTTCTTAACAAAGATTTGTGTCTCAAAGTTTTCGTCGATCTCTTTCATTCTTTCTAGAATTTCAAACGGAAGTTGTTCATCTTCTAAGTCCGAAGCTAAAGTAGAGCCTGTTATCGGATTACCGGGGCCGTTTAAAACTTTCATTTAGTCACCACTCATATCACTTAGTTCTTCAGTGTCTCCGCTTTCATTACTGCTTGCCGTGCTTTTATCCATATCGTATATCCGCATAACGTCAGCTTCAAAAGCCAGTTGAAAATCAAACATGGCTTGGTTACGTGCTTTCTTCTGAGTAATATTTAAAACGCCAGCTTCACGGGTTTCTTTATTCGCTACAAAATACCAAGCATTGTTTGCGTGTTCTTCTACGCCTTTTGAATAACGAATATAGCCTTCATCATTAATCTGTACCAAAAGAATAACAATAATGTTGTGAGTCTTCGCGTAAATCTTACACATACGCGCAACATTTGAAAGTTGCTTCCAAGATTCTTCGCCATCTACGCCTTTTAACAGAGAAATATAGTCGATCAGAATTACGCGGAATCCGTAAGGCTGAAGCATTAACAAAATCTCCTCCGCTGTCATGTCTTCTTCAGGTGACATAATAGAATACATGTTGCCTTGTTTCTTCAACTTGGCATGAAACTTTTTTCCTTCACTAATTACTTTCTTTTTCTCCGCACGGGTAAGTTTCTTTTGAAGTATCTTTAGTAGACTAATTCCTGATAGGTTGGACATTAATCGAGCGCCGCTTTCTACCTCTGTCATTTCCAGAGGAACGTATACGCAACTCTCCGCATTTTCCGCCATGTTTTTCAAAAGTTGAATAGCAAGACTGGATTTGCCGCCACCTGTTGTACCACCAATCAAAACCATAGAACCATAAAACAAACCACCGTTAGTTCTGTCAAAATCTGAAAACCCTGTAGGAATCATTTCGGGTTTTTCATCATTGGTAAGTTTCTTTAGTACCTTAGAAAAAGTACCGTTACCCCCAAGGTTAAACATCTGCTGTTGCGAATCAATTTTTATAGATACCTTAGATATTTCTTGTGCGGTTTGGTTTACCAGTTTTTCTACATCTACTTTATCTCTTAAAAGGGCTTCGTTGATTTTTTCAGACAGGAAATAAAGCTTTCGCATCTGATAGTATTTGTGAAGATTATTAACTATTTTCAAAGACTTTCGACGGGAGTCAACTATGTCCCCTTCAAACTTGGAAATAGCTTTGCGGGAGTCTTCTGAAATTACAGGGTCTACGCTGATTTCCTTTATGTTAGGTATCTCTCCATTAATCTGAGTTACACGTTTAATTCTGCCTATAATCTCTTTAGAGTATTCAGAATGAAAATGGTCTTCGCTCAACGAAGCAAGCATGACACTACTGTATTTAGTTTTACCTTCGCAGATATTGTAGATGGCTTGCATTTCCAAACGGTTAGAAAACAGTTTCATATTCCCTCTCTTAAATTTCGTGTGATTTTTTCACGATCTTATCTGTCAGGTAACAGACATAGTTAACAGACATATACAAAGACCCGTTAAAAAAAGTAACAGGGTCATGTCCAGTAGTCACAACAATTCTAGGAACATCTGAGTATTTCTCTAATATATCTCTTAGTTTTTCTTGCTTGTATTGAGTCATGCCTTTTGGAACATTAGACAAAACTAGAAGACTAGGAGAATTACTGCTTTCCAGTAACGGATTTTTTGACCATCCCATTACATTATGAAATACAGGACTAGACTTGTGCTTTAGTTTCCTAACCGTTTTTTCGTCTAAATCTTTTTGTGACCTGAATAAATGTATTGCTCTACTGAGAATCATAACGGCCAGCATTTTAGCTCGCATGTCATTAGGATTACCAGAAATACAAAAAACGTAAGGTGCTTTAAATGGGTTCTCATATACTTTCTTTACTGCGTCTAGTTGTTTTTGTTTCGGAACACTTTTTGGTTTTAAACCGTCCACTTCAGATACAAAGTTTGCTACATGATTCTCTAACGAAAAAGAAGGGAACGTCATTACCTGCCGTGCTACTCCGTGTGAGGTTAGTAATTTGTGTTCGTAAGATGAATCTGGGAGACTTACGTTAAAGTCTCCCTTTTTTGTTGGTGCAGATTTTTTAAAATCTTTTCTTTTATAAGTGTTGTTCATAACTGTTCCTTAGAACTGTCGAATGCCACTGCCACTTTTGTCATGGTTAATTGTTCTCTTACTGGTATACTTTACAGCCTTCGCCATTTCTTCACGGGAGAGTCTTGTTCAAACTTCGGTAGTTGTCTAATTTTATTAAAACCGCTTTGGAGATAAAAAATGAAGCCTCGGGAGTTTTCAAAAATATTAACAGTTAAGAAGATGAAAGATATAAAAGAAAGGGCCGAAAAAGGAGAGCGTCTTTATTCTATTGGGGAAGCCTACGGATGTTCAGGCGAAACAATAAGACAATTATGTATAAAAAATAAATGGAAATACGGGCCGGCTGGGAACTATAAAATTTCAATAGAGCAAATGAAGTATGCGAAAAAAGAATATGAAAAAAGTAAAAGAGAGATGTCAGACATAGCTAAAGAACTTGGAGTTACCGTAGAAAATATTTTGTATACAGCCAAAAGAGATAAGTGGAAACTGAGAGCTAAAAAGAAATGGATTTTACGAAGTGAGTTGAACGATTATAAAAGACTTTATGAGGTAAAAGGGTGGCCTATAACTCAAATTGCTATACTACACGGAATAAGTTCAACTGCCATGCGTAATTGGGCTATAAAGGAGAATTGGAGAATAAGAAGTATTAGTGAGAGTAAATTAAGGGCCAGTGTAATTAAAAGAAAGAGTAAGGGTATTCAAGAAAGGCAGTATAGCGAATTTAAATTGTACTGTAAGCAAGTACACGCCGAAACTATGAGGAATTATAAAAAATATAAAAATATAATAGACAAAGACAATAAAAGATCGAGAGATTTTCATATAGACCACGCACTTTCAAAGTACGACGGGTTCTTTAAGTACAAAAATCCAGTACCTGTAGAAATAGTAGCGCACCCTTGCAATCTAAGACTGATAACACAAAATGAGAATAATAAAAAGAGTAAGAATTCTAGTATTAATAAATCAAAACTACTTGATAAAATAAAAAAGTTTAAAACTTCTTGATGCCCGCAGAGCTTATATCATGGCTCAGGGTAGCTTTTGATGTATATTTAAGCGCCAAACCCCTATCTTTTTCTGAAATAATAAAACGTTCTGGGAAATATGTTTTGAATAGACATGTTCTAAGACACCCTCTAGAAAAGCCTACGTCGTCTAAGAAGTGTCTAATAACTGGACTTAGTTTTCCGGGTATGTCAGTTAGAATTCGTGCTGTTTCTTGTTTCATCTTTGGAGGATTTGATATCGGATTTATTTCATATAGAGCTGACCATAGTGGAATATTCACACCAACCTGAACCATTCTCCTAATGCCTACAATAACTTTTATTTTTCCACTCTGAGCATCTGCAATAATCTGGTCTTTCTTTGGTTTAGATAGTCCACCAAAGAAACCAACAGCAATTTCTTTTCCTGCTTTTTTATTTATTTCCTCCACTAACATCTTCATATAAGCAACGTGAGCAACAGGAACAACTACGTGGTGGCCTCTTTTAACATCACTAACAATGTGCTTAACGATTAATTTGGTACGTCTTTTATCACGCTCTAGAAACTTAACTGCATGAATAGGTAAAGAATATTGCTTATCTGATTTGGTGTGTGTCTCAATGAAAGTTACTTTTGGTTTAAGTGTTTTTACTTTTGCGTTGTACGTTATACCCCCAAACACAGATTCAAAAACAAAGTCTTTCTTGTCCTTTCTTTCTGGAGTACCAGATAAACCAAAACGGTATTTGCAATTAAAAGAGTTCACTACACGCGCAAGCACAGGTGCGCCTGCGTCATGACATTCATCAAGAACAAGTACGCCAAACATATCCTTGATTTTTTTAAGCAGTCTCTTGCCGCCTCTGGAATTAAGAGATTGGTAGGTAACTAGGCATATATCATATTTTTCATATTCTTTTAGAGTTTTTGGAAAGCCAATAATCTTTTTATTTGATGATTCTAAATCAGGTATTGTTGTGAAAGGTTTAATTTTTTTGGATTTGTTTCCACAGAAGGTTTCGTAAAAACCTACAAGCCACTCACGCTGAGAAGCTAGAATAATTGTCTTGCTTTGTAATTTGCATACAATTGAAGTAGCCATTACAGTTTTGCCTGAACGTGGAGGTGCTTTTAAAATACCATATCCACGTTCGATCATTTTCTTTCTTGCTTTTCTTTGATAGGGCTTTTCCTTAGCAATAAATTTAATTCCCTTTGTTTTAAACGGCGGACAGGCCCGCAAATCTTTTCCTTTTGCAGACCGTGTAATTACTTTCTTGATTTGATCTCTGGCACCATAAGGAATTCCAATATAATTTTTACCACCGGAAACTTTTTCCTTGTACATTTTAAACGTACCGATGAAGCCCGGACATTCATCACACACGTCACAGTGTCTGTCTTCATAGAACTCGCAGCTCAAACATTTTTCTTCGTTGTATACAGTTCTGTGAAACCGTTTTTCTATTTCATCCATGTCCACTATTTTTTCAGGAATATAAATCCTTTCCTTGAAAAATATCCGGTTAGATGTAGACATTAGTCTTCCTCTACTGAGAGATAATACAAACCAGTAAGCCTCATTATTTCTGCTTCATGTGTACCTGATTTGCGCATGTGGTCAATCCATACTTTGTAATATTGCTTGCGTTGTTTCTCTCTTCGATTAACAATGAAAAATGCGAGTAGTACAAGCGCTATAGAAATTGAACATACTATTACCATACCTAACGATGTCATTCCTTCTCTCCCATTAAATAATCAACGTCTTCCTCAGAATAAAACCTTGAAAGTAATTTTCTTCGATTTTCGTTTCTAAACTGTTCGTTTTTTCTATGAGAAAAGGAAAACCACCACACAGACAAAATAAAAATTACACTGGTTACTATCATAATTGCGTACACTGACGTTTCAATTTCAATTTGAATTTCCATCTATGTCTCCTATCTTAAAGTTCACTGTAATGTGCTCACAAGGCGCAGGGGGTGCGACTAATACCATACTCACTACATACTTGTCGTTTTTAAGTTCTACTCTGTGTATATAATCTTTTTCAAGTCCAAGAAAAGCAAGTTCGGACTGCACATCTTTTGGTATAAGTGGAATTACATTTCCCACTCTCTTTACAAACTTTATTACTTCGTAACTCATTTGTTGTCCTCTGATATCTTGTATTCAATAGTCATACTTAATACAAGCGGATCAGCAGGAGAGTCAAAAAAATCCGCGTCATTCATACTTTTAATATAGCAGTTTTTAAATACTCTTTTTCCGTCCGACACGTCAAGTGTACCGTCGTCATTCTTAATAAAGGTTATTCCGTTTAGTGTAGTTACTTCAGCCATATTAAGCTCCTTACATTGTATGCGTTTTCAGACCGATAACATTTTCTTTCTGGAAAATTAGCTTCATCGCTTCAATGATATTTTTCGTAGACCAACTGAACTTATCAATATCTTCAATGATACTTTTAGCAACGTCTGCAATTCTTTCAAAGTCTGCTTGCTTTGAATAAGAGTCGGATAGAATCGCTTGTACGAATGAGTCTTTCTCCGCTTTAGTCCTGTACTGAGAAAGGTATGCCTTGTACTTTACAAAAATATGATTATAGATTTCGTCTGTTGCTGCGTTCAGTAAACGCTGTGCTTTACTAACCTGTACCATGATTTCTACGCAACGTGACCTATAAGAAGCGTCTTGCAGAATGGCTTTCATAAGGCGCTGCGTACTTATACTTTTATGCACAAGGGTTCTTGCTTTTCTGGCTTTGTGCATATTCTCTAATTCAGTCAAATAGTTTTCAAATTCTGCCATAGATTCTGCATGGCTTAAAATATTTTTATATTTAACGAAACGGTTGTCTGCTCTTAGTAATCGCTTTAAAGATTTGTTTGTCATGTTATTACCACTTGGGTTAGTTTATTTCCATTGCATTTTTTATCTTGTCACCAAGTCCTAGCGTAACAAGAGTTGCCATACCTTCGTATTCAAAAAACAACATGTTGTTTAAAGAAAACTTCAGGTCTAGGTTGTCTTTGTTTAACTCTTTCAGTTTTGAAGTTGAAAAATACACGTTAGATGAACCTACGTAATTACTTCGGAACACGGTGACTTTACCGTAACAATCAAAACCATATCCAATTAATGCACCTTCTAGTGCATTAGCTCTGACTTCATACACGTCAAGGTTAGGAAGATTTATAGTTTCAAGTCTAGAAAGGAATACACTCTTGAATATTTTAGGCTGTACTTTAAAGTTATAGAACATAGAAAAGTTTAAATGAGCGCACTTATAGATTCTTCCAGTGGGAACATTTAGTTTAAACATGATCTGTTTTTTATGGTGTCTTTTCATTAAACCTGCGCTCCTAGATAACACAGAGCATTTTCACTTTGCTCTGTGAATAATGAAAAGGCACGGTCTGTAGCGCTCAAAGTAAACGAGTCCTTACTGGCAATTCTTATAAAGTTAGAAAGCATATCAGGATTAACTAGAATTTTTCCTTTGTTTTTTACTTTACATTTAATCGTTTGGTTTAGAGTTCCTTTAGTGCTCGACATACTTAGCTCAAGCCCTGTCTTTGTTGACTCTATTTGAAGTGTAGACTTTTCTGATTTCAATGAAGAAAAGGCCGCCATGCTATCTTTAACAGAATCAATAGAAATTGCTTTTGCCACAATGCGCTTACTCGATTGCAGTTCGTCATACATTCCAAGAACTTTTTCTTTCTTCGGAGCATCTTCTACAGACTCTAGTGGATTAACTACAATGTCACCTGCTTTATTCGTTACGATGATTCTAGATTCTTCGATGCTGAAAGAAAACTTCCCGTCCATTACTGCAATAATAGAAGAAAGGCATTTTAAAGGAAGTGTGAACTCAACGAAGTCTTTTTTGCAGGACTTCTTTGCTATAGCCATGTGATGTGTAGAAGTTACATAGCAGTAGGCCAATTTATCTTTTGAAAAACAGGTAAAAGATAAGGGCTTCTTAAAGTAAAAATCCTCAATAGACATATTTTTTAAAACGTCTGATATAAAATCGACTTGTTCCGTAGGTACGGTCTTAGAGTCTTTTATGGACGGCAGTCTGTGCTTTGTGTAGTCCTGTGTTACAAGATTTCCTGCAAAGCTTTTCGAGTTAGTCGCTTTGAAAAACAGTTTAGTGCCTTCTAGTTTAAGCTCTACTGTTTTTCTATTCTTAAATACGGTTTTGAAACTGTTAAATTCCACAGAGCAAAAACCGTCTTTCTTACAATCAGCTTTCAGAGATAAGCTAACTAAAAAGCCTTCACTAGAAGCGGAAACAAAGCACTTGCCGTCTTTTACTACAAGATGTACTTCAGAAGGGTTGGAAATAACTTTGGTTAAACGTGATATAACACCTGTTAACGCATCACTATCAAATAACAACTGCATTATTACCTCCATGGGTTCGTATACTTTACATGTTTAACGCGCACTTCTAGTAAGGTATTGTTCTAAAATAGAAATTGCAGAGAAACTATTTGTTTTAGTCTTCTTGCTGTTCCAGCGCTTCCATTTATCTATCAAGAATAATGGATGCAATACCAGAGAGTCTTTATGTGCGAGTGGCGTCATGCTATACACAAAAAATCTTTTATCTAGACTATGGAATAAATGAAGGTCAGTAGTCCAAACGATTGCGTTAAATGTATTGGTACTTACAAAGTGGAAATAAACATCCCTAAGTTTTCGTGCAATTACGATTCGCCCTTTTCCTGACATTGCTATGTAGGCCATTGAAAAAGCCCAACTGCCGTCTATTCTATCGACAATACGCGCTTTAATAAGGTCGTTGTAGTTACGTTCAATCTCTTTTTCTTGAAAACAGTCTTTGTGCTTGTTAGAGTTTAGGTGCGTTAAAAGTTTACTTGCACAGTATGCTTTATCTTTATAGCGTTCATCATCAATCTCAGTAAAGTCATTAATAATGTCCTGATTGACTTGTGGTATAACACCTTCAAATGTATTTAAAATTATAGAGCCTCTAGTAGGTACAGGCATTTCATAGATTTCATCGTCAGACACTGCAAAAGAACCAGCCTCAGTATTAATGCTAGTATTTGTGCTGATACTAAACTTATCAGTGAAAGAGTTTCCGTGAAATACCATGGAGTCTTCAAAAACAGTTTGGTAAAAATCTTTTAGATTAGAATCGTCATTTCTTGACGAACTTATTACTAGGCACCCTCTCATATTTCACACTCCCACTCCGCAAGTATGGGATACTTCTTATCAAGATACGCTTTGATCTTGGAATTTTCCCAGTCAGAATAAATAGTTTTTACGATCTTTTTAGCTGTTATGTCGTGTTCTGGATACATCTTAATGTAGTCTTCTGCCGTTTTATGAATACAGTAGTCTAAAGGAAAAGACTCGTCAGCTTCGAGTTCATCATTACCTTTAATTCTCTTTTTTACTTCTTTTCCATCCACGTATTCAACAACATAAAATTTTTCTTTGTCTCCCTCCGTTACTTTCTGTATTACTTTACCTGTTAGTGACCAATTCCAGTTATACATTTTGTCTTCAGACATTCCAAATTCCATATCTACTTCAGGAATAACAGAAAACTTCAAGCCAAAATGTTTTCCGTAATAGTCAACAACGCCCTGTGTAGCACACCACTGTAACAAATGAACTGCGATAAGTACGTTTTGAAAATCTACTTCAGTCTGCATTGAGTCGTGTACCATAACCTCAATGTCGGAAGGCATCTTTTCTGTTTCTTCGGTAATACGTTTTAGCTTAGTTAAAACTTTTTCAAACTCAATAGAAAATAGTCTAGATGCAGTGTGGCCAAAGTCTGCTGCCATACCCTGAATAGGAGAGTTCATAGCACGACGTTGCATAGCAGCAACGATACGATTATCTTGTGTTAAATAGCCGAACAGATAACGTCTGCGACCAATAGGAGAGTTAACAAAAAGATATTTTTCACTGAAAGATTTTGCCCACTTTAACCAATTACTCGCTTTCTTGTAACGACCAAAGTATTTATCAACAAGTTCTTGAACAATTTCAATAGCTTTCTTTAAGTCTTTAGCAAGTGTAGAAACAGACTTGCCGTAAATAGCACCAAAGCCTACAGCTTTGATACCGTCACGTTGTTCGGGTGTAATTTCTTTAATAGGAGTACCAAAGAAGAAGTTCTGGTTTAGTTTGTGAACGTCACCTTTTAACGCAATTTCTTTCTTGTATTTTTCTTTACCTGTCTTAAAAAACTTTGACCGGAGTTTTCTACCGATCATAAATACAGAACCCAAGACCTTATCTAGTGAAATAATAGACCAGCAACGAATTTCGTGAGCTGAGTAATCTTGTTTGATTTTTATCTTTCCTTTTCCTGCTGCGAATACTCTTTTTAGATGTTTGGCATTATCACCGCGCTGGGGAATCTGCTGCAAAGAAGGTTTACTAGAGTTGCTTCGGCCTGTAACAACAGGAAAGAAATCAAACTTAGGTCTGATTCTACCATCTGCTGCGCCGTCGCCCTCACTCAAAAACTTTATGAAAGCATTAACGTAGGAAGTTTTAAGTTTCTTAACTTTTTCTAGTGCTTCTAGAATTTTTACTTCTTCAGTGTCTTTATAAGTCTTCTTAAATATTTTTCCTAACGAAGGCTCTCCGCTCTTTCCGTAAGTGATAGGCTCTAGTCCAAGAACTTTAATATACAAGACCTGTTTATGATAAGGCTTGTCGATATTAAAGGCCCATGCTTCACCAAAAAGTGAGTTGCTTTGAACATTTTTCTCTTTCAATAAAAACTTGTTTGCTTCCTTAACAGATTTTAAAGCGTACAAATCGTTTCTTGCTTTATAGATGGACTGACTAATAGGACTCTGTTTTGTTTTTAAATACAATAGGTGTCTTCTGTCTACATTAGTTCCTCTGTATTCCATAACAGAAAAGTCATGGATAATGTTAGACATTTGACATAGATTCATTCTGCAATAGTCTTTTAAATAAGAAACCCTTTGGCCATTTACCATGTGAGTTTCTTGCTTTGCTCTTTTTAGCTGTTGTTCAAACATAGCAATAAGACACTGAGCGTCCATAGCCGCATAATTAATAAAGGCTTGGCTAGTGATATCTGTATTGTCCATGTCGCCACGATCTGCTTTACTGAATGCAGACGTGTAATAAAAATCACAACCATAGTTTGCAAGTAATTGTGCCAAGTTACCGTGGTGTAATTTCTTTGAACCTACTTTAGCAACTTTGCCTATAAATTTTAAGTTTTCGTCAAGCAAGTATTCACCCGCTTGAATATCCCAAAGAGGCCAGTGATAGACACGAATACCGAACTCGTTTCTCAAAAGAGACAAGTCAAATTTACCGTTGAACATTAAAAGGAATCTCGCCTTTTTAATATCCCCGCTTAACTCAATTTTCTGTGAAAAGAATGCTCTTAGCTTTTTCCTTATGTACGCAAGTTCATCAGAGCTGAAAGGTGTCATACCGTGTAAATAAGGCAACACATACCCTTTGCTTTTCTTTACTGCAAATTGAAGGGTATATGTTTTATTTTTAATTTTGTTAAGATTCTGAGCTTCTGTATCTACAGCAATGTACTGTGCTTTATTGAGCACTTTCATCATTGCATCAAATTTTTCTATTGTGTCTACATATTCCCCTTTAGGTACTAAATTAATTTCATGCGGTATCTTATCAATTAGTGCGTTGCGAAGACAGCGTGCGAAATACCCTAGTGAAAAAGCACCTTCTAGACCGGCGTCGTCACCACTGTCATCGTCTTCATCATCTTCCCACTCTTTTCTTTTTCTTTTATCAGAGATAGCGTCAACAAAATCAAAAGAAGAGCATACCTTTACTTTTAATCCATCTATCTTTGCATCAATTACCCAACCCATTTTGTGTTCTATGTTAGGAACTGAGTCCCCTAGAATAGCATAGGCCGCCTCACAGCCTGAAAAGAAAACGTGTGTAGGGCGCGTCTTTTGAATAAAACGACGCACCCTCTTTGCATTAATTGAGTTTATGTTTAATTCTTTTTGCTGTGCTGGGGATAAATGATACGACTTGAAGAAATTGAAGTTAACCGCTGCATAAGCAAAGTCCTGTGGAATATTGCTAGTAGCAACAGCAAGTTTCTTAGAGTAATTCAAAAGGTTTTTAAGTAATGTACCTGATTGTGCACTTAAAAGGGTTTTAGTTTTCAAGTCTTCGGTATGAACGTGCTGACATACAAACAACATTCGATTTTTGCTTTTCTTCCATTTCTTAGAAATGGGTACTCGCATATCAAACGGTTTGCATTCTTTCGATACAGAAAGTACCGAGCGAGGAGTTTCAGAAAGAAAAGAATAGTAGCTCATTTCTTTCTCATTGAATATTTCGTTTCCTGTGTTATATACACAGTTAACTGCGGGCTTCTCTCTTTTTGGGTACATAAGTTTTTCTCTACCACAGTGGGTTATCTTACTGTCTTACTTTACAGAAAAAGAAGGCCGACTTATTTGCCGGCCTGTGTACACACGCACACGCAAGGAGACTACTTTATTTTTTCTTTGATGATTTGTTTTTTGGGATACCGCCTTTTTTAATTTGTACTGAAGGCTTCTTAGTTTCTGTGCTACTCTTAGGCTTTTCAGTTTTTTGCTTACTGTCTTCAATCTCTTTTAGACTTTTTGTAATGTCAGCTTCAAAACTGGCGTGAAGTTCTTTTAGCAAGTCTACGTTCTCTGTATAAATAGATTTGCCGAAACACGTACCTACTTGACCGTTTTCCAAGTCCTCTACCTTAGTGATGTGGTCTACATAGGGCAAGAATGGAAGGGTAAACAGAGCTTTTAAATCATCGCCGTTAAAAACAAAATTGCCTTCTTTGAGTCTGTCAACTAAGGTTTCTAGTGTTAGGGGTTTTTCTGTTGAATCATTTTTGTCTTGTGGAGTAACTACAGGGATTTTATTTTCTTTTGCTTTCTTTCTTGATTCAAAAAACTTAGTAATTTCTTCTGGAATAAAAGAGTCATGCTCAGGAAAGGCTCTTTGTGTTGGAGAATTTTTTCCTACGGATCGGCACCAAAGATCGTAACCGTGACGTGTTTCTGAATCATCTTGACCGTCAGCTACGCCGTTGTATAAGCCGTGCTGCTTTAAAAATATTTGAATACGTTTTACTAGCTTGTTCATTTGTATCTCCTAATTAGTTTGGGCGGTATATTTCAACCGCCCGGTTTTCGTGGATTAAGAGGGTTTTCTACCCGGTACTTTAAGTCTAGCTAAGTCTTCTTTAATTTCGTCTTTGTTGTCGATTTTAAAGTTTTCTTTCAGTGAATTAAGATCGGCAGTCAGGTCCGCTTTTTTACCCATAGGATAAAGAGCAACGTACATACCAGACTCTTTAATTACAGGAAGAGATGCACCCTCTGCTTTTGCCTTCTGTTTAAACCATGATACTGCGCCTCCCGCATTAGTCTTAGTCGGAACACAAAGGAACAGACCGTATTTATTTGCAGTGGCACGTTTAAACAAAGTGAACATTCTCAATTCATCAGGTTTGGATTTCTTTTTATAGTTTCTACGAATTTGAATTTCATCGTTTACCTTACCACGGGCAAACTTTAACTGCTTTCTCTTAACCCAAAGGTCAAAGGATTCTTCAACATTGGCAAGCATACCGTAAACATTATCTTCAAGATTAAACTTAGGTCTTTTTTCTGCCTTGTTTACATATTCTCCAGCTTCAAAAGCTTCTGCGTCAATTTTATTACCAGTAAGTTTATTTACGTAAAATTTTCCTTTCTTAATGTAATGAACTGGGTTTTTGATAATAGGAGAGTCTTTAAGAATTGGTACACCGTTATTAAACAATGGAGAGATATTGTCTATCATTATAGCTAATTTATCGAACTTTGAAGCAGAAACAGGAACAGCGTAATAAGGGCCAATGTCAAAAAACTCAGAGTGTGTAATTAAAGAATTAAGTTTTTTCATACTTGCGTCGTGTTCAGCAGACACAGTAAGTGCAAGGAATCCGAAAGCCTGAGAAACGTTAACTGTCAGATGCTCACGCTCAGTAGACTCCGGCATAATGTCTTCCGGTTTAATTTCATCAACTGGTGTTTTTCTCGGACGGCCACGACCACGTTTTTCTTGGTCAGCTTCCCGAGTTGCTTCTTTCAAGTTATTTTTGCGTTCAGCTTCTTCTTCTTCCAGTCTCTTAGTATGACGGTTAACTCTCTTTTTAAGTTTTTCAATAGCAGCTTTTAATTTGGTTTCTTGATAAGCAGGATCAGTTGCTTTCTTGTAGGGTTGATAAGCAAGTCCAGTTTTAGTTACGTCATCAATGCCTTCAATCTGTTCAATAACAATGTCACGAACACGTTTAGACGACACATTTTTAGCAATAACAAACAGTTTATCAGGATTCATTGAAATAGAGAACGTAATATCTTTGATATCAACGTCTTCTCCACTATCTCTCAGTATATTAAGTTCTTCTTTAGTCAGTGTACTATCATCAATGTAAAAGCGTACTCTTACATTTTTCTTCTTATCGTCTTTTACGTCTTCTTCAGTATCGTCGTCGTCAACAATGTTGCTAACGTTGTCTTTAATCTTTTCCCAATCTAAATTGCCTGAACGGATTTGGTCTTCAGTTACATTTATATCAAAGTCTGAATCAAAAGCTTCATCCTCTGCTTCATCCTCTTCAACTAACAAATCAGAATCCGCTTTCTTAGCTTTTTTAGTCTTGCGGCTACCTTCTTTAATAGCAAAACCGTCGCCAAGTTCACAGTGAATATAAACAGGTTCAGCAGCTACAATTTCTTCAAGATTAAAGTGGCCGTCATTTTCTAACATATACTGACGTTTCCACTCATTATACGGAATTAAATCCAAGTCATCTGAATCGTTGTAGATAGACATGCCCGGAACGTAGGGAACTTTATCAAGAATTGCAGAGCCTTCTAAGTTAGGAGCATTTTCAATTGGTTTAACTTCAAGTTTGTCAGGATTATTTAATTTAAATGTTCTGAAGTCTTCGTGCTCTACAGCAAGCAGTGTTAAGAAAGCGTTTTTATGATTTTCCAATTCTTCAACGAAAACACCTTCAGTACCACCGAAAAGATTTTTAAGACTCAAACGAATTTCAGGAACTTCTGGAATTTTATCATACAAAGGATTATCTGCGTTCATTGTCTTAGTAATTTGAACCCACTTGGAAATAAGATTACCAGTTTTGAAAATATCAATTGTTTCATCCACAATAACATGATTAATAAATACACGTTTACGCGGATCAGGTTTTCTATTTCCGTTGGCGTCAATTTCAAGTTTAACTGGACGGAATACACGTGCTAAAGATTGTTCCAAGTCGCCCGGTGCCCATACAGCTTCTAAAAGAATAAGACGTGAACAGAATTGTAAGTTAAGACCTGTGTTCATAGACTTACCAATACCAATCATCATCATAAAATGATCGTTGTCTCGAAACTCATTAAACTTACGCACTTTATCTGAAGCATAATACTTCATAGTACGTGCTTTAATGTCAGGTGCTAAAAATCTAAAAATTTCTTCTACGGATTCTTTCCAGTTTGTGAAAACAAGAACTTTATTTTTACGCTCTGGTGATTCTCCTAAAATATCAGGTGAGCCGTCTTCTTTTCTAAAACCTTGTGCAGCAACTTTACCGCCGTGGCCATTATCTATAGGAATATATTTCCCACTAACAGGGTCTTTATAAGTTTCAACTGCGTAGTTACCATTTTCGTCACGCTCCCAAATTACACCTGTACGAATGAAATCCATGTGATCCCTGTAGTGATATTCAACTACAGGAACTTTTGGCGACATTTGATCTAAGTGTTCTGACAGGTAAGGTTTACCGTCAACTTTAAGTCTTGCAATAGGATGTGCCATAGGCGCAGATAAAAACAATTCAATATGTGCAAGATGTTTATCCAACTGCTTAGTAACTAAGTGTTGAACTTCATCTTGTGACATATCGTCAGGACGTTCGTCACTATCTTCATCGTTTTCACTGGCTTCGCTATGAGTTTTATCCATTTCGTTTTTTAACAGATCATCATTCAAAGCTTCTTTAGCGGCGTCATTCAATAAAGCACGGTAGAGTAATTTTTGTTTTTCAGACTGGATAGTTACTACAGGGTCAAAAGACTGAATACGTGTAGGCAACTCAGCCGCCCATTCACGACGTTTGATATTAATAAACGTACAGTGCCCTTTCAGTTTTTCCATAATCACTTGCGGAATTTCACCCGGACTTGCATCCACCAATTTTTCAAACTGGCTAACGGAACCGAAAACAGTCGGGTCAAATAAAGCAAACTGATTAACAATATCTTTAAGTCTGTTAGGTGCCAAAGTACCAGTAGCAAGACGCTTCAGCGGAATTTCTGCGATAGCGTAACTTACAGCATAAAAACGAGTAGATTTATTTTTCAGATAATGAGATTCGTCTAACCAAACACCATCGAAGGCAGCTTGTCTAAAGAAATCCAAGTGTCTGTAGTCTTCTAATACTTCGTTGCAATAGAGATTAAAGTCAGCGCCTACAGTAAAAGCATCATAAGAGGTTATGAATACAGTATTGATAGGAGCTTTCTCAATCAACGAAAGCATTCCGTTTTTCGTATAAGACTTAATAGTATCATTAGTGATAACAACCGCGTTTACTTTACCTGTGCATAAATAGTTTATTTCACCAACATAGTCTTTAACAAGGTGCGACGGACAAATTACCAGAGGACGTGTGACTTTCTTTTTCTGTAATTCTTGAAGAATGTTAGCGATAATACTAATAGTTTTACCACCACCTGCATCAACAGCAAGAATAGAATACTCAGGCGATTTATCTAGAAGCGACAATGCTCGCCACTGGAAGTTTTTCAACATACGACCTTCGCCGTCTTTCGCAGTGGCTACGTTAGGCAGTTTAGCAACATAAGTAGGGTCGCCGTCTTTTACGTCATACTTCAAATAAATTTCACGCTCTTTTTGATCGAGCATTTTGAAGTCTGTGTATCGACCTTTGTAATTTTTAAGTGCGATAATCAAGCCTAAATAGCTTAATGCGAAACGAATGGAATTGAGGCCAGAGGCTTGAATAAAGTTCTGTAAGTTTGAAAGAATTTTATCAACAAAGAAATCTAAAGTTTCTGCCAACATTTTTCCGTAAGTAGAACCCATGAACTCACGGATACCAACAGAAGCAATTTTTCTTTGGAAAGGAACTAAACCATCATCGTCCGCATTGGAGTTTTTAAACGCATTAGCATAAGCTTCATCTGCACTCATACCCTCTAAAGAATAAAGACGGAAAGCTTCGGCTTTATAAGCAACCTGAATAAATTCATTGATAGGGGCGCGGTCGCGTAAAGAACCTAAAAGTTCTTCTGCAACTTTTCTATTAATGGGTGCGTTTTGAGTTTCTGCCAAAAGTGCCTGAGCCTTGTCCAAAAGCATATTCGTAAAGCCTTGGCTATAAGCAGCGTCACAAGCATTACCGAAAGTAACTAATGGGGAAGGCAGGTTAGGGTTACTTACACTAGCAAGAATAGAAGGATTAGAATCTAATAAGCTAACAACAGCGTGAGGTCTAATTCTGTTCATGTTTTCTATATCAAGAACAGTAATTTTTCCGTCACGGTTTGTATAAACCAGTTTATTATTAACCCAATCCGTGTAAACCAGATAGTTTCTCAAATTAAGAGGAATACCAGCATCTGATTTCTCAAAAACATATTCGCCGGTTGCTTCATCAAACAGTTCTGTGTTTCTTAGTGCAGTAAAGCGGTCGATATTGTTTACGTTGGGAATATAAAATAATTCGTTATTGCTGTTAATACAAAGGCCGTCTCCGTTTGATTTGGGGTTAGGCTGGAAACCAACGTTTTTCTGAGCAATTTCTTCTACTGGATAATAGTATTCAACAACAGGCAGCCAGTACGTGCCGTAAACAGAACGGAAAAATTCAAGCACGTCTACTGCACGTACTTTATCTTTCGGAGTCTGTGTAAAAAATTGAGCTTCTGTAGCCGGCAGAGTCGTTTCTAAATAGAAAGTAAAGCTACGGCTCATAAAAGAGGTAGCTAGTGCATTCAAAGCTTCTTTATAGAAATAAGAACCTGCAAGTCTTTCGCCATCTACCAGATCATCCGTTAACTCAAAAGTTTCAATATCTTTTTGAAGATCACGAACATGTTTCTCAAAGTTTTTATCTTGTTTAACAGGGCCTATTTCAATACGAATACCATCTACGTATTTAGAAATAGCTTTATCCAAATTAGGAATAGACGTTCTGTACGCTTGTGGTATAGCATTAATAAATTCATTATATGAAAGAGAAACAGAGCTAGAACCTTTATTACGAAGGTTCAGCTTAAATATATCTTTCAAGGCGTCGATAATTTTTAATACAGGAACGGAATACTCGCTACGTGCAAGAGCGGATTTATTAAATAATTCGCCAGTCAGATTAGAAAGATCACGGCTCGCGATAGGAAGTGCGACTTTAAAAGCGCCACCGCCGCCTTTTACACGTACCTTTTGACTAAACATTGGAATCTGTTTTTTATTCCAATCGTCGGTAAAAGTATCGTGAAAGTATTTGAAGAAATCGCGGGGCTGTCCTTCGAGCATAAGCTTACGCTCACGCTGTTCTTTTTCTTTCTCGCTTTTGGTAGAAGCTCTTTTTCTGTCTACTTCTTTTTCTTTTTCTTTTAACTGCTCTGCTAAAGTGTCTGTTTCCAGTGAACGCACACGAATGTCTTCAGGGACAGCAGCCGTGAAACCTGCTTCCAATAAACGGTAAGCAAGGTCAGAAAAATGAGCAAGAGTGCTGTACTTTGAAATAGGTACAGAAGCCTTGCGGCCTTTACCGGGGCCTGTGCCTTGTTCCTTTTTAGTGTTTCGTACTGAAATAGAACGGATAGCATTACGCATCTTATTCATTTCAGTGTTAGAAATGTTACGTGCAGAGTTTGTAGGCAAACGCAACAAATCAAAATAAGTACCGTTAATAAACAAATACTTTTCATTACCGAAATCATCTGTGTCTACAACCCCGTTTTTGATAGCGGGCTGTTTATACATAGGCTGAATTTGCGGAGAGAAATTAGGACGTACACGCGCAGTTTCGGCAAACTTTTTCAGGTTTACTTTTTCGTTTTCAACAGAAGCAGTAACTTCTTTGTTGAGGGGATTAATTCTATCCATTTTCAACTCCGTTAATTATCAATCCAAGATGACATAATGTAGGAAGTCTCTGGCGACATTTCTACAATACCTTCAAGAACAGCATTAGAAAAAGAAGGTGAACGTTTTCTAATGGCTTCTAACAGTTCTTTAGCGAGCCTGTATTTAAATGCTATATCGGGGTCACGTCGCCAAAAAGCATAACTGTATTTTGTTTTAACATACTCACTAAAATAATTTGGAAACTTCATGTTTTCAATAATGTTAACATGGTCTGCAATTTCTGCTTCAGTCTCTGCTTCAGTTCTGTAGAAAAAGCCTCTGGCAATTTCGCGCAGTTCTTCTAATTTGTCGTGAGTTGATTTTAACTGAGTACGAATCATTACTTCTGTAGCAGTTGCTTCAAAGTCCTGTTCCGCTTTACTTTCGTCAGAAATATCAAATGTTAAGGCTTCTTGCTTTAAGACTTTATTAGGTGAGATTTTTATTCGTGCTACAGTAGCAACTTCAGCAACGTCTTCTAAATTAATTTCTTCTGTTCCAAAATCAATTTTAGCTAGAATTTTATCTAGCTTTGATTGTTCGTTTTGATTTAACCTTTTCATTCTTTTTCCTCTTTGGCGAACTTTGTTTATGTCTATGTCTTTTGTTATGGTGTCTTTCGCATAGTGTAATTAAATTAGTCTTTCTATCGGTTCCGCCTTTAGAACGCGGAATGATGTGATGGGTTTCCAGACCATCAGTAGAACCGCAAATAGCGCACCTATTACCATCTCTTTTCTTAACGTCTTTAGAAGTTGTTGACCACTTACTTGTATAGGACATTCTGCGAATTTTAACGACACCAAACTTATTCGTTTGTCTGAATGTACGTTTTTTCAATCGGAAAGCTCCTTTTGAATTCTGTTTCTAAAGTCTTCCAACATGGTCTGAATATAAATACCAACATTTCTAGAAGACTTGTTAACAATATTCTGAACGTCTTTTGCTCTTTCAACTGGTACTAGCTCTGTCACTTCTTTAATTAATTGGTGGTTGTTATCCAGAATAAATTGAGCAAACGATAACATGTTTGGATTAATAATAGTCGCGATTATATTATCTGCGGCGAGTTGTCTGTCCTGAGAGGAAACAATGTCCTGCATTAGTTCCCTTACTTGGGATACTAAAGCATTCATTGCGTAAGCAGCGCTTTGCGTACCGTATGTCCTATAAGTATTTTCTGCTATAGGAATCATTTCAATAAGCATATTAAGCAAAGAACGTTGTGTTTTTAATATAGCAGAGTCATCATCTTTTAGACGCAGAAGCTTTTGAATCTTTCTAGCATCGCCTCCGAATGTATTAGCTAACTCGGAAGCATTTTGTATTTTGGTTTGAATCTTTTTGGGGCGGCCCCTTTTTCTTTTAACAACTTCGTACTTTTTAGGTTTCTCACTTACCAAAGCAAGTTCTCTAGATTCTGATTTAGGTTTCTTCTTTTTCTTTTTCTTCTTTTCAACAGGGGAAGCCTCTAGTACAACAGGATTTCTTTTCTTTTTAGGTTTTTCTTCATGGGCGGCTGAATTAAAAGACATTCCGCTTTTTTTAAACTTGGCCATTTTTACCTCACGGGTAAGTAAACCATAGTAAAAAGGGGAGGTTTCCCTCCCCTACTTTACATATTTATTTAAATCAAATTGCAGCGTTACCATCAATAATAGCAGCCATTTTCTCATAGTATTCTGGGCTATACGAATAGAGTTTCTTGTAGTATTCCTTCATAGCTTCTTTATTGCCTTGCGAATTTTCAGGCATAGCAATTTCATCAAACTTCTTAGTGATAAAAGTAGATTCAATTAATTGCTCAGAACTAATTTCTTCTACAGTGTCATCATGCGAACACAGAATTTCCAGCTTGTCACCTTCGCTAGAAATAACGTATCCAGCGTGTACTTCGTTAGTATTGTGCGAAGCGAAAACTGCGTATTCGCCTTCTTGAACAGAAGCCATTACAAGGTGCTGAATTTTACCAACGTTAGCCAAATGATTGTGGTGTTTAATACTGGCAAACTGAACAAGATCAGAAAGAGTTTCTTCAGTTTTACGCGACAGGTATTTATTACCTTCAACAATTTTCAGCTCCCAAAGCGAACTGTCTTCAGTGTCCATCAAAAGATTACCGGCCATTACTTTGAATTTATCCAAAGAAGCTGTAGTAACTTCGCGGGTTTCAACATTCTTGGTAATAAAACCTACCAGAACGTGTTCGCGGCTAGACGGAACTACACGGAAAGAACCTACAACAGCAGCAGCCTCATTTTTAAAAAGATTGGCAATTGCTTGATAGTTCTTTGCACGGTCGTTAGAAGGTGAACTCAAAGTAATTAAAACTTTGTGCAGGTTTGCAGTAATAGGTGCACTATCATGCAAAGTAGCAACTACGTCAAACTTACCTTGGGTGCGATTTTGATAGTTCGCAATAACTCGGGAAAGATCGAAGCCTTTAGACATTTTGTTTCTCCACTGGTTTAAGTTTACCTTTTCAGGCGCTTTACTTGTTTACCTCTAGGGTAAGCGAAATGCCGTTACCGGCTTTAATTAAAAACGTAAACCTTGCAATAAAGCATTCAAGCCTACGTTACGCATATTGGAAACCTGCGACGCAGAAATTCCAATTGTTCCTATAGCATTAACTGCAAGATTAAGCGGGTTAACACTGCCGTCACCAGAAATCTGACCACGTTTAGCTAAGTTAGCTTTTAATTGTCTAGCGGGTTCTTGCATACTGCTTTCTAGTGTTGAAGCTAATGATTCATAATATTGCGAACGGTCTATGTCTAGCGAAACAGACTGCCCTGAGAAATTAAATGCAGACTCGCCTTCCATCAAATACTGTGAGCGTAGCGCTATAATTGCACTGCACTGTAGCCAAAAATGACGGACAGGGCCTATAGCATTTGTCATTGTGAAAACAGTAGGATTAAACATGCCGTTAAATAAATCAGCGCCTTGTCTTAAATAAGAAAGAATTTCTGTTTCGTTAAATACACTTTGATAGCCAAACTTTGCTCTGGATTTATTTATTATTACATAAATGTCTTTCATTGCTTGCATGATAGACGGGGTAATAACGTAAAGGTTGCTGCTTTCAGACTGATTTATTCCAGAAATTTCGTAATTCCAAACAGTGTTGTAAGGAATCAAAGATGGCATAATTCCATTATTCTGTGCAAGAAAACCTACGGCATATTCGTAACCATCAGCGAGTGCAACAGGGCCAGTTGATACTATACTATTTATCAAAGGTACGTTACCAAAATAAACATCGCAAGTTGGAGCTGTTGCTAAACTTTCTTCTACCACTAGTTTTAAAGACACGTTGGAACCGTAAAGCTCTACAGAGTCTTCAGCACCTAACGCAACAGAAGCACTGGGCAAAACAACTAGCGTATCAAAAATTGCAAATTCACTATTGTCTTCATCAGGAAGCGTTAATAAAACTTTTACTTGATAATTTGTACCAATTTCATTAACGGGAATATTTGCAGGAACCGTAATAGAAAGATCAGCAGTTACACGACTTCCAACACTTATAGGGGTTACGGTGTAGTTAGCACCAAGACCTGTCGAATAAACAGCGCCAACACTATCAATTAAAAAATAAGTTACGTAACCCGAAGCCAAATTTAAAAACTCACTAGGAACAATAAACTGAATTGTTGTGGTAGCAGAATTGCCCACTACCACTTTTGTCAGGCCGTTAGTAAAGGCAGTCATGACGGATACCTCTTAATAGTTTACCATCCGTACAATCTGTCTTACTTGATCGTCGGTAAATGGGAAAAGCTCACGAAGTTTTTGCAACAGTAGTGCATCAATTCTACCTTCGCGCCCTTCTTTATCTGTAGGAATTCCTAAGTATATTTTAGACACGTGTCCGCGACTTCCACTAGAATAAGTTTTTACTTTTACTTTTGGCTTTTGTTTATCAGGAACTAGCGAGTATAAAAGAACAGCCACGTCTCTAACAATCTGTTTTTCTAAAGGCGGAATTTCCACGCGCTTAACATCAGATTTATATTTAACGTAAATATTTTCATTTGAAACTTTAATATTTGACACCATTCCTATCCAAGGATGTTTTTTAAGAGCATCAATAAGCTTTTTATTTGTTTGCGGTAAAGGCACAGTTTCGAGTTCGGCTTCAAAAGCATTTGTTGCAAGTAAAGCCAAAGATTTAGCTGCGGCTTCATTAGCATTAGAAAAAAGATTTCTTCCGAATTCTACTTTATCGGGCGGTACGAAGGAATTATAAAAAGTAACATACATGGTAAGAGTCTGTCTATCCATGTCAACAATGCCGGTGTAAACCAGAAATACATCTTCAGCGGCAATTTCATCATTCTCTAATTCTACGTTTAAATAATGCACAAATTTAAGATCGTATTTTTTCTTTTTTGCACCGGGAGGTGTGCTCTCCACAGTTGTTAAATAAAGATTCTCAGTAAAGTCTGTGTAGTGATCGGAATACTTATCTAAAACAATGTTAACGCATTTTTCTACAGTGTCTGTAAAAATCTCAGGGGCATTCTTTTTGGCTACACCTGAAAGAAATTTCTCGGCAGCATCAATAGCACTCTGCGTTTTCTTTCTCACCGCATTTGCTTCTTTCATTAATGCAGTGGTGGTCAGTGTTTGTTTTACTTGATACTCATACTTGCCTGCACTTAAAGAAGCAAGAATTGAATCTAGTTTTTCTAAGTGCTGATACATGTCGGATAATTCTACAGTTTTAGTATTTAATTTTTGTAAGTCCGTAGGGAGCATTTTCAAAGTAATATTTGTTATCTTAGAAGACCCTGCCGGTTTTCTCGGGTCTTTAACTGTAGTGGTGCTTTGTCTTTTAATAGAGTCCAAGTCAAACTTTTCTTCTGAATTAAAAGACATGCCAATTTTTTTAAACTTACTACCCGCAGTTTGTTTGTCGCGAGTCCAAGGACGTTTTGAAATACGCGACTTAGCAGAGTATTTGGTAAATAAGTCTTTAAGTGTCTTTATTTTAGACAAAAAGCCGTCAACAGATTTGTTAACGGACTTAATGTATTCCATAACTTCTTCTGGTGATCTAAATTCCGCTAACACCACTTTCGAGGTATCTTTTGAGTTAGCTAAAGAGCTAATTCGATTTTTAATTTGCAGGCTTTTAATTGCCATTTCTTCCTACTCCTTAAAGGAATACTTGCTTACCATTAAATTAGGTTTTATTTTGAATTACAGCAAAATTGCTGCTATGACAACGGAGAAAAATCCACGCTCTAACCAGAGGCGCACATTAAATAATTGACGTTGCCTATTTAAATAAAAGTCTGCATTGTGTGCTTTTTCTTGATAAATAAAACCCTTTTGTTCTAGGTCTTTTGCTAAAAGCAACAAATAGTTTCTTTCATTAATATCAAGTGTATAAATTTCAGATAAAGCTATTAGATTTTGTGTGTTAGCCAAGTGCTCTGCTCTGAAGGTAAGCAGGTCATACATTCCTTTTTGGTCGAACCCTGCATAAGTATTCAAAGATGTAGAAATTACATAGGACTTTGGGTAAGGCTTAATAGGATAAATTTTAATTTCTGGAATAGGTTTTTCTGATAAGTGTGAAAGTCTTGACTCTGGTGTTTTAAACTCAGGTGGCTTTAAAGCACACCCTGACATAAGACCTAGAATTACAATTATAATAGCGAGAGCTATAATTAAATCAATTGCTCCAAGATATTTTTCTTTTACTTTGCGTTTTAGCTCTTCTTCATTCATAACTCTCTCCTATTCCATTCTTCGACAAGTTTATTAACAGGTGCTTCTTTCAAAGCACCTAGTTGCCCCATTATCTTGTCATTTTCTTTCTGTTTTTCTAAAAGCGATTTGTATATTTCATTTGATTCTGTATTTAGTCTTTCAATTTGCAAAAGTCTATCAATCATTCTTTCATCAATCTTTTCTACTTGCTTTGTTAGTTGTTCATTAAGGGCGTCGTATTTATTATCAAGCATCGACTCAATTCTTTTCGTCGCAAAAAGTCCGAGAAGAATTACAGAGCCGAGCGTTGCTGCTATTTCTATAAGTTTCTCGGACATTTTTTTAGTCTCCTTAGCTTACGAGTTCAATGGGGCCGTCTAAACTATTTTCTATTTTATATAAATGTAAACGCATGTTACCTGCACTCTGGAAATTTACCAAACCAACAACCCCACCTTTATGAGCACACAAAGAACCACGCTCAGAGTCAAGATCAATATCAAGAAGAGCGGCATTGTTTAAAGTTACTGTACTGCTAGAAGGACTGTACTTGAAAACTTCTAAAGTATCGGAGTTATTAGCTATCAAGGCAATATCGTATTTATTTAAGGCACTTATTCTTGGAACACTTCTAGATATAGGAAAAGTTATAGAGGCAAGTAGACCAACATCATCCCTAATTTGCATAGTACTTGTAAAACATAAAGCGTAAATCATAGGGGCTTGCATAAAACAAACAGCACTTGGGGTAGAACCGGGCGTAGATATTACTGTACCCGGAAATGTAGGCCAGTTAAGACCAACTTTTTCTATTAAGTCTACACTGGAGCTTGATCCGCCTATATCAGAATAACAAAAAAGTACGCTAGTGTCTGATACTCTGCTTAAAGATATAAGTTCTTTTCCAGTAAAACCGTTGTTATAGACCAGTTCTGTTATTGTAGAGGTGCCGTCAAATTCAAACTCACGAAAACCAATTGTACTCGCAGAGGATTGGTAGACTACTAAAAAAGAATTTTCTGCGGTAGGGCAAACTAAAAGTCTATCTGCTGTAAATCCTAAGTCTGCACTGGTATAAGTAGCGACTACACTTATAGCCCCTGCTGTGTCCCGTGTCAGTATTCTTAAATAAATCCTAGAGGTGGCAGCAGAAGCTGTAACGAATAAAAATCTAGCAGAAGAGTTCAGTACACATACCGACTCAGGTATTCCAGTGTTCGCAAGATTAGCAGACTCTCCTAATTTGGTTACAAGGCCCCACTGTACCCCGGATAAAATATCTTCTTTTGTAGTTAACGAAACTAAATCAGCGTACTCTTTATTAGCCGCATGTTCATTTAAAGTTGGTGTGGCTACAGAGAGCTGTCCTGATGCGTTTCTCTTTGCTAATTTTTCTGCTGTAGCAGCTTCACTAACAATACTTGCTAAACCAGAGGGCGTTACTGCGCGAGTTCCGTCTACCCCGTTAGCAGTTTCAGTATCGTCCGCGAGTTCAACGATTCCTTTAACGGTAGTAGAAGCATCTGGTGGGTAAGAATAAGAAGAGTCTAAAATATCAAAAGTTATTCCTAGTGTTGGAGTTGACGCTAAGGAAGCAGTCCACTCTACGTAGTCCAAACCAGTGCCTGTAATTTTTCTTAAAAGCCCTTTATAAGCGCCTGAAGTAAACTGTATAAAGTATTTGCCCGCTACCAGTCCTGTTATGCTGGAGCCTATATCAGTGGAGTAAATGCGAAGTGGTGTACTTGCGCCTGCGGTAACAGTTCCTGAGAGAAGGATTTTCTTTTCAGCTATACTCCATAAGTCATCTGGTTTTTTAAATACTCTTAAAATTGAATTTGTTTCATCCGTGTCTCCTATATAAAAATTTGTAGGAGCTACGGGAGCAGGTGGAATACTTTCCACATTAGGTACTTCTACGGGTTTTGCAATACCCGCTGAATAAACCGTAAAATTAACGATAGCTGCGGCATTAGTAACACCTGTAGTAGTTGCATCAAAATTAATTACGTTAGGTGAGCCTGAAGCGATATCAGTTTTTGCTTGTTTTCCCGGCAACTTGTAAATAGCAAATAAAACTCGATCACTACCGTCATTAGTATGGTATAAACCAACCCAATCAAAATCAAAAGTCCCTACAGTTTGATCCATAGAAAGACGCCAAGAAGCGTCATTTGGGCCAGCAATAGTGTATCCAGACACAACGCCGGTATGTAGAGTAGAACCCGGCATTGCAGTTAAATTAATATAATCTACAGGATCAATTACAGGGCCATCATAATTAGAAACTCTAAATTCAACAACATCAATCTTAGGGCCTCCCGTACCCGCAGCATTAACAGCATCAATACCAATTTGAGTAAGTTCAAACTGTGACATTTAATAAACTCCTTAATACGTTATCGTCATTAGCCCTGCAATTGCGACGCTATATTGTTGCAAAGGCACAGGACTGTCAAAAACAATTGTATTCAAAACAATTGCAAGAGGCACAATGTAGTAGAAAAAATCTCTGACGTTGTAAGGTGTAAATAAACCAAACTTAACAAAGTCATATCTCAGATTTACGTGTGTTGTTGGAAACCAAGTACCTCCTGCGTAAACAGGTGTTCCTATCGCAGGGTTAGGCGTAACACCGTCAGGTAATAATTCAGGCTCAAAGTTTATATATTTATTGTTTATGTCCATTTCAGCCCATAAGGTGTCCGTTTCAAAAATAGCGCTCAAACAGTAACTAAAATAATCAACGCACGTCTCAGTTACTTTTTCTGGAAGATAAGCCGCGAACGTACTAGAAATAAGTTGAAAGTCTTCTCTGCTGAAAAAAGTTTCACTGAATTGAAAACCCAATAGATCACAGTTTTTTAAATACTCATCTTTAGGAAAAGGGTATAGATCAGTAGTGTCGAACATTCCGGTCTGAGGCTCTTCGCCGTACTTCGTAAACGTAAATGGAAAAATATCACGTAGTAACAAGAAAAGTTTTTGCGGATCATCAATTTTGTCCTTCCAAACTTCATCAATAGCATCAGCTAAGTCTTTCCAAACTGCTAAGTCTCTTAGTGGAGGCCATAACAAGTCACGACGTTTCATTATTATCTCCCAGAGAAAAATGCGTTTATAATAATTCCATCATTAGCGAGTGCAGGCAAAGGTTTTTCTTCAAGTGTAGGTACTCTATAACCAGAAGCGTCTTGAACAGGGGGTTGAATACCTACGTTTGGAACCGCAGCACCTGTGTCTAAATAAAAATTATCAGTTACAGTTGCTAGTAGTCCAAAACCACCACCTTGCATTCTACCATAAACTCTATAGTCTTTTGCCCCGTATAAAGGTTTCCATTCTACACGGATGGACGCTGTGTTTATTCCAGAAGAAACAGCAGGAGAAAGAGAAACAGTAGGCTTGGTTTCTAAATCTACAAGTGGAGTTCCTGTGTAGTCAAATCTAGCTGTTACTATGTAGGAATAAGTTTCTGGCGCTAATAAATTACCTAAAGAACCGCCTGTATTTAAGATTTCAAAAGACGGCTGCATTGTCAAAGCATTCGTTATTATGTCTGTAGTAGGGTTTTTTAATATAACGTAGTCAATTTGCGGACTTGTTCTTTTAACCAAATCAATAATGTCAGATATATAAATATCTCTGGAAATTGACCTTACGCCTAACGCAACAAAATTTTGTAAGGCAGTTTTAACTTCCGCAGTAACAGCACCAAGATCAGCCGTATTTTTGCAATATATTTCAACTTCTAAATAATAACCAATAGGAGCAGGTCTTGCTAAACCAAATTCAGGCTCGAAAACAATGTCATAAAAATAGCGCATTGTCCATACAGCATTTTTTTGTAGCCAATTAGTAAAGTTATTAAACTCTGTAGGTGTTGGAACAACTGGATTTCCTAAAATATCATCTGGTAGCAGTAACCATACTTTTGAAAGATTCATGTAGCGAACATCTGTTGTATCAATGTCACGCTGTCCTTGAATTCTGTAGTCCACTACCGGAAAAATAGGATTGTTAAAAATAATATCGTAGTCTTGCTCTTGTGCAGCAACTTCATAAGAAGCAAAAATACGTGGAGAAATTCTTTTATACAAAGACGCATTGATTTCATTGCTGCCGTTTTTTAATCCTGTTGTCGAAGTAATAACTACATCGTCAGGTTGTCCTGTATAAGTAACAGATTCTCCAACTAGAGAACCATCGTTACCTAAAAGACCTTCTGTTATCATATAACGAATAGATAGAACGTCGTTAGTTAAAGGCTTAGTACCAAATAAGTCATTTCCAAAAAGAATTTGTAAGCTTCCTTCTTTTGTAGTCAAATCTTGGAAAACATCGTTGACAGGAACAGCAGTTGTCTTTTTAAATTTCCACATTCCTAAAGTAGAACGGGGAATAGGATTTCCATTTATTAATACTTCAACGTCTTCGTCTGATACTGTAAATTCAGACTCTGGAGAAATAAAGGACTGAAAATCATTTCCTGTAGAAGTGAAGCCAGCAGTGCGAAGTTCCCCTTGATATAAAACATGAGCGTCAGTGTCACCTGCGTTCACGGTTATCTGACTACGATTAAATAATTTTACGCCAGAAACATCAAATTCAGAAAATTTTGCGAAGATTAAAGGGTTTGCCGTGTTGTTTGTTATAGTTACTTCAATATTAGCTGGAGCCTTTCTTTTTAAACGGACTCCAAGTAAACGGGTAATACCAAAAGCACTAGAATCAATTCTAGAGGTTTGTGGAAAACCTTCTTTGAATATCATTTCTAAAGAATATTGATCCAACGCACCTATGGATGCAATAAACTCAATAATAGTTTGACCCGCCTCCGTAGGTAAAAGACCTTTCCAAGAATCTTTTGATGAAAGTTTATTTTGCAACTGAGTTACTAAATCTTGAAGGTCAGGTCGAATTGTAGATAATTGCTGCGTCATTTAAAGACTCCTTATCTGAGTGCGTTAACAGACAAGTTACTCTGTCTGTTAGTTGCTCGAATTGTGTAATGCAGGTCTATAGAAAACCCGTTGTTTATATTTATTACTTTTGTTTTTTCGGGGTCTATAATTACCCGAGGTTCCCATTTTTCTATTGATTGTGTTAAGAGAATTTCAACTTCTACCTCTGAAATATCGTCTCTAGGTTCATACAGTAAATTAAATAACTGTGAACCGTAGTCAGGTCTGAATAAACGAGTTCCTACAGGTGTTGTTAAAATCATGTATATGCTTTGTCGTATAACGTCTTCGTCATATAAGAGTTCAGGATATACGTTAACTCCAAAAAGTATATTTAAATCTGTGAATGTTGGATTAGCTGGCTGAACTCGCATAATTCACCTACAACGTTATGTACGGAGGAAGTTCAATTCCTTTACCGTCGAGCAAGTTTGGGAATACTGAACCCGGCGTTACGTATTTCCAATTTAGTGTATTAAAAAACAATTCTCCGATTTCTTGTTTTGTTTTTATGACAATGCCAGTAGGTTCAATAAACAGAAATTTTCCAGTAAAAAATTGAGCGTTTTGTGGACTAATAGTACGTATAGTAGCAACTCGTGTTCTTTCTCTGTAAATACCAGCACCTGCTGCGTCCCAGTTATTTACTTGTGTAATACTTGTAGACATTTTAGAAGAAACCCAAGTTGGGGAAAAACCTCCACTTGATACAAGATCATCGTACCAATCAACTGGGTTGGCCAGAGTGGTTTCAATAAAATTATTTATATTGAAAATTTTATAAAAATCTATGTTGTTAGTATCATAAACGTTTGGAAAAGTAAGTAACGGAAATTGTTCCCCAAGAGCCATGTAGGAGTGTATAAATAATAAGAGATCGGGCAAGTTTAAAGAATAACCACCTACGTCTCTGTCATGGTTATTCCAATTTGTTAAAGCAGTGTTTAAATTTCCATATAGCCTTTTCCATCCGTCTAGCCCTGTTTCTCCGTCTACACTTCCGGGAGGGGCGTTTAAATAAGTCCAGTTTTCTTTTGATGTAAGACTGTCATAGAAAGAAGGATGAAAATCATTAACCCATGTAGAAATTACAGAATCTGGATGAACCGGCATTTCTAGCCTCCGCTTATTACATTAGGACTTACACCTGCAACAATTGAGTAATTACCACAGTTAGCTCCAGTATCACCTAGACGATGAATTCCAAGTCCCGTACTTAAATGGGTGGAGCTTCCTGTTATTGCAACCGTAGAGTGACCACAAGAAGATATTCCAATACTCCCTATAATTGCTGTAGGCATTCCATTAGTTAAATACGTAGGTTGCCCCTGTATAATTGTAGTGGTGTAAAAAACCGGAGGAAAAGGCGGATGACATGGACAAAACCCATTTCCTATAGAACCTAATTTTGCGTGAGGTGTTGCCATAAGTCACCCTAATTATGTTGTATAAGAGCGGCGGTTACAGTTACGTTTTGTGTTGCATCAACAGTAGCATTAGTGCAAGTAACATTTAAATCTTCGCAATTTACGGTGACATTATCCATAGCATTAACTGCAATTGCCCCGTCACTATTTATATTTACAAAAGAACCCGAGGTGTGCTCTAGCCTAATCGTATTGTTTGACATATCTACGTAAAAACGATTTCCATTTTTATCTTGAAAACCATAAGTCTCTTCATAGTTAGTTCCAAGAATTTCTTCTACATTGCTTATTGTTCGGAGTTTACCTAAATATAAAGGACTTGATATATCTCCACGGTCAAAAATAATAAGCAAGTCTGTTCCTAAGTCTGGAACTCCTATTGAACGCAAACCGCTATTAGGGTAAGCCCAAGGAAGTTCTTCGTCAGGTGTGTCGTCGAAAATAACAGGAACTCTTATTCTTACTCTTTTTTTCCTTAAAGGGTCGTTCCTATCAACTACCGTTCCTGAAAAAAACATTCCTTTTAACGAAGACTCTCTTAGATCGTTTAAAGAAGACATATTAAGTACCCTGTTGTGACGCTGGTATATTAGTCCCGTTAGTTCCTGCTCTCAGCATAGAATATTTTTCGTTGTACTGTCCGGTTTGCGAAACAAAAATTGTTTTACCGGAAACAAAATAAGAGCCAGTAGCTTGATCGTTAATGTCAGGCTTACCTGAAATTAGGTCAAATACTGTTACGTTAACAGGATCAAATAAATCAATAGCGGTTTGATCCTGAATAACGGTGTATAAACCACTAGAGTACATCGCATCAATTCTTTTGTTTTGGTGCAATGCTTTTGTGTAATTGCTGTGATTATTTCCTGTTTGTATAGCACCAAAGTTAACTACAGAGCCTTCAATTCTATCTGTTACATTTCTATTTAGCAAAAGGGCTTGGCTAGTTGTTGTTACAGAAATCTTTGAGTGTAAAGCAGAGTTGGCTGCGCTAGTTTTTAAAGGGTTTTGTTCTACAGTGGTTTTTTTGTAACCCCCTCCAATATCATTATTCTGACCGGCTGTAGTAAATTCTTTTTTATCTACAATGGAGAACTTTGATTTAGAATCGCCTATGCCAGTAACAAATTCAAATGCGGTTTTGTAGTCAATGTCTGAAATATTTTTATATCTAAGTTCACCTTCTAAAGTTAACCCGACTTTCATACAAGAAGTTTGGTTCGCATATCCATGACGTGCAATTCTTTCTGCAAACATTGCACGTTTATCACCGCCCGGATACCAAGTCTGTCTGTCTGTAGTAGAGTCGCCGTTGAAATTTAAAAGACTCTCTGTGGCTAGTTGTCGCATGGCGTCTGTGGAAGTTGCGCCTGCTATAGCCCTCGTTTTATTTTCTGTTGTCCACCTCGGACAATTAAAAATTAAAGTTATATTAAAATAAGTAACGTTACCTGATACTTCTTTTTTGAAGTTAAAAACTCTGAAGGTATATTCTTTTAAGCTTTTCTTGTCTGCACCTAAAATTATAGTGGCGGTCTGTCTATCTGCGAGGGGGTTTTGTGAGAGATAACCAAACTGATCTGCTATAATTAATTGGGCTTGTGGTACAGTAAAGTCTTTGTTGCTACTCATTTGAAGGCTTTTAAATGAGGTTGTCTCTAAAGGAAATTCTTTTCCATCTAAGACAAGCCCTAAGAATAGTCTATCTGAAAAATTAATCATAAGTGCCTCACGGAATATCTACCACTCTTGGATTTTCTATTCTTTGTTTGTTCGATTGTAATAAGAATTCAAGTTCGTCTCTTCTAGGAATACGCATACGCTTACCTACAGGAATGTCGAACAATGGATTAATTACATTGTTGTAAATACAGATTAACCACCACAAATCTGTAGAACCGTAGAATTTATTTGCAATCAAGTCAGGCCGTCCTTCAAAGGACTGCGATACAAGAAATTCAGAGTAGTTGAGCGAAGTTCCTTCAAATATCTCGTTGTACTCTGCACTCAATAAATCTAGTACTTGTATATTATCAAAAGTATAGTCACTTAATTTAATTGTCTTTACTGGTATGTAATTTTTTCTCGGAAACTGTGAGAAAATTGCCATGTTAAGTACCTACCCTAAATATACGCTCCAAGTCTCTATACGTTGGCGTAACAAAAGTTCTGAAAGAAACGTTAGCAGAAACTTTCCAAGGGAAGTTCAAAAATTGATTTTCTGAAAGAACAGAAGTAAATTGTATATCAACACCTGTAATAACAACATTGGAAAAATAAATAAATCTTCCTATGGCTAAGGATATTGGGTTTTTTATAGCAGATTCAAAAGTTGCTTGAATTCCAGCGAGCTTAGACTCTCGCTCACTGTCACTAACAAGTCCAATAACTGAACCTGCTTCTGTAAGAGTTAGCCCTAAGAAAGCTTGAGCAACATCAAGTATCTTAGTCTTATCTAAAGTAGGGCCGGGGGGTGTTAACAAACTAAAAGAAGTTTCTGCACGCGGCGAACATAATTTTAAAAGATTTAGTATAGGAGTTCTTACTTCGGTTAAAGGATTGTTTCTAGAAACAAAGTTAAAAGGTAATGTAATTTCAACTCCTGTACTGCTAGTCCATAATTGTGCGGACATTGCTTGAATTAAACCAGTGAAACCTGCAAAAGATGCAGCCCCTTGGAGTTTTGAACCTGAAACAAGACCACTATCTTCAAAAGGTGCAGAATAATTTGAATTTATACTAAAAGAAAAATCTTCTGGTAGTGGTGCGTTAACTACAATAGCTTTTTCGTTTAATTGTGAGACAACAGTTACTGTGTAAGGCGCAACATTAACAGAAGGAGAGTTGGTTGAAGAACTGGAACTAGGTTTAGCATTTGGTATAGGTGGATTTTTTAAAATATTTCTTACGTCCGCCATAAAAACCTCACTGACCAAAAGCAGATGGAATAGTTGCGACCAGTAATCCAGTTTCAGGAACGAACATTGGTATTTCGTCCATAGACGGGCTTCTGGAAACACTAACAGGCTGCGGTTGGTTGTTTTGTTTTCCTTCAGTATTAATCGCTGTTTGTGCCTGCTGATAAACTAAAGGCAAGTCTGCTTTATTTACTGTTGTGGAACCTGACGCCTTTGCAAAAGCATTTCCGACAAACCCTGTCATATCAGAAGCACTTCTAGTCTTTCCTGATGCGTCAAAAGCTAAAGTGTTTGAAGTGTACTGCGGCATTGAACTAGCACTGTCATCGAAATTAAAGTATTTAGAGAAAAACTTAGCTAAGGGGGAATTTTTAATATCTTCTATTACAGACTTGGCTGTATCGCCTAGTCCTGTAAAAAAGTTTTTTGTTTTGGTAAAAAAGTTTTTAACGCCTGAAACAAAAGCTTCAACTTTTGCTACAGTACCGTCCATGAAGTCAGCAATTTCTAAATTAAATTTGTCATAAATCTTTGTGCCAACTTGCCAGCCTGCGAAACCTGCGGCACCTACCATAGCCAAGGGTGCGGCTTTTCCTAATAAAGAAGCGCCTGCTTTTATCCCTCTACCAGCAAGGCCACCTAGCTTGGATAAACCATTGCCCATAAAGCCTTTCGCAGAATTTAATTTATCTCTTACTTTGTCTAAAAATTCATTTCGTTTTTGAATATTTAATAAAGTGTCTTTTACTTCCTCTATCTTGTCTGAAAAGTTTTTGCTTATACCCATTAAACCCATTGCCATAGGTGAAGCTGCGATAGAATCACCAGCACGTTGCATAAACGAATTAGGGCTACTTTGAGTATCCGGGCCTTTTGTATACATAGCTCTTACGTAAGCGCCCTGTGCTTTTTGGTGCAAATAACCTGCACCCTTTTTTAGGCCCTCAAACATTTTCGGAAGGGCTTTTTTAGGATTTAAGAAAGAAGTAAAACTTCCAGCAACTTTATCAAAGTCAATTAGTTTATCTAACAGGATAGTTAGAGGCGTACCTATTACTTTGGAAAGACCAATACGGGCTACAGAACCTGCTGTTGCAGATGATCTCTCTTTGTCATAACGTGCGCTCTTACCAATCTCCTTTTCTTTCTCTCTTTTCTCTCTTTCTGACTTTTTCTTTTCTACTACAACATCCTTTGAGACAACTTCTTTTAAGTCTTCTACTGATCTGGTTATTCGTTTAATATCAATTACATTGGCTTGTATTACTTTCTTGAATAGGTCTTCGTTATTCTTTCTGTCCAGTTCTTGAAGGATAGATAATGTTCTGCCTAAGTCTTTTACTGCTTCGTTTGCAGTTTTGTTATCTACAATACGCGCACTCAAAAACGCATCAATTTTTTTGGAAATGTTTTCGTACTTGGTGGCTGACTGCTCTACCACTAAAGCAGCGCCACCTTTCAGTCCTTTCTCTTCGATTGATTTTCGTCTCTCTTTTGCAACAGCTTCCGCTAGTCTTTTCTGCTCTTTTAATGTGTCCTGCAAAACTTTAAGGGTTTTAGTATCACTTTCTAAACCGAGAGCTTTTAATTTAGTTTCGTCTGACCTGTCTATACCAAAAGAGTCTTTCGGGGTAAATCCAAATTTACCAAAAGTATTTCTCATAAAAACCTCGGCTACTTCGAGTTCTGTTTGTTCTTTCTTTTTAATTCCAATTCTTGAATATCTTTGTTTAACATGTCTGTCAACTGAATGAAACGAAGTGCGTCACTGTTTTCTGGAAAATCTACATGCGCCCAAGTGTGATAATTATACTCTCTAGTATAAATATCGTTCTCACTTATTTCCGGGAAAAAAGGTAAGTAAATCGAACGTCAAGTCGATTTCCTCCCCGTGGTTGCAGTAAGCACATTTAACTTGCACAGTATCTTTAATTCCGTAGTCAAGCATTGCCATAAATTCGTCGATGTATTCAATAAAGTCAGGGTCTTGTTTTTCTAATAATTCAATTCTCTCTTTCAGTGTTCCGTGTCTTCTACTAATGTGTGTAGCGTATTTTGCAGTGAACTCTAATTCTGCAAGTTCATTTTTAATTCTCTCGATAACAGGCTCAGGGGTATCAGGATTAATTTTAGACTTTAAGTACTCTTCCAAACTTTCAATTTCAATAGTGTCTGCCATTGTAGGGGGGTATAAATAAATACCGTATTTTTCACTAACGTCTTTTACTAGATTTGAAAGATTAGTTGCAATTTCTTCGTCAATGAACTTAACTTTAAGTTGTTTAAATCCTTTAATTGGAGTTGAATTGTAAAGAGTGTCATAAGCAACTTTGTGTTCATCATCATCTTCTAAGTTTTCAGTCGCATTAACTTTCTTTTGGTGCTCTGGATTTGAACAGTGGTGAGTAACAACAAAATCCGTTTTTCTGTAAGAGTTAATTCGCTGCCAAATCATTAAGCTCCAGAAATCTGGGACAGTTAAATCGAAAGCAGACTTGTCAGGATCAACACATGAACTAATAGCCTCTACAATACCTTTGCTGCTATCTAGTCTCATAGAACGATAAATCTTTTTTAGGCACTCTACATCAAAAGGTTTTATAGAAAGGGTTTGATAACCGTAAAACGCAAACCTACTTGTAATGTCATCAGTTAGATTAAAGTATTTAGGATTTTTTTCGGCGTAGGCTTGCTCCACATCTGTTTCTGAATTTCCTACAACGACACTAGAAGTATTTGGATCAGTTGTTGGGGTCGCAGAGTCTGCGTATGTAGCCGGAGTCTCGGTTTTCATAACTACCTCACTGGGGTTTGTGTGTCTTACTTTACAGATACTAATTAGAATTTTATCTTATTTGGTATGTTAGAAATTTCATCTTTGACTATGTTTTTTCCTAAACTTTTTATCGCTGTGAAAGAGTCTTTTATAAACTCTCCCGGTGACATTTTTTTGTTTTCCGTCACTTGTCCGCTCTCAGAACTATCTTGGGTTAATGCCTGAAAACCGTAACGTGGATTTCCTACTGTTGCTCCGTTATTTTCAGAAAAAGGAACAAAAATAGAGTCAGAACAACGAAATTCAATAACAGGTCGTATACGTTCAGCGTTCTGTGAGCCAAAATCGTAACCTGTAATGTTTGTAGGGAAACAGTTTACTAAAGTTAATTGCCCGAACAAGTCAAAGAATCCGTTTTCGTTTCCCGAAGGGCCAGTCAAATACACAGTTATATTTCTCTGATAAAAAGAAGGAGCTTTAAATGTACCGTCAGGATTTCGTATTCTCTGTCTCCAAGTGTTATAGTAAGACAGAACTGTTAGTACATGATCTTCGTAACATGAAATATTAAAACTAGATATATCTTGAATAGCCGCAAAATAGTCGCGCTTACCGTAAAGAAAAACTCCATAGTCTTCTACGTTAGGAATAGGCAAAACAATATCTTCAATATAAGATTCTGGGAGTTTTAAATTCGATACTTGAGGCATATCAATGCTAAAGTCTATTGACAGTAAGGGGTCTACTCTCTTTTTTGCCTGTGCGTACCAACCGTTAGGATCAGGTGCGTACTTATCTGCTTTTGTTTTTGATAATTTAGAACCGTTTCTACCCAAGTATTGATTTGCTAAGTCGCCTAAGTTTCCTAACTTTGGAACAGTGACTTTCTGTAAAACTTTTATTCCTAAATCAATACCTTCGGTTTTAACATTTCCTTTTGCTTGTTCAATCGCATTGTCCGCAGCAGAACCAAAACGGTCTTTTACGTCCTGAGTATTTTGTGAAGTCCCCAAAATTCCCGGAGACGCACTGATAATTCCAGCAAAGGGTTGTACTGCGCCGCTAACGACGCCGGGAATTTTAGCTGACATAATTTACCTCTACATGTGGAAAAAGCCGACTAACAAAGCTAGTCGGCAGTTTCATTATCTGTTTAATTTTGTAAAGGCGGTTACGAATTTTTTGTAGGACAGCAAGTGCCAGTCCTTCGGAGTTTTCATTTTCTCACCTTTCTGTGTAAATACCAATAATTTAAATCTATAACCTTGTTCTAATACCGCTTTAGCTTTATTCCTTAGTCTTTCGTAAACATACCTGTCTTTAAGACCCAATGTATACGTACTTTTTACTTCAATTAAAGTATTTGTACACTTAACATAAATATCTGGGTAGTATCTTCTAAGTTTAGCTCTGTGTTTGTATTTTATAACTGGAATTTTAATATTGTGTAAGCCTGCCTGTATGCTAGTTTTTCTAACGCCTTTGGACAGAAGGTAACTTAAAGCATAATGCTCGTACCCAAGAACTACTACTTCTCTTTTTCCTAATGCAAAGATTTTCTTTTTATATAGGTTTTTATTTAGTAAAATACTTTGCAATTTACAAGCCGGGCAACCTGAGCCTCTATGAATAACGTCATGGAGTCTTGCACTAAATACAGTTGTACATTTTAAGCATTGAAATTTGGCTCTGCGAACACCTTTAATAGTGTCTGAGAGTCTTATAAGTTTCAGCTTGCCTTTTTCTTTTACTCTTTTCTTTATTTCTTTAATAGAAAGTTGATTATTAGGGGGACTATCTGAGTAACACTTAGGACAACGGTTTCTTCCTTTGGGTGCGTTGTCTATGTCGTTAGGTTTTACTGAAAATATATGTTTACAATTTAAACACCGATGGTCTATCTTAGTTAGTTTATTTACGTAGGTACCAATTATTTTTAATCTCTTTTCTTTGCAGGTTTGTTTATATGTTTTAAAGGAGTGTACGCTCGCGTCTTTTCTTCGTTTACGAAGCATACATTGTTTACAACCAGACTGGTTACGCATTACGTTGGAAGGTCTTGCTTTCCATTCTTTACTACATTTATTACAACGATGAACAGAGGATTTTCGATCAAAGTGTATAAGTGAAATAGACTTAGTTTTTAAATATTTTTCGTAGTCTTTCTGTTGCAAGTAAGTGGCCACTTGAATACCTTTCGGTGTTAGTGTTGGCCACTTACTTTACAGATTTTTCATTTAGTTTAGGCTCACAGGTCAAAGGCCGCATCATAATAAAAGGTCACAGGGATAATTACAGGTGCAGAGTTTGAGCCATCAACACCAGTTTCTTGTAAAGACTGTGGAAAGAAACCTTCCATACGAATAGTGCGAATTACCAGACCAGCATCATCATACAAAAGTAAATCAGCAATTGTTGCGTATTGCGATTTGTATCTACCTGTATTCTGTCGAGCATTTCTTGCATACTCAATCCAGTTTTTAATACCGAAGCGAGTAGACATATCTCGCGTTTCTAAATACTGAGCAGATAAAGTGTGTGTCCAAGTCTGACGGCCGGCGTACTTTAATTCTACGCCGTGGAGAAACACGGATACGTCTTCAACAGACGTACCCGGAATTTCCGTAGACTGACATTTAATTTTCAAGGCGCGTGTGTCACCACCGCCCGGAACGTTAGCAATAATTAAGTCAAAGTTATAAGAAAGAAGCGGATCAGGTAAAGACCTTGCATCTGAATAACTAGAACGTGCCATATTAATTTACTCCTATTAAACGCCGGACGCTGCGACTTCTGCAAGCGACACGCCTTGTTTTGTAACGATAAGACGAACACGAATTCTTTGAATTGGTAGCGTAGGAATAATGTAAATATCCACGTTAAGCTGACCGTTACCTGTTACAATTGGCGGGTTATTACTTTCGTCAATTACAACAAGGTAATCTTGAATTGCACGCTCGTCTCTAACAATATCAAGGAATTCAGAAATCAGATTAGAAATCTGTCGGCGCGTAATATCATCATTAGGTTCAAACAGGGAGAAATCAAGCGCGTTTTCTACCGTAGGTTTAATTAAGTTAAGAGTGTATCTAACATTCAAGAAAGACAACGCGGACATTTGAGATTCAAGTGTGAAAGCTTCCATAATCGCAATACCACGACCGGGGAAGTTTCTCACGTAGTTAACTTTAGCACTTGCAATTAAATCTCTACCTTCCTGATTATATTCATAACGCAAAGCTTGAACGTCATCAAGAATACCACGGTTAAGACCGGCAGGTGCTCTTAAACCACTTGCTGCACCAACACCTGCTGCGTGACCACTAGGAGGAACAAAAATAAGTCTTCCGTTAAATTCATCTTGAATCTGCAAGTCAGGTGTGTAAAGAGCAGAGTAAGTAGTATTAAGATTAAGAACTTCATTTCTGTAAACGACAACATCTTGTTCTTTTTGATAAATAGTGGGAACGTCGAGATAAGCAGTACAGTCACCACGTCTTGTACAAATGCTATTCATTTTTTGTTGAACGGAAACTACAGAAACACCACCGTTAATTAAATGACGTACTGTAATTTTTTCTTTATCCGCAAATAAATCCCAACCTAAAGAAATATCATTTGCAGTAGGAGACGTACCGTCAATGCCATCTACCAAAGACGTTCTAGCTACTGGATAAACTACGGCAGTAGCAAAGTCTTGATTCTTAACCACTCTCAATTTTCTTGAGAACGCATTTATTTTAGTTTCAATTTCAAGCTGTTGATTAAAGCCATCAACTTTAAAATTAAGAGATACTTCAAAACTTTCTACTGGACTGGTTACACTAATCTCAGAGTCAAAAATATTAATAGTAAATACATCAGTAGTCGGGGAGGTTAATTGATAAGCGCCGTCTGGGGTCAAAGAACCGTCAATAATATAAGAAATATCAGCGCTACCTGAAGGTTGAACAATAGTCGCAATAAATTCAGGATCAACTACAGGTGAAGGTGCAGCCGTACCTAAATAAACTTTATAAGAAATCGCATTAGCTACTTTAGGGAATGTTACTGTAATAGTATTTTCAGTTCCTGCTAAAGTAACATTAGCGAACTCAGGTGCCATTTCGCCTAAAGGAGTTACTGCGGCAATACCTACACGATAAGTCGCCAGTAAAGTTAAAGTGCCGCCAGTTGTAGTTGATGCTACAGGAACAGGCGTCGGAGAAATTGCGTTATCTGAATTAATTGAATAGCTAATATTTGTACCGTAAGAACCGGGGCCTATGGAGTAAGAATAAAATTGATCTAACGGAGAAAACTCCATAGTACTAGGAGTAGGACTAGCGGTGCCGTTTGCAGTTCTGTAATAAACATCAAAGTCTTCTGCTTGTTGTGCTGCATTAAAAGTTAAAATACCAGTGGCAATATCAATTTGAACTTCGCCCGCAGCAGGAACAGCAGGCGAAGCAACAACAGTTAATTCACCAGTGGTTTCAGTAATTACTTGAACACTAGAGAGTGTTAAAGGTAATTCCGCAGCAATCGTAGGAATTGTTGCTGTGTAGGGGCCGGGAGTTGCAGGCACAGTTGAAGAATATTTTTTACGGGGAGAATAGGTTTCTGAGTTAGAACCCACAGTCGTGCGCGTGAGTGCGCCCGCGTAAGAGTGGGAATTATCAGAATTAAGAACACGTACCCCGTACATTTGCGAAGACCTACGTAAAAAAGCAAAGCCGCAATAAGTAGTAGGCCACGTTACTAGTTCTGGACTTGGTGAACCTGTTTCGTCTACGAAGTTTTTTGTTGAAGTAAAAAGAACAGGAACATTAGGTTCGCCACGTAAAAATTCACCGACAATTGCACCAACTGCCGTTGTTACCGGATTAATTTCTTGAGATAAATTAACTTCCTCAAAATAAGTACCGGCAGATGCGTTCTGTAGAAGAGACATTATTTATACCTCACTTTTTCTTTGAGTCGTTAGCCGGAGTTTCTTCTTTAACTTCGAGCTGTTCTTTTATTACCACGACAGGTTGTTCTTTTTCCTTAATTATTTTTAAGTCCTTATACTGAGACAACGTTTCATTACTAATGAAAAAACCTTCAGGTAATACAATTTTACCTTTAGGTTTAATTGGTAAATCATTTTTCTCTTTCGTTTCCTTATTTTTGATACCAACGGTAATCAAAAACGGATACGGGCTTTTCACAACTGTTGCCATTTTTGTATCCTCTTATGTTAAACACTAGCCTACTGGCTTGACATTAAATTAGTATAAAAGATACTAAAATATAATACTTTTATTAGACAACTAAACTATCTTGTGCTGAGAGTCTTGTTAATGTTACGCTTGCAGAGTCAGTGTTAGTATTAGTTACAGTTACATTATTCAAACCAGAAGTTAATGCTAATAGACTCATTTCTGGAAAAGCTACGCCACTAGCGTCGTCTGGTATATCACCTTGAACAACTACAGGCAAGTTTGAATAAAGTACAAAGCTGACACAATTAGGTAAATTAGGAATTGCAAAGGACTGCCCAGTGGTCAACGTAAAAGACTGTTGATCTATTATTCCATTTAATTCAGTTTTAGATGTTCTTACTCCAAATATATTTCTACGAATTCTTTCATCTGCTGAATAAAGTTTTAAATCAAATACTATTCCACGTTCCATTTTTTATTCCTCTATTGGTCTTCGGGGAACGTTATTAGTTCGCCTAAAGCGGGGTCAGTTGCTTCATCGCCTATTATTGTTCTCAAATTTATTTGAGTAATTATCGGAACTTGAGGCAATTCGCTTATCGGAATATCTGTACTCATATACCCGTTTACGATTAAAGTTGACTCTATTTCATAAACGTTGATGGCTTCTGGAGAGTTGTCTTTCTGTGGAACTGTTATTGTAGAGTCGCAAGCTACGGTTGTTGGAAAAGAAAAGCCACAGAAGTTAACATTCATATTTAATTTTTTAGTGACTGATGCAAATAACCAACGATTAAAATACTTCGAGGCGAACTTATAATCGTCGGTAATACAGGTAACTTCCATGTTGTATTTAACCGGAATAACTTCTAGCTTAGAAACGAAACTATTAGCGTCTGCGGTTCCATTAGCATAAACCCCACTACGCAATAAAGACTTAACATTATATCCTGTGCTGTCTACTTCAAAAGTTCCCGGCTTAAATACAATTATTGGCAAGTCTACGCCTCTGTCTCTTTTCAATTTCAACTTAAAAAAGTCATTAATTAAAGGCCACCTATCATTGGATACAATCATTAAAGGAGTATATTTAATGTCGAATACTTTTTGCATTCTACGTGCAAGGCCACGCAGAGTTATCTGTTCAATAGTTATATTTTGATCTTGTTCTTCCATGTAAGCGGTTAAATCATTTAAAGATTGTTCTTTGTCTAGGCTCATAGCTAAACTCCAACTATATAGAATAAAATTAGCCTTAAAACAAAAATAAAAAAGCCCCAATTAAGGGGCTTTTATTACTGCTTAATTACTTCTTTTTACTTTTGTCTTTCGACAAACGAGCAAGATTAGCGTCACGACGTTCCATGCGACGTTTAATTTTCGCAGTTTCTTCGTCTTCTTCTTCATCTTCTTCCATTTCTTCTTCAGATTCTTCTTCAGCCGCTACTACACGACGGCTACGGCCTTTACGTTTGGAAATAGAAGCAAGAGCGCGAGCTAATTTAGCCTCTTCGGAAATTTCTTCTTCCTCAGATTCTTCTTCCATTTCTTCTTCGTCTGCTTCTGCAATTTCAAAAGCCGCTTCTTCTTCCTTCATTGCGTCTTCGTTTTCTTCTTCAAGCATTTCAATTTCGTCATCGAAGTCTTCTTCGTCAACAGCAGCTTTCAATGCTTGTGCAGCTTTTTCAATCTCACCTTCTTTAAAAGTAAGAGCCGCAACCATAAGGCGGTCTAGCGTCTTGGAATATCTTTTAAGAGCCATTTGTAATTACCTCTCTGTGTGAATTTATTTATAGGCAGTTAGCTAAATTAAATAGCAACAAATTAATGCTGTCCTGCCTTAAAATAAATTACTGACGGTTGCCGCGAGCTACTGAACGAGCGTTTGCAATGGTCATGGACATAAGTTCACTGAAGAACCAACCACGACCCGGCATTTTCTCATGAGTACCATCAATCGGCTGAGAAGTAATACCACCACGATCAGTATAAATACCATGGTTAACAGAATCGCCAACAATAGTAATATCGCCCTGATTAAATACGCGGTGTTGCGGGTGACGGAAACCATCAGTGTACATGGTCAAACCAAAAATCGTACCCAGATGACCAGTCAACAGCAGTTCGTGTTTAGAAACAGGATCAATTACACCAGAGAAAGATTGTTCGCCAATAATATCATTCCAGATATCAGAAGCAATTAAACAATTAGATGCAGGAATATTCCAACGGTTAACCAGAGTACGCATTGCAGCAAGAGTGGTCGGGTTTAATTGACCAGCAATGTTAGTAAACGGGTTAGAAACGTTGATAGTACCAGTAGCAAGACGATACCAAACGCGATCTTCCTGAACCATAATACCTTCCAGAGCTTCAATATATTTCTGCTCAAGAATATCAGTATTACTTTGTTCAATCAGACGCTGCTCAATAAACGGACGAGCAGTAATATAAAATTCCGGCGGAGTATAAATGTTATCACGAACAATCTGCGACTGCGTTTGTGAAACAGAAGATGCAGAAAGTGCCAGAACGTTTTTCATGCGCATTTGGAAATTAGGGAAAGTACCTTTTTGCACATCTTGACGCGCCATAATACGACGCATAAAACCTTCGCGCTTACCGGCAATATAAAGTTCGTCTGCCAAAGTTGCACCAAGTTCAGCGTGAGCTTCCGGTGAAGCAAAAGCAGCTTCAACCAATTCACGACGCTTAGAAGCAAGCACTTCTTTTTCAGCAGCAGCTTGTTCAGTCAATACACCGTGAGTAGAAGCAGCTTCCATTAAACCTGCAATTTGTTGCAGCAGGTCTTTTTTACTGTAAGCGTTCAGTTCACCGTTCTGACCAATAGCAGTAGAACCGTTTAATTTCAGTTCGGCAGCAAGAACCGGGCGTTTAAAGTTAGACATTTTAATTTCTCCTATTTATCAATTAATACTTAACGCCAAGAACAGCGTTAGAACCCGAACCCATAATACCGAAGCCAGTAGTCGGAACGTAAGTAATTACGGCATCCGGTACAACTACAGCACTATCCGCAACAGCAGCAGCAGCAGTGGCATAAGCAGTAAACAAACCGTTTTTAACTGCTACAGTCCAGCCACTAGAAGCAGCAGTAGACCAATCAATAGTAGTTGCAAATTCAGAAGTATAAATTTCGCCTTTGGTAATTACACCAGACGAATTAAGAACAAAAGAAGAAGTGCCCCCCGGAGTAATGTTACCCTGAACAGTTAATTCTTCTACAGTGGTCGGAGTGTAGCGATAAGAAACCGTTACAGTCTCGCCGTTTTGCGCAGCATTAAAAGTCAAAGTACCATTAATCAGGTTAACTTGAACTTCGCCAGCAGCCGGAGCAACACCAACAACAGTCAGAGCACCAGTAGTCGAACCCACTGCGCGAACCGTGCCAGAATAAAGATTGGCGCGTGACAGTGAAGACGGATTAGCAGAGTCTGCAATTACTTGCTCATAGTACGGGAAAGCAATCGGAGTAATTTGTTGTGAAAAAGAAACACCAACAAATTTATCAGTGGCAGTAGCAACAGCCGGTTTAACAGTAAATTGACCAGAAGAATAATCCGATACAAGCGGCTGACCTTCAGCAGTTACCATGGCGCTTGCAAGAACCGGATATTCAAAAGACTCAGTTACTCGGGTTTTGTCGAAAATTAACATTTTTTGTTTCTCCTATATTTAAAATAACTTACCACCAGTAAGCTTACGGATTTCGTGAACGCCCGCAGTTACCGGAGTGGGGGTTTTAACCGGAACTTGACTAGAAGGTTTTCTGCGAATACCAGAAGTTTCAATGCGTTTTTCCAAGCTTGCATCTTCTTCTGACATTTCACTGCTTTCTTCTTCGTCATCACCAGAGTAAGCCGCTGCGCCAACAGCCTCAGCGAGTTGATTTCTGACTTCTGCATTTTTATTCATTAAATCTTCAGCAAGTTCAAAAAGCACTTGATGATGTTTATCCGAAAAAGTAGCAAATACACGATCAAGCATCTTAGTCGGATTTTTAAAGTTTAGTGCAGAAAGTTCAGTTGCCAAGGCTTCGCGAATTAAATTCGTTCTGCCACGGAAAAACTTTTTATTCAAACCAGCCGCTGCAATTTGAAGAGAGTGACGATAATTATCACGCACGTCCTTAACTGCGAGAGCTAATTCTTTTTCTTTGGCTTCTACTAAAACGCTTGCCCGTTCTTCAACCAAACGAGGAACAGGTACTTTTACGGAAAGGATATTAAAGTTATAATGAGCTAGTGCTTTTTCTGCACCAATTTGTTTAGCAGTGTGTTGAATTGCACTTGCAAAAGTTTCGCTATTGAAAATAGGAGCATTTTCGCCAGCATTACTTTTATCCAGAGTAGCTACTTGAACGTCACCTACAAAAGCCACAATTTTCTGGCCTACGCGGGTTAATTCCAGATCACCACTTGCTTGTGCAATTAATTTAATACTAGCTTCGTCTACATTATCCATTTCAGAGTCTTCAGAATAAGCGTCATCTTCCTTTTCTTCGTCGTCAGCTTCTGCTTTTTCCGCAGCAGCTTTCTTGGAAGCCTTTTCTTCCTTTTCTTCTTCGCATTCTTCGTCGCACTCTTCTTCCTTTAATTCTTTAGAAGCGGTAATTTCGTCTTCTTCTTCGTCCAATTCTTCTTCGGCCTCAAAATCAGAGTCCTCAGATTCTGCAATTTCTTTTTTAGACTTGGACTTAGATTTAGTAGAAGACTCTTCTACTTCTTCTTTTACATCATCCTCAGTAATTTCGTCTTCCTCAGATTCTTCATCTTTAGCAGCAGAAATTAAATCAGTAGGATATTCAATGTCAGTACCACAAGTTACACAGTGCATTTTACCGGCAAGTGCTAAAGCAACATCATCATGCACAATATTATGAGTGCCACAGGCGCTACATAATACGGCAGACATTTCTTCATCGCTTTCCGGCAGTTCGGTATCAACCTCTACTTCTTCAATTTCAACATCGTCAGAACCACAGGTCACACAAAAAGGTTGCGCATTAGCAGTTACAAAGTGCGTACCGCAATCAGTGCAATTAAATGAGGATAATTCCTCGCCTTTTTGAATTTCCAAGTCTTCAGAAGCTAAAACGAAGAGAGGCCCCTTTTTAGCAAGCTCTGTGAGCTTGGCAAGAACAGCCTTACGCTTCATTTTATTTCTCCCATGTGTAGGGTTTAACTGCTTTTATTAAAGCCATAATGAAATTGGTTCATACATTTCCCTGAAACATAATTTGATTTTCTGGGTAATTAATTAAATAAATACTAAATATAATTAAAAGAATTAAGTCTATTTATTAAATGTATTAAATATAATTAAAAGGATTTAATAAATAGATAGTAAGAAGACATGTCCAGATTTTCATTTCCACTGTGGAACTAGATAACCAAATAAAGAACTAAAAAAGAAAAACTAAAATAATAATTATGAAATAAGAATAGTTGTCGAACGAAGTGAAGACAACTACCAAAGAAAGTTAAAAGTACAACAACCTTTGACCATCTAATGTTGACTAGCGTACTACGTCCGCTAGTCAAGAAATACTACGTATACTAAAAGTAAATATTACTATTTAAATATCCAACTCTAGCGTCCGTCCAACTTAGGAGTCCAACTGTCCCAGTTATATATAATCTATCATCACCCGGTTAGTTGGATGCTTTTGCGAAATTTGGTTAGTTGGACGTTTTTCTGTAAAGTACCTTTGAAGATTAAGCGAAACATTTAGCTATTGTTTAGGTGACTTATGGCGACAAAAACCAAGACATTTGTTATTAGTAAAATAAAAAAGAATCATATCTATTTAAAATATGACAACGAGCCTGACTCGATGCGTTATGTGCTAAGAGCGCCTCATTTAAATACTAACGTAGCAGACCTAAATTATATATCAGTGCTGCCGGGTTCTGGAAAAACGCACTGGGCTATTAATAGGATTTTAAATAACGATGCTTCTACAGGTTTTATTACACTTTATGTAGCACCGACTGTTAAGTTATTGAGAGAGGTACACAAGAATCTACTAGAGAAAATTGAAAAGCATAAAAGACAGGTTAAACTTATATGCTCAGAAGATAGTGTGTCTTCCGTTTTATTATCTAATCAATTTAAAAACAAACTCGCCAACGCAAAAGAAGGTGACGTATTTTTAATTACACATGCCTTATACTCAAACCTGTCAGAGTTCCCTTACGGAATAAAACAAAAGATATGTTTGTTGTTTGATGAAGCATCTGAATTTTCTATTCAGCACACAGGACTTAAACTAGACTACGATACTGCTTTGTATTTTCGAGATAATGTAAACGCAGAACTTTACTTGAAGTCACCTGACGCTTATGAATCTTTAAAAACTAAAAAAGCAGGGTACAAAGTTCCTGCTGATATATTCTTTGACTATAGAAAAATGTATGTGCCTAAATGGTCAAGAAAAAGAAAATATCACGACACTCCAAACTTTAATTCAAAGAATACCAACACAGAAGTAAACAGTTTAATTAAGAGAATGAAAGATAATAGATTCTCGGTATACGCAATAGAACAAAGTTCCAGATTCAGTTTCTTTAACTTTATGTCACCTGACTTTGCTTTTAGTGGAATAAATGAAGTATTCCTTATGTCTGCTTTTTTTGAGCTTAGTGAACTATTCCATATCCTGTCAAAAAACTATCATCTAATAGATCGTTCTGCGGAAGTAGAACCTGAGCGTATAGAAGAAATTAGACAAAACTACAAGAGGCTAAGGTTAGTACCTGTTACTTCCTCTAACCGATTGTTAAGTTCATTTCTCTTAAAAAAATGTTTGTCTTTCTCAGAGACTCTTCCACAAAAAGCAATCGACAAAGCAGAAGCACAACTAAATGAAATTTTAAAAATATATAAAGAAGCCTTAGAAGGTCAAAATGAAAACAACGCTTTGCTTGCAGACCTTCAGAACGAAGCTGACTTTAATATAAAACAAAAAGACTACGTTAAATATGTTTTGCCTTTCCTAAGCAAAAGAGTTGACCCTACTGATTTAAAATACCCTATCTTTAAAATACTAGAAAGAGGCTTGATGATAACAAATAAAATAAAAACAGAAACTAAACCTCTTCTAGTTGTTAATAATTTCCAAACAAGATTTGTAACAGAAGAAGTACACAATAAAGCAGAACTTATTTCCGTAAAAAGTCACGGTCTAAATGTGTATTCAGATAAAAAGGTATTGATGTTTTTTGCAGCGTTAAATCCATCACCTGCTATTAAACGTTTCTATTCAGAATACATTCCTAACTTTTCCATACCTAAACAATGGATCGCCGCTAATGCTCTGCAAGCAGTCGCTAGGACTTCCCTTCGTTTGCCTGAAAACAAAGATAAGATATATCTTATTCTGTACTCAGAGAAAACAGCAAAACTTATTCAAGAAACACTACAGCCTTACTTAAAATACAAACCGAAAATAAAATACGATAAAGAAGTTTATTATTCCCCACGCTACATTGTTCCTTCTTGGAATAGTAGGTTCATTATAACTGATTCTACGCAACAACAAGAGTCGAAGAAAAAAACATGTAATCAAAAATCTTATTTAAGTTTAGGAGAACTAAAAGTAACTACTGAAAAACTATTTAGACAGCACGTATCTTACAATGAACTATTTAAGCAACATGACGCACTTCGCATTAAAATAAAAAGGTGTAAAGACAAATCAGTTTTGGAAAAACTACTAGAAGAAAAAACTAAACTGGAAATACAGAAAGCAAAAGAGAAACAACTTCTAGCAGAGCGGCACGGTTATGATTACACACCAAATGACAGGACTCTAAAGCTACTTGGACTTAAATAGTAATTAAACTCTATTTAGGGTAATTTAATATAAATAATCTGAGGGCTTAATTATGAGTGACATTATTCTTTTTATAATTACTGTAGGTCTTACTTTGTGGATACTAGCAAGTACCCTTACTTACTATAATTTATTTGTAAAAGGTGGCTTCCATAAAGAATCACCTACAGCAGAAAGAATAGGTGTGTTTTTAATAATAATGTTTACATGGTACGCTATACGTGCCTTTATAGTTATAATGGAAATATTTAAAAAAGGAGACGAAGTAGAAAAGATGTTCGTTAAATCTGTAAATAAGGAAAAGAAATGAAATACTTACAGCGGGTTTATAACTGTATATGGGACAGGCGCTGGGAAGAACTTGATACACTAATTAAAGACATAGTAAAAAGAAAAATAGTTCTGGAAACAAACGAAAGGCTAAAAATTGAAGACCTTTTGAAAATATACGACCACCGCTACTATGACATGTTAATTTACTTCGGAAGGAAACTGTAAGGATTGATAACGTGTATAACTTCTTTGAAAATAAATATGCAGACTACGTGGACTTGGGAGTTTTTCCAAAAGCTTCGGTTCATGTAAGAAAACTAATTCTCGACCATTTAATAGAAACTTGTCGTGCTAAATATGATAGCTCTAAACGCAGTTATCACGACTGGCAACATATTGTTGAGTGTTTTGATGTTTTAGAAGACTGTGAACTTGTACTCTTGAGAGACGATGATATCTGTAAGTCTGAAATTCTAATTGCTGCCCTTGCTTTGCTTTGGCACGACTATACTTACGAACCCGGAAGTTATCACAGTGAAAAACTATCCGCTGATAATTTTAGAAACTATTTTGTAGAACACTTTGATTTAACTTATGAAAACAAAGTATCTTTATATAGCATCTAGTAGAAAAGCAAAGGACACAGACCGTGTTGTAAACTTAGACACGGCGAATAACCAAACTCCTATTGTTATTACTAAAACCCGAGATACCGGCTACACTA
>Ga0210043_1000109_pt1 | contig 91477 bp, 100 predicted proteins | sample CryGeymet201501t_FD_183990 | JGI IMG/M metagenome (GOLD analysis project Ga0210043, IMG submission 183990) | Groundwater microbial communities from Crystal Geyser aquifers in Utah, USA - Crystal Geyser metaG 2015-01t (SPAdes) (version 2) | ecosystem: Environmental > Aquatic > Deep subsurface >... | reverse complement strand
TAACAATAATTTTACTACTTCTAAATGTCCATTTTTAGATGCCCATATTACAGCAGAATTATCTTGTGCAGATTGATCTACTCTATTATCTGATAACAATAATTTTACTACTTCTAAATGTCCATTAGAAGATGTCCATATAATAGCAGAATTATTTTGTGCTGATGGATCTACTCTATTATCTAATAACAATAATTTTACTACTTCTAAATGTCCATTAGTAGATGCCCATCTTATAGCATAATTATATTGTGCTGATGGATCTACTCTATTATCTGATAACAATAATTTTACTACTTCTAAATGTCCATTTTCAGATGCCAATCTTATCGCAGAATTATCTTGTGCTGATGGATCTACTCTATTATCTAATAACAATAATTTTACTACTTCTAAATGTCCCTTAGAAGATGCCCATCTTATAGCAGAATTATCTTTTGCTGATGGATCAACTCTATTATCTAATAACAATAATTTTACTACTTCTAAATGTCCATTTTTAGATGCCCATCTTATAGCAGAATTATCTTGTGCAGATGGATCTACTCTATTATCTAATAATAATAATTTTACTACTTCTAAATGCCCATTTTCAGATGCCAATCTAATAGCATAATTATCTTGTGCTGATGGATCTACTCTATTATCTAATAATAATAATTTTACTACTTCTAAATGCCCATTTTCAGATGCCAATCTTATAGCATAATTATCTATTGCTGATGGATCAAAATACTGAGAGTTAACAAAATCTAAAACTATACGATTTTTAAAATCTACACATTTTTTTATATAACTATCATTAGTTACAATTATTTTATTAAAATCATCATCATTTAATAAATTTTTAATAGTATTACTATTAAAATTTTTATGATTAAAATATTTTTCTATTAAATTTTCTTTCTTTTTATATAAATTTATTTTTCCTGCATTAATTTCTTTAGTTTTATTCAATAAATTAATTATACAATCAATTTGTTCAGGTGTAAATTTAATTGAATTATCCATATTTAAATGAGTCTATGATTAATTAAAATATGTAATATTATTTTTTTTAATTATAATTTAAAAATTTATAAAAAAAATCAAATTTTTTTATATCAATATTTATCACCTAAAATTAATCTAAATAATTTTGGGTATAGGTTATGCCAAATATAAACTATGACTAACATGTTGTTGACAACCTGTATTATAATATGTTTGATTACAATTAAATATTACTTTCTTATATAAGTCGGTTAATTTACGACCATTTAAATTTATTCGGAAACTTGGTATTACACTTGAGTATACATATCCATTACCACATGTAGCATCATTTGGTACTTCTAAACATGTATTAATGATATAACTTGTATTATATACATTATTTAAGTAACTTTGTTGATTTATTCTCCATACTAATCCACTTTCGGATATAATAACAATTATTGAATTAGTTTCCCATGCATTATATACCATTGAACTATACTCTTGTGGTTGTAATATAAATCCAACCATCTCAGTTTGATAACGGAAGTATACAAAGATACTTTCCATTAAATTATTATGAATATCAAATTTAGTAGACATTTTTTAATACCTGAATTAAATACCTGAATTAAATACCTGAATTAAATACCTGAATTAAATTTTAGATTTATTTAAGGTAGATTTATTTAAGGTAGATTTATTTAAGGTAGATTTATTTAAAGTAAATTCAGAATAAAAAATATAATAATAATAATAAAATCTTTCAGAAATGTAATAATATCTATATTATCTAAAATATAATTATATAATATCTAAAAAAATAATATCACAAAATTTATATATAAATTATCATACTTTAATAGTAAACTTACGTACATCATTTTCATAGTATGTCACTATATTAAAATTTATATCTTCACTTGGTTTTATAGTTATAACTTGTTTTTTATTTTGTTCATTAATATAGCTTATTGTACGTATAGTTTTCAAATTTACTTTAAATTCTTCGGGTATTGATAAATTATATTGTCTTTTTTTTTGTTCTATAAATAGTAATAATTTCTGAAAATCATCTTTCGAAATAAATTCTGAATTTATCATCTTGTAAAATCAAAAAATTTTATTATACTCATTTATTTTAGAAAAAAACATTTTCAAAAAAATTATTAACTATTTGCATTTTTAATTGGTATAAATAAATCTAAATCTTTTCTAAATAAATTTTCATATTCAATATATTTTGCTTCACATTCATTTATATAGTTTTCTATTAATTCAAATGATATATAACAAGATTCGCAAATTATATAATCTATGATTATATCAATAGAAGATCTAAGTGTATATGATTGAGGAATATCTAAATAAATAATCGGTCGTTCTATGACTTTATAATTATAATGATCAGCGGATCCCATCAATGTAATTTCTGAAATAGCAAAAATTATTTCAGATGAATATTTATATCTGATATATGGAAAATTATCAGGATGAATTTCTTTCAGTTTAGGATATTGATCATATATTATTTTAGTTATATAATGATCTAAGGATATTAATGAAAGTATATTATTATTATGTGGATATCCACCAAATTCAGTAATAAATTTATAAGTTAGCATTGTTTTTTCACGTTGTTTTATATAATTTCTATATTCTTGTCTTTCATCTTCTGTCAATTGTATTGTAATATTCATTATTCATAAATATATATATATTATGATAGTTTAAATAGTAATGCTAAAAATCAAATTTTTTATACTTTTGGTACTTCAATTTCCATAATATCATAAATTTCAAACTGATTATATTTAATATATATATGACGTATTGTAAAATTTCTTTCCTCATATACTAATAAACGATCATCAAATTGACTTTTTAAACCTGTATTTTGATCAATAATATCAATAATATATCTACAAACGGTTATATCACCATCTCCACGCAAAATTCTACCAGTGATTTGTTTCATATTATTTCTTAATGGTGTTAAAAATATAATTGCTGTTTGTTTTGGTATATTACCACCATCAGCAAATATTTGATATGTAGCAAATATAATATTTGATGTTTGATATGCTTTTTCAATTTCTTCTTTATCAGCACCACCAATAAATAATGCTGGATCACGTAATATATCACAATATCGAAATTCAATCCAATTATCTTCATGTATAAATGTTTTATTTCCGGCTTGATCGATTTCACATTTTACAATTGGTATATTAATTCGATATCTTTTTTTACTTTTTCGTAATTCTAATATTTTATTATAAGTTTTTATTAATATTTCTCGACCACTTGCAAAACAAAATATATGTTGTTCTTTATTTAATAATAATTTAACTATTTGATATAATATTAGTTTATTACGATATTCATCATCAGCAAATTGATCCAACATTTGCCAAAAATTCATATCACCATTCTTATTCACTAAATGATAAGTACTTTCTTTTGCTCCCATATAATGAATTGCATCTACTTTACCAATAAACTCTTTCTTTTTATTATGGACATAATTAGGTATTTCATTTGGTGTTATTATCTGGCCGATAAAATATTTACCCCATTTACTTTTAGGTTTTAGTTCTGGTGTTGCACTTAATCCCAACATATATTTACATTGACAATATTTTAATACCTTTATACGTTCTTTTGCACAATATGAATGACATTCATCGAATATTGCAAATGAAAATTTATTGAAGAATTCAGGTTTTTGTAAATATCCAGAATTAATTATACATATTAATATATCATATTTATCACTTTGTAATTTCTCCATATTCTTCTTTTTTTTATATCCATCTCCACCTAATATTGCTATTGTTAAATTACTAATATCTATATTTTTTGCAAGATCATCTAACATTTGTTTCTGTAATGCTGTATTTTTTGTAAATATTATTGTTTTTACTTGTAATAATTTTACCATATATAACATTGTTATTGTTTTACCCTTACCGGTATCAATAGATAATATACAACCACGAAATAAATCATTTTTACTATTAATCAAAATATCAGATAATTTATCAATTATTGGAATTTTATCATCCCATAATGGTTGTAAAAATTTTATTTCATTTTCTATTTTTTCTGTTTTAAATTTTATTAAATTTTCTATTTTTATTTTATCAGTATTATTATTGTAATCAACTAATTCCAATATTTTACGTAATAAAAATCGAGGAAATATATATATTCTATCTTGATTAATAGTAATAAGAAGATAATTATTTATAATTTCTTCTGATTTTCTTTTATCTTCTGGTATTATTATTCGACATTCTTCTTCAATATATTTTATGAACTTGATGTAATCATCTGGTTTATTAATCAGTTTAAAATAATTTTGTAAAGCAGTAATAGATAATATGATTCCTATTTTACCAATATAATTATAACTATAAGATTTTTCATTTAATTCTGTTATTCTTATAATTAATTTTTTATTATTTCGATCAGGAGATGACATAATTTAGTTAATTATATTTAATTTAGGTTATATTTATTTGTTTTTCAAAATTTTAATATAAATTATGTTTTAATAGCAAAAAAAATATTGAATATACTCCTTAAATCTATTACCACATAAAGTGGGTATCCCCATTACCAAATTGTTCCGTTTGTGCCATTTGAGCATAATATTCATTGACTACTTCTCGACCTGAAAATTTTGTATGATTTTCATACATTTCTTTATCTAAATTCATACGATCTGCTTGTTTTTGTCTCTGTTGGGTTTTATATTCTAATTCTCTTAGTTTATATTCTTCCCAATAGTGCTTATTTCCATCTATTATAGAATTACGTATTTTAAGGCGCTCTTGCATTTTTTTATTAATATGATTTATGGCTTCCTTTTGTTTTGCACTAATTCTAGGATGAATTCTTACCGGTTTATATTCATATTCAGATGGTTTTAGTCCAGATAAAGAATTTTCATCATAAATATATAAAGGATTTTCATCATTAAATACAGAAGCTATTTCAAAAGAGTGCAAAGCAGTATTAAATACCGGAGCTCTTTCAGAAGAGTGCAAAGCAGTATTAAATACCGGAGCTCTTTCAGAAGAGTGCAAAGCAGTATTAAATGATTGATATTCTGTTTCAATATTTTTCATATAATCATTTAATTTTTTTTGTTTTTTATTTAATTTATTTAGTTTTTTAATTTGTTCTATTTTTGTTTTTTCATTTTTTTCTAAAATTTTATTAATATCTTTTTCAAATAATTTACTAAGATATTCATTATATTGCATATTATCACCCATTGATATTAATATTTCTGTATCTAATTGATCGGTATCTAATACTGTTTTGCAATCTGGAACATATTTTAAGGTATCCGAATCAAATTTAGTTTTATTTATATCATTAATATTTGATTTTATTAATTTTGATTTATCGAATGTTCGAATTTGATGTAGCATTTGTGCATATTTTCGTATCATATTAATATTATATTCTTCATGTTGATTAATTAATGGTAGATAAACAAAAGGTATAGCACTTTTACCAGATTTAAACCAAGTTTCAATAGGAATAGTTATATTATATTTTACTTTATTTAATTTTGTTCGATCAAATGTTTTTATTTCTGTTAATAAATTAATTGGTACATAATAATGACCTATACAATCTAAACCATAGCAATCACAATGAATTTCAATTCGAATATATTGTAAATAATTATTATTTCTATTTAGATATTGCCAATGTGGATATATTTCACAACATGCAATTTCCGAACTGAATATTGAGTTTTTATATTTTGCACTAGAATAAGTCTTATTTTTATTTTGTTTAATCTGCATTATTAATTTATTAATCAAAAATAAAATATAAGTCTTAATAATTATCAAGTAAAAAGTTGTATATAATTTTTATTTTTAATTTTATATATTAAAATAAAAATCAAAAAATTTGAATTGTTCGATTCAATTTATTAATTAACCGTTTTAGATAATAAATGGTTATATATTTTAAATTAATTTAAAAATGTCAAAATTATTTGATATTGTAGTTGCTATAGCAGGTAAAAGTAGAGGTATTGGTGTTAAAAATGGTTTACCATGGAGTACAATTAAATGTGATATGAATAGATTTGCTGCATTAACTAATGGTAGATCAATTAATATGCAAAATGCGATAATAATGGGTAGAAAAACATTAGAATCAATGAATAATAAACCATTATTAAATCGTTATAATGTAGTATTATCATCGCAGTGGGAATATTATAATAAACAAAATACTATAACAAATTTGCAATATACAAGTTCATTAAATGATGCATTGAAATTATGTGAAAATAATCCAAAAATAGACAATGTATATGTAATTGGAGGTAGTCAGATATATAATGAGGCAATCCAACATCCTAGATGTTATCGAATTTATCAAACTATAATACCCGATGAATTATGTTTAGATAAATGTGATGTATTTTTCCCAAATATACCTAATAAATTTAATTTAGTTGAAACTGAATATGATAATCATACTGAAATTGATTATGATTCATATAGTGATTACACAAATAAACAAAATTATAAAATAATATTTGAAACATATAAAAATGATTTATATAAAAGTTTATATATCCATAATTCTGGAGAATTTAGTTATATTAATTGTTTAAATCGTGTATTAAATAATGGAGAAGAGATTAATGATAGAACAGGTGTTGGAACAATTTCAATATTTGATGAAAATATGCAATTTACAATAGAAACAGTAATAAATGATGGTAAAACTAATTATCGGGTACCAATGTTGACAACGAAACGATTATTTGCGAAGGGTGTTATATTAGAATTATTATGGTTTTTATCTGGTAATACTGATAGTAACTGGTTATCAGATAGAGGTGTAAATATATGGAAAGGAAATACATCTAAAGATTTTCTTAAACTATCAAAATTAGACTATAATCCGGGAGAAATTGGTGCCGGATATGGATTTCAATGGATACATTGGGGAGCAAAATGGAAAAGTGGATTGAATTATACAGAATATAATAATAAAGGTATTAATCAGATAGAAAATATAATAAATACACTCAAAACTAATCCTACATCACGTAGAATGATATTATCTGCATGGAATGTAAGTGATTTAGATAAAATGGTATTACCACCATGTCATTTAATGTATATGTTTAAAGTGGAACGTGGTAAATTATGTTGTAAAGTAATATTGCGATCAAATGATTTATTTCTGGGTGCACCATTTAATATACTTAGTGCATCTATATTAACAATATTAATTGCAAAAGCCGCTAATATGCAACCTGGAAAAGTAGCATTTAGCATTAATGATGCACATATTTATAAAAATCATATAGAACAAGTTAAATTACAAATTAAAAGAGCACCATTTCAATTTCCATTAATGACAATAAATAAAGATATTAATTCATATGAAGATATGTTAGATTTGAAATTGACTGATTTTAATATTCTAGATTATAAATGTTGGCCAAAAATAACGGGAGATATGGCTGTATAATATATGCGGAACTATTTTCTAAATAAAAAAAATACTATACTATATAAATAAATTTATTTTTTTCTAGAAAAATAATTATTTCGGATAATAAGATAAAATCATTTTTAGAAAATTAGAAAAAAAAATAGGATAAATTATTTTTTTACAAATTATTTTAATAATTCAAAAAACATATCTATCAATTTTTCTTGTTGCTTAATATGTCTCTCTTGTAATTCAATTGTTTTATTCAAATATTCAATTTTCTTTGAATTTTTATAACATAATTTTAATGCTTTTTCTAATATTTCAGATTCATAATCTAGACTTAATTCATCATCTTCACTGTCATATTCACTATTACTATGTATACTTATTTCGTCATCTTCACTATTACTATGTATATTTATTTCGTCATCTTCACTTAGATCATCACCAGAACATGATGTATATGATGAGTATGATTCCGAATCAGAATCAGAACTATCATAATAATAATATAAGTTTGTAATTTTTGGTTCTCTTAAAAATGGTTTGTTTTCAAATAATATTACTTTGTTTAAATGCGATTTATCAAAATGGATTAATTCATTAAATAATGAATTATATGTATTAGTTTTGAACTGTTCTGGTAAAAACTCAAGTATAGAATCTTGATATCTATTATATTTATGTTTTAATTCAGAAACATCATATAGGAAAATATCTGATAAATAATTACTTTTATTTCGAATTATATCAGAATTAATATTGTATAAATCCAATCTATTTAAGGATATTATATATCTATCACAATCAGTATGAATTTGTGATATTTCATTTATTATAATATCTGAAAGTTCTTGTTTTGAAAATAATACTAATTTTGACAATCTTAAACCAAATTTATTAAGTGAATTTAATTCTTCTATCAATTTTTGTTTATAATAATGAGTACTATAATTATTAATTTTATTTAATTGTTTTCTATCATAATTTTGTATACTCTTCAATAAATTATATGGTAGTATACGAATTCCATATTCAGGATCAATATAAATATAACGTTGAGTTATATTACAAAATAACTTAGGTTGATATTCAATTCGCATTTCTAAACACAACGAACAATTAAAAATTTTATCAAGATAAATTTATTAATATATTTAGAAAACTATATAATATTTTTATAATTATTTTTAATAAAAATATATTCGATTTATTTTTTTTGCATTTAGAAAAAAGTTATCAAAAAAAAAAATTATGTAAAAATAATTAATTAATTATTTATTAAAAAAATAAAATGTCCATTCTAATATATATATAACAAATTTATTAATTAATTTTTATTAATTTATTTTGGTTTAAGTTGTATTAAATTTATTTTATAATTTAAAATGAGTGGAACAGCAGCTAATATTCAGATTAATACCAGTACTGGTCAAGGAAAGTTAGATCAGTTTTTATATCAACCATTAGCACTAAAAAATCGTATCCAAAAACTATGTATGGAACATGGTTGTTCATTTCAGAATAATGAGTTGCAAGGAGACAAAGCTAAGGTAACTAGTATTAGAAATTATATCTTGAATTCTGTAAAGGATAAGTTTAGTTATGCATTTCTTGATAAGTTCAAACCATGTATTCCTTGTGCCAATGCATATATTCAGAATTTGCATAATATTAGAACATTACATCCCACTCAACCTAGCACTGTTGATATAACAGTAAATGTTGATTCATCTGCAGTTTATATTAATGATCAATTTCTTGTTATTGAAACTGAAGCACCAACAAGTACTGGTAATCCAACAGCACGATTTAGATATTGTGAAAAACCTGGTATTAGAATTATTCGATCCGTTGAATTGTTTATGAATAATCAGCTTGTTACTAGTTATAAGCGACCTGATGTTGTTGCATATGATAAAATTAATGTTTATGAGAATGCTAGACATAAGTGGAATAGTTGTATTGGACAAGATAATGGATTGCACGCAAATATTTATAATGAAGATTTCCAATTTATTATTACTAAAAATGTTAAAATTGGTTATCAAACTTATAGAAGCGATCAACAAGGACTTGTTTTGCATATTCCATTGCTTTTCTGGTATAATACATGTGTTGGTAGTTCATTGCAGGTATCTAACTTGGATAGACAAGCTATTAGACTTAGATTTACTTTGGCACCACAGAGTGAAATTGTTGAGGGTATGGTTTTCAGTGATGATGGTGATTTTACTGTTCCAGTTGATCCTTTGAGAATTAAGAAGTTCTCTCTCTATACCAATAATATTTATGTTACTGATGATACCCATCAATTGCTTGTTGAACGTGATTTCGCGACATTGATGAGAATTAGACAATCAGAACATGTTATTCTCACTGAAAGACTCTTTGATGAGCATATTAAGTTTGCTAGATGGGCTCTTGAATATTTGCTTGTTATGGCACAACCAAGAACTAATGCTGAAATCTCCAATGCTAATAACTTTGATATTTGGGATGATTTCGGTAGAACTGATCAAATTTGTTTGCCAGATGTTGTTGTACATAATGATCCGAATGGAGTTGCTGACCAAGTTGTTATTAGAACACTTACTGCTTATACTCACGATAAACTATTCCAAAACTTCTATCTTAAATCACAAGAAGAGAAAATTACTCCAGAAGAATGGTTGCCTGAAGCTATGGGTGATTACATGCCATATAAATATTCACAAAATGTACAGGGAGGATTGGCAACTGGAAAAGATACTGATGGTATTTGTCTTTATTCTTGGTCTCATAAACCTGGTAATCTATCACTTAATAGTACATTGAATTTCAGTAAGAATAGAGAAGTTAGAATGCAAGGTTCCATTGTTTCTGATGTCGATCCAGATACCCATCCAGTTCTTGTTTATATTTGCTCATATGCAGTTAATATTTTCCTTAATGAAGCAGGAAGAGGTGTCAGATTCATTGCATCTTAAATTTATATTTCGAAATTATATAAAAATTTGATTTTTTTTCAATTTATTTTATTCGAATCATTATGGAAACTGAAATTAATTTAAACCTAAATCAGAATGATTCTAATTTAGATAATAATTATGACAGATGTATTAAAATTAGTAATAATTTATATTATTTTACTGATAAATATATGAATATCTTATTGCCATATTTTGTTATTATATTTATTATATTCAGTATTATATTCATAGTAATATCTATTATTGGAATGATTATATTATTTACATGGATGATTTATATATTAATTAACAATTAAAATAATATAAAAAAATTTGATTTTTTTATACCTAAAATTTATACCTAATATTGATCTTAATAATTTTTAGGTGATCAATAACTAGAACAATTAAAAATTGTTCGTTGTGTTTAGGTTAATATTAAAGTTATTTAAATTTGTAATAAATTAAAATGAGTACAGATTGTAGTCAAATCGTTATAAATTTAAGAGATTTTATTAAAATTACACCTAAATTATTAGATGTTGGTATGATAGATATTATATTCAATGGTAATAAACAAATTTTAAATGTATATAAATGTTTGCCATTAGCTGATTATAATAGTAATCTTTTAATTCAATTTTTCAAATATGCAACATTGAAAATTGATTATGATGCATTTAATTATGTTCTTAGTTTGAATAAATTAACCATTAAAGATACATCATATTTAATAAATAGTTTAATAACATGTAAAACTGATGAAAAACTTGCACAAAAAGATTATATTGAATCTTTAATAAGTTATAATCATCGGAATAAATTTGGTCATACTTATGAAATAAGTATAGATATATGCAAAAATATTATACATTATCTTAATATGTTGATGAATACTACTCCAGAATTATTAAATATACAACTTTTAAAAATACTATTTGATGGTTATTCAGATATATGTAAGGTATATATGAACATATATACACAGAATAATAATTGTAATATTGAATTCTTGAAATTTGCAATATTAAAAAGGAATCTTCCGGCATTTAAGAATAAATTAATTTGTAAAAATTTAACAGCTAATAATATTTGTGATATAATAAAATATGTTCGAAATTTAGATATAGATATAAGTGTCAAACAAGAATATATTAGCTGTCTTATTAAGATAAATTGTGAAAAAAAATATAATAATGATAAACATTTTAATAATAATATGAATATTATTATCTTATTGTTACTTTTTATGATATCAGGATTAGTTATGCTTGTATCGATAGTATATGAAAATAATATATTAACATTTCTAAATGCAATAGTTTGCATATGTTTTATGATGACTTTGATTTATCGATATGGATAAATAATTCGATCACTATTAATTTTATTTTTTTTTTGAATTTTATTTTAATATATTTATTTATTAACAATGTCAGAATTATTGGATATCTTAATGTTTTGTATTGGTGCTGTTATTTTAATAGCTTATTCAATACTCTTTGTATATATGATGAATTATGAATATGAAAGAATTCAAAGAATAACTAAAAATGAAATTTAAATCTGAATTTAAAATGGGTAATAATTTTTTTGAAAAAAAAAATCTAAAATTAAAATAAAATAATTTTAGATAAATAAAAATATGACTCGACAAATTAATAATCCAGAAAAATTAATAGAACTATATGAAACATTAAAATTATTAGATAGTTTAAAAATTGATATATCGCATTTCATTACTTTATGTGGTATAGAAGATATTATAAATGTTATTCATTTATATGATATATCAAAATTTAGAAATGAAACATATATAAAATTGTTCAATTTTATTATTAATTCAAATGATGAATATTTAATACCCTTTTTGCATAAAATAAATTATCATCGTTTAACAGGTGAAATGCATGTTCAAATATTGCGTGCGATCTTAAATAGACGTTATATAAATAATTCAAATATTGATACTTCAGATAAAAAATATAAATATTTTAAATGTTTTATTGAAAGTTCATTCAAATGTATTTCTGATACATACATAAAAAATAAAATTCCGGATAGAATAAGAACTAAAATTGATGAATGTCTTCCATTATATTTTGTAGAATTAAATAATTATAATAAATTAGAATATTATACATTTATCACCGAAATATATAATAATATAAAATCCAAATAATTGATACTTGATAAATAAAAATATTTTGATTTTATATAAATTAAATTTGAAAATATAATGATCTAAAATTAATCCCTAAACACAACGAACAATTTTTAGGAATTCTAGTAATTTAAGTATATAATTTAGATATTTTAAAATGGGACAAGAAATTAATGAAGTAGAAGTATCTGATTATAAGAATCCTAATGATAGTTTATCTAAACCATTTACAACTATTGGTTTAATACAACCAAATAATTATTATGAACCAATGATCATATTAGGAGAATCTTTTCAAGATGATCTAAATCAAACTAATATAAAAAATAATAATAATAATGAATATGTAACTTCATGTTTAGTATTCTCTTTGTTTATATTAGCTATTATTGTCCTACTAATTATTATAATTATATACAATTAACAATTATTGACTTTATCTAAATTTAATTCTGGTTAATTACTAGAATTCCTAAAAATAATTTTAAGGTTTATTTAACTAGAACAATTAAAAATTGTTCATCGTGTTTAGGTTACGATTGGTTAAATAGATATTAAAATTACATTATTTTTTTTTTACAAAATTATTAATATTATTTACAATCAAATTTTAGTTATAATGAATCAATTTATAAATTTAAATGGTAATATATATTCAATTGAAATGATGATCGCTTATGTTAACACATATAAACCTAAAAGTATATTATTAAATACAGAAACATTATTTCCATTATTACATTTGAAAGTCTGGGGTTATAAAAAATATTATTCTCCATTTGATGTATTAAAAAATCCGAAAAAAAAACTATATCAATATGATATGCAAAAAATTAATGAATCCGATTTAAAATATCCAGTTATGGTTGATAAAACTAATTTTGTTGATGGTTGGCATAGATTAGCTAAAGCATATCTTATGAATAAACAAACAATACGTGCATATGAATTTGATAGTAAGCTTATGAAAAAATTTTTTATAGGTAAAAGAGATAAAATAAAAGATGCAGATCTTAGATGTTATAATGTAATTTTATTATTTAATAGTCGATTCGATAAAAAATAAATTATTACAATTATAATATGGCTAATTCCATCAATGTTTCTAGACCGATTTATATATCAATATTATATAATTTCATCTAATATATCTTCTTTAGATACATAATTATTTTTTACAAATTCTTCATTAATCAATAATTGTGAATATGTTGTACCGGTCTTTGGTAATTGTCCTAACATGATTGGTGCTGTGATACCATTTATATTATTTTTTACATGTCTTGTTATACCATCAACAAGTGCCTTAGTTGGATTCTTAGCATACATTCGTAATAATATATTATTTGTTTCTCTTATTTTTTGTCCTTTCTCGGATATACCAGATGGTATACCAGTAAATGTCATATAATCACCATAAATAACATAATTACAATTTACAATATTTAATTCCTGTAAAATTGTTCGCATTTCTACTATAATACGTTCTCTAGCTGCTTCAATACCAAATAGTTCATACATTTCAATAATATTATTGCAGAATACTTTATTTAGATCTATTTCAGGTATTCTAATAATATCTCGCATATTAATACCTTTAGTTGTAATAAAATATTTACCTTCAGTGGTTTTAATTGAACCATCTGGTTGAATTTCTGATTTCTTCAATTCTTCAACTTTAGTTCCTGTTATACCTTTAATTCCACTGATTAGAATATTTTCAACATCAGTAAAAGTATCTTTTAAGATTTTTTCGGATAATATTTTTTCTTTGAAATATCGAGTAGTAAAATAAACATGAATAATTAATTCTTTATCATTATCAGATGAATACATAATATATACATTTTCTAGATAATTTTCAAGTTTTAATACTATATCTTCAATACTGATTGATTTATATATTAATACTTCCTTATTTAGAATAAAACGGAAATAACCTTTAATAAGATTAGTTTTCGGTTTATTAATTGGATTATATTTAATAAAATTTTGATAAAATGTTTTATCTGATGGAAATGCTATAAATTGTCCAATAGTTTCATATAATATTTGAGCATTTAATATAAAATTTTTAAATTTCAACATTTCTAATTTATTTGCTATTTTTTTTACGGTTGCTTGATCATTTTCAAATTCAGGTAATAATCGAATAAACATTGTTGGTGATGATGCTTTATTTATTAGTTTAATTTTTGTAATTGATTCATAATCACGAACTCCATCACGTTTTGTACCACCACCTGCTGATGCATGATGTGCATCAATTAAATATTGTGTAAGTGGCGCAGTCAATGATTGTGCTGATAATGTACCAACATTTGTACCAGCATCAATATATGATTTTAATAATGTTATTTTAGTAATATGAAATATTACTTCTAATAATTCTTTAGATAATTGTGCTAATTGTTCTGGATTTAAATATGCACGAATAGTCATTTGACATATAAAACATGATTTAGTTATAAAATATGGAATTTTTTTATTATTTTTAATATAATTTTCATTAAATCTTAATTTTGGTAATAATTCGCAAAAATCATTCACTATATGAATCATCTTCTCTAATTCTAATGTTGATGGTTGTTTATTACGACCTACCGAGGTCGACGCGGGAGAAATATTATTACGACCTACCACGCCAAACGAACTTGATTCGTTTAAGGTCTTTGTTGATGTAGAAGATACATCATTAAATTTATTAATACTACTATCAATAATTCGTTTAATATTGAATGGTAATAGTTTATAATCATCTAACAAGAAATATGTATAACTATATCCTTCTCTTGCCATAAATATTTCTCTGTATAAATCTCTATCATCTTTTATTTTTTTAAATTGTTCGTCAAATAATTTTTGTATTTTATTATATTCTGGTTTATAAAATTTAGATTCTTTTGTAAAATGAAATTTCTTTTCTAATTCTTCATTTGATATTTTTGCAGTAATTATTTTTGTTTTCTCAGCGAATCTTGGATCAATACCATCATCACCGAATAATAATTGTACTATACTAGTACCATTATTTTTTGATACAAAATCTCTATTATCAACTATTAATGATTCTAAATTATTTCTTGAATCTCTTCCTTTTTGTCCGGCTTCTGCTGTAACTAAACCTTTAGTTAATATATCATATCGAGACTTATATGCTAATGAATATGCTTCTAATATATCTATACCAGATATTAAACTATTAGATACGAATCCACGACTTTTTGGATCATCTGAACAACGATTTGTCCAAATAGTTGATCTTTTATATGATAAATTTTCTGGTAATCGTTTTTGATCAGTATTTGCTTGACCAATAGCCATGACCATATTATAGAAATCAGCCCATTTACCTTTTGATCCATGTAATAATAATCTTAATAGGTTATTTTCTTGTGGATCATTACTTTCTAAAACAGGGCCTAAAAGTTTATCACCATATTCTAATCTACCTTTTTGTTCTTCTTCAACATATTGTGATAAAGTTTGACCAACAGGTGGAATTAATGAATTATTATTTAATCTATTTATAATTTCTGCAGAATTTAACATTAATTGATCTTCTATAAGATGTTTCTTCTGTTTAGTATTTTCACCAATATAAAAATCTCGAATATTAATAGTAAATCCTTCAGTCTTGAGATACATTGCAACAATTCGTTGCAAATTATATATACATTCAACTGCTTTAATATTACCATATTCTTTCGCAATTACATGGAAAATAGAACCCATTGAATCTTTAATTGCTCCGCCATCTAATATACCAGATAAATATTTACCATTTTTGATAACTATCTTTAAATCTGATTCATCATATACTGAATATCGATCTAATAGATCTTTTGGAAATACATTTCGTAACATTCCAAATGCAGAATCCTTTTCATATGTAATTGGTGGAATTACCATTTCAACAATTTCTCTACCTGTATATATATTTTTTGTCAAATTTGGTATAATTGTGGTTTCACTAAATAATTTCATTGCATTATAACGACTAATTCGAGTTGAATGACGTGTAAATAATGCACATCCAATAACTGAATCTTGTGCAAGACCAACATATGGTGATGATCGTTCAAACCAGATAAAATTATTTGGTACTGATGCAATTTGTAATAATTCATTAATTGATAATGGATCCACTACAAAATAACCATTCATTTGATCTCCATCGAAATCTGCATTAAAAAATGTACATGAAATTACATTTACACCGATTCCTTTCTTATCAATTTTTGCTTTATTTACTATCATTTTCATACCCATAATTGATGTAATATATAAACTGGGTTGTCGGCAGAATTGAATAACATCGCCATCCAATATATGACGATATACTATATCATCAATTTCTAATGAATAAGTACCATCATTTTCATATTTAGCTCCTAAATTATGTTTCTCAATCATTGGACAACCAGGATATTTTTTCTGATTAACGAATAATTTTTGTAACTTTTCAATATTATATGGTGTACATTTCTCACGAAATAGTAATTTCTTTGCAAATTTACGAGGTATCTCAATTTCATCTAATTTCAATTTACTATTACATACAATAACACCACGAAATATCATAGATACAATTTTACCACATAATTTTCCTCGGATAATACCTTTTTTGGTTTTTAATCCACCAATAAGAGATGTTATATTACCAGTTTGTGCTTCATTTTCTAATGTAGGTTTTTCAATATATTCTTGGTATAATAAATTTAAATTTTTAATATTAGTTAATTGCATTGGATCTTCTAAATTAAATTGTTTCGGTATTTTTATATTTGTTTTTATAATTGTATCAATTGATGATGTTATATAATTTGCAGCTTGTTTACCATCTGGTAATATTGTCTTTGGTCTTATCATTGGTGGTGGTATCACAATATCGGTTAATATATAATTCTTTGGATGTAACATTAAATCAATATCAAGTGCATGTAAATATTCATTTGGTAATCTTGAAAATATTTCTAGAAAATTATGCGGATATAATAAATATTCATTTACTAATTTTGTTTCTTTATCTCGTTTTATTCCGGTTCCTGCAGCAATATATAATTTCGCTGTATATATAAATTTATGTTCCTTTTTCTCTATCTTTTTACTTGCATATACTTGAGGTTGATATGAACCACATACATCACATTTTATTTCTGCTGTATTTTTAGATATCTTAAGTTTAATTAATTCGGTTAATTTATTATTTTTTGGTAATGTCTTCAAATATGGTTTCTTATTAATATTTTCTAATGATAATATCAGATTACCACATGTATGACATACTATTTTTAACCATTTTCTTATATCACTAACAAATAATACATTTATTACTGGATAATTTAATTTTAAATTTCCATTATGACCAGGACATGCTTCCTTATTATGTTTACATGTTTCACAATTATAATTTCGGTATATGGGTCCCATATTTGCATCATACAAACCACCTGCTATAGGTAAATCATTTTCATATTGTTTATGTGTATAAATTTCGACATATGATTTATCTTTATTTTGTTCACTATTTGCTAATGCAAATTCAATACTATTAATTGATGTATTATATGATACATCCTTATGACTTTGCATTTTATTTTATTTAGTTTAAAATATAATTACAATAATTATATTATATACCTTAATTTAAATTTTATACTTTAATTAAAATTTATATTTAATTAAGGTTATTTTTTTTTTCAAAAAAAAATATGTATCATTTATACTTAAACTTAAATATAAAATATAATTTATGTTTGATTACAGGCTTTTATACCAGAATATTGTATTTCACACAATGTATTATTAATATCTTCAGATAATCTTTCTTTTAAATTAAATAATTGATTTATTATTTTAATTTTATCATCTCTTTGACATATTAAATTTAAACTGCAATCAATTATTTCTGGATAGTTATTAAAATATTTAAATATTCGTGTAATATCGGTTATAAAATTTTTATTATCTTTACCATATAACTCTAATAAAAGTATTACATAATTTTTTATTGTATTTTTTATATCCGATTTAGTGATTGATTCATTATATTTTGTATCATTCGAATATAAATCAAAAAATACATTAATATCTATTATAAAATTATAATTGTCAATATTATTGAGATTATATAATTTATATTTTATTATATAACTACGTATCAACGATAATTTTTGACGCGATAAATAATCATTTTTATATAATAATTTATCAATAATATTATATTTTTTAGCATTTTCAATTATACAAGTATTTATATCACATCTACCTGAATTATGGACATAATTCTTTATTATTCTAATATTATTCACTTTGTTTGAATCCAAATTAGTTTGATTACTAGAACAATTTTTAATTGTTCGTCGTGTTAGGTTATAATAATCATATTTATCAAATAATATATCTATCTTATCTTTTAAATTACATGACAATGTTAAAAATAATAAATTATTACCATATTTATCTAATGTGGCACAATCAATTTCTTGTAATTTATTATAATCAATTGGTTCTAAATACATTTCTATATCTGGATCAATTTCTCCGCAACATCCCCAATAAGCGTTATATTCGGTCTGATTTATATAATTAAAATCAATTATTGATTTATTTTTATTCATTTCTATTTCAGTTTCCATAATGATTATTTTTATAGTACAAATAATATAATAAAATATAATTTCAAAAAAAAAATTATAATATTTGTGTTTTAGTACTATTTATTATTCATTTGCAGATTTGACATTATAATTTGTAATTTTAATATCATTTTTTATATTATTTAATTGTTCAATTATTTCTTCTGATAATCTTGGTCGTATATAATATTTATTATACTCTAATAATTTATCTATTATTTCATGTTTAAATTTACTTTTAAATAATATATCTAATATTATAGTTTTTATTTCAGGATCTTCCGTTAAATTATAGAAATTACTTTCAATGCCAAATAAATCAGGATATATACCGATTATATCATATAAATAATCGATATTATTTTCACAATGTGTTGCATAATAATTTAATATAAGTTTTAATTTATTTTTCGATCTAATACTAGAACTTAATACAGAACTACTTTTATATACATTTTTATTCCGTTTAGGATCTGTTTCAAATATATTACCGAATAATAATACCTTATCTAGTATATTATTTTTTTCGGAAATATCTAATATAAATTGAAGTATATTTTCATTTACATATCCATCTATAATATCTATTAATATTTTTAAATTTTTTTCATTATCTAATAGATTATATTCTTCATATTTTAAGATTAATTTTTTTACATTTTCATCATTTAAATAATGATAATATTCTAATAGATTAGTATCATAAAATTTATTTTTATAATGACTCTGTCTATGTTTTATAATTTTTGTTAAATCTGGTTCTGTTAGAGTTTCAAAAGATATACTATTGAAAAATTCTTCTGCTAATTTATTATATTCGTAATTAAAATATGTTGGATCACTTCCTTCCCATTGTTCTAATTTAGTAAAATCAATAGTAACCATTTTCTTAAAATATGAATTAAGTTAATTAGAAATTAAATTAAAAAAATCAAAAAAAAATACCTAAACACAACTAACAATTAACTTTAAAATAAACCTTAAAATAATCTACCTAAAAATAATTAAGATTTATTTAACTAGAACAATTTTTAATTGTTCGTCATGTTTAGGTTAATAATTTTGTGGTATAGCGGTTTGTTTCTTATTATATTTTGCATATCCAATACCTCCAATAATTACTGATGCTATTACAAGAATAACAAGTAAAAATAGTACTATAACAATTATCCACATATATGAAGAAGATGAGCTGGAACTTTGTAATGTACATACTGTATTACCATCTGCATCATATGAAGTAGTATAATATGGTGATGGGCAGCCAACACCTCTATTATTCACGATAGATTTTGGAATAGTAAATTGGTCTGGTTTAGTTGGTGGTTTTGAGAAGTCATATGATTGTAATGGACATGGATTCAAAGTAGTACCATCCATTAGTATTGCACCATTACAAAATGATGGTGAAATAGTACTAACAGCATAATTTGGATCAGTTAGAGTTTCCATACTGCTGAAATCTACATCTGATGATAAAACATATATTAAACCTAATTGATTACCTGGCAATAGACCTTGTGAAACCGGATATACTACAAAATTCCAATTATATACTCCATCCGTAAGTCTAATAATACCTCGAAATTGACTTGATGATAAATTTACTAAATTTAATAAATTAAGGGCATAATATCCGAATTCAGTTGAATATGATACTAATAAATCAACAGATGCCATTTGTTGTGCAACTGGATCATAATATGCTGCTGTACCTGATAATGGAGTTCCATTTCCATTATCATTAACATATAGATTATTTATTAAAATATTATAACTCATTTTCTATAATTTATTTTCAAACTAAATATAATAAATTATTTTTTGATTATTTCAATTTGTTATATTATATTTATTTTAATTTATTTTTTTTTTTGAATAATAAATATGATAGTAATTATAACATGATAAAAAATTATGGAATTATCGGAAGAAATTAAAAATAAATTACAAAAATGTCATGATGAAAACTTATCATATATATTGGGTAAATTAGATGGTTATGAATTAATTGATGGTAGTTTTAGTTTAATTTATTATGATGCTGTAATTCACAAACCGATTAGATGTAAAATATTAGAACATAATTCTATATTGGGAGATTTTGGTAGCATAATTAATGTTAGTAGTTATACACATAATATCGGTTTGATTATAAAATTTATTAAATTTATAAATAATTTCGATAAAAATTCTATTATACAAACAATAATGATTTATATTAATTGCGATAAATCAAGTAATAAATATTATTCTTGTGAAATTATTATCTAAATTATATAATAAATTTGAATTTTTTTTTTGTTAATTTTAATTCTGATTAGTCAACATGGCAAATTATGATACTCATGGATATTATAAATGTTTAGGTTTAAATATTAAACATGCAAATAAATATACAATCACTGATATAAAGAATGCTTTTAAGAAAAGTCTTCAAAATCATCCAGATAAATCGGATAGTAATGATAATTTATTTGATGGTGATATTTTAAAAAAAGCAAGAGATTGTTTATGTGATTCTAATATTAAATCAATTTATGATATTGGAGAATATGAAAATTATGAAAAGTTTCTTGAATTAATAAAAAATCCAAAATTATATGAAATTATTAATATGATAAACTCAAACATGATTAGTAATGTTTATACTAAATATCAATTATTAGACCATTTGGAAACTAAAAATTATACAGAAATGTATAACAAATTAAGTCAAGCTTTAAAACAAAAAGATGAAACGTTTTTGGAAAATGTATGTATTGTTCTATTGAAAATACCTGAAACACGATATGTAATATTACCATATATTTTAGCTACAATAATTAAAATTGTGTTGCAAAAAATCAAAAAAATAGGTTATATTAGTATTTGTGTTTATGGAATTTACAAAATATTATTTTAATTTATTTATAATAAATCTTTTCATTTTTGGATCTTTAATATATTCGGTAAATGCGGGTTTTTTATAACATCCGGAAAAACATACACGAGCAGTTTGTCTTTTTATCGACATCCATAATAATGAAGCTGGATTACTAATTGCTGCCATTTCATCTAAATATTCATCTAATTCATCATCATTCATATAGAATATAATTATACCATTTCTTCTTATTGCATCTTCTTTAAATTTCTTTTTTTGTTCATTATTGAAGAATTGCCAAACCAGTGCATTTATAGCAATACCATATTCACATATCGCATCACATTGATTTTCTTTAGGAATTGCACCAAATGATATATAATTCTGTCGAATTGCTATTCTGTACATTTCAATATTATGATATTCAATAGGTATATTATATAACTCTAACCCATTTTCTTGCAATTGTGCATAATATTTAATATATATTTCACGAGTAGTTTCATAAATATCAGTATTATTTATATTATTCTTATTCTTCTTTTTATTGCGTTTTTTGGGTTTATCATCATTTTTTTTTACTTTATCATTATTAATAGTATTTAATATAGCTCCATATGTTTCATTAATATATTGTTCAACATTTTGAAATTGTTCAGACATATTTTTGATATTTTATTTTGATATTTTATTTTGATAAAAAAATTTTCAAAATAATTTTTTATTTAATTTCTAAAATATCCTAATTGTGAATTATTAATACTATAATATATATTTTGTATTTTTAGTTGTTTTTTTATATTTTTAATACAATTATCACATGGAAATGAATGACCAAATGATCCATCTTTATATAGTTTAAATACATATAATGATAAAGCACCTCTAATATCTTGCTTATTAATAATTTTTTTGTTTAATTTTTGTTTTATATTATTTATTGCGGTATATTCTGCATGTATTGATGATGTTGATAAGTATGGTGAATAATGATTCATACCAAATCCAATTATAGTATTTTGTTTATTAATAATTATACATATATGAAAATAACGTTCATAAGGGTCATTTAAGACGCCATTTAAAACTCAAACCAGAAGTAGTGAAAGATGATAGTAAACTATCCATTTCTTCATGAATAGTTACTATTTCAGTATTATCGCGATACTTATAGGTACTCATTTTGTTTTATGAAAAATTTTAGATAATATTTATATTTGATTTTGAAAATTAAATTTGTATAAAAAATATTCAATTTTTTTTTTGATTTTTTTTTATCTAATTTTAGTGATTATAATTTTAATCAAAATGTTGTTAGATGATTTTTTAGAGGAATTGAATACTGATATTGGATATATAAAGAATCCAGGAAAATATTGTACAAATACTGAACAGACTGATTCTGATGCTGATTCTGATGAAGATTGTTATATTAGTACAATAAACCTATTTTAAAACTGATTTTAAAATAGGTAATAATGAAATAGCAATGGAAATACAATTATCTATTAAATTAGATTATGCAACTAATATAGAGTGGATTACAGTACATTATATATTAGATAATGATAATGTAGAAAAAAAACATATAGAAATTAAGGATCAAGAATTAGAACTATTAATATCTGATGTAATTGAAGAAATATTAGCTAAACCAGATACTCATATTACTAAATCGGCAATCTGAATATATTATTATTGCGGAACATTTACTGAATCAAAAAAAAATTATGTTATATTATATACAAAAAAATATTATTACAAAAATAAATAATTATTCCGGAGAACTACTTTTATATTTTTGTAATAATTTTTTTTTGGTTTTATTTAATTCAAAATTTTGAAAATTGACATTAACTAATTTAGACAATATTTATTTTTATTAAAGATGTTGTTTGATGATTTTCTGGATGAACTTAAAAAATATATAATTATCGGTGACTGTATTCCATATGGAAGTCCATATTCAAAATATTTAGTTCGAATTATTTATATAAATAAAATAGACAATAATTCATTAAATCTACCGTGTATTATTAAAATTTATCATCCATATCGGAACACTATAATTGATAAGGTTAAAATAAAAAAAAAATTTTATATAAATAAAGTTTCCATTAAATATAAAACATGTGCAATCTATGATGGATATGACAAAGATATTAATAATTATATATTATATAAGAGCAATGTTGAAGAATTCGTAAAAAAAATACTCCAAGTTATTCAAGATTTGAATCCTATGATAAAATCAGTTGAAATATAATTTGATTATTTTTTATAGTAAATTAAATTATCCGATTTAAAATGTTTAATCATGAGTTAATAAAGGTATTGAATAATTATGTCGGAACTAATGAGATATTACAAAATATTGACGGAATAAATTATTTAACTGTAACAATAGAGAATAGTAATTCAGATTTATTAAATACTGCAATAGTATGTATACAATCAATTTCATTATTTGAAGATAGTTTGGTTGATATTATTTATGTAATATCATCAGATAGCATATCAGATATGAATAAGATAATATTTAATCCAATTAATGTATTTAAATCTTTAGATAATTATTTAGTATATAAAACATATTTATTAAGTAATAATGAGAATAATAATATTTATTATCAAAATAATTCTCAAATCGCATATAATGATACTGTTGAAGAAATAGTAAAAAAAATAATTCAAGATATAGAAGATTTGAATCCTATGATAAAATCGGCTGAAATATAATTTTGAAATTTTTTTTATCTAATTTAATTTAATCAATGATACTATCTTTCATATAATTTTCAATAATGGATTCTGGAAAGATTTTATATTCCTTTCAAGAAGCTAGATTTCAAGTTAGTAATCGATATTATGATGATGGAAAGCTCGCGATTTATTTTGATAGGGTAATATATACATTATCGTACAATGGTATACAATTACCAATATCAATACTTTTGGAAGGCAAAATTGGTGCTAGTACTTTTACATCAATGCAAATATTTGAAACAGGTGAAGCTGATATAATTGAAGCGGATATAATATTTAGAAAACCTTTATCCGAAGCATTGGAAAAATATAGATTAGTTAAAGATATGGATCCTAAATTTATTATAGCAGTGATAAAACAATATGTAAAAAAATAATAAGATTGATTATATAATCTTTGTTTTTTTATATTAATTATAATTTAAAAATTCAAATCATAATCTCTAAATTCGATACCTTTTGCGCGTAATGGTATACAATCCTTAGAATAATCTTGAAATTCAACAGTATAATATAATCCCTTAATATTATTTTCAAAATATGTTTTACCATTTTTTTCAATTTCTTTAAATTGATTATACATTTTTTTTCTATCATCATTTGTTAATTTTGGTACTACACTAAATGTTGCGCTAGTATTGATTTTATCTATATTTACATTTGGTTTTAGTTTTTGACAAACTTCAATAGATTTTTTATCTAACTGACATACAAATTTGATCAATCCATGTTCTTTACCTTTACCTTGATCGAAATCAATACAAATAAATTCTTCTCGAATAAATGGTTTTAATTTAATCATGTGCTTAGAATGATAATTATTAGTACCAAATTCATAATATTCATGCCCAAGACGAATAATTAGACCTTCATATCCATCCTTTAATGCAGTTTTATACTTCTTTTCTATGTATTGTGCTGATTTGGCTAAGAATGTCGGTAAAAATTGTATATAACTAGGCTTTTCATCTAATTTTTCATTTGGATAATTGGCAATATCTATTTTAAGTTTTCCTAAAATTTCTTTCATTATATCTAGTCTTGTATCATAATCTATTTTTTTCTGTAATTGTTGTTGTTCTTCACAATCTATTATATCTGCATCTGTAATAAATAAATCAAATATATGATATTGTAATTTCTCTTTAATATTTTTTGTTTCAATTTTTGTACTTCTAGCAGATCCAGATATATTTTGTAATTCTTCACCCTTTAAATATATTTCACCATCAAGATGTAATAATGGATTTTTTATTTTAATTCCATATTTGTAACATATCATATCCATAAATGGTTTATCCAACTTTGAAAATATATATTGTAGATTTTTAGTAGTTTCTTCATTCAATTTTATCATTTTTAAATCTCGCGAATAACCAACTATTTCAGGTTGTTTATCACTTGTAGTATTATTATCACTTGTAGTATTATTATTACTTGTAGTATTTTTATCACTTGTAGTATTATTATCACTTGTAGTATTATTATTACTTGTAGTATTTTTATCACTTGTAGTATTATTATCACTTGTAGTATTATTTTTTAAACAGGGTTCCGTCTGACGGGTTAACTGTTCTTTAGCTGTTTGATTAAACGTGATACATCTAATACCATCTAATTTATATTGTACATATATATTGTAATCTGAATAATCCAAACCTGATAATAGTCCAATTTCTTCTGTATCTGATACTGCACTACCTGATGCAAGCATTGGTTTACAATATGTACTTCCACTTGGAATTCTTTTATTATAAAGTGTCAATGCTTTTCGTAGTGCATTAGTAAATACATTGGTTTGATTTGATTTACCAATATTAGTACCTTTGAGAATAAATGTTACCGCTTTAAAATTATGATCAGATCCTTGATAATGACTATCAACAACATAAAATCCAACCATATCATCAATTGGTTTATTATCAAAATATTCATCTTTAATTGGTTCAGTTAATGAATATAATTTTTTCATATCATTTTCTGTTTTAATATCTGAAAATAAATTTTTACTATTTTTTATTTCTGATTTTTTTAATAATCCTACATAAATTGTCCAATCTGTTACTTTAGGTTTCTTAGTTTCAGCATCTTTAACACGTGCAGTTTTAGAAACTGTGGGAAATTCATAAATATGACCATTTATTTCACCACCAATTTCAGTTCTATAATTACGAATAGTTAATGAATTTGCTGCCATTATTAATATTATATCAATTTTATAAAATATTCAACTGAATTAAACAAAAATATTTTACTTATATGATTATTAAAAATATTAATCAAAATAAAAAATATAAAAAATAAAAAATAAAAATTTGAAAAATTAATTTTAGAAATTATTAAAAATAAAAATATAAAAATTTGAAAAATTAATTTTAGAAATATAAACCTATTTTAAAACTGAATTTAATATATGTCAAATATGAATCAATATATTAATATTCGGCAATATAATATATTATCTAGTGCATTATCAGAACCTGATACATTTAAGTTTAATGATCCATTAGATTGTGATCCAGAGACACGATATACTAGATTAATAAATAAATTGCAAAATGAAATAAAAAATAATGTGCCTATATTTACATTACAAGAAATATCATTAGAATGGGTAAATAGATTATTAATATTTTTCAACGATCATAATTATATAATGATTTATAATAATTATAGTAGTTATGTTACTGATTATATGGGTGTTGCAATATGTTTCAGTCGTGATTTTTATAAATTAGAGAATGTTAAAATGATAAAACCAAGAGATATAATAAATGAACGTATGAAATTAAAATTTGCTGATTATTTAGTACAAAAACAAAAAAATATACAAGAAAAACAAAGTATATTTGGAATATTTTCATTTAATATTTTATTAAATATATATAATCGATTTTTCAACAAAACATATAATACTAAATTTAATGATATTGAAGATGAATATAAGATGTGGCAAAAGGCGAGTAACAAATATAATACATTAATTATGGTTCAATTACAGAATATACATAAAAAATCATTTGTAGTTGGTACATATCATATGCCATGTGAATTTATGCATCCAAAAGTAATGACAATTCATTCATCTATTATTTTGCAACAAATTCAAGAATATAGTAATAACCCAAATAACAAGTTAACGCGCTTGTCGGGCGCTCCCGACAGTAATAACCTACCATATATTTTATCTGGTGACTTTAATTTTACCCCAACATCACCACAATATAAATGGTATACATTAGAAAAGGCATTACCAGATGATGATGAAGCATTTACAAAATTAGATAAATCAGATTATTTTATTCATTCACGAGTAACAAGTGTATATCCAAAATTATCAGAATTAGAACCATTATTTACATGTTTCAGTAAAACTGTTTATAAAGGTAAAGAAAATAATGAATTTAAAAATACATTAGATTATATATTTGTTTCGGATAATATTTCTGTTAAAAGTGTACTACCATTACCAGATTATACTGAATATATTCCAAATACTCAGGAACCATCTGATCATCTAATGATTGGTGCTGAGTTAGAAATTTAGCTATAATGGGTTCGCGAAATAATTAATTATTTTTATAATATTTTTTTATTTACATATAAATATATTCCTAAAATTTTTTGATACACAAAAAGTTTCGCTGATGAATATTTATTTTATTATTTTTTTATTGCTATAAATTTTATTTTTTAATTAATATATCAGAATTAAAAATATTTCCAAAATCATATATTTTACTAATTTATTAAACATTAATTTATTTTAATATTAAATAATGGCTGGTACTACTGCACGTCAAGATTATCCATTCTTATTTAAATGGAAAAACACGACTTTTGGTCATAAACTCATGAATGTTGCCTTCTGGATTTTAATTGTTTATGTTGTTTTCACTCTTATTCTACTAGTATTAGCACTTATACTTGTTCCAGTAGGTGTTGTTTTGGGAGTAGTTAATAATAGTTAGTTTACAAATGCTTAAATGGCATAATTAACCGAAATATGACAAACAATTAATAATTTATCTTAATATTTTTTTGATTTTTTTTACCTAAAATTAATTATTGCTAATTACTAGAATTCCTAAAAATAATTTTAAGGTTTATTTAACTAGAATAATTAAAAATTCTTCGTCGTATTAAGGATAATTGTTCGTCGTGTTTAGGTTAAAATTAGAAGATTAATAAAATGTCGGTAATACTGAATTTTATGGAAATTGATAAAAAAGAAAATATTCCAATTCATCACAGATATTATTTAGATGAATTATGGGATTATAATACTGATATTATTTCAAAATTTATGGTTCAAATTATTGAAAATAAATTATTTAATAATTTAACAAAATTATTAGTTAATATATGGAAAATTGATGATGATAAAGTTTTTAAAGTTATTAATGTCATGATTGATTATAAATTAATGCATCTTTTTTGTAATATTGTTGAATGTGATATGCATTTTCGTAGAGAAGGTGGACAAGATGGATTACGTAATGATATATTATTTTCACATATTTATATTAAAACCATGCAAGTTTTTCCAGAAAAAAAAGAAATATTAAATATAATAACTAATGGTATTTTAGAAAGTAAAAAAGCTATTCAAATTATTAAATTATTATATCGATCAACTTATTATACATCAGAAAATAATGAATATCATAAATACCTAGATCATTTAAAAAATAAAGCAGTTCCACCAATTAGATCGGCCGATAATGAATTTAAATAAAAAATATATTAGAAGAATTGTTTAATTTTTTCTATATCCATAACCAATTGGTTATAATTTATATTACCATAATAATCTTCTTGAATAAGAAGTATAGGTTTTCCATCATATTTATAAATCTTTCGATTTGTTGCAGATGATAATGTATGAAGCCGTTCTATTCCAACAATACAAGATCCAGTAGTTATATATGGAACTAAGTCTTTCAAATGATCTTGATATTTTTCCAAGAGAGTTTGTGTAGTAAAATCCATGATAATTCCTTATCTACCATCAGTAGTAATTTATTTACTATCAATAGTAATTTATTTTAGAAGAATAAACATTCAAAAATTTTTTTTGATTTTCTTAATATTCATTATGTTTAATTTTTAAAATGACTGATAGAGCTAATAATAACATAATTAATAAACTTAAACATATTATTCGTAAGATCGATCCATCATTTGAAGATATATATTTTCTAAAAAATCATTTAATATATGCATTCTATGAAGATTTCGATTTTATTAAACAAATTATAGATTATTCTATAAATGAATTTTCTTGTATAATTTTTACTGATTATCTTTACCAGTCGCATTACTGTATATTAAAATTAATTTATGATAATATTCAAGATCATCAACACAGAAATGAAATATTAGACTATATTAAATTTAAAATTATCCATAATAAATTATGTGATACAATATTATCAATATTAAAAAGATCAAAATCTTATAATTCAGATCAAAAATATAAAGATTATATTGATGAATTTGATAATGAACTGCGTCAGCCTAATATTAAATCAGCAATAGAATAATCTACCTAAAAATAAACTAGAACAATTAAAAATTGTTCGTTGTATTTAGGTATATATTTTATTCATATCTAAATAAATTTATATATGATATTATTAATTAAATAATTATAAATATTTTTTTTAATAATTTAAAAATGGATCAGTCATTAGAACAATTTATGAAAAATAAATATGGTAATCTCGAATTAATTTATGATTACTTTAAGTCATTTTACGAACATAAAAAAAACTATCCTAATAATAATTTTATGTTATTTTATGAAGTTGGTTCACATTATGAATGCTATGGTATTGATTATTTTGATGGTTCTCAAAAAATAACTTTGGGTAATGTTGATGAAATTTCTAAGATTCTTGATTTTAAGATTGCTGAAAGATCAGGTAATAATAATCCATATTATCAACTTGGATTTCCAATATATTCTCTAAATAATCAAATTGATAAAATAAATAGACGTGTCTCAGATAAATGTTATGAATTTATTATTTATAAACAAGTTGGTGGTAAAAAGAATACTACTCGAGTTTATGATAGAACTATTACATTTGGTACCAATATAACCAATAATGATATTAGTAGTAATATTTTAATGTGTATTTATATAAATAAAGTACCTTACGAATCTAATTTTATTTTGGGTATATCATATATTGAAATTACAACAGGTAAAAATTATATTTACGAAAATTGTTTTGATGATAAACTAATTATTGATAAAATTAATAAATTTATTATTACTATTGATCCAAAAGAAGTTATAATCTATACTAATAAATTATCAGATTATTATTTGAATAAATTTAAGAGATATTCCATAAAGTCCAATAATAAATATCTAATAAGATTTATAGATAATAAATTACCTAATGAAGTACACAATAATAGTACTCCAGTAATTATTGAAAAATATATTTCTAAATATTTCAATATTTATTCAAACCAAAATGGAATTGACACATCAACAAAAAATAGCAATATTTTTTCATATATTCCTTATGATTATCTCGAATCTGCTATTATATCATATTATTTATTGTTGCATTATGCGAATAATCATGATAAAAATATAACTACTAAGATAAATTATCCTATTTTATATGATGAAGATAAATATTTATTATTAGATAATAATTCTAGTGGTCAATTAGGAATAATTAATGATAATGAAAAAAATGATGTGTTTAGAATGATTAATTTTACATTTACTGGAATGGGTAATCGATTATTACATAATAATTTATTAAATCCTATTACTGATATTGATATACTCGAAAATAGATATAATTTAATTGATAGAACGCAAAAGAATAGTAAAGTCATTAGTGGTATACTTAAATTAATTATTGATATTGATAGACTTCATAAAAAAATATATTTAAAAAAATTACAACCGAATGAATTATGCAAATTAGATATTACATATACTAATATTTTAAAATTATTTAAATATTTTCCAGATATTAGATATTTACTTGATAATTCTATTAATTTACACACATATCCGGAAGAAATTAATAATACATATATATTAGAACAATTTAGGTCATATATTAATGAATATAATTCAATATTTGATATGACAAAAATAATTAAACTAAAGTTAGATGATATTACAGAAAGTATATTTTCGCAAAATTTATATAAGATAATTGAAAATAATTATCCTCCGAATCAAACGAATATTGATCCAAACGAAATAAATGATAATAATGATAGTTTATTATCATGTAAAAATAAGTTATTATCAGATATAAAACAATTAGAGATCAAACAAGAAGAATTAAATAAAAATAAATTATCCATAATTGAAATAATTGATGAATTAGATAATTTTATTAAAAAATATAGTAAAACTAATATACGTGGTGTAAAAGGAAATACTAAAATTATTAAATATGAAATTGTTAAAAATGAATATCAAGTATATTTAACTAAAGCAAAAAAAATTGTTTTTGAAAGTATAATTCGTAACCTAAATCAAAATAAAGATGATAATAATAATATTAAAATACAAAAAATTGAATTTAAAGCAATAACAAGTGGTAAATATGAAATTGTCCATCCTGATATAAATATAATTAATAATGCAAATAAAAAAATAATGGAAGAATGTATAGAATTAACTAAATCGATATATTTAACTATTCTTGAATATTTAGGTGATAAATATAAAAATATATTAGATATTATTGGTTCTTATATTGCTGAAATTGATGTTATTAACTCTGCTTGTATTAGTATTGATAAATATAAACTAGTACGACCAAATATTGTTAAAAAAGTTATACAAAATAATTTAAATAATAATAATTATTCATATGTTGATATTAAAGGTATAAATCATTTATTGATCGATAATTATATTACTAATGATGTTGAGTTGAATGGTAGTGGTATATTATTATATGGTGTTAATTCCAGTGGTAAAACAGCATTAATGAAGGCAATTGGTATTAATATTATTTTAGCACAGGCAGGATTATATACAGCATGTGAATCTATGCAATTTTGGCCATATACAAAAATATTAACGCGAATTACTGAAGGAGATAATTTAATTGATGGTAAAAGCAGTTTTATTGTTGAAGGACTCGAAATTAGAAATATATTAGAACAGGTTGATGAGAATACATTAATATTGGGTGATGAATTATGTAAAACAACAGAAGATATATCAGCTATACCAGTTATAGCAGCATGTTTAATAGAATTTAGTAAATTACAATGTAGTTATATATTTACAACACATTTTCATGATTTATATGAAATTGATGATGTTAAAGATTTATCTAATTTAAAATTATATCATTTAAAAACAATAATAACTGATGGTTATGATAGTAATGGTGATAAGATAAAAAATATAGAATTTAATAGAAAATTAATTGAAGGACCTTGTGATAAAACTTATGGTCTTGAAATATTAGATTGTTTGGGCATAAATAGAGATGTATTAGGAAATGCATATAAAATACGAGAGAAATTATTAAATAATAGATTAATTAATGAATTTGTTGATACATCTGTAAGTAAACAGAATGGTTTTAATAATTTACAAATAAAAAATAATTATAGAAAAGAAACAATTCCTAAAATCTTGAAACAGCAAGTATGGAATCATCATGTTGATAAACTAGTTGGTGCAACAATATGTTTGTGTTGTAAAAAAAATGAAATTACTCAAATGGATTTTGTTTGTGGTCATGTTATTGCTGAAAAAAATGGTGGTACATTAGATATAGATAATTTACGGCCAATATGCAATCTATGCAATTTATCTATGGGTACCCAAAATATGGATGATTTTATTGAAAAATATTTTACTATTATATAAATTTATTTATAATTAATAGATTTAAGTATTTCATTCAGTTTTATCATTTGGGAATCGTTTTCAATATTAGATGCAGGATAGATTTTATTAAATATTAAAGTATAATGCATTATTAAAGTTTCTATAATATTTTTATATGAACTAATTTGGTTCGGATCGTATTTTTTTACACCTTTATTCAAAATGATTAATACTAAGTCTAAATCATTAAGTATATCAAATTTTTTTTTCTCCAATATATATAATCGACTTTCTTCTGCTAACAATTCGGAATGGTAATTAAATGTGTGCATATAAATATATATAAATATTTCATTTGAATAATCTAAATTATCACAAATATATTGAATTATTTTATAATGTGAATCTAAATTATGAGTTGATATATAAAATGATGCATTTTTAATACCGAAATGTTTAATGTATACATCTAAATATGATGGATCTTTTTTATATAACTCTTCATCGAATGTTAAAGTAGTTATTGTGATATTACCCACATTATATACTTTAATATAATTATTACTATTCATCTTATCCTGAGTCTAATAATAATTACAGTAATAATTGTAAAAATACTTACATAATTTTATTTAGTAGAAAAAAAAATCAAAAAAAAATAATAATAGTACTAAAGTACATATTATTGATCTTTCATTTTTTTCACCTATTTTAAAATAAAACAAGACTATACATATAATAAATATTTTATAAATTTAATCTGTAAATGTTGCATAATAATTAGTGCTACTATCTGATAACATAGCCCTATTAGAAGGGTGCGAAGCATTATCTGATAACATAGCCCTATTAGAAGGGTGCGAAGCATTATCTGATAACATAGCCCTATTAGAAGGGTGCGAAGCATTATCTGATAATTGTGCACTGACATCACTACCAGCAGAGTTAGTTATTGAAACATCATTTTGTTGATATTTTTGTTGTTCTATAGTTTTAGTATAAATATTATTAGATAAAGAATTAACAATTTCATCAAAATATTCATTTCTTTTCATTTTATTTTCAAAATATATTCTAAAGTGATTACTATATAAATATTTCGCTGGATTATCTTTCAAAAATACTTTAATCGCATAATTTTTAATTCCTGAATCATCATGTTCAAAATATAGTACATCTTTTATATTAAAACATATATTATTTTTATATATGATATTCATTATTTAACAATATTAATATATTTACCTATTTTAAAATATGTTTATATATTTTATTTTGTAATATATATTTTGAAAATTAATTTTTATATATCTAAATTTTAATTTTTACATATCTAAATTTTAATTTGTACTAAATTTTAATTTATACTAATATGATTATTGGTGGGATTGATCGAAATATTGATAGAGTTGAGACTCAAATTGAATTAGATGAAACAACAGATTATCATAAATTATCACCAGAAGAAATAGTATATAAAAGTAGAGCTGATAAACTACTTGAAAAAGAATTACAAAAAGTATATAGTCAATTATTATATATTTTATTTGATACTAATATTGTACAAAAACAATGTATTATACTACCGCAATATATAGAGTTTGACGATTTGAATAATAATATGAATAGTCAGAATAATTCAGGAGATGTATTTGAAGGTTCCAGTGATAATAAAGATTCCAGTGATAATAAAGATTCCAGTGATAATATAGATTCCAGTGATAATATAGATTCCAGTGATAATATAGATTCCAGTGATAATAAAGATTCCAGTGATAATATTGAAATAGCAAAAAAAATAGAATATAATATGGCTAAATCCGCACAACAATTATATAACCAATATTCATTAAATCTTGATTAATTTTTCATTTTGTTTCATACGAAAATATTTTACTTGTTCTTGGCAATGTTTTATTGCTGCTCTATATAATTCAATAAATCATCATATAATTGATAATTGAATCGCCGTCTTTTGAAAATACGTTGTTTTTTATGTTTCTGGCAATATTGGAAAGGTTGTTTGTTATACATATATGTCCTTCGATTTTCACAGCCTTGTATATCACATTTCATTATCATATAACAAGATTCGCATAATCCATCAGTTAATAATTCATATGATGTTTCGATATGACAATTTTTACAAATTATTGGGAGATTTTCCATTTCATTAGTCATATTAATTAATAATACTAAAGTACATAAAATTGATCTAACCTAAAATTAATATTAGAATAAAAAATATTCAAAAAAAATTAATCACCTTAACATGATAGATATTGCAACGCACTCTTGTAAAGAGCCAAAGATATCTGATATTGCAACGCACTCTTGTAAAGAGCCAAAGATATCTGATATTGCAACGCACTCTTGTAAAGAGCCAAAGATATCTGATAAATTAACTAGAATAATTTTCGGGCATATTATCGATGTTATTTATTGTGACAAGTGTATTATAACACAGAATACATAATTCCATAGGTTTCATATATTCCGGTTTACGTGGCTCTTTACATCGTTCGCATATGCAATTTTTAATTGATGTTCTATCTTTTTTTTGTTTTTTTGTCGAAAACGTTTTCGTTTTTGATCCAATACTAATTGAAATTGCGAAACTTTTCATTGTTACTTAATAATAATAGTACTAAAGTACATAAAATTGATCAGGATTAATTAGAAGAAAAAAAAATCAAATTTATTTTATTTTGGTATTTCAGGAACAGAAATTGTATTACAATCTTGGCATTTACCATCAATTATTTCTTTAATCATACATGGACATCCACATTTTGGACAATTTGAATTATATCCGAATATCTTATCAGATTTCTCACGGGAAATTATGCGCCCAATTAAATATTGTCCATTTTTGGCAATTACGGAAACTATATCAGGATGAGTCATGGCTAATAATATTAGATCTTAATTAACCTAAATATAATCCGGATCATATTTAGATAAAAAAATATTCAAATTTATTTAATCAAATATTGGTTTAAATACCTTTTTAATACATTTATTCTTTTTACAGGATTTTGCTTTACGATTTACTAATGGCAATGATTTATGGCATACCATTTGACGATTATGATCATGTCTGCACCTACCCTGTTTACCAGCAACTACAGCATCTTTAGCTGGATTAGATTTTAATGTTGCTGGATAATATTCGGTATCATCCAAACATACATATGGAAGAGATGATAAATATCCCTTTTCACATGGTGTTTTATTAACATTACAATTTAACAGAAATCCATCAATATTATCAGTTGGCATTACATCAGCTAATAATGTTAGATATGTAAGTGGATCTAAACCACCAACACGATTATTATCCATAGGATCAATAGTTGGGTTACCACAACAACCTGAAGACATTTTTACTTATATGTTTCTAAATACGACGAACTATTAACTTAAAAATAAACCTTAAAATAATTTATAATATATTTTATTATTTAAAATATAAATAATTAAAAAATAATACTAGTCACCCGACATGCGCGTTAACTCCTACTTCTAGGTATCTGGTTATAATAATACTATTATTCATTAATTGCTGATTTTACTAACATATTATTATCAAAATAATGCCGTTTTATTATCTTATTTAAATATCGCATTAATATATATTTCATATTAAAATCAGTATATCCATGTTCATATAAAATAGTATTTATAGATCGAATTATATTTTGATATTTCTCGGACAAAAAATTAACATAATAATGCATATATTTTTTTTCAACTATATATAAATGTATTTTTTGCGGTTTAACCCATCTAATATAATATAAATTATCATTAGATAACTTTTTAGATAAATGAGATAATATATCATCTATTATTTGTTTTATCCATCTATTATCGCCAATATATACTTTATTCATTTGTATATAGCGATATATTTGTAAATGATAAAAATTATGATGATGTAATGCTATTATTTCATATATAATATTATCTATCGGTACTAATTCGAAATATTCGTATAAATCATTTTTCATTCGTTGTAAATTATATTTAATAAACTCATTATCAATCATTTGATTTTATTTCAGTTTTTATATTTTTAGATCTATATTTTATTCGAAAAAAAAAATAATAACATTCAAAATCTATTTTTGAAAAAATAAAAAAATAAAAAAAAAATTAAAAATAAAAAAAATCAAAAATTTATAAATTATATTTCATTCGCATTTTTTACCTTTATAGAATTTTCTAAATTTTTTATTTTTATTATCTTATAGAATATTTTTATTATTAAATTTATATTATTATCTAATAGTTTTATTGCATCATAATTAGCGTTAATTTTTAGATAATTATATATTGCATCACATAATAAAAATATATTATTATTAAATCCTAATATTTTATGAAATATTATATTTCGGGAATCATTATTATTTATAATATATTTTGTATTTTTATAAAAATATTCATTATTTATTAATTGTATAAGAGATTCAGTAATATAAATATTTGTATGGTATAAATCTAAAATATATAAGTTTGTTTCGAGTGATTCAAATGGGAATAAATAATTATCTAACTCTGTATTAGGTAAATCATTACATATTTTATTTATTAATAATTTTATATTTTGAATATATTCTTCAATTGTTTTCATCTAGATTGATGAAATATGCAAATAAAATATATAATAGTACTAAAGTACATAATATTAAATGTATGAAATATTTATTCAAATTTCTTCGATTGCACTTTTACAACTTTGATGTTCATATGTATCGAGAATATGTAATATTTGTTCACATTCTTCATTAAGTATAGTATAAGATTTATCCATATTTTTCATACAATTTTCCAAAAAAAATATGAAAATTTATTTACATATTTGAAAATAGGTTAAATTTAAAATGGATTCATCCAATTCATTACTTGAGCAACTTCCAAAATTTGACCTTGAAGTTTCTTCCGATTGTATCGGAGTTAAGTTTCCAGAATTAGAAGAGTATTTAAAAATTGTTAACGAAGCTATTCATAAACAACATATATCATATGATGTAAATGAAGCAATACAACATTATATTAATATATATAATGATTATGTACAATTTAAAAATATTATATTAAAACAAGTACAAAAATTAAATTCTCTTACTTGTATTTATCCAGATTGCCGGAATAGAACCAAATATTTATTATCTATAACTTTTAAAACATGGTCTGTTCAACATTTCTTATTTTGTAATAAACATAAAAATACTCAATGTGCATTAGCAGATACAAAAGGTAGATTATTTAAATTATGGATCCAAATAACTTCTAATAGACAATTTTCAACTTATACATTAAATTGTAATGTACTTTTTAAATATATAATATGTCCATATGATATTACTTATATGAAAGATAATATTCATTATCATAGTTGTGCACAAATATATCCATCATATAGTCTTTATCTTAAAAATGGAACTATTACTACCAATCATAATTTTATATGCGATAAATGTATCAATGGTTCTAGTGATATCATTATTGATTAAATATTGCTATTGATTAAAAAAAAATTTGAATATTTTTTTTTCTAAATTATCTTACGGTTTTATACTATAACACCTTAATTTTATTATAAACATGGCGAACAATATGTCTTTCACACCATTTCCTGAGGATGCCTATAGACTGAATATTGCAGTCAGTAAGAGTGATCTGAGCATTGATCAGTTCTTTAAGGCTCTTTATTCAATTCATCCCATAAACTGCCTACGTTGCTATAAAACCAAAACTTATTATACAGTAGAGGTATATCAGTCAACTTTTACTGTACAACATAATTTATTGTGTACTAAATGTAGTCAAACCGATAGATTAGTCGGATATGGGGAAATACGTGAACTACGCACATGGGTACTGGAAAATTATATTCAATACACATATTGTATGAATAGTGGATGTAAAGACATTCAATGCGTTGGAACAACCGTACAAAGAACTCCATGTACAATAGTACCTCCATACTCTATTGATATTCCTCATGATGAATTGTACAGTGGCGAACTTGATAAATTGGCAATAATTAGTCAAGATACAATTTCAATTAGATTTACTTATTGCTGTCCTAAATGCAGTAATAAGTAGGAATCTCTATGTTTATTTTTTATAATTTTTTACCGAAAGAAAAATTTCGAATATTTTTTTCTCTAAATTATCTCTGCTATATTATAGTTTTCTGTTACATTAAATTTTTCATCTTCACTTAATAATTCAAATTGTTTAATTATTTCCATTTTAATTAATTTAAAATAATATTACTAATTTTTTTGGAATAATTTATACAAAAAATTTTCAAAAAAAAAAATAAATTATAATTTATCATAAAAATAATAAAATTTTTATGAAATATTTTTACTATTATCTAATAATCCAGATGGATCAGCATTATTTATATCAAATTCTGATGACATCCAGTTTAATGCAGTTTGGCTTGAACATGCTATTGATTTAGTTGCCATAACAGTATTATAATGATTATAAACTGTACAAAATAAATTATTATAAATATTTTCATAATATTCTTTTTCATTATAATTCTTTTTCAAATATGATATCCAGCCATAACCAACACCATCTGAAAACTGTTCTTTTTTACGGAATAAAATATCTGCAGGTAATATATAGGATATAGGTAGTTCTATATCATTATTTTGTATTTTTGTAAATAGAGTGTTATCTAACATAGCATTATGAATATCATTTCTATATTTTTTTCTAGTAAATGAATTTCGTAAAATAAATTTTTCAATATTACCAAATTTATATTGTTTATATTTTGGATGAATATTCATTACATAATGTATAAATGGAGTGTATAAAAATGGCACTCGGACTTCAATTCCGAATGCCATCATACTTTTATTTGCACGTAAACAATCATAATGATGTAAGTTTGTTACTTTAGTTATTAATTCTTGTTGTAATTCTATATCATTTGGAGCATATTTGAAATATGAATAACCACCAAATAATTCATCAGCACCTTCACCACTTAATACCCATTTTATAACATTTTCTCCATTTTCTATAAATTTTGTATTTAAGTTATTTATATAATGAGCTATTATATACATTGGTATTGATGCACGAACTGTAGTAATATCATATGTTTCAATATGATATATAACATTATTAATTAAATTTAATGCCTCTTCAATATCAAAATTCATAATATGATGAATAATTTTATTATTATTTAATTTTGTTATCATTTGTTTTTCTAAATATGTTACTATTTGTTTTGCATTTATTACATCTGGAGAATTTTCTAAATTACCAATACTAAATATATGTAAATTTACATTCATAACATTTTGATTTGTTATTGATAATACCAATGATGAATCCAATCCACCAGATAATAATATTCCTATATTTTGTCGTTTATCTATGTTTTCTGATACCTTTAGCTCTGTTCCAGAGTGTATATCAGTATTAGATATTACACTATTACATTGTTTTATATGGTGAATAACCGAATCAGTTAAAAGTGATTTAATATTATTATATATTTCATTTATTTCATTATTATTATCACTATTTGTCAAATCGGAAATATAACATTCTATTTGTCTATTTATAAGTTTATTATAATTTAATATATTTATTTTACCTTGTTGATTTACTTCATAAATAGTACCAGGATGAAATTGAGTTATATTCGGACATATATCACAGATTGATTTCATTTCTGAACTAATCCACCAATAATCTTTATTATCTGTACCAATATATAATGGAATAATACCAATTTCATCACGTCCAATAATTAATCTATCTTCTTTTGGGAAATAAATAATAAATGCAAACATACCATATAATTCATTTATAAATTGTGTAACATCAGAATTATAAATAATCATTAAATAATAAATAATCTCACAATCAGACATTGTATCAATTGTTTTATTATTTTTTTCTAAATATTTATACAAATTATACTTTTTAACCAAATCACGATAATTATATATTTCACCATTCACTGCTAAAATTATTTCAGAACATTCATATTCATCATTTTTTAGTGTTCTTTTATTATATCGAAATGGTTGTGATGTATTATCACCAACAATTGCTAATCGATTATGTCCTATACCAATATGTGTATTATTATTATCTTTATAACTGTTTAAAATCAAGTGATTTTGTGCATCCGATCCACGATGAATAATCTTTTTCAGATTTGTCATGAATAATTCAAAATCAACTGTAATATTATTATTTTTTATTATATATGCTAAAATTCCACACATTTTCAATTATTTATCTATGAATGGCTTTTAAAAATAAGTAATTAAAAATAAAAATCTATTAATATAAATTATCTATATAAAATTTAAAATACAAAAATCAAAAAAAAATATAATAAATATGAATATAGCACATAATACGAATAATATTAATCATGCTAATAATGCAAACATAATTTCATTACCAATAATAAATAATAATACTAAACTAGATGATTTTAAAGAATGTTTTTTTAAATTACTACAAATAAATAATAATAAGGAAGATAAAAAATTTATTTATGGAGAATTATTTGTTATGTCATGTTATTCACATAATTATGAATTAATAAATTGGTTTTTATCATTAAATAATTTAAAAAAGTTTATAAATCATGAATGTATTGAATATTATAATTGTTTATATGCATATATATTTGGTATGATGAGTGATAATACTAATATGATGGATATAGAATATGATTATGATACATTTATAAAATTATTAGAAAAAGGTGCTGATCCAAATTATAAACGAAATAAAATATTATCATTATTAGGTTATGTATCACTATTTAATTATATAGATTTAGTTGCAATACTAGTATTTTATGGTGCCGAATTATCTGAAGGTGAAAATGAAGAAGCATTAAATTATCAAATTAAAGGATTAGTAACTAAAAATGCAAATGAATAAAAATAAAAATAAAAATAAAATTTGAATTTTTTTTATCTTAACTAGATTTATCTTGGGTTAATTTCATAGATTTATATCTATTAATACTATTATTAACATGGTTAATAAACATGAAGATTTACAAAACAATAATCAACAAATACTTAATAGTTTAATGTCAAGATTATTACTAAATCATCCAATGTCTGGTGAAAAAAAAGTTCTATTTATTAAAGATTTATTAGAAAAGGGAGCAAATCCATATGCGGAATTAGTTGTTCCAAAAAATCATAAACATTATGGCGATACAATAATTGAATATGCATTTCTAACAGGATACTCAACACTCATTGATGTTTTTAGACCATATATTAAATATGATGATGTCGCACCATCTCCATCATTGAATATCCCATATAGTAATGAATTAGATGATATCGCACCATCTCCATTATTGAATATCCCCGATAGTGATGAATTAGATGATATCGCACCATCTCCAACTCTAAACATTGATAAATATTAATTTTAATATTAATAAAAATTTGAATATTTTTTTTACCTAAAATTAATTAGTTCTGAAATAATATTATATATTTAACATGGTAGACAACGCATTACAAAATGTTCTTGTGAAAATATTAACGGAAATTCAAATAAATAATGAATTATCTGATGAAACAAAAAAAGATATTATTAATAATATAATTGAGGCATCTAAAAATGATACTTTACATGAGTATCTTGAATCATGTGATTATATATCTAATGAAGCAAAAGTCGAATTTTTAGTAGTTTTCTTATGTTTATCAAACTATGGTATTACAAAATTACTTAAATTTTATTTGTCGAGCAAATTAATGTCAGATGAAAACAAAATAAATTTTATAAAAAAACTTTTGCATACGCGTGATTCAGATGGAAATATAACTCAAATACAAGCATCTTTTATTCTAAGTATTTTAAATTTATTTACAAATAGTACTCATGATTCATTAGCAGAATATTTTTCTGATGAATCAATATCAAATGAAGAAAAAATAAATTCTGTTAATAAACTTTTAAAATCGACAGATATTAATTAATAACTTCGACAAAATTTCCACTTTTATCATCAGTTTCAGAAAAAGTATAATTTTTTCTATTATTTTTATTATTTTTCCTCATTCCATTATATGTATTTCGCGCAATAGTACTATCTTGTGTATTATCATAGTGTTTAGCATCTCTATTTGAGAATGATCGAGATACATAATTCGCTGGTAACAAGCTACTATATTCATCTTTATCATGCAATACATGTTGTTTATTTTTGCGTAACATCTTCAAATTATGTAATTTATTATGTATAGATTGTTGAGCACCATCTTTTGTAATAATATCATCACGTGTAGATATTTTACCATTATGAAGATAAATCTTAGTCATTAATTTATCTAATTTATAAACTTTACCATTAATCATAGCATGTTCAATAGTATTATCACTTGGTATAGTATCATATTCCGATTTTGGTGTAAAATCACGATTTACTTCATTTTTTGGATTACGTAATTCAGTTTGTATAGTATGATCTGCTTCAGGTTCAAAATTATCGACATCAAATCTATTATGATTGGATTTATCTGAATCATGTTTATTATTGAATTCAGATTTGACAAACTCAACATTATTCAATTTAACATCATTTTTATTCTGTAAGTGATCAGATAATAAACCATATAATTTCTTACGCTTTTGATGTGTATCACTACTACCTTCAAAATAATATTGTAATACATCTTCTGATTTAGTTAAGTTTAATTGGTTTATAGTTGGATCCATTACCTTTTTCTTTGTTTTATTCATATCATTAGTTATTATGCGTTCTTTAACACTACCAGCACCAGATTCATCCATTAATTTGCTGGTATGATTTTTAGCATCTTTAATAGATTTTGGATTTGCGAATTGTTCGAATGTATACATTATTTCATCATTAGGTTGTTTGATTTTGATAATTTCCTTGGTTCCTTTTGGATTATTTTTAATTATTTGTATATTATTTTGACCATTTTTATGAGAACGCAATTTAGTTTCTTTAATACATTTTTTCTTGGATTTTATACTACATTTTGCTTTTTTGCTGACTAATCTATTTAATTCTTCGGTACTTTCAAATTTACGATAACCAATCATACGTTTATTTTGTCTGGAACTTTTATTATTAATACTTCGCGATACTCGACTTTCACCTTCAACAATCTGAGTATCTTTTTGTGCAATAAACCGATTATTTCTTATTTTATTGAAATTTCTCATTTTTTTATTAATGACTGATGGATTAGTATTTGGTTTATATCTCATACCATAATATGTTTCTAATGTATCTTGAATAATTTCAGAATGTTCTGGTCTATCTGTAGAATATCCAGTTTGATAAATATTTAACAATCTACGTTTTTTATTTGCATCATAATAATTATTTTCATAAATTGGAGGACCATTATTTGTGTTACTTCTAAATAATTCACGTTGATATTCTATTGTTGCATTTGGATGTTCTAATGGTAATTCTTCAATTGGATAATCATGTGCAGTAAGATTACCAAGTATAACATTATTTAAATATTCTTGATCCTGTTGATTAACATATGGATCATTAAACACTCTACCAAAATGTGGCATTTTAAATAATTAATATATTTTCTGTTATATCAAATTAAAAATAAGTTTATATTATAATTTTTGTAAATATATTTATTATAAATAAATTATTTTATAATTTTAACTTTATTTTTTTTTTTGTTACACCTAAAAATAATTTTGAAAAAATAATATTTAAAAATAATATTTAAAAATAATATTTAAAAATAATATTTAAAAATAATATTTAATAATATGGAATTATCTAATAATTTATTTATTGATTGGAGAATACCATATTATTTTATTTTATTACAAAATAATGTTGGATTATCTAAAAATACTTATTATGTAAAATTTCCAGGAGTTTTCGAACGGAAAGAAAATCGAGATTATTCGATATATATATATATAAATAAGTATATATATAATGATATTAGAAATATTTATATAACATGCGAAGAATATATGACCATTGTGAATGAATTATGGAATATTCAACCTAAATTAATTTATAGCAACATAAATAATGATTATCTAGTTTATGAAAAAAATGATTATTTTAATAAAGTAAAAATTAGATTAAATGAATTTCATAATAATAACTTTACATCATTTAATGAAAATATTTCAAATATAAATAAAGTTATTTCTAATATATTAATTAAAAAAGGTATTATTACAGTTCCATCTGTGTCAATATTAGAAGATCGTAATAATATTCTACAAATGACCATATATTTCGTAAAGTCATCAAATGAAAAAACATTACAAGAATTAATATTACATGATGATATTAATATTAGAATAATATTTAGTCAAAAGAGTTTTTATTGTTCAATAAAAATAAATGATCAATATATAGTTTAAAATATTACTATGTTAAAAAATTTGATTTTTTTTATCTAAAATTTATATTCTTGACAATCGTTTGATATTTAATCTATTTTAGTTAAAATAACATTTATTGAAAAATTAATATAGAGAAGATTAATATGGAACAATCAATAATTAAGATATTTAAAAATTATTCATCAGAAGAAATTAATGAATTTATTGAATATTTAGAACAATATAAACATGATATTGAAAAGAAAAAACAATTATTAACAGAATTATTTAATTATGGAGACTTGAAAATTAAATTAATTCAAGATTTATTAGAAATTGAAGAATATGAGCAAATGATATTTAGAGATGAAAAAATGATATTAAAATTATTTTCAACTGTAAAATCAATTGAAATTTATAAAAAATATATTAATTCAAAGTATATGAATCCAGTATTATGTGATAGTTTAGCATTAAAATTGGCATGTAAATTAGATAATACCGAATTAGTTAAACAATATTTACAAATACCAGAAATTACTATATCAAATGGAAAAAACAGTAAATTTAATATATATTTAATACCAGATCCACTTAATATAGCAATTGATAATAAAAATGAAGAGTTGATTGATTTATTATTGAGAGATTCTCGAATTAAAATTACTAAATCAAATTGGTTTAATTTATTTAAAACTAATCAATATACTATAGAATACTATGAAAAATTATTATCTAATATTGCAAATAATCGATTTACATTATCGGAATATAAAAATATGATCATTATCGTATATAGATGGAGAGATGTTGATAAAATGAAATTTTTACTTCAAGAGAATAAATTCGGTAATTATTTAAATATCAGTAAGCATATTAAAACAACAAAAAATATAATAACTAAATTAATGATAAATTGTTTTGAATATGGTTATAATCCATGCTACGATATTTTATTTATGAGTGCACTGCAAGAAAATATTACTAAATATGAAGCAAAAAAAATATTAATTCAGTTATTCCAATATAAGAAAATAGATCTGTGTGAAAAATGGATAATTAAATGTATAAAATATTTGGATAATTATAATATATTAAATAAATTTTTAATACTGAGTTTGAATAATGATCAATTTAAATTTATATTAAAATACAAGTTATACAAATTTAAATATGATAAGATTAAAGAAATACAATATTTTAGAGAAGATATTGATATTGAAGATATTGGAATATATGTAAATGAATATATTAATTATCTAGTTAGTATGAGAGAGAATGAACAAAACGAATATATAGTTAACAAAATTCATAATTTAGTCATAATAATAATTGACTGTTTATTATCACGTTACACACATGAAATTGGAAAATATTTGTTCCAACAAAATTTTAAACTGATAATAACAGCAATTCGGCAAAATATGAATATATTATATAAATATGATAATTATACTAATGGTATGAATACTTTATTTGGATTGATTAATGAAATAGATAAAGATATGTATGATGAACTTTATAATATGTATCACAAATATAAGAATATTAATAATGTTACTGAATTTATTAAACATATCAATAATCAATCCAATTAATAATTTATTGAATAATTATTAAAATATATTTCAATTTTAATTTTATTTTTTTATAAATTTAATTTTTAATTGTAGTATTTATAATCTTATATCGATTTTATAGAATGTATACTGCAAAATTATATGTTGATACTCGCGAAGGTAAAGTATTACCATATATAAAGAAGGTATTTACATTAGAACCTACTTTTTTATCGCAATCAAATGAAATATTATATGAAGAGATGGGATTATCACAAGGGGATTATCAAATAAGTATATTGAATAAAAATGATAATAGTGAAGTACCAATAGCAGTATTTGATAGAATAAAATTAGATGATTATTTAAAACCTAAAATACCCTTATTAACAATAGATGAAGAAAGATATTATATTGATAATGAATATGAAGTTCAATTTGAGAGTAAATGTCTTGAACAGGGTGATTACATTATTACTGTGCAAAATAAAATAAATGATACTGCTTCTCACTCTGATACAATTGGTAAAAATATTCCGGTATCAATAATAGAAAGGAAATCATTAAAAGATTATGGTGCATCATTAAAAGATGGTCGACATTTAAATCGTGATAAGTTATTGGAATTTCGTAGGGTAACTGGTGCAAAAATATATTATATAATTGAAGGTAAGAAAAAACCAAACTTAAATAGTCGATTTGCAGGTATTCGATATGCTCAAATTAAACGCAGTATAAGTAATTTAATCAAAAATTATGATATACATGTTATATATTCTGCAAATCCTGAAGAAACAGCACAAGAACTTAAATTTTTAACTGAAACATATGCAAGTGATCAAGAATATTTAGATAAGTTTTTCAATAATAATAATTTAGATCAAACTAATACTGATTTAGCTAATACTATAACTACTAATGATACTATTAATAGTATTAGTGGGGGTAATGAGGTGAAGAATTATTTAGATATTGATGAAGCGATAATCAAATCTAAATTATCACCGGAACAGCAGAATATAAAGGATATTATTAAAATATGGAGTAATATTCGAGGTATTAGTAATAATTCTGCACAAGTATTACATGTACGATTTTCATTGGCGGATTGGATATTGGATAATATAACAAATGAAGATGTAAAAGATCTTAAATTACCATCTGGTACATCTTTTACAATGAAAATAAAAACATTATTAAGTAAACCTCCCGATATAGAGAATGAACATAAAATTTTATCTGCTATACCAAGTATTTCTATAACGATGTCGAAAAAAATATTATCGCAAATATCATTAAATGAAATGTGTAAACATTTACAAAATGATGATTATACAAAATTTAAAAATATTTATAAAAATGATAAATGTAAAATTGGGAAACCTTGTGTAAAAAAAATAAAATTTTATTTATTCTCCAAAAATTTATTTAAATAAATTTGATTTTATTCTCCAAAAATTTATCTTAATAAACACGACGAACTATTTTCAATTATTCTAGTTTTTTGTGATATATTATGTACTTTAGTACTATTTGAAATGGTAGAATATAGTGATACCGATATAACTAGTATACTAAATGATTTATCTAATATTTGTAATAATTTTGATGACCAATATAGATATAAAATACAAAATGATTTCGATATAACAGGTATAAAAATACATAAAAAGTATATAACAATCAATAATAAAAAGGGTAATGGATCAATAATAGCTAATTTATATATTTCAATAAATGGTTCATTAAAGAATATTCAATATATACTATTTTCGATGATGGGTTATACATTAACTGATAATATTGATAATAAGACATTTGGTACATGTAATCAAGCTATTCGAATTTATTGTGATATAGGTAAAAATATATTAATTAACTATATTCCTACTATTATTGACTTTATCAAGTATATGACAGATCCAATAAAATCAGCTATAGAATAATATTTTTGGTATCATTTTTTTTGATTATTTTTTACATAATATAATATACAATAGTTATAATGGATAAATATAATGATAATGATATTAAGGTTATATTGGAACAATTAGTAAATGTATATAATGAATTTTATAACAATACAGAAGTTATGATATCTAGAAAACAGAAACATTTAATAATATTAAAATGTAATAATATTACTAGTTTCAATTATATATGTGATACTAATTATTGTCCATTGTTGATTGAAAGTCTAGATCATTTAGATGGTTATTATAAATCGTGTGGATATCCATGTGATTTAAAATCTAAAGATGGTAAAAATTATATAAAAATTTATTTATCAACAATCATTCAATTTATACAAAAACATCAAATCCTAATAAAATCTGCTATAGAATAATATTATTAGTATCATTTTTTTTTGATTTTTTTTTACCCAAATTTAGTTTTGGTTGATTTTAGATTAAATAGATTAACGAATTATTATTAAAAATGGCAGAGACAGAACAAACTATTCAACGAACTTTGGAGCAATTAGTTCAAATTTGCAACCGATCAAATGGTCATTTGGTTATACAAAATGGTGATGCAATGTTACATTTACCTTCTTCTCGTTGTGAGATAACAACTTTTAATTTTGTATTAGATTCGCCTTTTGGAGTAGCATTAGTTGAAAGATTTTCATATGATAATTATTCTGATCCGACAAATGATGCTACAGTTGCACATGATATTGATTCTGAACAAGGACAAAGAATTCTGCGGAACTTTTTGCCATATATTATTGAATTTATACAAGAACATCAAATCCTAATAAAATCTGCAATTTAATTATTTTTTTGATTATTTATTTGGATATTAAATACTGCTACAAACATCTTTAGAAAGAGCCTCAATATTTATAATTGATAATTATGGATTATTCAGCAGAAGAGATACTTGATGTATTTGATCAAGTAAGAATTATTGTAAATGATAAAATTTTTGGTAAAGATATAAATCAATTTCAACCTCAAACTGATAGAGGATATAGATTTACAATACATTCAATTATATTTAGTGAGGGTAAAACTGATTGTCCATTATATATACCAATTGATAAATTGGATAATTATACAAATATTTATAAAATAGCATCTCGTGGATTTACTTTTACAAATTATAGTGTAGATTATGTATTAGAAGAATTTAATCTAAGTGATTGTATATGTCCATTTAATATAGATACTTTGAAGGATTATGAAGCTTTAGTTCATATGACATTCATCAATTTGAAAATTATGCCTGATATTGTAAATTTTATACAAGATTTTAATAATCCTAAATCTGCCATTGAATAAAAAAAATAATTTTTATAATATTTTTTTTGAATTTTTTTTTATCTAAAATTATGCGATTAATTAGTAATATTTAATATGGAACATAGTATAGAAAAGGTAATAAGTCTTATTATAAATTGGAATGCATTTAATTATGATAAAGAATTTAATACTAATTTTTCGAAAAAATTTAATGGTAAAACATTTTCAATACAATTAAAAAATCATATGTATGATAATATGGATTATAAAGTTTATATTTATAAACTACCAAATAATATGGATTATTATTATATTACGGATGAAAAATTAAATAATAGTGAAATTTATAAAATATTAAATGATAGTGATAAGGAAGATATTAAATTATTAATATTATTTGCTAATGATTTATTAGATGATGTGATTGATGATTATTTTGAATCAGAACCATTATTCTGGGGTGATGAATTAGAATTAGGAATGTTTGATTGTGAATAGTTATATAAATAATCATATAGATTATTAAGTTCCTTATGATGTAATACTAAAGATCGTGCTAACATTTTGAAATTGTTACTATTGGAATTTGATAAATTATGTAACTGATTAATTTTTTCTTCAATATAAGGATTTTCATTTTCTAATTTTTTACCAATTTCTTTCTGTTTTTTTAATACTATAATTTGTTTAATTAATTGTTTAATTTTAGTATCCAATTCATTATATTTATCTAGCAATGACGGAATATATAATTGTGTTAATGTATTATTTCCATCGGTAAGTATATATAATCGTAAAATAATATAATTCATTTTTTCTTCTATTGATTTTTCTGAAACATTATGAATTTTATAATATAGACAAGTTTTAATTTTATTCCAAATTTTACCAGTAAATAAATATGATTGGTTTAATATTGGTTTATTAGTTTTCGGAATAAATATAACACCCAAAAATGGATTATTATTACTAACTTCATTCAAATTTATATTATTTTGATTATTATTTATTGAATTTGATATATTATTTGTTGAATTTGATATATTGCTAAAATTATCACAATTTAATAATTTAAGTAGATAATCCATAATAAGTTTATTTATTTTAGGATTACTATAATTTTTTATTTGTTCAATTAATTCATTCCGTTTTGCTATATGGAATGATGAATTTTTATTTTGCGATTGATATTTATTATTACGCGAATTAAATTGTTCATCATACAAACTTAATATTTTATTAGTATTAATAGCATATTTATTTGGTTTCGGAATACCTAACATATCATTAAAATAATATGTACTTGCACTCATTCTTCTTGATGATAAATGAATATCGGGATGTGATATAAAAATAGTATAAGTTTCATCTCGATTTAAATTATCATATGAAAAATTGGGATATAAACTCATTATTTCATCAAATATATTTTTATATGTTTTATCACTGATATATTTCAAATCTGATACATCATATCCACTATTTGTACCTAGTACCCATTTACCATTAAACTTATCATAATATAAGTTGATTTGGGTAGAATCTGTAATTTCATAAATATCGAAATATTGCATAATTTTTACAAAATGATTTATTTTTACATGATTAGATATATTAATTTCGGGTAAACATATATATTGATTTGTCTTTAAATTAATGATTGTTCCATTAGGCAACCATTTTTTATATACATGTGAATGATATGGTGTATCTAAATTACCATATTTTGATATTAAATTATTAATAATTTTTTTCTGAATTCGGTGTTTTTTCGATTTCATAAAATAATATTCCCCATAAATATATCCAGATATTTCAGAATTATCATAATCATTATATTTATTTTCTGATCGATCAGTTGAGGTATATTTATTTTTATACCGATTAGTTGAAGTACGTTTATTATCATATTGATTAGTTGAAATACGTTTATTATCATATTGATTAGTTGAAGTATGTTTATTATCATATTGATTAGTTGAAGTATGTTTATTATCACATTGATTAGTTGAGGTATGTTTAAATTTATTATTTCTATTTATCTGATTTGATTTATTATTTTTTTTCTTATAATTTTTATTATTATTTTTATAAGTTGGATCATTAATCATGTCTCCAAGTGTAATAACTCTATATGGCTTATCTTCCATTATATTATCTAGTTATTTGTACTAACAAGTAAGTATTTTATACAGAATAAATTATGCGAATTAAAAATAAATTGTTCACACGAAAAACAAAATATTATAATATAGTATAAGAATTTTTATAATATAAGTATTATATAAATTAATTTTATAAAATTCAAAATATTTTTATTGATATTTAATTAAGTAGTTTATTTATTTAATTATATATATAATAAAAACCTATTTTAAAACGAAATTTCAAATAGGTGAATATAATATGACATAACATGGTTTTAATAAAGGTTGTTAAAGAGGCAGAAGTATCATCTGTGTTATATAATAAAAATCAACGAGATATTTTACTTAAAACATATCTTTCTGATGTTAATAATGATACAGATTTTATTCGTTATTTAAGTGATTTTATTGAAGAATATTTAAATGATAAACCTGAGAAAATACCAGAGAATATTAATTTAAAGTTTCAAAATATAGTCGATTATAATGATATTATTTATCCAATTACAATACCATTACCAAAAAATTATAATATACTAACTGAAACAGAAACAAATCAATTAGGATCTAACAATATAATAAGAAAGAATCAAATAATCAAAACATTACAAATTCGAAAGAATATATTACAGACAAACCAGGCAAATGAAATAATTTTTAATAAAGCAAATATAAATTCGAAATATTTTTATTTTAGAAATTATTATTCAAATGAAGAAATTTATATAGTAGGATTTATACCAATAGATATCCTAGTAACAAATTATAATATATCATTAAGTGAACTAAACATACAAAATGAAAATATAGAAAATTTACAAATAAATGAAAATATATTATCAACTAATTTATTATTGTATAGTAAATATGATTTGAATAAAAGTGATTTTGATTTAGGTGGTAATATAAATTATAAAATAGATAAAAAACAATTAAGTGAAATAAATAATAAATTATATAATGAATTAAATTTTGTTAAAAACTTATATAAAATAATACATGGATATTATTTATCAAAATTGGATAGAATATATAAATTACCTGATAAAATAATAACTAAAGAAGGTGTATATAAATATGTTAATAATTTATTATATTCATATCCAAATATAGATAATGAACATAATATTAAACAGATTAAAATATTTATTGATGAATTAAAGAAAATTCGCGGTTATAAAATAGGTAATATTGGTGATTTAGAATTACCTTATTTATTATATGGTACCAATTTATATGATGTATTTTATTTTGTTTTATTAGAGGGGTATCAATCAAAGAAAATAAAACGAATATTATTAGATGAAGTGATTGCAATACAAAATTTAAAATATAGACAAGAAATCGAAAAAATAAGTGATGAAATAGAAACTGAATTTTTATTATATTTAACATTATTAGAAAAGAATTTTAAAAATTGGAAAGAAATTGAACAAAAAATATTATTATTTCATATTACAACAACTGATCGATTGAAAGAAATAATAACTAAATCTGAATTAAAATTGTTAGAGAATTTGTATGAACAAAAGAGACAAGAATGGGAAAATATAAACAGTAATAATTGCGAACATTTAATATTTTTGCGAAAGTTTACCGAGGAGAATGAATTTTATAAAAAGAAAGATAATTTAAATAAGTTATCGAAATTTTTCGGTGATAAAATTGATCAACAAATAAAATGTAAAAAGTGTAAATTTACAATTATTTGTAATCATTTTATTGAAATATTTGGTAAATCATATGATGATAGAATAGCAATATTAGAGAAGAAATATATCGGTGAAAAACCAATAGATAACTTATATTATTGTAAATATTGTGCTGCTGAATTATATAGAATCGAGACATTTGATGGTAATATGGAAGAAATATATGCTGAATTAGAGAAATCAAAATCAGTTCAAGATTCATTTGAATCAACAAATGATGATGATGATATTGGTAGTATAATATGGGGTATAATTAAATTTGCATTAAATGATATTAAGTTTAAGATAGAAATAAACGAAACAATATTAATCGGAACAATCTTAAAAACAATATTTCCAAAAATAAAAGAAATATATTTAAGTTTTCAAAAAGCTAATCAATTAAGTATAGATAAATATGCATCATTATTACGATTATATACTTATATATATGTTATGTGGTATTTTATGTTAGCGATGCAGACTAATAATAACATTCAATTTGCTGATAAATATGATAAACTAATACCAAGTCAATATAAAAGGAAAATGAAAAGTGTTAAAGGTGAATCATTAAATATTAATGAATTGGTAAATATATTGAATAAAATAGTAAAAATTAGATGGAAAACTAGTATAACAAATGTAAATGATATAACGGTAATATATAAGAAGGTAAATTTATTTTATAAGAATATTAGTGATGAAAAAGATAAATTTACTTTTATAGATCTTATTTCAACAGATAGTACATCAAATATTGAACAAATAATATTAACATCAAGTGAATATCAATTTATGCTAAAAATTTGGAATATAAGTAATATTAAAAAGAATAAATCATTAATGAATCCATTTAAAGGATTAACAACAATATTTCCTGATATTAAGAAATTAAAGATAACAAATTATTTCGATAATATATTATCACCTGATTTTACAAATTTTAAGGAAGATTATGAAATATTATTAAAATATATATATATTTATTTATTTGATCATAAAACACGTCAAGCATATTATGATTATTTAGATAATGAGATTACAGAAAATAAAGAAACTGAATTATTACCAGAATTAAATGAACCAACAAATCGACAAGTTATTACTAATTCTAAAATTGAAGAATTAGAACAGAATGAAAATATTAATATTTACAGTAATGATGAAAATATTAATATTGAAAATACTAAATCTGCAAAATCTAAATCTAAAAAATTAGGAGGTATAAAAATCAAACAAAGTGAACAAAATAAACAAACAAAAATAATTCAAAGTGATAAATCGAATAAACAGAATGAAATGGATAAGTTTGGAGAAATAATTAAATTTATTAATGATTATAGTATTAAAAATCAGATTATATTAATTAGTACTGATTTGAAGCCATTAATATTTTTACCATATAAGATAAGTTATAAGCCTCGTATATTAACTGATATAAGATATTTAATCGATAAATCTGGTAAATTTCAACGTTGGATACCCGATGATAGTACATTAAAATTAACAAAAGGTGAAATAGAAAAAATTCAAAAAAGTATTATAGAAAAGAATAAAAAAAATGAAATAGTATTGAATCCTTTTGCACCTAAAAATTATTATAGTTATTATGATGAAAAATTATTATATTCGAATGCATTAAAACAAAATGATAAAGAAATATATGCGGTATATATGAAATATCATAAGAATTTTGGTAAAGGCGATTATAAGTGGATAGTTGAACAATTAAAAGTTACATTTGAATATATTAAAAATGAAACACCAAAGACATTTATATATAATGAGAACTATATAAATAAATTGAGCATATTTAATGTTAATGTAAATAATCTTCACTATTTGGGATATACTGAAAATCTAAATCAAATTGATATTGAACGTGGATTGCCTGAATTACCTGAAATAAAGAGTCGATTTGATATTCGTATACAAAAATTGGATAATTATATTCGTATGTTTATAATTTATTATAATTTATTGAAATATGATTATGAAAATCAAATAATTCAATCATTTTTAACCAAAACAAAATATGATATAAAAAAGTATATGACTAATCGTGAAAAATTAATAGATATAACTGGAGAAAATATTGAGAAGAATCAAATAGATTATATTAAAGAATATCCAAAAATATTTTCAAAATGGACAGGAATTGGAATATTTCATTGGCAAGTAAAATATTTTGTAGATATATTATTATTTCTGTATCATCAAAAATTAGATTTATATGCTGAATTTACTAAATATATGATAAAATTAATAATAAAAGATGATGAATTATATACTAATTATGATAAAACACAATTAAATTTAGAATTAATAGAATTAAATGCAATAGAAGAAGATATGGATTATATTGAATTTGAAAATGATATAAATGCACGTAATTATGCATCATATGATGATTTTGATTATAATCCTGAAAATGAAGAAGATAATGAATATGAATCTAATGATGATCATATATGAAATATGTAATATATGTTATATATGTTATGAGAAAAAATTTGATTTTTTTTATACTAAAATTAATTAAAGTAGGCAATTTTTGTAAAACTATTCTAATTACCATTTAATAAGATTAGCAATAATGGATAACATTAACATATTTACTGTTGAGCAAATTGATACAATAATTTGCATATTAAACGATTATAAAGAGATAAAAACTAAAGAAAAATTTAATTTATATAGAAAGAAAGAGATATTAATACAAAAATATTTCGAATATCCTAATTTTAAAATTGAGACTATCAAAAACTTAATTAAGGATAGTGATTTTAGTAAAATTATTACTACAAATTATGATTATATTAAATACTGTATAAAATATAAGGACTCAGTCGTATTGGATTTTATTAACATTAAATTTTTCGATCCATCAGCACAAGATAATTATGCTATAAAATTGGCATCTGAAAATGGACATTTAGAAGTCGTAAAATTATTGTTATCCGATAATAGAGTAGATCCATCTGCACAAGGTAATTTTGCTATAAGATGGGCATCTAAAAATGGACATTTAGAAGTAGTAAAATTATTGTTATCAGATAATAGAGTAGATCCATCTGCACAAGATAATTATGCTATAAGATGGGCATCTAAAAATGGACATTTAGAAGTCGTAAAATTATTGTTATCAGATAATAGAGTAGATCCATCTGCACAAGATAATTATGCTATAAGATGGACATCTAAAAATGGACATTTAGAAGTAGTAAAATTATTGTTATCAGATAATAGAGTAGATCCATCTGCAAAAGATAATTATGCTATAAAATTTGCATCTTCTAAGGGACATTTAGAAGTAGTAAAATTATTGTTATCAGATAATAGAGTAGATCCATCTGCACTAGATAATTATGCTATAATATGGGCATCTTCTAATGGACATTTAGAAGTAGTAAAATTATTGTTATCAGATAATAGAGTTGATCCATCTACACAAGATAATTATGCTATAAGATTGGCATCTTCTAATGGACATTTAGAAGTAGTAAAATTATTGTTATCAGATAATAGAGTTGATCTATCTGCAAAAGATAATTATGCTATTAAATGTGCATCTAAAAATGGACATTTAGAAGTAGTAAAATTATTATTATCAGATAATAGAGTTGATCCATCTGCAAAAGATAATTATGCTATAAAATATGCATCTTCTAATGGATGTTCAGAAGTAGTAAAATTATTATTATTAGATAATAGAGTTGATCCATCTGCACAAGATAATTATGCTATAAAATGGGCATCTGAAAATGGACACTTAGAAGTAGTAAAATTATTATTATCAGATAATAGAGTAGATCCATCAGCACAAAATAATTATGCTATAAGACATGCATCTTGTAATGGACATTTAGAAGTAGTAAAATTATTGTTATTAGATAATAGGGTAGATCAATCTGCAAAAGATAATTATGCAATAAGATGGGCATCTGAAAATGGACATTTAGAAATAGTAAAATTATTAAATAAAGCTAAACAATCTAATATGATAAATAAGGAATTATTTACAGGTAAAATTTATGATATTGATCAATTTATAAATTTATTAGATGAAATAGAAATATAAACATATTTTAAACCTAAATACAACAAACAATTTTTAATTGTTCTTCGTGTTTAGGTAATATACTAATATTTTTTTTTGAATAATTTTATGGATAATTATTTGATACAAAACCTGATCAAAATGAATGATGTAATAGAACATTCATTTAATCTTTCAAATTCAGATATATTAGAATTAGATATATCAAGTATATCAAATACGATTGAACGAATAAAAGAAAAAATAATAAATAATAAATATAATGAAAAAAAAATGGAAAATTTTATAAATTATATAAATTATTTGAATCAGAATAATTTATTTATTAACAAAAATATAATTAATGCTAAATTAAAATGTGTTATTGATAATAAATTATGTATATTAAATTTATTAATTACATTAATAATTGAGATAGGTTTAGAAAATTTTCATATATTAATAGAAAAATTTGTAAATAAAAATATTTAAGTTATTGTCTTTCAAAATAACCTCTTAATGTAACATCTATACCAGTATATTCTAACATATATTTATCAACATCACAATAAAATCTTACAGTATTTTTAATATGTGTAAGAAATTTTGTACATTTATTAATATTAATAGATGATTTAAAAATAGGAGATTTAACATTAAAGTGAAGATTTTTATCTTTGGCATCTTTAACAGGTAATTCATGTGATTTATTAAAATAATCAATTTTAAATACGAAATATTTATCTTCTGCTCTAGCAGATATATTTAATTCAGTTGTTTTTTCTTGAGATTTAATCAAACCCAAATAATGTTTAAAATCCGTACTATTATAATTGATTGCAATTTGATAATCAATTTTTTCAATTTTATCAAAATCGAACATTTCATTTTCATTAATTGGTATAATATTAACTGGCCAATTTTGATATCCTCCTAATGATTTACTATAAGGTGCAACAATCATATATTCATTGAAAAATGAATTAATATGCCATGATAATTCTGTATGACTGGGAGTTAAATTCGTCATAATATTATATAAATATTCATTACATTGAATTCGAACAGCATATGGTTCTGCACAATAATATCTATCAATCTTATTACAATCAATAATCATAGTTATATAAAAGTTTCCATTACTATTGATAATTTGATTATTGGTATTAGTTTTTTTATCTTCATAAGCTGGTGAACAAATTAAATAAACTTTATCTTTGCGAAAATAAATATCTAAATTATTACAAATATAATTGGTTGAATATGAACGAATAATTTGAAAATAATGAGTAAATATTTGTGGTTCAATATATGATAATTCAATCATATTCGATTCATCTTGTGGTTTATCGACTATACCACTATATTGATCTCTAGATTTAATGATATTAATTTTTGGTCTACCGGGACCTCGTTTTTTCTTACCATCAGTAGTAGACATTATTATAATTTTATTCTGAATAAATTTTTGAATTTTGAAAAATAATTATTTATTTTTATAGAATATTTATTTTTATTTTTAAATTAAATATTTTAATAATTAAATATTAGAATATTTTATAAATGGATTATACTATGTTATTAACTGATATTAATAATATACAATATCAGGATAATATAGATCAGATTTTTCAATATTTACAAAATAAAGATTATAACAAAATAAATTTATCGGAGATATTATTTATTCGGATATTTTATCGTAGGAAGTTTGCTCAATATAGACGAAATAATCAGGATCAATTTGATGAATGGTATAAAAACAAAATATGTGAATCAATTGGTTGGTTTAAACTATTATTCATTCTATTAGTTACTAGCGATAATGATAAATATCTTAATTTGTATGAGAGTCAGTTAAATGGTTGTAATGTTAATATAAGTCATAATATTATATATTTTTACTCAGATCTGAATATTTATGATGACCGAAATGAAATGATAAATAGAGATGGATTTACAGTATTATTAATAGATGAAATATGGGATTATCCATTAATTGGATTTAAACAACCATTATCCGAATCATTAATTGATCTAAATAATTTTTTGAAAAATATTCAACCAAAATATATAAAATCGTGTATACAATAACTTAATAAATATAATGGATAAATCTGAAATATTACAAAGTTTAAATTATATAAAAAATTGTGAAATAAAAAAAATATCATTCGAACAATTTATTATATTGAGAATTTATTTTAAGTATATTATTATTCAATTGGCAGAAAGTAATAATCAATTAAATATATTGAAAGAATATTGGAATGAAATTAAAGATACACCAATTGGTTGGTTACATGCACTTCAATTAATTTATTTATCATCGAAACAAGTTACTGATATATTTATGATATCTGAAAATATAATACAATCAGATGGTATTGGAGCTTATTGTAAATATTCAATCATTGATGCAATAGAAGATATTTTTAATCAAATGAATATTTATGATGATCGATTAGAAAGTCAAATATATAATTTGGAAGAAATATATAATATTAATAATGATCCATTATATTATCATGATTTAATTGATAACAATGGTTCAAAAAAAGAATATGAATTATTAAGAGAATATTTACGCAATCGATTTGCTAATATTATAGTAAGGGTAAACCCTTACAAACCCGATATTATAGTAAAAGAGATTCCACAACCAGCATTATAGTAAGTGCAAACCCTTACAAACCTTCTCACTTATAAAAAATTTGATTATTTATTTAATAATTTATATTACCATAAGATATATAATAAATTAAGATGAATAGATTAATTGCAATTAGAATACATTCAACAAGATTTGGTACGATTAATTATACTTATGCAAGACAATTATCAACATCTATTAAAAAAATAAATGTCCAAAATAGAAGAAAGCCGCAAATATGTAATTCAGAAAAAATATTAAATATAAACCAAGAAAATACATCAATTAAGAAAGATAATGAATCATTAGATGAAAATTTGGTATGTAATAATCCAAATTGTGAAAGAGATGTATATAGAACACGTGAAATATGTAAAACTGTAACACATGGTATTTGGGCAAGTGCATTTGTAATGTTTATTATATTTACTAATATACTAAACTAATATTATTACTCACTTCGTTTGAATCAAAATTTGTATATAAATATTATAATATATATTCAGTGTTAGGTTAAATTAAATTGGTACCAATTTATTAAGATTATTGAAATTGTATCTAGAACTGAAAAATTTATCGAATACTAATTTGTTTTCATCAATATTACTAAAATAATCAAATAACATGATGGAAATTTCTAATATTTCATTTTTATTATATTTATTATTATCTAATAATACATCACCAAGTGATCGTAATAATGGATTCTTAAAATGTCTACTTTTATAATCGTAGTATTTAAATTTGATAACACCCATTTGATTAGTTACTTTTTCTTTTTTTTCGATTAAAGCATTAACATCATCCAATAAATAGATATTTCTTTTATACTGATTTAATTCTGCATTTTCAATACTAACTATTTTTTGTAATGCTTTATCAACAGTATAAAAATATAACATTTCTGTTTTCTTTTCATCAGTATTAATATTATCACCACCCAAATTACTTTGATCTAGGTTTAGATTAGTAAAACTAAATATTCTATAAATTTTTGGTAATAATAATCTATATTTATTTTGATCAAGTTTTTGATAAATATATTTGGACTCAATATCTGCAATGTTAAATATGAAATTATTTTGTTCCGGTATATAGGAACTTTCTTCTAATAATTTAAAACGTTTAATAATAGTTGGATTAATACCAGATTTATTACTAACATTATATAATTTATTTATTTTAGATTCATCAAATAGGTTATCAAAATTATAAATCATATTAACTGTATTTTTTATATGATATTCTGCAATTAAAGTATCTTTTTTAGGTAATTCTTTTTCTGTAACAATAGTATTCGATGATAGTAGATATAATATACTAGTACGTTGATAAATACTATCTGATATATTAAATAATCCATTTAATAATGTAATATATTGATTTACCGATTTAATTTGCTCATCTAAATTAGGATTAGTTTCATTTATTATTCCAGTATATAGCTTATTAGATTGTTTCCTATGTTTATCAATGGCAATAGCATATAATTGTACAATATCGCTATTAAATTTAAAATATTTTTTATAATTTTTATTAATATCATCAATTATCTTGGTCATATCATTCTGACTAAGAATTAGCTCGAATAGAACTTTATTTGTCTTAAAGATATATCTATCAATATCATATTTAAATTGTTTAAATTCTGTAATCGTAATAATATTTGAACCAATTTTAATTTCAATTTCTATATCTTTATAAAAATTAGTTAGCATTCCTATCATTTCTAAATATTCATTAGATGTCATTATTAATAATCTAGTATTATCTACTAAATCACTAATATTATTATTTAATTTATCGTTAGATGATTTACTATCTGATTTAATAATTGACAAATTAATAAGATTATTAATTTGTATTGATATTTTTAAATTATCTTGATATAATTTATCTATTTTCTGAATTTTTTTATCAAAATCATTATAAATTTTGTTTATTTCTTTATGTTGAATATTTTGCAATAATGATTTATTTATATCAGATAATAATTCTATAAATATTTTAAATATATCATTTCTTGTTTGTACAATATGTGCTATTGGATTATCTAATTTTTTTTCTGCCATATCAGACATTATCAAAATAAAATAAATATAAATTTTATTTTTAAATTATATTTTTATTTATTTATAATATTCATCGATATATAAATTTTTATAAAAATATAATTTCTAAATATAATTTATATCATTTTTTATTATGGAAGTTACAGCACCAGTTCATAAATCTAAAAGGCATCATAATAATGCAAATGTAGAAACTAAAGTTGAAACTGATACGGATTCAGCATCAACAAAAAAATTATCATTATTAGGAAAGTTAAAGAATCAAAAATTCAATCTGTGTAACAAATATATTATCATATTTATTGTAATTATTTTGGTTGTTGCCGCGGTAATAATATTATTTAGTTTAGTAATATATTATAAGAAGCGAAAATCAAATGATAATGGAAAGGATAATCCAGAACAACAAAAACAAATAACAAATAATGCAAATGTATCTAATACTGCAGAACAAAAACAAAATCAACAGGCACAAATAGAAGAGCAGAAAAAAATAAATAATTTGCAAGAAAGATTACGCAAAAACAAAGAAGAAAATGAAAGAAAAAGAAAACTAGAAGCATTATCTGCGGAATTCTATGATACTCGTAGTAATGATATAAAAAATAATAAAATTCATCGACCAGAAGATATTACTATTGAAGAAGTTCAAAATATAAATAACATGAATAAAATGAATGAAATGCATAATATGAATGAAACTAAAACAAGTGTTGATAATGATGATACTTCAGAATTCAATGAGAGGTTTGATCCTTTTGCAAATGAAATGATACCCAAAATAGAAGTATTAGATGATGATAATAGTAATATTGATGAAAAAGTAGTTAAAGATTTTCTATAACCTAAACACGACTAACAATTTTTAATTATTCTAGTTATTAAACTGATTTTAATTCAAACGAAGTGAGTAATGATATAATTTGATTTTTTTTATCGTTATCGTTTATATTTAAGGATAAAATATTATATAAATTATTAGTGCAACTTGAGCATATTATGTATGACCGACATTTATCATTTTCCTTATGATAAAGAATCATACATATTAAATTTGCACTTTTTTTACAAACATTGCATAAACCTATATCATTACTTTTGCGTTTTGAAATAGTTAAACAATCTAAGAAGTGTATAATATACCTGACAAATATGAAAATAAATGTATATCACTATTATTTATAATTTTATTCATATTTGTATTTTAATACTATATTTATCATGGAAGAATTTATAATAATTAGGATTATTCAAATTTTTTTTACTTCAATTTTATTCAATATTAAATTTTGACATATAATATATATTACAACTTTTATTTGTAAAATAAAACAAGGTTGGAATTATAATTAATTATGAATTTATCATTAATAAAAAAGTATAGTACATTTTTTATTGTATTATTAGTAGTGGTGGTAATATTTTTATTATGTTTTATTTTATATGAGTCATATAGTAAATCTGTAAAAATACAAAAACAAAATAAAGAATTTATATATGGATTTTGGTTAAATCCAATAGATAATTCCATATTAATTATTACAGCAGATGAACAAAATAATAATCAAATAGAGTTATTATTAAATACGCCAATAAATGATGGTAGTGATAATTATTTATCAGAAACTCGATATTATAAGATTAAACCCAAGTTATCATCAATAATAGATAATTTAAACATGCTTAATAAAAATACAAAATATATTTATAAATTATCATTGCAAAATCAAAATGATTCAGATAACGAAAATAAACAAAGTGATATTCCTGATAATATTTTTATGGAAATAAATATACCTAAGGGTACACTATTTATTAATGATGGTGGTGAAACAAGTTATGGATATTATGTAAAAGATCACTTATATGAACTATCCGAATAAAATAAATATAATAAGTATTATTTTTTTTTGATTTTTTACAAACATTACAGTATATTATTATATTATTAATTTTAGGTGATTAATATGACATCTATGGGTGATTTACCTGCAATAATAGATTATGAAAAAAAATATATAAAATGGTATAATAATGATACATTTATTAGAAAAGATATATTAAATGAATCTATTAAAGAAGCGGAACAATAATTGATTGTAAAGCAAGTTATCGAAATAAAATAATTTCAAATATAAGGAATATAAAAAGTTATTTACAAGATGTATAATATATTTAATTATTATATTTCAACTTAAGGTAGAAATAATGGTATCTGAATATTCTACGAGATATTAATGTTAGATATTATTATATATCGCTAATATTTATTTAACGCATTAAAGTGATACCAATGCGATCATATAAAATGTACTAAAGTACTATATATTAAATATTATTTTGTATACTAAAAATAGTAAAAAAGTAATATTTAATATTATTTTTTTTTTCGATTTTTTACTGTTAGATAAATTTTGAAATTAAATAAAAAAATGAAAAATGAAAAATGAAAAATGAAAAAATGAAAAATGAAAAATGAAAAAAATAAAAATTTAAAATTTTTTTTTCAACAATCCAAAAATTGGTTTGCGAAATAATTATTTATTTTTCTGGGAAATGTTTTTTTAATATAGTATAGTCTAAAAATTTTTCAAAACGAAAATAGTTCAGGATATAGTTCAGGATATATAGTTTATGTTAATGATTGGTTTATCTTCTTTCTGTTTCTTAATTTGTTTACCTGCAAGATAATAATTATTATTATATTTAAATTGAAATAATGTAGATGCTTTTAATATTATTTTTGTATTTGTTTTATCTAATTTCATATTGAATGAATAAAATTGATGGAATAATTTACCAAGGAAAGTAATATAAAATTTTAATATAAATAAGAAGTCTTCATATTTTTTTGGTTCATATTTTAATTTGTCTAATAATGTTGGTTCTATTTGATCAAATTGATGAACCCCAGCTTTTACATATTTCTTCAATTTTGATAAATCAATAATTATATTATTATGTACTTCAGTACATAATATATTTGTTGTATATTTTGTTACATCTATCTCTGTAATTGTTATGAAATCTAGTAATTTTATATTTAATATTTTCATTATTTTCTTAAAATATAAATGCTTTGTACCTAAATAATTTGCCATTAAATCATTTGCTATATTATTATATTGTATATTCTGTATATGTTTAATAGCTTCCTTTCCCATTATATCTTTTATTGCCTCGTCATATGATTTATATGTAAATATATCTACTAAATTTTTATATTGACGTTTTGTTTTATTTTTATTATATGTCCGAACAAATTCGGCAGTTATTGGTTTATTATCCCAATTATAACATTCTAATAGTAAATATTTATCCTTTTGATTGTTTTCTGCAGATGTTACACCAGCAGATGAACCAAACTTTGATATAATATTATCAAATTCATCTTTATTTATATTTTCTGCATTCATTATATTTGTTATCTGTTCATATTTTACATTATTGCGACATGTCACATAATTATTTTCTATTTCTTTATCCGGTTCATTACTATATAATATTCGCACTTGACAACCAGAATAATATAATTGATTTATAAATCTCATTATAAAATGACTACGTGATAAATTACGAATTCTTATATTTTCCACCATTATATAATAAAATGGTACCTGATAATATGTTGGATATCCATCTTCATCATATTCAAATGGTAAATTTTCAATATTTGTATATTTTAATAAACTACGTCTTGAAAATTTTAAATATTTCTCGATCTCTGATATTAATGTTGGATATGATCCATCTAATATATGATTTACTGGTAATATACTTTCTAAGCATATATAATATTTATGTTCCTGTACATTTCTAATTCTACCTAACATTTGTCTACATGTTTCAACATTACATGATTCATTTTTGAACCATCCAAATATATATTTAAAATGATTCTGTACTTCAAATGATAATCCCGCTGTTATAGTTGGCGTACATATTACTATATCTATATTTTTCCAATATTCATTTACATCCGAAAAATGCATTTGCTTTATTATTTCATTTGTTTTTCCAGTATATAATTCTATTTTAGGATTATATTTTTTATCATTGCTTTGAATTTGGTTATTGTTATAACCCATTGCGGAGTTAACGCGCTTGTCGGGCGCCTCCCGACTATTGTATATATTTATTTCATATTCCAAGAATGCTTTGATTGTTTCGGCTTCTTTTACTGAATTTGTAAATATTCCTAATTTATTATTTAACATTGTATCACGTAATTTATGTAACCAATCATTTTTACTCAATGTTAGATAATATTGATCTTGAATTGAATTTTGATATTTATTCCAGTGCAAATATATTCCATCTTGTTTTACTTTTTCAGGAATAATTTTACTTAATAATCTATATGTTCTATCATTTAAATTTGCATCCATACATAATATACTATTTGATTTTTTTAATAAATATACAAATTTATTTATGCAATCATTTATATTTTTCATTGTACCAGAACTAAATTGATCCCAAATTGATTCACATTCATCCAATATTACTAAATCAGTATTAGTTATTGATTGTAAATTTATTCTGTGTAAGCTTTCTACCTGTATTATTAAACGTTTATTTATAAACATATCTATTTCACCTGTTATATCAGAATATAATGTAAAATTATCAAATCGAGATTGAATATCACTTGAAAATGTTTTTCTAAATGTTACAAATACTATTTTACTTGTTTCAGTATAATATTTATTTATATATTCCTTACATTTATTTGTTTTACCCATTTTCATTTCAGCACGCATTAATATTATTCGTTTATTCTTTATATCACGTAATTTATTACTTTCATATATATCAGAAAAATCTACAGGATAATCATTACTATTCATTAATAATTCGTTTAATTCATTTTCTATTCGTAAATTTTCCTTATTTAATAATCCCTCTATTAAATTTCTATCATTTTTATTTAATTTTTCTTTCGCTTCACTTTCATAATATTTTTTACCATCTTTATAATGCAATTGTCGCAAATATTTATTTATCTCAATATATATATGTTTTTTATCTGATGCTAATATTTTTGGTTTTATTTTATTATTTTTTATTAATTTTTCAGTTTCTGCTGTTTGTATTACTTTATTATTTGATTCCTTTAATTTTATTTCATTTAAATTATTATCTTTGTTATATGTTTTAAATTTCTCTAATTTATCTATAAATATTCGATTATTATATTCATCATGCAAACACCGATATTTTATATTACCGAATTGAGTTATTTTTATACATAATGTATTATCTTTATGATGTATTTCATTACATATAAGACACATAGTAGCTATCTTTCCTTTATTATCTGATATTCTATCAAAATATAAAGTATTATTTCTAAAATTTCGAAATTTAAATGCATCCCCAATGATATGTTTAGATTTTTGTAATACTTCTTCTATTAATATCTGTTTATCACCATATTTTTCAAGTATCGCACTATTATCAAACTGATTTAAGTCATCATCATCATTATTGTTTAATTTTGGTAATTCTTTACAATTATCAATATATTGAAGTATACAATGTTCAAGTGCTATATTATTATCACATATTTTAAATCTACCTTCCGATATATATCCACCATTCGCATCTTGAATATCTTTTGAATTACCAATTAATCTAATTGTATATTCTTTTTTTAATATAAAATTCCAATCTATTATATCTTTAATCTCTGTTTTATTTTCTAATTGAATTTTTAATAATTGTAAAATATTTTTCATTTCATCATGATTTTGAAAATAATAATTATCTAATATTATATTTGTACTATATTTTATTATATTAGTTTTGCATTCTGTACAGTTATCATTATCATATTTATGTGATGTAACTAATAAAAAATCTTGTTTTCGTAATATATTAAAATTATATCTACGAACATATAATGATGAATTAAAAATACCTATTATTAATTGAATAATATAATTAATTTTATCATTATGTTCTTTAAGAGATTTTGATGTTTCATCATCTATATCTAAAAATAATTTTCTAGGTTTATTCTTTATTAAATATTCATGAAATAATCTCTTATTTTCGGGTAATGATTTAATATATTTTAAATATTCTTTAAGATTATCAAATATATAAAACTGTCGTTTTCCTAATTGATGAGCTGTTATAAATTTATTATTAACTAATTCTGATTGACGATAACTACATTCTACTATCTGATGATATTCATATTTTGATTTATTATCAGTTGTATTTTTATATACCGGAAATATACGCATAATTAAATATAAAATATAAAACTTGAATATTTTTAATCATATTAAATTAAATATTTTTTCAAAAATTTTTTGATTTAATAATTATTCATATCAATTTATTAAAATAATATGAATCAAATTGAAAAAAATAATACAGATTATAAAAATGATACTAACAAAAATATGAATACAAGTATTCAAGATAAACTTATAAAAAATTTTTTAAATATGTTTAATTGTACATATTTATGTCATACTAACGAATTACCAGAATATGCAACAATTGGATATTCATCGGAGTTTAATGAATTATATTATAGATTTAAAATAGAGCAGAAAATAAGTAGTGTAAATTATCCTATATATATTGATATTTCTTGCTATTTTACATATCAAAAATTAGTTATTAATTATACCAATTCATATACAAAATCACAATTAGATATGGGTGAAATAGTATCATCACCATATGAATATGTACAACTAATAAATGAAAAACTTATATATATACATATATTATATCCTGATCAAGAAATACTTCAAATTCTGAAAAATCCTCCAAAAAATATTCCTATAGTAAATAATAATCAAAATAAAAATAATTCAAGTTCAAGTTCAAGTTTAACTAACTTTATCAGATTAAATAATAATAAACCTTTAACAATTATTTAATCTATTTTTTTCAAATTTTTAAAATTTGTTATTCAATTTTAATAAAATCTATAAATATTATATATACAATTGTACAACCTTGTAATATTTTTTGTTAAATTAAAATCATATTTGTATAGAAAATGGAAATAGAAACCACATTTACAATATTAGCAACTACAATTGTTAATGATATTGTTAATATTGTATATGATAAGGCAAATGATTTATATATGCATACAAATAATATTCGTCCTAATGAATTAAATAAAGCAAATAAAAAAATAAATAATTCTGAATTTACTAATTTTTATAAAGATGAAATTAAAAGATATATTCGTAACTTAAATGAAAAGACATTAGATTTACAATTGCTTATGAAGCAATATTTTAAAGATTATAAACGATATTTACCAAATCAAGCAAATCTATCATTCAGTACATTTATTTATCAAAATTTATTATTATTTTTAGATACCGAAATATTAGATAATGCAGATAGTGAAGATATTACACAAATATTTAATCAATTAATAAATAAATCATTAACTGCACTTTTGCGATATCTATTAAATAATAATAAATTACAAGAATTAGTAATTGCAAGAAAAAAAAATGATGGTAATTATGTCACACATTTAATTAAATTACTCACTAATAATATTATTATTGAATCACAACGATTAAATACCAGATTAATTTCACAAGAAGATGAAGAAGATGATCAAGTACGATATGTACCAGTTGAATCATATAATTTATTGAAAGATCAATTAATATCAACACTCAAAGAATATAAAAAATTAAGAACTGATCATACCTTACTTAGAGAAAAATATGAAAATACATCCGATACTACACCATTATTAGATGAATACAAAGGTAAAATAAGTGAATTGAAAATGGATAATAAAAGATTACTAAAATTATTAGAATCATATAAAGAAAAATTAGATTTGTTTGAAAATTATTCTACTGATAATAATATTATTAATGATACTACAACACTAATTAAACCTAAAAAAATTAGAACTCGGAAGAATAATAAACCTGAACAATCATTTACCCAAGATGAAATTAATAAAGAAAATAATAAAATTATTGAAGTATTAACAGAAACTACTCCAAATAATCTAAATAATACTAATAATAATCTAAATTTAGTTAATTTAAATAATAATATGAATGGAAAAGATGCAAGTGATGATTCATCATATGATATGGAAGGTAGCTCCGAACAATCAAATATATCTGATGATTTAAGCTATTAATTTAATATTAATCAACCGCCTTAATATTATTTTGAGTATAATTGAGTATTTGTATCGCAATATCTTCCATTTTTTTTTCTATTTCATTACCTTCATAATTTATTACTTGAATTTTATTAAGTTCTTCAAGATCTTTATAAATATATTCAACAAAATGTTTTAATTTATAATTAAATACATGTAATGATAACCATTCAGCTGAAAAATTGTATAAAAAGTTTTCAATTTCTCTTTCAAATTTTTTTATAACTTTTTTTAATTTTTCAATTGATTTTGAAGTTAATTCATTTGCATTTATTAAATAGTATTTGATACCTTGAATATTATAGTAATAAATACCATCAGTTATTTTGAAATTTTTACGATCTGTTATTTCGAAATTAATACGTTCAAATCTTTCCCAAAATTGTTGTATATAATTACTGGATAAACATATTTTTAAATAGCGAGGACATTTTATCAGTTGCGATTTCATAATATCGAAACATTCCATTGAATTATTTTTATCTCTCATAACTGCATAATCAACTGCATAATCAACTGTAGGATGAAATATATATTTTTGAGCTGCTTCAATCAATAATCGTATTATTTCTCTTGGATCATCCATTTTGAATACTGAAAATATTTTAACCTAATATCGGTTCAGATCCATTTTAGGTAAAAAAAAATCAAAAATTTATTTAATTAAATTCTGCTGCTTTTATATTATCTTCTCGAATATAATCCATTATTGGTTGTAAAATTAATTGTTCAAATTGAATTTTGAAATAGGTTAAAATACTTGATAAATATATTAAACAAAAAAAATATTCAAAAATATATAATATACCAAGTATTAAATATTTTATTAGATCTAAGTGAAATTAATTAATCAAATATAAATAATGCCACAATATAAAGCTGGTAGAGCATTCTTGGGTGCAAAAGATCGTATACTAGATAATACAGTAGTTTCTAATATATTATGTAATCCATTATTTGTATCGACAATAATAGTAATATTTGTAATAATAATAATTGGATTAATTATATATTTTTCGGATATGGATAATAAAATGAGTAAATTTTTAGGTTCCTCATTATTAGTTGGTATTACTGTTCCTATTATTATATTTAGTGCAGAATCAGTTAGATTGAGAGATACGCAACATAAAATAGGTCAAGCGGATGCATATAAGGATAATATGTATTATAGTAACAGAAATGATACATTTAATATTGCACCACCTAACTATGGAACTAATAAAACTAATTTCGATTCAAACGAAATTAGTAATAATACAGTACACAATGGTGTTATTGGCAATGCACAAAATACTTTACCACCAAATTTCAATATATATGGCACCTCAAATCCAACTAAACTTGATGATAATGAATTATCCGATTTTATTAATGGTTTAAAATAACTAGTTTAAATTCGAAAATTAACACGGTTGTATATATAAAAAAATTAATCATTAATAGCAGATTTTATTTTTGTAGGTATAATATACCTTAGGTTATTAGTAATAAATTCAGTTATAGATTTACTATATATGGGCATCACTTTGATTAATTCATCTTCAGTATCAAAGTACTTTATATCAGGCTCTTCATTTGGTGAATAAATGCTTTCACAGCAATATTTAATATTATATTCCAAAACTATGCTTAAATGTGTAACAGAAGCTGCTTCCAAAAGATCATCTTCTATTACATTATCATAGTCATTATCTAATACAAAACATATATGTTGAGGAACATGCAACTTATATATATAATATGAATAGCCATAATTTAAACTATTATTATACTCATTAAACTTATTATTTAATATGCGCTTAAGAGACTCCAATAAATCCATAATATTTTAAAATTATAAAATAAATATGCGTTAAATATCAAATTTATTTAAGTACTTAGTATATTAGGAAAAAAATATTCAAAATTTTATTCAACAGATTTTACTGATATATATTCAGAAATTAATTTATCCATAGTATTAATACATATTGAATTTTGTTCAAGATATTCATCGAAAGATCTTCCTTGCAAATATTTTATACCAGATTTTCTAAGATCTTCTATTAATTCTGATATTTTATTATATGTTTCATGATGTTTTTGATTCATTTCCGTTTCAGAAGATAGTAAACTAATCATATACTTAATATTATGATTTTGGCATGGACTACCATAATATATTTGCAATAATTGTTCGAAAGGTTTACTAAATATTCTTATAATTTTATTTGATTCTTCACTTTGTTCTAATAATCCAACATTAATAAAATAGATATGTTCAAAATTTATCTGATTTGGTGTTGTTCGCAAAATCCTTTGATTATATATTATACCTTTTTTTTGTCCTTCTACTCTCGCATCAGTAAATATTAATTTATATTTATCACCTATAGTTAAATTACTTTGATTTAAGCTATTATTTTTAATAGATATAAATTTCTTCCTATCTCTATTACGCTGATGCAATTTTAACATAGGATATTTTGATAAAATATCACTATTTTCTTTGTTCAATTCATTTATTATATTATCAATAATTATAAGAACGTTATGTATTGTTTCAAAATCCATTTTAGTAAAACTTAAATTAAAGACCTAAACACGACAAACAATTAAAAATTATTCTAGTTATTTATAATAAAAAAAAATTCAAAATTATTCTATTTCATTTTCTGCAGACTTAATAGTTTTACATTTATATTCAGATATTTCATTTGCTAATTTTTCTATAAATTCTTCATATTTTTTAATTATTTCATCATATGATTCATTATGATGATTTGACAAATAAGCGGTTCTAATATTTAACATATAATAAGTATTATCTATAATATTTTCATATATAATTTTTAAATTAGATAAATCATTGTATATATTATTGTATATATCTATATCATCTTTTGACAATTTATTTTTGATATGCATTGTTTCTAAAAATATATATATTATTTTTGCAAATTGTTTTATTAATGAGTGTAAATTATTATTATTTTTTAAATAATCTATATTAACTAAACATACCATATGGCTTGGATAAAGTATACCTCTATCATTTCGTCTATTTGGTACTTGATAATTTTTATAATTTAATATAAGTAATAGTTCACTATCATAATCATTTTCTGGGTCAATGCCAAAAACAAACATATCATATTTGTCATCTAAATATAAATACTCAAATATATCTTCATCTTCATTTTCTTCATTTTTTTCTATATAATCTAAATTATTAATCAACACATTTTGTGTCAATGTTAATATTTGTTTAATTGTATCAAATGATAAATTCATTTATTTTAATTTCAAGTTAAATTATTTACCTATTTTAAATCAGTTTTAATATAGGTTTATAAAATTCAAAAAAATTTATTCATTAGTTGCATTTTTTATATCATTACCTTGATATTTGTCGATCATTTCTTTGATTTTATTTGCAACTTCATCATATTCTTGGATAACATTATTGAATATTAATGCATTATCATTATAAAAATTACCGTAAAATCCATAATATGTATTTTCAATATCATTTTTAGCTTTTTTTATAAATTGAATTTTAGTATACCAATTATATAAATATGGATATATGTCATTATATTGTTCAATATTACATAATGCATTGTGTTGTTCAATCTGAAATATAAAGTCACAAAACACATCCATATAAATTTTAATAATAAAATTTATATTATTGTTATTTTTTTCATTTAGTTCAGATATATTTACTACATAAATAATATATTTATCGGAATTATCTCGAAAATATATACCATTCATATAACTTTCCCATTGATCTAATGTATTGACTGAATCATCTTTAAATATTAATATATATTTCCGCTTATTATATTTAGTTTGAAATCCATATATTAACTCAGAAGTGAAATGTTGTGTATATATATTATCAAGTAAATATATATTACTAATCCTATCAAAATTATAAATAAAATTATCATATACTAATTTTAAGATTTGTTTATTTTTTTCGAAATCCATTCTATTAAGTTATTATTATTATCACCTAAAATTGATCTTAATAAATTTTAGGTAAAAAATTCAAAATTATTCTGCACTTTTTGTTGTACATTGTATTTCTAATATAACATCATTTATTTTATTAATCATTTCAATACTATAATTAATAGATTTATCAAATGATGCACCTGTATAATAATCAATAAGATCTTGATTGAAGTATCTAATATAATCGATTAATTTATTAATTATTATATCATTTTTGTTATGTATATCTATTTCACATAATAATTGTTCAATTAAATCATTTATATTATTTATATCATAATCTATGTCTTGAATATATCTCTCATCATGATTTAATTGAATAGCTTGTAATAAGCGTAAAAATTTAATACTAAAAATTCTCATAATAAAATTTAATTTATCACATTTTTCTAATATAGAAATATTAATTACATAATATACAAATTTTGTAAGTAGCCTTTCTCCATAATGGTTGGCAATACCATTTTCTTGTCCATCTAATATTTCATCAGTGAAAAGCAAAGTATAATATTTATAACAAAATCCTATTAATGGTTTATTATTAATTCTATGAATTACTGTTAGCATACGATATTCTTCATGAAAATTCTCGTCATCAAATGAATTAATAATATGATCATAATATTTAATTAATATATTATTAATCGCTGTTAAAATTTTACATTGATTTTCAAAATTCATTTTTATTTGCAATTTAAATAATGGTTAATGGTTAATCTAAACACAAAATAAATAATAAAATATTCAAAAAAAAAATAATATAAATGAAGAACAATTTTTCCGAATTCTAGTTATTAATAGATTTTAGATTTTTACATTTATGTTCAGAGACAACTTTCATTAATTGTTCTGCTAATTCATTATAATCATTTATTGTGTTATCATAAATACCATTTTCATAATATAAATTTCGTATATTATACATTAATTTATTAAGCATTTCAACTGTATCATTTCTTTTATAAATATTTATTATATAATCATATATTTCATGAATTTCTTGATATATAGTTGTATTTTCAAATTTCTTATCATTATAAACTAACATTAATATATCATACATAACAGGTAAATGAATTAGGAAAACATGAATATAATCTAAATTATTCTCTAAAACATCTAATAAAATAATATGAGTATCTTCCTCATTATGTAATACTCCTTTACTAGTTTCAACATAATCAGTAATATCATTAGTATTTAATTCAATACTTAGAATCCAATGGTCATATGTATTACCATTAATATTTAAATTTGGACGATTTACTACAGTTGTTATAACATATTTCCGAAATGTAAAGTTCTGAATAATATATCCATGTGAACTGACCAGATGAATCAAAATATTATTAAATTGTTCATCATTAAGAATTTTATATATTAATGTTAATATTTTTTTATTTGTTTCGTAATCCATATTTTAAAATCTATAATAAAATAAAACTATAATAAAATATTCAAAAAAAATAATATAATATTATAATATATAGATTGTGATCATTTAAAATTTAAAAAATATAATATATTAAATATATCCTAAATAAAAAATATAAAATAAAATGTTTCATTTTCTAGATCCTAGAAATTTAAATTATCTTATTTTTGAAGCTCGTAAAGTTTATCCGGAATCACAATGGAATTATATCCGTTCAATTTTACCAATATATGCCAAAATGTGGTATTATAATAGTGTAACCAAGGATATTAATAATACTGAGCAACTTAATTCTATATTTTTGAATGATATGGTAATTAATGGTTCATTTACTGGAGATAGTTGTACTTTAGGTGATCCAAATTTCATTGATACTACTGATCCAAATATTGCTAAACAGAAATTAGCCAAAGAATGGATGGCTATGGATTGTCCATATATGGTATGCCCGACTCAATCATGTGACCCAAGCGGGGTCAACGCGCGGGGATACAGTTGTGATGCTGGATCAGCTGTTGCTTGTAGTAATGGAGGTAAAAAATGTGGCAATGAAACATGTGCGATGAATCCATGTAAAAATGGTAATATGAAATTATGTCGCGATATTAGAAATCCACCACGTGGCGATTATTTCAATCCATATCCACAAGCATATGAATTTCGAGAGACAGTCGATCCATTAACAGGACCTATTGCTGAACAATTTTCAAATAATTGTCAATCTGGAACAAGAGGACTGGATTCATCATGTGGACAACCCCGTCTTGTAGGGGCGGAACCCTACTGTAATATATCTAAAACTGCTAAATGTTACAGTAATCCACCATGTGTACCAGTACCTAGCCCTATAATTAATCCAGCCCAGAATTATTATAATTTGTATGGTTGTAATAGAGATTATGTTAATTATAGTTTATTGCCAAATACTACACTTGGTCGCAATTATGGATTAATGCCACGTGATAATCCTGATATTGACGCGACACAATTTGGTGATCTATATTTATCTGATTATTTGAATGAACAGGAAAAAAATAGATTAGGTTCAGTTTTGCATAAATCAAAATACAAATCTAAGAAATGTAGAGCACCAGATATCTATACTGAAGATGAAGTATTGGATGCAAGAGTTAATAGAATGATTAGACGTAAATTTACTCTACCAACTATTAGTAATTGTGCCCCATGCAATATGAATCAAATACCCGATATCTCAAGCAATGCCAATGGTGGTAAAACATTCTGCACTACACAAAGAACAGAACGTCAAGATCTTATGTCTTGTACCGGTTCTGATTGTGATTATTCATATCAAGACTATTATCCAGCAGATTATAATTATACAATTATGAAATATTGTAAACAATAATTTATTTAAAGTTTTATAATAAATAAAAAAAAATAATAGTTATATTTTTTATTTTACACTTCTAATTTAATATCGACTGCTTTAGCTGTAGCAATTTTATAATTATCATCTTGATATTTATTTTTACTTATATTAAATACTTTATCAATAAATAATAAAATTGCTACTGTAATAAATGCGAATATCAAGATTATAGAAAATATAATAATTACAGCAATAATAAATTGCCAACCTGTACATAACATATAATTATCTAACTCTATATTATACCATATATTAGTATTTGTAGTTATTGTATATGTCATATTTACATTATGACATTTTTGTATATAATATTCATACTTATCCGAAATATAATATAATCTACTAAGATAAAAATCATTATCTATAAATATTGTAAATATTGCTTGATGAAATTCTATATCAAAATTTTCAGAAAACTGTATATTTAAAGTTATTTGACTGGCTTGACATGATGTACAAATAATTCCATAATCAGTTTGTGTGCTGTTTAAATAATTACCGTTAACACTTATAATAAATATATTAAAAATTAGTAAAATAATTTTTTTATCCATTTTTTTAATATCTTTCATTTTTTTATAATAAATTTTAAAAAAAAATTATACATCAATTTCTTGCATTTCAATATCCCTTCGATTAATATTCTCGAATAATCCTCTATTAGCAAATTCATCAGATGGTTCATTAGATTCGTCTTTTAAACGGGCAATATATGCGGAACACCCAATAATCAGTAGTATTAATAAAAATAATATACATGATAATGTTAATGCTGATCCAAGACTAATAAAGGTTATAATAATATTACACATTTTAACTCGTAAATAATCAATATTATACTGAATATTACCATTTAATTCAATACTATATGTAATATTCATATATTGGCATTTTTCAATATAATATGAATATTGACCAGTTTCATAATAATTCATCGATTCATATAATATATTATCAATAAAAATATTAAATGTAAGTTGTGGATAATCAAAAGTTAATTGATTGGTAGAAAATTGTGCATCCAATGTAATATTCGCACCAAAACAATCGATACAAATAATTCCAGTATTATTACCATTATATGTTAATGGTGAACCATATACATTATGAACATATAAAATAATTAAATTAATAAGAATAATATACATAATTCTATTCATTGTGATTATTAATAATTATAATTTCCAAACTGAAATAATTTAGATAAAAAAAAATTCAAAAAAAAACAAGGTTGTATATATATTCTATTAGTTTTAATCACATGATTTAGGATTATTAATAATTTCATTTATAATATTATATAAATTTCGAATAAATTCATGTTTTGATTCCGAACATTTTCGTAAATTATCAATATAAATATCCCTATGATCACTTTTTAACATATATAAAGTTATTTGTCTTTTCATATCATCATCTAAATCCATATACAATAATAAAATATAATAATCATTTTGGTTATTTGTAATATTATGAAAACATTCATAATATCCGAGATAAATTATTTTTTTCATAAATAGTTTGGTAATCTTTTTATTTTTATTTTTTTTTACAAGAATTATACTATCAAAATAATTTATTATATATTTTAAATTTCCTTTATGTTCTAAATAGTTAATATAATATTTAAAAATATCATAATTTTCATTCTGACAACATGCATGTAATGGCAAATATGGTTCATTTTCAAACGCATGATAATAATGAATATCAGACAATAGTTTATCAACTTGATCTATAATATATATAAATAATTCTAAATTATTTATATGTTTACAAATAATTGCAAACTCAATAATAAAATGTTCATTATCATCAGATTTATATTTATTTATTAAAATTGAAGGATCTTTTTCAATTAATTGATGTGCTGCATCAAATGAAATATTTACCCAATCAATGTGTTTACATTCCATTTTGTGAAATAAATTTTTGATTCATTCTATTTTATAAAATTTAAAAATCAAAAATAAAAAAATAAAAATAAATGATTATAAATTAATTTTTACTGAAAATGATTTGAATTATTTTAGTTAATCCTACGAATGAATATTTTTTATTTATAAAATTAAATAATTCTATAATTTTACCATAATTTGGTAATATTTCAAAATATTTTCCAATTTTAACTAACAAATATGTATATATATGATTTTTTATTTTAAAATGTTCATTTCTTTCTATTTCTAATAAATTAATCTTATTTTGCAATTGTTTATCTAGTTGAGATAATTCACATTTATATTTAAAAATCTGATTTTTTATAGAATTTATTATACTTTTAAAATCTGAAATATTAGTATTTAAATATTGGATTGTACCTTGTATTACTAGTGAATTAAATAAATTATTATTTTCTATATTTAATGTTGAATTATTTTCTATATTTATTATTTTTTGTATATTTTTTATATCCTTATTAAAATTTGATATTTGTTTTCGAAAAATTCGTAAATTTGTTTCATTATATTTAATATTATCAATAATAACTTTATTATGTTCAACTAATTTATTACAATTTTTTTGTAATTCATCCATATGATGACTGACATAATAATCATAGGAATATATAATTAAAATATGAATTATTAATATTTTATAATCTTGTACAATATATGGTAAAATATTTTGTAAATTTTGACAAAATATATCATATTTAGAGAATTCATTAATATTTAGTTCATTAATTAATTTATTTAAAGTTTTCTTTTTTTCATTATTGTCAGTATAATTTGTTACTTGTGATAATGTATGATTGATATAATTCAGAAATTCATATATGTTATATTTACCAGTAAATGAAATATAATAAGTAGTTAAAACTGATAATGCATTAGTTACTACTATTGCATAATTAAGACCAATAAAAGAATCCATGATATTATTATGTCGAATAAATATATAAATCAGTGTAAGATTAATTTAAATAAAAAAATAATCAAAATTAATCTATATTTCATCCATCTCATTATTATCACTCACTTCGTTTGAATCAATTTGATTTTGATTTTGATTATCACTATTATCATTGTTATTTAATTCATTCAAATAATCGCAACAATAATTATAATAATTCTGAATATTACAATTTAATTGTTCATATAATTCGAATAAAAATATTAACCAAAATGGTGACGTTACGATAATAATAATTATACATACCAATGCGAATGCTGATATCATTGATATAAATGTTATATAACTTGAGCACATTTTATATTGTTTAATTATATCAATTTGATAATGTATTATTTCAAGTGATGTGATAGTATATGTTACATTAACTGTATCACACTTTCTGATTCTATAATAATAAACTCCTGTGCCATAATATGTTATACTATCATATTGTAAATTATCAACATATATGGTAAATGTTGTGTTAGGATATTGAGATGATATATTTGTCGGAAATTGAATGGTTAATGATATATTTGTACCATGACATTCATTACAAATAATACCAGAATCAGTAAAGTTATTAGATTGTAGTGAATATACATATTTTGCAGATATTGTAATAATCAATACAACTATATAATATTTATAAATCATTTTAATTTTAATTTTATATGATGAATTATTTTTATAAAAAAAATTCAAAAAATATTATTAGCAAAATACTGCTATGCACTCTTTATAAAGAGCTTCGGTATTAAATACTGCTACACACTTAAATACAAGATTTAGGATCCTTAATACTATTATTTATATTTATATATGGTCTAAATAATTTATTGATTTCATCAAGTTCGTCAGTTTCATAAAAATATTCATCAGGTACACCAATTTCTAATGTATCCAATAAATCAGATAAAACATTCAAGAATTGTTTACTATTATAATGTTCTAAAATTATATTTACTATTTTAGTTATATTTTTTTTTATATATTTTTTTGTTGGTTTATTATATCGTACAGCTGACTCATGATAAAATAATAATATTGACATACTTGTAAAAAATTGATTTTTATTTACTATAATATCATTATTTTCAGATAATGTTAATAAAAATTTGTTCGGATAATATTTCATATAATATTTAATATACATTATTATATGATCGACATCTCCCCATTCCCATAAATTATATAATGGAATGGTAGTATCACTATCTTCTATATCAAATATACTAAGGTATTTAATATCACTTAGTAAATATTTATAATAAAATTTAATACATTCTAGCGATTTATTTATTGTGCACCAATAAAATGGTGTACTACCATCATATTCAGATTTGACAAAATGTATATCGCCATTCCAATAATATTTATTAGTAAAATCTAGCAATGTTTTAAATAATTTAATATCTGTAATATAAGCTACCGCACGATGAAAATTAGTACCAACACTTACATTTTCAATATATAAAGTATCATATATCAGATTAGGAGATTCATTTAACAATTTTAATAATTTTTTTTCTGTTATATTTTCCCAATTAATTTGAATTTCAGTCATTATTAAATAATGCTTTGCACCCTTCAAGAAAGGTTATGTTATTAAATATTAATTTAATGACAATTTTAGATAATCATTTTCAAAAAAATAATAATAATAATATTATACTTCAGCAGCTTTAGTTTTATGTGGATTTTTTAATATTTCTTCAATATATTTTTTTCTATCATTATTTCTTATACTATATAATATTTTTTGTAAATATTCAATATATTCTATTTTATGTTCGCTATTTAACATAGTAATAATAATATTATGGAATCTATTATCTAAAGATTCATTTAACATTTCTATAAATAAATTAAGTCCCTCATCATCATCATTAATTGGTATAAAAGTCCAACATAAAATAAAATTGGGATAATTATTTATAATAAAACTTAAACATTCTAACATTATAGATTCATCATCAATTAGATATATAAAATAAAGAATTTCTGAATTCATAGGATTTTGATCAAAAATATGTTTATGGTTTGTAACTAAATAATTAAAATAATATTTTGCTATTTCAGAATTTTCATTATGACAGCAAAATCTAAAATTATGTTCATCATGGAAATATTGAAATTGTTGCATGTCATTCAAATATTTATTGACAGCATTTATTATTTCAATAAATAAATTAATATCTGTAACATTTTGACATGCCGCATTAAAAAATGTTAAATAATTCATACTACAATATACATTTACAAAATTTTCATGATTATTCAATAATGTATTCCTATAAAGATTCTCATCTTTATAATAATCGGTATCAAATACATTAGACATCTTTCCTAATAATCTATTATATCTAAAAATAATCACCTAAAATTTATTAAGATCATAATATGTTTTAGGCAAATAAAATTCAAAATATTTATTTATTAAACAAAAATAAAATAACATAAATATATAATATAAAATTTAATTGGGGTCTATTAAATAAATTCAAAATGAGTAAATATATTGAATCTGCTAGTGAGAAGAGTGGTCATATTACACTTAATTATTTAAGTTGTAAATATTCTCCTGATTCATGTGTCAGTATTGGATTTAAATCGGATGCTGAGTTACCATTATTTATTGCACAATCAAATTTAGAAGAAAGTGTAATAGTATTTATGCTGTTTAAAATGCTTGAAAATAAGTTAACTAAGGATACTAAGGCACATTCATTATATAAATTGATTAGTGCGTGTTGTGGTAGTGCTAATAATATGGCTGTTATGAGTTTTCAATGTCCTGCATCATATGGTAATGTAAAACGTCTTGTAAAGGCATTGGTTAGAAATCTCAAATCTATTACAATGAATGCTAGTTTTAAGGGCGTATTTCAGGGAATGTATAATGTTAAGCCAAATAAGGGTAATTTTGAGGTAGCAATGAATAAAATAGCTGATAGTATTAATAAATCACTATATGTAGCAATTACCGGACGACCAATAGTAAAATCTGGTGATGATAAATTGAAATTATTGGCTAAAGATCTTAATGATACATTTAAATCGATGAAAAAAATAACTGGAGCAAAGGCAGGAACTAAAACAGTTGCTGAAGGTGATTCATTAGGATATAAATCAATAATGAAAGTGGGTAATGGATTAGATGCATTTATTATGAGTAATTATATTCGAAAAGTTTTACATAATGGACATATTCATCTAATGAATGGTGCATTTTATGCAAAACATGATGTCGGTAGTTTAGGATCAAAAGATAAACTAAATAAACATATTAAAGAACATTTCAGAATTAAAGAAACACCACTGAATTGTTTGGTACATCATGCAATTTCATCATGTGCATTAGCACCAGATCAAGTAAAAAAACCATCAATTACAGAACAATCCGTTAAAAGTGCACTTACTAAATTTGTATAATTGTATAAATATTATCGAATAATATTTTTTTTGAATATTTGAAATAATTTTTTAAATAATAATAATAAATAAAAAATTAATAACATAAATCAAAATCAAATTTATTTCGGTAATAATGGCAGCATTAGTTTTTCAACCCATAGTACATGAACATGATTATGTATTTCCAAATAGACCCCCAATTGAGTATATATGGAAAGAAAATATAAATCATAATAATGTAAATAATATATTATATATTCTAGATTTTAAATATGAGAATAGTACGAATGTCAACAGTATTAATGATGATATTACTAAATTAACAACAGCTGATTATTATTATACTAGTGTCAGCAATACTAATGATGATATTACTATGTCAATAACAACTGATTATAATTATAATAGAGGATATTACCATGATATATCTATAATATATGGTTATATGATACAAATATATAATTTAATGGAAGAAGAATATAAAAAATATCAAAGTGAAAATCCGAATGTTGATGTAATACAATCATTATTTAATAAACCATATATAAAAAAATGTACAGCTAAAAAACCCAAAAAATATAACTTTGCAGATAATCTAATTACAATGTGTTTATATAAAGGAGTTTATACAATTTTAGAATATAAACATCCTGAATTAGAATTTAACTTTGGTTGTTCATTAGTTCCTGGGTATGGTAATAGTTATCGAATTAATATATTATTTCATGAATATAATTTTGATCCAAAAGCATTTTTATTATGTATATTTGATGGAATAAATATATTTAAAAATCAAGAATTAGAAGATAAAATTTATAAAATATTAATTGAAAATTATAACATATCATTATATAGAATACATATAAAATATTTTCCAGATAAGTTATTAGATTATTATAAAACTAAAAAATCAACTTGTTTAATACTACATTATAAAGGTTATAGATCATACAAATTAACAGATCAATCACTAAATAAATTAGATAAAATATCAGATATTATAGAATGTATCTCATTCACTAAACAGAAATTGACATATGTTGGAGAATCACTAACAAAATTAATAAAATTAACCGGTTTGTCTCTTAATAATAATCAGATAACTATAATTGATAATAGTATCATTAATTTGATTAATTTAAAAACTTTAGATATTAGTAAAAACTTACTAGAAAATATACCAGATTCATTATGTGAATTAACTAATTTATCAACTTTAGATCTACATTCTAATAAAATAACCGAAATAAATAGAAATATAAAAAATTTAAAAAAATTAACAAGATTAGATTTGAGTCATAATAAAATTACTGAAATACCAGAAGAAATCGGTGAATTAGCAGAACATCATGAATTAAGACGATTACATTTATATGATAATGATATTATTAATATTGAATTTGATATGAAAAAAAATAAAAAAATTAAATTATTAAAAATTAGTATGACATATAGAGATCGAAATTTTACAACTACATCAAGTAATTTATCAATTACAAAACATATTACTGAAACAACACAACCAAATATAAAATCGGCAGTTACTGAATAATTAAAATAAATAAATATGTTTATTATATTTATATAAAATTTTTTTGATTAATATTTACTGATTTTAAGTAAAATTGAAAATTTATTTATAATAATTTTTATTACTAATTATGACTGAAAAACTAAAATTTATTATAAAAGATATTATCGAAAATAATGATGTTGAAATAATAAAATATTATAAACATACCAAATTAAAATTATCATCAGAAATAAATGAAGATAATATCGAAATAAATGAAGATAATATCGAAATAAATGAAGATAATATTGAAAATTATACGGATGAAATATGTAATGATATAATATATAATTCATACAAAAAAATATATTTTCATAGAGATGATTTATTATGTCGAGTATGTTTAAATGATTCATTAGATGATCTTATAGAATTTATTGAATTTTATAAAACATATGATGAATCTATTTTTACAAAAATAAGTAATTATATAGATTCTCCATTTCCGACAATACTTGAAGAAAATAATAATATGGATATGTTTGTATATTTATTTAAATTTTATGAAAATAATTATAATGATACATTGCAAAAAATATGTGATAATATTGGAATGATTCCCCATTTAAATGACATATATATACTTAAATATGTACTAAATTATATCAATAAATATAATATTAGTATATTCGATAGTAATAATAGAATTGATACATATTTTATTACTAATATCAATTCTATATGTGATTTTGATTATCATATAAATGGATATATTGTATTAGATAAAATATTTAAACATTTTGATAAATGCGAATATTTATTAACAAATAAAAAAATAGTAAAAATTATTACTAGATTCATGCGTGATGAGACATGTGAATATATAAAATTTGCTATATTAAAGTCTAAATATCGAGATCAAATAGCAAAATATATACCAAACATGAAAAAAGACATAAATAATTATAATATATTAATGTCAGAAAATACAAATATTAAAAGTGCTATTGAATAATGATAACTGGAAACATTTTATTAAATAAAAAAAAACAAAATTATATTATATATGAAAAAACCTATTTTAAAACTGAATTTAAAATAGGTAATTAATTCTGGGGCATAATAAATTTTGATTTTTTTTTTATTAAATTTAAGAATAAATAGATAATAGATTTTCAAATAGTATCGATAATTATATTAGAAACAACAATGGAACAAAAATTAATAGATATAATAAATAAATTACCTTTAGAATGTAAAATATCATCAAAAAAATATGTATCATTTGAGGAAGAAGTTCGAGACATAATATATAATACTTATGATATAGTAAAATTCAAACCTAATTGTGCTTATGAATTATTAGAGCAAAATTCTAAACAAATACCAGAAAATATATCATTATTTAGTATGGTATGCCTAGATAGAAATATTGATGATATTCTCATATTTCTAGAATTTTATAAACATAATAAAATAATATTTGAAAAGAACTACATTGATTCACCATTTATAGTATTATTCAATTGTTATGAACTACATGAAGATTTTGTTACAATAATTAATTTATTTAAATATTACATGATGTATTATGAGGATTGTTTAAAAAATATCTGTAATGATATAAATTTTCTTATTGATTTAAATAAAATTCCAAATATAGCAACCATAAAATATATAGTAAATTATTTATTTAGAATGAACTGGAGTATTTTTAATAGTAATTTCGATCCAACACTTGAACAACTTGCAAAAATATATAAATGTAAATATATTGCAAAAAAAATTTATAATAATTTTGATAAGTTTGAATATTTATTTAAATTAAGAAATTATTATAGAAATACTATATATGATATTATATGTTACATAGATAATTATTATGAACATGAATATTGGATAATAAAATCGCCATATAAAAATGAAATAATTGAATATTTCCCGGAATATTGGCAAGGTATTTTAAAAGAATATGAAATATTTAATGAATCGAATATTAAAGCAGTAGAAAATTGAATTATATTTTTTTTGATTTTTTTTTATTTAAAAACAATGAACAATTTTTAATTGTTCTAGTTATTAATTTGAGTTTATTTTATGTTTAAATTTATTGTTATTCATATACAATTAATAAATTAATAATGAGTTCGAATACAGATAAAAAACTATTAAAAATTATACATAAAATATTATTACAAAATAATTATAATAACTTTACTCCTAGATTGGATAGTACTAAAATAGTAAAATTGGAATATGATATATTATATAACTATTACGATATAATACAATTTGAAAATAAATATTCTCTATTATCTGAAATATGTAAAATTTGTTCGATTAAACAGCTCCAATCAATTATTTCACATTTTGAAAAAATTGATGAAAATAATTTACGCATAAAATATTCGTATAATGTATCTCCACTATATGTATCAATGAAATATAATATGAAGATATTTTCCTATTTATTTAATTATTATATGCATTTTGATCAATCAATATTAAAAACATTTTTAGATCATCCTAAATTTTTAGAAGATTTAGTAGGAATATTTAATAAACAGTTATTTAAATATATTTTAAATTATATAATTCAAAACGATTGTAATATATTTTGTCAAACTAATAATGATGATCCTAATGATTTAAATAAAAAAATAAATTTTGATGAACATTTAAAGTGGTTATTTTATTCACCATATGGTAATAGATGTGATAATAAATATAATAATAAATTATTAATAATAAAAGTTATTATTAATAATTTTGATAAATGTCGTTATATGTTTAATACTCATACTTTATTACATTATATAAAAAGAAGTTCATCAATAATGGAAGATATATTTAATATAATATTAAAATCTAATTATAGAAATGATATTTTAAAAGATTATAAAAAGAAAAATTTCCCACTACAAATAACAGATTTAATTAAAACATATGATATAATTAATCAATATTGTCAAATTACAACTATTAAAGGTGCCATATAATTTAAACTAGTATAACAAGTTTTATGTGTATACGATCCAAGAACAAGGTTTTTTTTTGTTCGACAGGTTAGACAGCAACTACTGCAGCGGCTTCAACTCCTGTTTTTATTGTTTTTTGTACATTAGGATCTTTAAGTAGGTCTTTTGCGCCGATACCCAAAATAGCTACCAAAATAACAACAGCAACGATAACAACAATAATAATGATAACAATTAAAAGTAATCCTTCAACTAATGCTTTAGCGACGGCTTGTATAAGTCCAACTGTTTTTTGTGAAGTTTGTTGTTGTACATAATTAGAGATATCTGAAACCGCTTTAACAACATCAGTATTTTGTGCTAATTGTTGTTGGAAAACATTATATATATTATTAGTTTTTGATATATATGTATTAGTTGAAGAATCAAAACAAATTTGTACATTGGATGATATATCTTGAATACTATTAAATACATCTTGTAAAGTTTGATCTGTAATATTATAGCTAATAATATTTTCGATAATTGTTTGTGATATAGCTGTTTCATTGTCAAATAAACCACCTTCTAAATCTTGTGTAATGGCCTGTTGAACTTGTGATGAGACTTTAGTATAGAAATCTTGATAAGAACTAGCGGCTTGTGAACAACTTTGATTTAATGTATACTGTGTTTTTGATCGTGAATTATAATAATTTTTGCATTCTCCTGTAGCAATTTGTACAGATGTATTTTCAGTTAATAGTGATGCTGAACAATTTTGTACAATGGCCGTAATTGATGAAGTTAAAGCTTCATTAATAACTTCTGTAAGTTCAGAACTAGTAGCTTGTGGCATTATTAATAATTAATAATACTACAAAATTAAAATATTATAAATTATTGGTTAAAAAATAAAATATTATTATAATATATTTATATAAAATTAATAAAAAATTGTATAAATTTAATTTAGGTAATTTTAATTAAAATGAGTACTTGTACTGAAACAGGTGCAACATGTAATAGTGATTTAGATTGTTGTACTGGAAATTGTACAACTTCTAATGGAGTACAATATTGTGGATCACCAATATGCGGTAATGGAATAAGTTGTCCGGATGGATATACATGTATATGCGATGGAACCGGATTAAATTGTTATTGTGTAATTAAAGACTATAATATACCATTATTATCATTTTGGGGAATAGTAATGTTCATAATTTTATTTATTATAATTCTATTAATTATTAATATATTGGTTAAACGATATAATCGAGAGAAATATGGCGAAAATGTAGGAATATTTACTATGGGAAAGAATTTAATTAAACATACATTTTCCTGAATACATGTGTTTCAAAAAAAAAACTTGGAATATATTTATATACATTTATTTTTTTTCTGGAAAAATAATTAATTATTTCGCAAACAACTTTTTAGAATTTTGAAAAATAAAAAAATATAATATTATTTTTTTTTTGATTTTAAAATTTTATAAAACGAATGTAAAAATAAAAATACAAAAATGAGTAATATAGCAGTTGCATTGGATATTGATAGAATTCGGCAAAATGTATCTAATGATAAATTAATTATTTATAAAATACTTAAAAAGCAGATAAAAAATACTAATCCAAATCAGAATCATTTTTCTGAATATCTATCAGTATGTAAAAAATTAAAAGCTGATAATATAGATCTAAAGAATGTCTATTGTAAAATTTATGAATTATTATTTGAACTAGATGGTCAACTTGATATATATAAAATATATTTAAAATGGTTAGAAAAAAATGATTTAAATATGTTAATAAATATATTAATCGCAGATTATTCTAATTTTGATATAATTGATATTCTTATTAATTCAGATATAGGCAATTATATATTGACCATTTTAATAGACTATAATTTATCAGATACCTTATGCTCTTTACAAGAGTGCGAAGCAGTATCAGATATAATTACTAAAAAATATACACCAGATAGAACATCATTATTTCAATTAATTTGTAGAAATTATATTTCAACCGAAATAACTATAGATAATATGAAAATATTATTAGATTGGTATCATAAAAATAATAGAGTTAATGAAATAATTGAAATGAGAAATTGTACAAAAAGTATTTTACATACAATATGTCGTTACCAAACCAATATTAAAAT